>FLOH01000902.1_pt1 | contig 51762 bp, 49 predicted proteins | sample 756751 | NCBI WGS metagenome assembly FLOH01 (sample SAMEA4026879, study PRJEB14308) | marine metagenome | biome: coastal water; material: water | depth 74 m | reverse complement strand
TACGCTTGCATGGGTTTCAGGAGTTTTGCCACATGACCCAGGGCAATATCAATGTCCCGGACTGCATGGATCACATCCAAACCCATGATCAGATCAAAGGTTTCCAGGTCAAATCCCTGAGTTTCGGGATCCTGTTCAATATCCAGGACCCGGCAGGTGATAAAATCATAGTCTCGGAATTGTTTTTGCCCCGATTTGACCAGGCCGGGGGCGATATCAGTAAAATAGAATTCGCAGGAGCAGCCATTGAACAAATTAAGAACATGGGAAGTCATCCCTCCCATACCGGAACCGATCTCCAATACCCTGAAAGGCTGTTCTTTCGGAATCCGGCCCACCATTTCTCTGATAACAGCCATGACCATCTGGTTGTTCCCGTGATACCCGGATGAATGCGTATAAAAGTATTTGATATAGTCTGAGCGGTCCCTTCCCATCACAAGTTCCAGGGGGTCATAGGTCCCTTGGAACATGGGAACCAAGTTATGCCCCCGTTCATATATCATATTGAGTTCGTAAATGATGGAGGGATTATCCCGGATGCACTTGGCCATACACACTTCAATGGACCCCAGATCGTTCACCTTTTGGGTAAGGCAGTACTGATTTCCCTCAATTTTTTCGGTATACCCTTCACCCAACATGCAGGACAGAATTTTTTCTGTATAGTTCAACAGTTTTTCAACATCCACTCTACCGTTGACAAGAGATGTCTGGTCAATGGGTTCACCCACCTGATAATCTTCTGCAATCTCATAGATGGCATCCACAAAAAAACGGATCATCAAATTGTTTATGTTATCGTTAAATTTCGGGGCCAGCAGAACCCGATTTTCCAAATTGAGCGTTTTTTCCCGATCTGCCGCCTGATTTATGGCTTCCAGAGCATTTCCTGTCAGACCGGCAATAGCAACAGGTGCACTGGCCCAATCCAAGGGTTTGGCCATCCAGTGCTCATACAATACGTGCTTTCGCCAATGGGCAGACTCATTCTCTTTTGTTGCCGCCGCCTTGCAGGTGAAATTTCGGATATGCCCTGTGTTGTATCCGGTTTCATCATACAGGTCGATATCTACCCTGATCTGTTCTTGAGTATGTTCAACCACATGGACCCGGGCATATAAGCCGCTGCCTGCGGTATTTTGAATTCTCAATGTGCCGAATGCCACCGGCAGGTAAAGCTTGGTGTCAGAATCTGTTTTGCCCATTTCATTAATAATCAGCTGGAAAACACCGTCCAGGATGGTCGGGGAAATATAGGTATTGTCAAACAAGTGGGCATCCCCTTCGGGCAATTGAACATATCCCAGCGTGTCATTGTCCAGGGCCCAGCAGTGTTCAACCGTCTGGAAATGCGGCCCGTAGTTAAGCCCTTCCTCGCTTACCTGTATATAAAAGGCTGCTTTCTCATCATTGAATTTCTTGTCTTTTTTAAGGGCATCGATATCCAGCCGTTGTGACCTGTCAAATTCACTTATTTGATAGACTTTGCTTGAGGCACACACATCCCAATTCCGGGTATCCCCGTCCCCAGAAACCTTGAGTGTCAACAGGTGTGTTAAAGGATCAAACTGACACCGGATATTTTTGACATCATTGGTATTTAAAACAACAGGCATGAGGATTTCAAAATTTTCCAGTTCAAAGAACTCGCCCACACACTTGGATGCTGCTGCACAGAAAATGTCAATATATCCGGCGGCCGGGAAAAAAATATGCGTTTTCACCTTATGATCCGCCAGAAAGGTCTGAACTTTCAAATCCAGCTGATTTACCCAGGTGGGGATATCAAAAAGATCAAACCGTCGGCCAAGAAGGATATCATCCAGTTTCGCAATCCTATTCTGGAAATGGCCCGGGCTTTCCTCCCAGTATTCTTTTTTCTTCCAGGGATAGGGCCAGAAAACCCTATGGGGAACCGTTTTAACCGGATACACTTTTTCCCAGTCAATGGGATATCCGGCCCTGACAAGGTCGTTGAGCCCATGGGTCATGGCTTTGTGGTCAGATTCTTTTCTGTTCAAGGACTGGGCGCACTGGCCTGAAACACGTTTTTCTTTCATACACTGCCTGACAGAAGCTGCCAGCGCCGGGTGTGCGGATAGCTCCAGAAAAAGACTGAGAGTATCAAGCATATTTTCAATGGTTGGTCCAAACAAGACAGTCTGACGAACATTCCGCCACCAGTATGCTGCGTTATGAATGGCTGTTGTGACTCTTTCTCCTGTAACCGATGACCATAGGGGAATATCCGGAGCCTTGTATCGGATGCCCTTCAAGCTGTCCAAGAGGTCTTCTTGTACAGGGTCCATGAATGGGCTGTGAAAGGCATAATCCACTTTTAAAAACCGATTGAACCTTTCCTGTTCATTCAATAATTCCTCAATCTGCACCAGTGTATCTCTTTGTCCGGAAAAGGTAACAGATGAAGGGCCGTTAACCGCTGCAAGAGATACTGCATCTCCATGGGAAGCGATAAGTGATAAGGCAGTGTCCTGGGATATGCCCGCGGCGAGCATGGCGCCTTTGCTGGAGGCCAGGTCCATGGCCCTTCCCCGGTGATAGATCACTCTCATCCCCTCCTGAAGATCAAAGCATCCGGCACTGACGCACGCTGCCACCTCACCAATACTGTGCCCGATTACAGCCGAAGGGATAACTCCCCATGACCGCCACATCCTGTCCAACCCGATTTGAAGTGCTGTGATCATGGGCTGGGCATAGGCAGTATTTGATATGTTGGACACCTCCTCATCAGCAAGAAATTCATCCAGCAGATTCCATGCGCCCAAACCCTGCAATACTTCATTGGCTTCATGTATGGTATCTCTGAATATTTTTTCCGTTTTGTACAATTGCCTTCCCATGGCATACCATTGGGGTCCCTGACCCGAAAAGACAAACGCCACTTTATCCGATATTGGTTTATTCAATTTATGGGCGCCGGACACTTGTTGCTGGATCTGAGCCTTTAACTCAGATACCTCTTTGCCGGCCAGAATGGTGCAATACTCCTTATGATGGGCCCGACGAAGGGCTGAAAACGCACAAATATGCTGAATATTGTTTTTTCCTTCTGTGGTATCCAACAGTGCATCAAACTTTTTCAATTCAGCCTTGTAGGAGTCTTCAGACCTGGCAGAAATCGGTAGCATGTATCGAAAACCAGTCTCTTTTCTGTCATACTCAAAGGCGGTTGGCTGTTTTTCGACAAAGGGTGACATGAGAATAAAAGCATTTGCCCCACCAAGTCCAAAAGAATTCAGTCCAAGGTAACAGTGGTCCGGATCAGAATGTCTTGGCAGGGGTTGTGTCTGGGTGACCACTTTCAAATGATACCGGTCAAACTCAATCTCCGGATTGGGGGTATTAAAATGAAGATTTCTCGGCACGACCCCGTGATGGCAGATCAGAGCATTTTTTATAATCCCTGCCACACCCGAAGCGGTTTCCAGATGGCCTATATTGGTTTTAACCGATCCCAGCAAACAAGGATCATTCTCACCCTTATGGCGGCCTATGGACCTGCCAATGGCATGGGCTTCAATGGGGTCTCCAATTGCAGTTCCCGTTCCGTGGGTCTCAACATATTGGACCTGGTCCGGGGAGATACCGTTCTCCTCGAGTGCCCAGCGAATCAACTCCTCCTGGGATTCTAAACTGGGTGCAGTAAGGACCTGTGTCCTACCGTCCTGGTTCGCCTTGGTGCTGTGGATGCAGGCATAGATCCTGTCTTTATCCTCGATGGCTTTTGATAAGGGTTTAATCAGAATCATGCCTGCGCCCTCCGACTTTACAAAACCATCGGCCGAGGCATCAAACGCCTTGCATTTACCGTCTGCAGACAAACCGCCAAAATTGCTGAAACTGATAAAACCAGTGGGAGACATCAGGCAATTAGCCCCTCCTGCCAGGGCCATGGCGCATTCATTGTTCCAGATGGCCTGGCAGGCAAGGTGTATGGCATTTAAGGAAGAAGAACAGGCTGTATCCACGGTCATGCTTGGGCCAGTCAAATTAAAAAAATGGGAAACCCTGTTGGATAATATACTCAGGGTAGAGCCCGTGACTGAATAAGGGTTTCCTTTTTGAGGTTCGATCAGTTCAGTCTGCCCCACAGCAAATTCAAAATTGCCCGCCCCCACATAGACTCCGATTGAAGTTCGGTCGGTTAATTTCAGCCCTGCATCTTCCAGCGCATGCCAGGAGGTTTCAAGAACCATGCGTTGTTGAGTATCCATAAAGTTGGCTTCTTTGGAAGACAGCCCGAAAAATCCGGCATCAAATTCTTTGATCTTGTCTACAAACCCTCCCCACTTGCTTCGGGATTTGCTGGGATGAATTTTCTCTCCCCCGTAAAAATAATCTATATTCCACCGATCTTCAGGAATTGTTGTGATGGCATCTTTTCCAGCGAGAAGATTTTCCCAGAAGGTAGCAGGATCATTCGCAGACCCTGGAAAACGACACCCCATACCCACAATAGCAATAGGCTCTTTTTTCATGAAAAATCCTTTATCAACCCCTTGTAGGGTGTTAAAATGACTAGATCATAAAACAATGAAAACAGTTGTTTATACACTAAAAAGCCTCTATAATTGCGTAAAGATTTCAGCGAGAAATTTACTTTCTTAAGGAGGCTTTCCCGTGCAACGCAAGAATATCAAAGCAATCATCAGAAAACAACTTAAAAAGAATTATCGGAACTGGAAACGACTGACGAAGCGCGAAAAAAGGCAGATTGCTGAAAAAGTATCGGATGAGGCGAAGTCAAATTACGATTTCAGCAATGAAATTGAAACCGATAAACTTGAGTTACTTGGCATCAAACAACAAGAGCTAACATCCGTAATGATGAATTTAGAAGAAATGGAGCGATTCATTGAGAAACATGAAAACGATGTTCTATTTAAACTTAACAAGATAAAGCGACATCCTTTATATCTTAAAGATTAAGGAGTTGAGATTTATTGATAATCTATTGGACGATACCATCATCAACAGACTGCTTTCATACGACAGCTTTATCATGTGGATGGGGAATATCTTTTGTTCTCCTCCATTCATTATTGTTTTTCGAGAATTTCTGCGGAATCCGAATAAAATATAGTAATCGATCACGGGGTACCCAAAAAAATATCATAGCAGCGTTTTTGACTAGACACGATAAGGAATTTGATGTATAGGGTGATGGGAAAGAGCCGAGAAAACGGAAGATCCCATGACCGAATCCAAGAAAAAAACCACAGATCTGACCCAGAAAAATGAATGGGTTTTTCCCTTTTCTGAGCAGGACTGGACTGATACTCCGAAAGCCGTCAAAGATTTTCTCTTTTTTCTGCTCAAATCAAATGCTGAACATGAAAAACGAATTGAAACTCTTGAAAAAAAGCTGAATAAAAACTCCACCAATTCAAGTAAACCACCCTCTTCAGACGGCCCCTATAAGGGAAAACCAGAGAAAGACAAGAAAGGCAAAGAAAAAAAGAAGAAGCGACGAAAAGGGTACCAACAGAAAATGCTCGAGCCTACAGAAATTATGAACCTCGTTCCTGAGGCCTGCATTTGTGGAAATATCCAGTTTGACATTACGTCGCCTTATTATACCCATCAAGTCATTGAACTGCCTAAAATCGAAATGGAGGTTACGCATTTCGTTCTTCATAAGGGCGAGTGTCCCTGCTGCGGAAAGGTAAATAAAGCGGTGGTTCCAAAAGAACATCGGACGGGTTTTGGCCCGAGGCTCTCTGGAATGATTGCACAAATGGCCGGCAATATGGGGGACAGTCGTACTATCATTCAGGACTTTTGTTCCTCGGTTCTGGGATTTCATATCAGCCTGGGAGCCATCCAGAAGGTTATTGATCGTGTTTCAGGAGCCATCAAACCCCATTATGAAAACATCGGCAAGGAGGCAAGACAAGCCTCTGTCAACTATATCGACGAAACATCTCATCGCCAAAAAGGAGAACTGGAATGGCTCTGGGTAATGGCCAATACTGCGGTTGCCTTCTTCATGATCCATCCGAAACGATCCAAAAAAGCCTTTGAGGCACTCATAAAAGAATGGACGGGCATTCTGGTCAGTGACGGCTACGGGGTTTATCGAAAATGGGTGGGGCAAAGACAAACCTGCCTTGCCCATCTTATTCGAAAAGCCACTGAGCTTTCTGAGAGCAAAAACCCGGAGATTGCCAAGTGTGGCAAATGGTCAAAAGCGGAATTGCAGCGCCTTTGTCATATGGCACATTCATCTCCCACTTCAGGCCAGTGGAATGCATTTTATGCTCGACTCATCCGGCTGATCTCCACTTATGAGGACCGCAAGGATGATGCGGGGAGGTTTGCCCGAAGGATTCTGCGAGAGATCGAATCGTTATGGACATTTCTTGTCGAAGAAGGCGTGGCACCGACCAATAATCACGCTGAGCGCATGCTGAGATTCGCGGTTCTTTGGCGAAAAAGAAGCTATGGCACACGTAGCGAAAAAGGTGACCGATGGGTAGAGCGTATTTTGTCTCTCAGGCAAACATGCAGGATCCGATCTAAACAGACCTATCCGGTTTTGGTGGATGCCATGCGTGCATATTTCAAAGAACAGGCCCCAAATCTAGCCTGGATATCTCAACCTTAATCGTACCCCGTGATCGGATACAAAAATAGAGAATGAATGTCAAATTTTTCACTTTGGCAAAGCTATTTTATCAGATGGAAAAGAAGTTAGCGTTGTTGGAGCTCATCAACATTCGACAGGGATGATTGATGCTGCTATTTTAGCAACAGAAATGATCAATCAATTTAACCCCCAATATTTGGTGATGCCCGGTGTCTGCGGTGGGAAAGGTGATGGGGTTAATTTTGGTGATGTTGTTGTTGCAAACAAGATTTTTCAATTTCAGAAAGGCAAAGAAACTGATTCTTCTTTTGAGGGTGAATTAGACGTCTATGAAACGGACTTTAAGGTTATTCAAAAAATTAAAGAACATAAGAAATCTATTTCTCGATATATCATGGACAAAGACTTAGGGAGGAGTTCTTATTATAGAAATAATCCTTTAAATATACATATTGAACCGATGGCTTGTAGTACTTCTGTAATAAGTAAGTCTGGATATTTTGATAATGTCATTAAGGATCGTGATAGAAAAACTATTGCTGTTGATATGGAAAGTTATGCCATTGCCAGAGCATGTCAGATTTCTAATAATAGGAAGACTAAGGCGATAATTGTTAAATCGATAATGGATGAAACATCACAAAAGAACGATTTTAATAAGTCTTTTGCCAGTTATACAAGTGCCCAATTTATTTATTATTTGGTTTCAAATATTTTATTTAATAGATTATAATAAAGAACTTAGGCAAATTTTGTCCTAAAATTAAGCATTACGTAAGCTGTTATCTAGATAATCGACCACTTCTTTACATTTTGGCTATTCATATTCCTGCCTGATTTTGTTCAAGTTCTTCTTCTTCAACCACAAACACAGATTCGCCGGAGTCGTTTGAAATTTCTTCGCAATGTATTCAAGGCAACAATTGCCGAGACCCCTTGTTACTCGTTACTCCCCAAGTCCCATCCACGGCGGCTACCGGATGCTTCCGGGTCCCCTCCCGGCAGCCATGTTCGGATCTCTATCTCAAACCCCATGCTTTCAAGACACCTGATCCACTGACGGGCATCTTCCATCCGTTCATAGGTTCCCGTCACGAGAAGGCATTGGTCCCTCTCATCCCACACCCAGCAATACTCCAGGAAACGAATGCCATGGGATTCCAGTGATTGTCTCAGGTCTTCTCTGAGTTGTTCCCTCTCATCAAAGTCCCGATTTTTATAGGATGCCCATCGTATGCACACGTAATTCATATCCTGGCGGCTTTTGTCCAACATCATCCCAGCAAAAACCCCTCATTCCGTCCCTTTCGATGGATACCCTTGGAAATCACCAGATTATTCCCCACCTTCTGTCCATCTTTCCGGACCTTTGCATCCTGCCGCAGTGGTTTCCCCCGATTTGTTGTAATATGCGGATAACGATAGGCGGTGTATTTTTTTAACAGGGGGTCTTCCACCTTGATGATCCCGTTGCCTTTTGCAGGAGAACGTTGTTCAGATTGCACAGCCAGCTTTTTCTCGAAACCTTCCAGAACACCGAGTGAAAAATCAGTGCGCCGATAGCGATTCATTTCCCTTTTTCTGTTGTATTCCCGCCATTGGGATTCAATAAAACAATTTACAAAATCATACACATAACTTGCGATTTGCACATTCTTTTCCGTGCCGCTGATCTCCAACACACGCCCCATTTTTCCCTTTTCCATGACGTAGGCGCTGACCCAGAGGCCATAAACATAATAGAACTCCTGCAACAAGAATGCCATACGATGTTCTTCCCTGAAACGCCGCAGGGCCGGTTTTCCCAGAAAAATGCTGATAAAATCCCGGTCCTGCTCAAGGCGGACCAGATCGATATTGTATTTGTCAACCAGTTCATGGGCCTTGGCCATGGCAGCCTCCGCCTCATGCTGATTTCGACTCTGGGCCAGGGACATGAGCTTTTTGATGCGCACCATCATTTTGTCTTCCCGACTGTGGGAACCTCTTAAAACCCTTTCATCCAGCGGCTTGAAATTCCCGGAAGCAGCAGGCTCGGCCCGAAGGTGATAACACGCCTCTTTAAAACAGGGGCCGTGAGGGGTTTCATTGCGCGCCCCCAGGACCTCTTCCGCAAACTGGTGGGCCATTTCATGCTTCAGCACTTCACGAACCGCATTCCAGGAATGCTCCAGCACAAGGGATCGGCTCAGGACAATCTCGCGTTTTTTCCCTGACCAGTATCCCCACTGGTTTTTCATGTCTCTCAGGGAAAACAGGGGTTTTCGCATCAGATTTTTGTGAAAGGGCTTCAAAACCCAAAGGCCCGTATCCCATTCACAGGAAAGCCCGTGCAGGATTCGATGTTCAAGAGATTCTTGAATGTGGATGGCGTTTTCTTTCATGAACTGTCCTTTTGAGTTTTTTATAAAGGGCTTGCAGTAAAGGCTCTACTTACCGAAGTGAGCAATTTTTCACTCGATAGATCTGTAGAATAATCCCATATTCTACTTCTTGTCAGTCTCGACAAATTGTACAACTGTTGCACAATTTTTTGCAAATATTTCCTGAATATTGATAGCAGCTTTATTTTTATAGGTTAACGCTTGAAGATATTATCGCAATGCGTTATTATATTTTCCATGGTAAAATCTTTCCGGGATAAAGAAATAGAAAAAACATTCAACAGGCAATTTTCAGGCAAATTGCCCCCAGATATTCAGCGTTTTGCACGCAAGAAGCTGGTAATTCTTGATGCTGCACCAAGATTGAATGATCTGAGAATTCCGCCGGGTAACCAACTGGAGCCTTTGAAAGGTGACCGGAAAGGCCAACACAGCATACGAATCAACAACCAATGGCGAATATGTTTCAAATGGAGCGGTGGCGATGCGTATGATGTTGAAATAACGGATTATCATTAGGAGAATCACATGAAAAGAAAAAAGTTTCCGCCTATCCATCCAGGAGAAATTCTCATGGAAGAATTCTTAGTGCCCATGGGGATCAGCCAATACCGACTGGCCAAGGATACAAGTGTATCCCCCAGACGCATAAACGAAATTGTACACGGGAAAAGATCCATTACTGCAGATACGGCACTTCGTCTGGGACGGTTTTTTGGTATGTCACCTCAGTTTTGGCTAAATCTCCAAACGAGGTATAATATTGAAGTTACTGAGGATTTTCTTGAAGATCGGCTTGATGATGAGGTACATGCGCTTCAAGTGCAAGCAGGATAATGGTAGGATCGAGGACAGGGCTAATTATGATGAAAAACTTGATGGAGGGAACCCAATCATGCAGGTGTTTTCAAGCGTACCTCGAATACTCAGTGGTTTGGGCTGCATTGATGCCCTTGGTGATGAAGTCAAAAGAATGGGCTGCGGCAAAGCCCTCATCGTATGCGACCGGGAGCTCAAATCCCTGGGTCTGGTGACCCCCTTAACGGACTCCCTGAACCAGGCAGGCGTGAGCCATGCCGTGTTCAGCGGCGTTCAGGCCGATCCAGGCCTGGACCTGCTTGACCGGAGCCGGGAGATTACCGATGACTTTGCCGCCGATCTGGTAATCGGCCTGGGCGGCGGAAGCTCTCTGGATGCAGCCAAGCTCATCAGCATCATGCTGACCAACAAAGGTCCGGCAGACACCTATTACGGCATCAACAACATCCCCAAGCCGGGCCTTCCCATGATCCTGATTCCCACCACCGCCGGAACCGGCAGCGAGGTCACCAACATCAGCGTCATGGGAGACCCCAGGGTGGGGCTTAAAAAGGCCATGATCAGCGATCACATGTATGCCAAGGTTGCTCTTCTGGATCCCAACCTCACATTGGGCCTGCCGCCCCGCCTGACTGCGACCACCGGCATGGACGCCCTGGTGCATGCCATTGAGTCCTATGTGGGGGTGCGCGCCTCGGTGTTTACCGATACACTCAATATACAGGCGATCACCATGATCGCCCGAAACCTGCGTCAGGCCTATGCCCACGGACAAAACACCGCCGCCCGGGGGGCCATGCTGAACGCAAGCTGCCTGGCCGGGATGGCTTTTTGCAACACCCAAAACGGCTTGGATCATGCCATGGCCCTGTCCATCGGGAGCAAGTACCACTTGCCTCACGGCTTGGCCACCGCCTTTATTCTGCCCTGGGTAATGGAATTCAATTACATTGCCAACCCGGATAAATTTGTCGCCATTGCAGCGGCATTTGGTGAGGACATCGAAGACATGCCGGATCACGAGGCAGCCCTGCTGTCGGTCAAGGCCGTAAAGCGTCTACTCGATGATCTGAACATCAGCTATAAGCTGGGTGATTATGGGGCCGATGCAGTGCATTTCGAGGAGATCGCCAAGGCGGCATTGAGCGCTGGTCAACTCATCAGCAACAATCCCCGGCAAGTCACCGAGCAGGATGTGGTCAATATACTCAAAGCCAATCTGTAAAGTATTCGGGAGCCCGGATATCATCAGATAAGCGACAGAGAGGCGATGGCCAGAGGCGTAAGCAAAAGAGGTTGGCTGGGGAGCTGTACGGGGATACCTAATTCTTCAAAAAAAATCTGACCAATTCCGGGCAAACAGCAGGTCCCTCCCGTCAGTATGATACGATCCACTATGTGGCCCTTTATATGGCCGGCCACGATGTCACAGATCCGCAGCAAGGTGGGGCGGGCCAGGTCCAGGATGCCATACCGCTCGGGAAGGCGCTTGCGCTCTTCGGCTTCTTCCAATGGGATGTCAAAATGGCCGGCAATGGATAGGGAAATATGCCTGCCGCCGCTAGGTTCATCACCGCTGAAGACCACCTCGCCCTTTTGCACCACCGCGGTTCCGGTGGTCCCGCCACCCACATCGACCACGGCCGCCTTGTCAAGTTCCAGAAGAGACGCCACACAGGAGGGTTCATCCCGGATTGCAATCACGTCCAGCCCTGCCGTTTCCAGTATGTTTGTGGAAAGCCTTGCATCGGTTCCGGGAGGAAAAGAGGTGGAGGCTCCGGTCAGTTTCACTCCCAGCCGCTTCTCCGCCTTGGCGGTGAGTTCCTTTACGATATCCACCGCACCGATGAAATCCACCACCACCCCGTCGCGGACCACCTCTGCCCATTCCAGAAAGGCTGCTACGGGCCGGCCCGCATCATCCAGGACCATGAGCACCACGTCCGCGGTACCCAGATCGATGCCGGCATGCAAAGGGCCGGAAATAGAAACCGGTCGAGTCTGATTTAACAGCTTTTCCGCATGATCGAGACGCTCTGCCGCTTGTTCCCAGGAAATGGGCATCATCCTTACCTTAAACGATCCGGAAACTGCCAACCAGGGTGCAGCGTCTGAGGCGCACGAAGGTGCGGGCATCGGTAACGCCTTCCCCGGTGGGAGTAGAGATAGTCATGGAGGTCCAGCCTTCTCCGCCTGCGCCCAAGCCCGCCACATGGGGGCCGTTTTTGACGAACAGGCTGGTGTTTATGCGAGTCGCCATGGCATCCATGTATTCAATATTGCGCGAATGCATGCCTGCGGTATGGAACCGGCCCCCCTCAAGGAGCATGGCCCAGTCCAGGGCCTCATCAAAGTTACGAGCTCTGAGCAGCGGTATGATCGGCATCATCTGTTCCATGCGAGCGAATACGTAATCCGTCTCACGGTCCACATCCACAATGAGCAAGCGGCAGGACTCGGGTACGCTGAAGCCGCCGGCCGAAGCCAATTCAGCAGCATCCCGTCCCACCCATTTGGGGTTGGGCCGGGCATTGGGACCGGGATAGTCCAGGAGTACTTCCCGAGCGATGGCGTCAGCCTGGTCCCGGTTGACCTGCATGGCGCCGCAATTGGACAATTCCTGCTTCAGTTCATCGGCAATGGATTCGACCGCAATGATCTCCTTTTCGTCGCAGCAGACGATATTGTTGTCAAAGGAGGCGCCGTCGTAGATGCTGCGGGCGGCCCTTTGCAGGTCTGCCGTTTCGTCCACCAGCACCGGCGGATTGCCGGCCCCGGCTGCGATGAGCCGTTTATTGGTGATGTCCCGGGCGGCTTTCACCACCGCATCGCCGCCGGTCACCACCAGAAGGTTGACGCCTGGGAAGGTGAAAAGCTGCTGGGCCGACTCGATGGAGGGCTCTTTGACGCAGGTGAGCAGGTTGGCGATGCCCGTTTCCTCACTGATGGCCATGTTCAGCATCTTGATGGTTTCCTGGGTGATACGTTTGGCCGCTGGATGAGGGGCGAAGACCACCGCGTTGCCGCCGCTGATCATGCTGATGGCGTTGTTGATAATGGTTGCCGCCGGGTTGGTGGATGGGGTTACCGAGGCGATAACGCCCCAGGGGGCATTTTCGATAAGGGTCAGGCCGTTGTCTCCGGAAATGGCGCTGGGCCGCAGAATCTCAGGGCCGGGCGTGCGATCGGCCACCAACAGGTTCTTTTTGACCTTATCCTCTATATGGCCCATACCAGCCTCCTGCACGGCCATCTCGGCCAATCGCCGGGCATTGGTACGGGCCGCCCGCCGGATAACCTTTACCACGGATTCCCGCAGGGCAATGGTGCGGTTTTTCTTATAGGCCGCGTCCGCCGCTGCCACGGCGTCTTCCAGCCGTTCAAAGACACCGTGATCGCCCCTGTCCTGGGAGGGCGTCAATGGGGAGACCGAAGTCTCAAGCTGCGCAAGTACCTGTCTGACAATAGACTCTATTTCGTGCGTTGTTACAGCCATGGGAGCTCCACTGAATGGCAAAGTTCGGATTATTTGCTGTAAAGCGTAATTTTTCCAGAGGTTACCTGATCCACAATACCGATGACACTGAGATCCAAGGGGGGTTTCCCCTCCATGATCATACGGGCGGAACTGCCCCTGACCAGGAGCACCAATTCGCCCTCGCCGGCACCCATGGTGTCTGCGGCTACTTGAGCCGGAAAGACCACCTTACCCTTGGGATCTACAATATCCACCAGGAGGAAGGTCAGGTTGGGTAAACCGATATCGCGTACTGTAGAAACGACTTGTCCCACTACTTTTCCCAATTCCATATCAATTCTCCCACCCTAAAGTTGGCGGTTATTTCTTGCCTTTTTAGTTTTTGCCTCAGCCACCGTGGTCGCATTGACAGCCGTGGCAAGCTCGAAGAGCGGACCGATGTCATCGTTGATAAATGCGTCGACCCCGGCATCGGGACGCGCGATGAGATTGCTGTTTACGCAGTCGCCTACCCTGGCAGCGGCAGCCTTACCCGCATCCACCGCAGCCTTGCAAGCGGCCAGATCGCCGGTGCAGATGACGCTGAGCAGGGCGGCATCGGCATTACAGACCGTTTTCACCCGCACTTGCGCGGTTTTTACCATGGCGTCAGCCGCCTCGATGGCGGCCACCAGCCCCACAGTCTCCACAAAACCCAATGATTCGTTTGATGACATGATAACCTCACTCTATGGCGTCAAAAAAATTATGCCCCGGCCATTACATGATGTGTCGTAAAACCTGGGGATCCATGTTGGAAATTACGGCTTTGCGCACCAGAAGTCCATTTTCAGCGGCGGCTGCGGACCCCGCCTTGACCGCCGCATCCACCGATGCCACATCGCCGCATAGGGTGCAGAAGCCCTTACCCCCCAGCCCCATGGCGATTCGCACCTCTATGAGGTCCACATTGGCTGTCTTGCAGGCCACATCCGCAGCCACAATGGAGGAGGCCGCGGAGAAGGTCTCGATGACGCCCACCGCATCGCCGGTGATATTTTCGATGGCGCAAGACATGGCGGTAATGACATCAGGGTGGATGTTGGGGATGATGAAGTGATCCACCGCCGTATCCCCTGCGTGGGCCAGCCCGGTTTCAACCGATGCCTGAACGGCTGCTACGCCGGCATGTACCCCAACTAAAAACTTGCCCGGGCAGATGGTTTTGAGGAACAACACCTCAACCAAAGCCGCCTTCACCATATGGTCGGCAGCCTCTATGCCAGCAGCAATGCTGTTGAATTCGATCATGCCCACAGCCTGGATATTGGCTTTCATCTCAGACCCTTTCAATTGTCACCGAACCGCTCACCTGGACAACCGTCCCGGAAATGGAGGCATGGACTCTGGCCCCCAGAACGTTCTCCGGTATCTCCCCTATCACGTCGCCGACCCGCACCCGGTCTCCGACCTTTACCACGGCAGCAGCCGGGACCCCGATATGCTGGCTCAGGGGAATCATGACCACGTCAGGCTCAAATGCACCGGCGTAGTCGGGATGAATATCCATGTAGCCGGAGATGCCCAGCTTAATGGCCAGACGGGGGACCGGAATTTTACGGTAATCCCTCAGGGCCGACTGTTGGGGTCGCACCTCCCTGAGACCCTCATAGGATACTCCCTGCTCAGAAAATAGACCCTTCAAGGCGGCGTTGATGCGCCGGGGCGAAAGCCGCATGGGACAACTGAACAACTCGCAAACGCCGCACTCACAGCACAACAATGCCTGCATGGCGCCCATAGCGGCATCCTCGCCGCCGCCGAAAGCCCGCATCACTTTGTGGGTCTCAAAGCTGTGGCCCACCAGGTAACGGGGACAGAGGTCGGTGCAAAGGCGGCATTGGATGCAGGCCGTGGCTGCCCGTTTTCGCATCACCTCGAGAGAAAGCGTCGCACATTCATGGAGATAATGCCCCCGGGGGAGTACGATGATGCCGCCGCTGATCTTGGTGACGACAGCCTGGTCCAAGTCCTGGGGTGCGTCCAAAAACCGGCCCATCATGGGTCCCCCCATAACATAGACCGGGTCATCAGTCGCCGTGCCACCGCATTGCTTTATGCAGTCAGCCACCCTTGTCCCGATGGGAACCCGTATCACACCGGGGCTCTCTACTTCGCCCGTCACGGTGACCACCTTGTGGGTCACCGGCCTGGCATCCATGGCCTCATTCACGGAATACAACGAACCGACGTTGGCCACCAGCGCTCCCACCTCTTTAGGCAACCCCAGGGGGGGAATCGTTTGCCCGGTGACTTCGTGCACCAGGATGTGTTCATCGCCGGCTGGGTAAAAGTTGTCCAATTGGGCCAGTTCCAGCGAAGCATCATCCATGCAATTCCGGAAAGCCTTTGCCGCGCCGGTGTATTTCCGTTTGATGGCAATAACACCCCGGGAGGCCCCGGTAGCATTTACCACCGCCTTCAGGGCCCGAACGATTTCAGGGGCATGGTTCTGCATGATATACTGATCTGAATAGAGTAACGGCTCGCACTCGCAGCCATTGGCGATCACCGTCTCCACCGAAGTGGCGTACTTGACGTGGGCCGGGAATCCTGCCCCACCTTCGCCCACCACCCCGGCATCGCGTATCATGCCTATGAATGCGTCAATATTCATGCCCTTGTTCCCCTGCTATTTTATAATTCAAAAAAGTCGCTCTAAAGGTGCAGAATGTAAATTATAATGATATCTAGTGGTTATGAGAACTTTGGACTGTCAAGATAGCTACATTTACAAATTTATCTTGACATACCACTGTTTTTTGGTGACACTTCGCGTTGATATTAGTTGGGGAAAATATCAAATGGATTCGGCATCTTGTTCCTTGTCGCCATCTGATAGACTTACGATAGATCTTTAACGTGGGAAGACAAACGATTAAATAGAGGTGACGCTGAACTCGAATTTTCTTCTGAAACCGGTTTAGTTAATTATGATTAATTAGATTGTAGCGTGGTTAAGTTGCCACTATCTGAGCGATGTTTTGAGTTTATGCGGAGACTCAATAGATAAAAAGGAAACAATGATATGAACCCTGAAAAAATGATCATGGGTGAGCCACCCGATTTGGCGGGTAAACCCAAAAAGAGGTTTTTGATTTTTCTTGTTTTCGTCGCTCTTTTATTAGCTGTTGGTACCGTGTTTTTGTTAACATTAGAAAAAAACGGAGAACCTCCAATAGCTTTTGAAGCCTCATCTAAGACAACAAGTGTTCAACCAGAAGAAGGGAATAAAGCCAAATATGCTGACCAAATTGAAGTTCGCAAACCTTCTAACGCCCAAGATTTGCCGAAATCAGAGCCAGCGGTTCAAAAGCCTTTAGAGAATCCGATACCTACTTCTGTAACCGATATCCAAGACAAATTGGCAAGAGGAAATGAAACGGGCCCTTCTCAAACAGAGCCAATAGCTACTCAAACTGAAGAAACAAAAACGATAGTTTCATTAGAAAGTGAAACAGGTCAAAAAATAAGTGAAAGAGAAGCCGAATCGCGTATGAAACAAGTTCAAAATACTGAAGTTCATAAAGGCGAAATCTTTCCCACTCCCAAAACATCATTTTCTTTTCCCGCGACACTGCATTTTATGTTCAAAAGTACAGATTTGCCTCCTTCTGCTGTAGTTATTATTAAAAACGCTTTAAGAAGAATTGCAGATAAGGAAGGTCGTTTGATTTTGGAAGGACATACGTGTTCAATTGGATCTTGTAAATCAAATATGGACTTTTCCGAAAAGAGGGTGAAAAATGTAGCAAAGGCATTCCGTGAATTGGGCCTTGGAATGAATGTTAGAATGTCTTTGCTTTCATATGGCGAAAGTCGGCCTGCCAGCACCAATGAAACAACTGAGGGAAGAGTTCAAAATCGCAGAGTCAGTATACGTTTTATTCCCAGCAATTAAACTAAGTCAAGGCTTTGAAATTTTATGAGATATTTTTATAGTGAAAATGATTTTCTTGATTTTCAAGAACTAAAGATTTTTAAGTAAATGAGAATAAAATAAAATTCTGTGTGCAAATCTACAATTTGGGGACGGTTCCATGATCCGTGATTGGTGAAGAAGTTATTTGTGGCACAAAACAGTAGCTCTATGTTGCTCGTTGCTCGTTACAAACCAGCAACCAGTAACGAACAACAGGCAGATGCGCCGATTCTACGATTTTTCTCCGTCCTGCAGCCACAAATATTTCGTACATATCACAGCGTAGTGCACCATCCCACAATTTGGCATTTTGGATGGCAAAGCATAAAACAAATAAAGAAGGTGTTTGTTCCTAATATCTTAAAGTTTTGTTACAGCACTGAAATTTGGCCACTTATCTTGGCGTAGGGAGGATTAATGTCATTTTCCTCTAGTAGAGACATCCATGTGGGTCACCGTGGTGATTTTAAAATCCGTTTCGGAAGCGACCCGTCTTGTGACCATATAGTGCCACAGCTACCCGGTGTCGCTGCAGATCTCAAGAGGTCCGGAGATCGTCTTTTCGTTAAAGATTATGCTGGTAAACCGGGCGTAACCATCAATGGTAAAGATATACGCAAGAAACGCTGGGTAGAAGTTACTCGTTATGACAAAATTACTTTTTGTAAAATGCCTCTCAACCTAAGTCCAAAGGTCTTTCTGGGCAGAGATGTTGCAGATCTAGACTCGACGCCTTTACGCCTGATTCTACCAAATGGGAAGACATTATTTGATGGCACTTATATTCGAGCAAAAGCCGGCACCTTTACCGCAATTCTTGGGCCTGCCGGTGCAGGTAAAACACTTTTCCTCAACATGCTCAATGGCTATAAACCTCCTTCAGAAGGCAAAATCCTGATCAATAAACAACTTGATCTCCAATTAGATTACAACAGCATCCGTGATTTTATTGGGTATGTACCTCAAGATGATGTTATGATACCTGAATTGACCTTACGACAGTCGTTAAACTACCGGCTCCGTTTGCGATATCCGGATATGCTTTCTTCTATAAGAAAACGCCTTATTGAAGGAACTTGCAAAAGTTTGGGTTTCCGGGGAAATCGGTTGAACGACTTCCTCGACACGGTCATAGGATCTCCTGAATCTGGAATTCGGGGTTTAAGTGGCGGAGAGAAAAAAAGGGCTAATATTGCTCATGAATTGGTTCTCAAACCATTGATTCTAATACTCGATGAACCTACTTCTGGCCTTTCTTCAGTCGATGCAGAACTTGTCGTACAATTACTCCGGGATCTGGCAACGCGGAACAGCTTGACCATTATCGCGACAATTCATCAACCGAGTCGAGATGCATTCAAGCATTTTGATGATCTCCTGTTAATCAGTCTGGGAGGCAAGGTCGGTTACTATGGTCAGGCTGAAAAGGCTGTATCATATTTTGATAAAACGACTGGAATTTCATGTGGTACTCGAAATCCCCCTGAATACATAATGAGCTTTTTGTCTAAAGAACAGGGCCGTAACCTGACAGTCGCCCAATTTCAAAGGATAATCACCCTTGTTAGGCAAGGTGCCAAAGTATAGTGGACCCCAAAATTTGGACAGTGTGTTAAGTTACACTTGGGACAGAAATGGAGGAGGACCAAGTGGAGAATTTAAGGAGAAAACACACACCGTCATTTAAGGCTAAGGTTGCTCTGGAAGCGATTAAGGAGGAAAAGACATCGACTGAGCTGGCCAGCCAGTATCAGGTCCATCCCGGCCAAATTCGGAATTGGAAAGCGATTGCCACCAAGGGGCTTGTTGACCTTTTTTCAGATAAGAAAAAAAGGCGAGATCAGGAGCAAGAGGGTCTGATTCAAGAGCTTTACCTCCAGATTGGCCAACTGACTGTTGATCTCGGCTGGCTAAAAAAAAAAGCAGGACTTAAGCCATAAAGAGAAGTTGTTGCTCATTGACAGGACGGATAGAGAGATATCTGTCCGTCATCAGGCGGATCTTTTGGGTATATCGCGATCCAGTGTTTACTATGCGCCGGTGGTAGATGAGTATGACCTTGTGCTGAAGGGTATGATTGATAAACAGTACACCCTTACACCGTTTTACGGTTCCCGGAAGATGTCTGCTCATTTGAGACGGAACAAACATCCGGTCAACAGAAAGCATGTTCAGCGGCTGATGAGGGAAATGGGCCTGGAGGCTATCTATCCGAAGCCCCATTTGAGCCAATCTCATCCGGAGCACAAGGTTTATCCCTATCTGCTGAGGAACGTCAGCATCAATAGAAAGGATCAGGTTTGGGGTGCGGATATAACCTACATCCCCCTCGCCAGAGGATTCATGTATCTGGTGGCCATCATGGACTGGTGGAGCCGTTATGTCCTTGCTTGGCAGATGTCTACGTCCCTGGATACGTCATTTTGTCTGGCGGCTTTGGAAATGGCTCTTCAATTTGGGAAACCGGAAATATTCAATACGGACCAGGGTTCACAGTTCACCAGCAATCCTTTTACTGGAATGCTCAAGGATAATGGGATTAATATCAGCATGGATGGTCGGGGACGGTGCATGGACAACATTTTTACTGAACGTTTGTGGAGATCCCTGAAATATGAGAATGTTTATCTCATGGATTACGGATCTGTTCCTGAGGGGAAGCAGGGCATAAATTCATACTTCGGTTTCTTTAACCATGAGCGACCGCACCAGTCGCTGAGATATCAAACGCCGGCGGAAGTACATTTTTAATAATTAAAGGAAGGCTAACTGATTTAAATGGGGGCCAGCCCCCAAACCCCCGGGATTTAACGCATTGCCGACATAAGCATGAAAAGAAGAAGGGCCGTACAATAAAGTACGGCCCCATGCCTACGTCACCTGCTTCGGCGCTCGGGTTGCTTCCCAGCAGTTGCCCTATCCTCCGAGCAGGTAGGAGTACTTTACCAAAATATAAGGAAAGAACAAGTTTATTTTTCACACTGTTTAGCATAAGAATCCTAATTTTAATGGGATCAGGGGCAGGATATCATGAGCATTTTGGTGGCTTAAATTTTATGGAATTCGGTCTTGACATGGGGTGCGCCTTAATCCCCACTTTCCCGCCTTGCCTTGATGGGCCTGCGGGAGGGCGACTGTGGATAACGGCTGCTCATACCCCACAAACACGTGTACAAAAAAACCCAAAAAATGCTCCGGAGTGTAACTTAATTTTTCAAAAAAACTGTCTTGACAATTGGGTCCACCTTACCCTCCTCAATATATTCCAGGGGAAAGTGTTTCAGAGTTTTAAGTATGGTATTGATGTACTTTCTTGTTGAATTTGAGCTAACGGTAATCCGTAATTCTCGAAATAGCAAATCAGCGGCTTCTTTTGTCTGAATATGAACAAGGGCTTCTACGATAGGTGCTTTTCTGATAATGTCGTCGGGATTATGGATCAAAAGTCCGAATAAAAATATGCCGGCTTCAGCTCTACCGGCAGCATACATGGACGCAAGTGTACGGCAGGCGGACCGAAAAACTTGATCTTCCAAACTAAGGGCTTGTTTGAGAACTGAGTCAATCGGAAATTTAGCCCAGTCAAGATAGCCATCATCAGTGATCCAGGGTAGGTTGAGCTTTTTTAGAATGTCGTCTTCTTTTTTGGATATTTTTTGTTTCGGTTTTCGGTCAAACATAATTAAATCAATCGACTACACTCTTTAATGCCACTCCGTTCACGGAATCGAGGACTATTGTTTCTGATTTGCCGGTTGCGGATCGGTCCAGACGATGAAAAGTTTGAACCGGATGAACGCCACCTAATTTTTTTGTCCACATGCATCGTGCCATGTAAAAATGGGGAATATACGTCAGCCTGAATCCAGGATATTCTTCTCGGTCCTCTTGGGGTAGCTGGTCGTGGGCATTTCCTGAAGGTGGTATTTCTCGGGCAGGATGCCGTCTTCTGTTTCACGACCTTTAGGAATCCACCCGCCATGGGGATGTTTAGTTTGATGGCGACTTCGAGGGCCGCCTGATCGGCTCCTGTTTGGCCGCCTGATATGATTTTTTTGAGCGTACTGGAAGAAATACTTTATGCTGAGAGGAAACTCAAGGGTTTGATTTGGTATCTGAGGATTTTTTCTCCTGAGCGCACATTAGCCGAATTTTCAGGTGAAGACTGGCAGATCAATCCTTCATTTTTTTTGAAAACCTTGAGATTCAAGAATTATAGGTAATGTCGCGTCGGGAATTTACAAAATATTCGGGTGCAAAGACTGAATTTTAATGTTCTGCAAAACTGGTGGGGAGGTGGTGACCCCGTGCCAGAAGCCACCTGACGATTTTATTTAATTGGCGACAGGCCAATCCTGCCGTCAAAAGGACCGTGAAATCCGTAATCGTCCCTCCCATATTGGTTCCTCTGCTGACTAAATAGCTTCAGCTTTTCAATTCCTTGATCATTGAACGTAATTCTTCAATCTCGGTCTGTTGTTTTTCAAAAATGGCCTGTTGTTTCGTAAATTGATTGCATTGTTCCTCTATGAGTTTTTTCTGGCTCTGATTTTCAGTCTTCAATTCCTTTACCGCTTCAACGAGAACAGCGGTCAATTTAGTGTAAGATACAGCTTTGTATCCATCTTTGTCTTCGGACACCAACTCAGGTAGAACCTGCTCCACATCCTGGGCAACAAGGCCAATCTGTTTACCCTCCATCATTCCCACATCGGGGTATTCATCAATTTTCCACTCATAGCTTACGCCCTGAAGGTTTGATACTTTGTCCAAGGATGATTCCAACGGTTGAATGTTCTTTTTCCATCGTTGGTCTGAAGAGCTGTAGCTGGCGATAGGCCTGAAACCACCGTAGATGATGATATTATTTTCAGCAAAATCTCCCCAAATAAGAGGATGTTCGGTATCTTCCCTATCAATGTAGAGCTTGTAGGACCCGGTCTCTTTGGATCCAGCTTTGTAGCCTAAAAAGACGTTTCCAATCCCATAAATGTTAGAATATCCAGCGGCAAATCCAATAAAGGTGTTCTCTGATAAAATATTATTGTGTCCTGCAGAATGTCCGTAAAAGGAGTTTTCGTTTCCGGTGCTCTTAAACCCGGCTCTCTGTCCGAAAAAGGAGTTGCCGTCTCCGGTCTCGTTATAATGTCCTGCAAAATGTCCGAAAAAGGAGTTGGAGAATCCGGTGGTGTTTTTTTCTCCAGCATGGGATCCCATGAAGGTGTTCCAGGTTCCGTTGTTGTTATACTGTAAAATGTCCGAAAAAGGAGTTATCGTATCCGCTGGTGTTATTATATCCGGCGGCGTATCCGAAAAAGGAGTTGGTGTATCCGGTGGTGTTATTATGTCCGGCATACGCTCCGAAATAGGAGTTATACTCTCCCGTGGTATTGCTGTATCCGGCCCACATGCCCATGTAGGTATTAGTTGGATCTTCCGTTCCTTGCGGGCGTATTGCCTCATCAGACCCTTCAGGTGTGGCGATCACTGAAGGCGCTTCCGTCTTCTCCACGGCAAACGAATTTCCCGCAAATCCAAAAATCGCTACCAATACCAGGTAAAGCATGATTCTCATTTTCATCTTATCCTCTTCCGTTTTAGATGTTTTGATAGAAAAAATATTCCTCGAAATGAGACAGCAACACTGCCAATACATATACAAAAAGAGTGGGATGGAAAACTTACATATGCAATCTGTTAGTTTTCGAAATCTGTTAGTTTTCGATGGTGCACAAAACGCGCACTTTCGTGCATTATGTTGTGTGTTGCCGTAACCAGCTGAAAACATGTAGTTTTTCACAAATGCCGCGAGATGTCGAGATTTACCAATAAAAGCAATAGTTTATCGCACATTTTGAGAAACCTGTTTCTTCAACTGACAACATAATAATTTTACCTTACTCGCACCTTTCCGTAAAGGGCTATTGTTTGCCTGCCCCCGTTATAAACTATCGAGCCAAACCATTAAATCCCCCTCGTTTTCATATTGTAGTAACTCTTCTATCTTTGAATCGTCAGTCAAGACCGATTGCATATATCTGATAAATCGATTTTGGATATGGCGCCTTCGGTTGAGATCCAAATGCAGATAAATCTCGGTGGACTGGATGCTGTCGTGGCCCAGATGGTTCTTAATATCCGTGATGGGATGGCCGCTGTAAAGCATATTTACTGCTCGACTGTGACGAAAACTGTGGACCGGATTGATGTTATTCAGGCGTTTGGGAGGAAGGGCCTTTTTGAGATACTTTTTACAGATCCGGTAGATGCCATGACGGGTGAGTGCCTCCCCCCGCTGGTTGATAAAGAGGATGTCTTGATACTGTAATTGTGGAGAGATACGGTATTTCCGGATATAAAGCTGGAGGAGATGGCAAGTTTTTGTCTCGATCTGTATAATCCGGAACCGGTTTCCCTTTCCCAGGATAGCCATGGTTTTGTTTAGGGAGTCAAAGTAGTCGAGATTCAGCGTGGCCATTTCGGTGGCTCTGGCGCCGGAATCATAGAGCAGATGAAGGAGGGCATAATCTCTGAACCCCTCTTTTGTCTTCAGGTCCACAGCCTGGAAAACCTGCAAGATCTCATCCTGATAAAGAAAACCGACAAGAGTCTTCTGAGCCCGCTTTTGAGGAATATTAAGGATGGTATCTGCTACTTCCCGTTGTTCCGGGTATTTGAAGCGAACCATTTTGGCAAAGCTCTTGAGGGCCGCAAGCCGTTGATTGCGGGTCTTGACCAGGTTTTTTCTCTCCTGCTGAAGGTCTTCAAGGAATGCAATGATTAAATCCGATGAGAGATGCTCTACCCTGAGTGATCGGATTTTGATGCCGTAAAATTTTGCTGCAAAAGTGAGAAAAAGCCTGAAGGCATCCCGATAAGCCTTAACGGTATGGTGGCTGACCCCTTTGATATGGGGGAGATACTGATCGAAGAACTGCCGTATGCAGGGGGATAGTTTCATTCTTTTCTTTCCTGCCAAAGAGAAAAATCCACCAGATTTTTACGGCTCATGGCATCCGTAACCTTGAGATATACACTGGTATATTTATATTCACTGTGGCCCATATAAGCGGCCAGTATGGGAAGGGCGTGCTGGGGGTCTCCTCCCCGCTCGTTGATTTTCAGCAGAGTATTCACAGCAAAGCTGTGCCGCAGGCTATGGGGGGAAGGTTGAAGGAAGTTCACATTGCCGATTACTTGTTTGGGTTGATCAAGACCGGTATCTTTCAACACTTTGTGGAACAGGAGTCGGATCTGATGGTCTGCCAGAGGCTTTTGATCCGTACGCACCAGAAGAAAAGGACTGTCGTCATGAGACAGTATGCATTTGCGAACAGAGAGATAGTTTTCTATCTCGGAAACAACCTCTTTCGGGATTGGAACCAATCTGTCTTTACTGAATTTAGTCTTTTCAATGTAAAGGGTGCGATCATCGCGGCGATAGTGACGTCGTTGTAATTTCAAAGGTTCTGATATCCTCATGCCGCATCGGGCCAAAAGAAAGGCCGTGACATAAAAGGCCAGGTCTTTCAGGAAATGATATTTCGTTTTCCGTATCCTTTTGCAAGCTGCCGTCAATAATTGGTTGGTTTGTTCGGGAGAAAAGATAAAGGGTACTATGGTGTTTTTCTTAAGGAGCGGGATGTCCTGAAGCGGATTATTCTTAATGTGACCCTGTCGTATGAGGAATTGGAAGAAGTTGCGTACCGCCCAGATATTAGCATTAACAGAGTTTTTCTCTAATTTGATATGGGTTCTCATGTCAAGGAAAAATCCGGGTTGAAACGAGGGCCAGCCGGCGTTTTTCTCCATCACGTATCGATCAAAAAGAAGAAGGTGAAATCTTATTGTATCCAAGGAATACCCGAGGTTTTGGCGGTAAATGAGAAACTCATTTAATTTTGGCGCCAGGAAGCTTTTAAAGGGTTTCATTAAACAGGACCTTTCTCATTCGTTCGGTGTCGATATAAAGATATCTTTGTGTGGATTGGATGTTTTCATGTCCCATCATTTCTTTGATTTCATAAATAGTTCGCCCAATTCCCAAAAGGTTCTGAGCGTAGGTATGCCTGAGCCAATAGGCTGTAGAAGAAAGACCCGCTTTTTCCATGGCCTTTTTTATTGTCCCGGCCACCATCTCGGGCCGAAGGGGTGAACCGGAATGGGTCAAAAAGAGTATTCTGAGATCTGTTTTCGGCCTGGCCTTGAAAACATAGGCGGCAATGGCCTGAACGGTTTTTTTGGGCAAAGGCAGGATAGTCGGCTTTTTGGTCTTTCTTTCCTTGATAGTGAGTTCTCCTCTGGTAAAGGAGATATGGTCGAGGGTGATTCTGCTGATTTCAATGGGCCTGAGCCCCAGGCTATAGGCCAGGTGGATTATGGCATACGTTCGGATATCCACATAAGTCACAAGTTTTAGGCTTGAAAAGAGCTTTTTCACCTCCTGGGGCCGCAAGAATTTGGGCGGCTTTTTCTGAGCAAACTGGGGTGGGCCTACCAACAAGGTGGCGAGATCTTTCCTGATGATCTTTTTTTCAGCATACAAATACCTCAAAAATCCCCGTACATGATAGCGGTAAATCCGAAGCGTCGTCTTGGCTACCTTGAACTCACCCATAAATGCATCAAGGTGTTCTATTTTTAAGGCGGCAAGGTTGAGGTTATGATTTTCAAGATAATCATGAAGAAAAGCCAACCTCCTTTTTACGTTGACGATCTGCCTTCGGGAGATTTCCCGGGTATGTTCAAGATAGCGTAAGTATTGCTCGTAAATATCAGGTAATTCGTTCATTTGAGCGCCTCCCGGATCTTTTTCATATGTTCAAAAGTTATTTCTTCTTCTCTTGCAACGGTTGTTACCGGATGAGGCGGCAATGAAAGGACCTGATAGATGGGATATTCATATGCCAAAAGAGATTTTCTGATTAACACGTCTCTTGCTTCTCCCAATGAGACCAGGCCGATCTTGATCAGGCTGCAGATTCTATCATCGTGATAGAAGCTGATGCCGTTTCTGTCGGAAACGGTCACCAGGAAAAAATAGAGCAAAATCTCCACAGCGGATAGATCCCGAAGAAACCCGCCGGTGATAAAGGAATGGTCGATCCAGCTGAAAGATCCTTGAATCTTACGAACCCGTGAAGAACTGAGAATTCTTTTATGGTACATGGTTGTCACCTCCTGCAGGGAATGGCGACATTTTCTCCCACATAAAAGGCTCTGTCCAACTGAACTTGTATATCAAGGCAGGGAAGCATACTTAAAACAAAAGCTATTTCAATGGGTTTTGCATCTAACTGGGCTTGTATATCAAGATTCGAGGATTCCCATAATTGGTTGGTGATCTCAGGTATTTGCCTTTTTAACTGGGCTTGTATATCAAGACGGAGCTTTTTTCGTCTGTCACGCACCTTCTGTGCCTCCCGGTTCTTTTCCACATATTCCGGATGGCTTTCTCGGTAATTTTCGAGGTATCCCGGGTTCTGTTCAAGCCAGTCTTTGACCCGAGGATAATCATTGCGGTGGCAGTCAGGGTTTCTTTGCCGCCACTTCCTGTTGTTATCTGATTTCAGGGCGGCTTTACAGGCAGGTTCTCCGCAGGTGATCTGCCGCTTACCGACTTTTGGGTGAGGTGTGAATTGGGTCTTGCAATAGGGACATTTTTTCATCCTGGCCCTCCTTTGAAAAAGGAACCACACGAACCAAACAAATCAAAGGACCAAAATGAATGAAGATAAATTAAAAGGAAAGAACCATAGTTTTTCTATTTCCTTTCAATTACAGGAATTATATGGAAAGGATTCAATTCAAAATGGGAAAGGATACTCAATCGGGGAGAAAATTATAGGGGAAACAACGAGGGAATAAAATGGAAGGAACCAAATACACACAACATAAACAAAGTGACAACATAACGCGCATTATGTCAGCATCGCAAACCCGCTAATATTATTCAAGACTGGAATATCTAATATTCACTTTTTTTGAAAATATTCAAATTCAAGATTAATATAGGAAACCCTGCATCAGCCCCTGATAGGCAGAACCGAACGTGGATTTGATTTTTTGGGCTATCACTTCGGCCCTGAAGGGCTTGCCATCGCCCAAAAGACCTTGTATAATTTCGTTGAACGTGCGATCCGGCTTTATGAGCAAGAGCCGGGGGAACCTTGTGGTTCCACCCGGCTTGGGGAGTACGGGAAGCGGTGGGTAAGATGGGCAGGGGCGGGACTTGGGAATATAGACTTTGAGATCCATGGCCTTCTTGTAAATGGGCAGATGCTGGCAACGAACCTCATGTATCTTCCTCTCAAAAAATGTCGGGTACGTTGTGTAATATAAACCACCTGCGCCCCCAACGATTTCATCTTCACCCGAAAGTCAACACCGCGGTTACCCATCGTCTCCGGACCGCACATCTTTGCCCTATCCCAGCGAGGGTTCGGGTGGCTTCACCTGGCCCGCCACTTCCGCAGAGATCTGGGGGGCAAGGCTTCTTTCTTTATATTTACAAAAGGTTAAAGGGGAAATGGGCCAAGCGCTACTAAGGCTGCCTCAACAGGCGGAAGCCCAGGTTGATGTAACGGGCGTCGGGGACGTAAAGGCTACGATAGGCCGACCGGCACTTACCGGCGCTGCCGTTCCAGTAGCCGCCCCGGGCCACCCGGTAAGAGCCTGACGAAGGCCCCGTAGGGTCGGTCACCGCGCTTGATGTATAGTAGCTACTGCTGTACCAATCCTGGCACCATTCATACACATTCCCGGACATATCATACAGACCCCAGGCATTGGGGGTCTTCTGAGCAGCCGGCTGTGTCTCGCCGCCCGAGTTATAACAGTACCACCCAATAGCATCCAGATTTGCGTCGTAATTGCATTCGCCCATATCTGTATAGGATGTTATCCCCCCATTGTAAAAAGCTGTTGTACTCTCCGCTCTCACCGCATACTCCCACTGCGCCTCGGTCGGAAGACTGTATGTCCCCTCACCCCTGAGGTTCATCTGAGTAATGTATGACTGCACATCGTCCCACGATACGTGTTCAACAGGGCACGTGGGGCACCCCGAAAAAGTGGACGGGTTGTTCTCCATCACCGCTTCCCACTGGGCCTGGGTCACCTCGGTGGTTTGCATGTAAAAGGGTTGGGTGAGGGTCACCTGGTGCTGAGGACCTTCATCTCTGCCGTCCCTCCCCGGCTCGTCCGAAGGACTCCCCATGGTAAAGGTCCCCGCGGGCAACAGGATGAAGGTCTGCCCAAAGCTGTTGCTGAAGGTGGAGGACATGTCGATAATGAAATGCTGGATATTTGAATAACCGCTGACCACAACCCCGTCATACGCCTGCAAAGCAACATAAAAAGCGGAACCATCCGAAAGACTGGCAGACATTGACGTCTTGTTTCCCATAGGAATATTTCCGATTGGGTCAGCCTTCGGGTATGGAGCATAATATAGAGTATATCCCGTTGCACCAGCTACTGATGTCCAGGAAAGTGACACTGTCGGCCCGGAAGTCGATACCGTTAATAACGGTGGCTCAAGAGCCAGGGCAATCCCACCAACCAGGAAAGCCGCCAGAAAAACACACTTGATGATCAAAAGTTTTGCTGTTTTCATTTCTTCCCCCTTCTAAAATGTTTTAAAGCTGCAATACCTCCTTGTACACCCCCCCAAAGGACAAAAATGCCACATTATTTTATTCAACCACATCTCGGTCGAAACCAACGAAGATTTACACACAACCCGGCAAAAGAGATAGTCTCCAGAATTCATATCCAATCATTCATGTTTCGGTGGCCCTCTAAACGCGCGCTTACGTGCATGATCTTTCACCCCGACGATACCTGAAATCGTGCTACACTGCCAGATCAATCTTACACTTTTGTCAGCGGCAAATCAAAGTTTAGGAACATTCCTATCCCGCCTGACTTTGCCCTCTGAATAACCATATCAAGAGCACGGTTGAATATGTCAGTTGCCTGCTCAAAGGTTATACTCCCCTGTTCTATTTTTACGCACAGTCCTAATCTGAGCGCATGTAATGTCTGGACGTCTTTGTCATTCGGGTATTTTTATACAAGCGCATCCCATTCCTTCCATGATTCCTTGTCCAAACAATAGTTTGTCGGTTCTTCTGTGAAGCCAGGAGAAGAAGAAAAGACCAAAACTAACGCCAGGAGAATACCAGCGATTCTTTTAATCATAACTTTCTTGCCCAGTTGACAAATTACCCTCCGAACAAAACAAAAAACCCCACATCCTGATTTAAGATACGGGGTTGGTGATGGTTGATATCCATTTCGTCCTCTAGCTGAGGTTTTTTCATGCGGAGTTTATCAACAAAATTTCATGGGAAATGATGATACTCTGCATGGGCTCAGGAGTTCAAGTGGTTTCTTTGAGCAGCCACTCGTAAATGGGTGGCCGCCAGTTTCAGCAGAGCTATTTTTCATTAAATACAAGCGGATATGGCCGCCTGAGAGACGCGAGGATCGACGTTTAGTATTGAACCCATACCTTGTGACGGCCTTAAAAATCATCGCATGCCCTGAAGCATCCAGCGAGCAGGAAATGAATGATGCCCAGAGTTAGTTTGCCGCGATCCATTTTTTTACGGGTTGGATAATTGGTTGGACGACATTTTCAAGAATCACATAAATAATTGATATTCCTATCTTCTTTTCTTTCCTAAATTGACAGATCCGGTCACAAGCAGGGAACTTTTTTCGAAAAAAATTCCTGTTTTTTCGATAAGCCATGGAAAAGAGATTACTGTTTTTAGTGATTAGGCTGGAAAGGCCGCGCGAGAAACTTGACGTAATCAAATAATTACGTTAGATTTTTTTGTATGATTAAACCCGACAAAACAAGCGAAGCCGAGATCGATGAGGACGTAGAGGTATTTTTCTCAGAGATCTCTGTAATAAATAAAGACCGTGAGGAAAAGCAGGGACGGGGATGATATTATGCGTTCAATCGCAGACAATAGATAAAGTGAAAAAAAGCATGAACGCATATTTTCATCACCGTCCCCTATTTCTGGATCATGCCCTGGGGTTCCAAGGCCGAAGTCCTTGAACCGGGATCTCTGAGACAAGGAATCAGGGGTGAAGCGGAAAAGATGGCCAGCCGGTATGGAGCACCCATTGTGGCTGAAGAAAGCCTGCCCTATGGCCGGATGCAAGATCACCCCTTACGGCGCGGTTGACCCGCGATATCCACTATCGGCACATTTCGGAAACGACGAATAATGTGATGTTTGACAGGTGAACAAAATGTTTAAATCGAGAACGGCAACATTAGTCATAAGTATATTGACCGTATGCTTGTGCGGTTGCGTCACAAGCCTGGGCAAGACAGTACTCACTGTGGAAATCGGGCAGCCTGTGTACTATAAAAGTGACAGTGGGGATCAGTTTATGGCGAGATATGGATCCCTGTCTGATGGCAGCCTCCATTTTGTCAAAGTAAAGATGCCCGACGGCCGGGAATATACGTTACCTCAGGTCGTCTCTGCGTCAGGCGTGAGGTATACGGACGAGAGGGAATTTGTGTGGTGGACACATCAAGGCACTGTCCGTGTTGATGTCAGAGATGCAGATGGCAAATGGAAAACGAAATATTCGGAGTTGAAGGAAGTGCAGGAGAAAAAATGATCTGCCGAACAATGTATTGCTGTTGGAGCGGCAAATCCTGATGCCGGCCATTATGTTTCATGTAAAAAAAACCTTGCCTCCGGGTTCGGTACAAGAAGAAAAAGAGAAAAGAGATGACAAGGTGCGTTGGGATGTCACTGCTGATGACGATTTTGGTGGTGGCTGTTGTGGGTGCGCAGGATAGAGAGGAGATCACTGTCAAGACGATGTCTCCGTCAGTTGTCAAGACAGTTCCCCAGGCGGGAGATACAGAAGTTGATCCATCTCTCAAGGAAATCACTGTTACGTTCAGCAAAGAGATGATGACGAAGGAGATGTGGTCATGGTGCAGCCAATCTCCTGAGACCTTTCCTGAAATAGATAAAAGCAAAATCAGATACCTGGAGGACAAACGCACGTGTGTACTCCCCGTCAAATTGAAGGCCGGAAGAACGTACATTATTTGGATCAACACACAAAAGTTCAACCACTTCAAGGATGTAGAGAATAATTCGGCAGTGCCGTATTTGCTTGTATTTCAGACGGCAGATAAAGAAGCTTCATCACCGAACTGCGATGGTGAAGCGACCGCCGTCTTGGCCGCAGAGGCCTGGTTGTCACTGGTTGACAAGGGCAAATATGAGAAAAACTGGGTTGAAGCTGCGCAGTACTTCAAAAGCGTGGTTTCGGAAGAGCAATGGAAACAAGCTATTCGAGCAGCCAGAAAGCCACTCGGGAAGAATCTCTCCCGCGAGCTCATCTCAAAAAGCTGCCACACTTCCTTGCCCGGCGCACCAGACGGTGAATATGTTGTGATCCGGTTCAAGGCCTCGTTCGAGAACAAGAAATCTGCGATTGAAACCATTACACCCATGATGGACAAGGATGGCAAATGGCGCGTCTCCGGGTACTACATTAAATAGAGTACCGAACCATATATGGTGAAGATGCGTGCAAGGCGAATTGCAGGCGGCAAGGTTTTGGGAGAGATTTTAGGCTGAAGGAATTTTGGATGGCGGGATTCAAGACACATCTGGCGGGGGGCATTGCTTCGGGAACGGGCCTGTCCCTGATTGGCTATCATTTTCAGGGACTGAGCCTCATGCAGGCAGGCGCCATTTTCGTGGTGGGCTCGGCAGCGGGATTGCTCCCCGACCTGGACAGCGACACGGGCAAACCTCTGGCTTTTCTGTTTCAGCTGGTTTCGATTCTGGTGCCGAGCCTTCTTTTCACGAGGGCGGCCCAACGATTCGGAAACTCCCCGGAATTTCTGATCTGCTATTTTACCCTGTCTTATCTTTTGATCAATTACGTGGTCTGCGCCGTCATCAAAAAACTGACCGTGCATAGGGGCATCATGCACAGCCTGCCGTTTGCGCTCCTTTGCGGGGGCATCGGTTATCTCCTTTTTGCGCCATCAGGCGGGAATATGGCGTTAATGGGCGGATCGGCGGTACTGGCCGGTTGCCTTGTCCACCTTCTGTTGGACGAATTCAGCTCCTTTGATCTCAAGCTGGGTTTTATCCCGTTTCCGAAACGATCCAGCGGCACGGCCTTTAAAATCGGATCCGATTCCATCCCGGCAACCGTTTTTGTTTATCTGCTCCTGGGCCTTGTTGCCGCGGCGATTTTTGCGCCAGGAGTTTTTTTGCGATTTGCATGAGAGATTCAGCCAGCTACATCGGGAAAACGACTATGAAAAAGTGAGTATGGCATTGTTTGTCTCTCTACTACGGCACAATGAAATGGATGTTTCGTGCTTCCACGCGTCCACAAGTCCCCATTGTTATGTCTTCTTTTTCTGATAGTTTTTTAATAGCTTTGATATGAGTTGGTTTACCGAGCAGTTCTCAATCTCGGCTAGATCATTTAACTTTTTGAAATTCACGGATGAGATTTGCTTATCCAATGTCTTCACAGATCCATCATTCCAGTGGAGAACGTTTCTACCATCGAGGATAAATTTTTCTGGATATTCCTTCGCCGCTTTCTTTTTTGCTTCATTCCATGCAGCATTTATATCTCGCGTTGCCGACATGTTGCCTAATAGCCCCAAATTCGCCACTACAGTTTCCTTGAGATGAGTCGTTCCGGTTGGCAACTGAACGAGAATTTCAAGCATTGCTCTTGATATTTTGCCTTTCGATAGGCCTACAGTCATGCCTGCTCTCCTCATGTCCCCGAACATTTTTTTGCTGAACATTTCAATTTCCTTTGAAAAATGGCCCTTTCTTTTCATGATCGGATTGTGGGAGAGTCTCAAGGTTGCCCATTTATGATCCCCCGAACACTTTTTTCAATAAATCCGTGGCCCTTGCTGCGGGATTCTCACGAATCTTTTTTTCTTCCAGTCCCAGCATATGGAAAAGGCCCTTCAGGGCGCCGTCGGTAACATAACCGTCCAGATCCGGAACCGTGCCCTTTGCAAAGGGGATGTTTTCAAGGGGTTGGGACAAGGCCTGATATTTCCGGGTGACACCCACTTCATCCATAGCCTTATGAATGATGGGCCGAAAAGCCTCCTCGAGTTGACCGGAACTCTTCTCTTTAAGATAGTTTGTCGCGGCCATGTCTCCGCCATCCAGAATTTTTCGACCATCGGAAAAGGACATCTGCTTGATGCTGTCCCAGAAAATAGTCTTTGCCTTTGGGGCCGCCACCTCGGCTGCCCGGTTCATGCTTTTGTCAAATTCGTCCAGTTGGGGGCCGTATCCCAAGGCTCTGAGCATCCCTTGAACTTTCTCAACTGAACCGGGAAGGGGGATTTTGATTTCAGGATTTGATGAATACCCACCTTCTTTTCCGACAGTTTTGACGGCATTATCCGTTCCGATTTCGAGGGCTTCTTTCAAACCGTCAACAATCTCTCCCGTGGAAAGACCATCATCCTGGCCTGACACCTTCTTCAGGCTGTCCAGAAGCTCTCCCCATTTCGCATGGACCGGTTCTAAACCCGCAAAGATCAGTACAAATGAAAAAAGTACCATGAAAAATCTGACTGCTTTTGAAAACCCCATCCCAAGCTCCTTTCAAAAGGCCCATCCCAGACCTTCAAACGGTTTTGGCCCTTATCCCTTACCCTTTGCCGCAAGGGCCTGTTTCAGTTTCTCGCCCAGGGAACTCATGGCTTCGCTTTTGCCGGGGACAAAACTGCGCCAGTCGCCTTCATCTGCGGCATCCCCGGGACCCACGGAAATTTTCCGTTCGTTCACGTCGATGCTTTCAATCAGAACGGGAATAGCATCCCCCGGCTTCGACTTTTCAAACCGGCTCGATTCGGACGACGCCCGGATTCTCGATTTGGGCAACAATGCTGTAATGCCCGGTTCAAGAGAGACGAATATCCCGAATTTTTCGTGCTTCTCCACGACGACTTCCACCGCCTGTCCCACCTGGTATTTCTGGGCAACCCCCGCCCAGGGATCGCCTTCAACGTCCCGCATGCTGAGAGAAATCCGCTTTCGGGATTCGTCAATTTCCTTGATCGTCACCTGAACCCTGTCGCCGGGCGCCACCACGTCTTCGCTTTTCAAGATGCGCTTCAGATAACTCATTTCGCTGATGTGAACAAGTCCCTCAATACCCGCTTCAATCTCCACAAAAGCTCCGAATTGCGCGCAACGGGTCACCTTCCCTTCCACCACGTCGCCTTCTTTAAACCGTTCTGCGACCGTTTCCCAGGGATCGTCAACGGTTTGCTTGATGGAAAGGGAGATCTTCATCTGGCCCGGCTTTTCGCCCGGCGCCATGTCCAACACCTTAACCTTTACGGAATCTCCGGCCTTTAGCACATCGGCAGGATTTTCCACACGCGACCAACCCAACTCGGAAATATGAACCAGCCCTTCCACCCCCGGAATGAGTTCCACAAAAGCGCCAAAGGGCATGAGCTTGGTCACCCTGCCCTTTATCTCGTCGCCCACGACAAGGTCTTTAAAAAAACTTTTCCGCGCCTTTGCCACAGCCTTGTCCAACAACTTTCGTCTCGAAACCACGATGTTGCGGCCGTCTTCTTCAAAATCCGTGATAAGAAATTCAAAGGTTTCCCCCACGTAATCCTCGGGTTTTTCCACATAACGAATGTCCATCTGGCTGATAGGACAAAAGGCTCTTTTCTGCCCCAGCAATACCTCAAACCCTCCTTTGTTCAGGGCTTTCACCTTGCCTTCCACTGGAATCGCTTCCTCATGGGCGTCCTGCAGAAGCTCAAAACCGCCGACGCCGGTCACGGCCTTTGAAAGCCGGATCTCACCCTCCCTGACGGATATGGCGTAGAGTTCCAGAACGTCCCCCACCTGATACGGAAGCCCGCCTTCTTTATCCAGCAGTTCGCCTCTTTCCACGACCCCGTCAATCCGGGTTCCGGTGTCCACGAATACAGAGTCCCTGCCGATGGAAATAATTTCCCCCCTGATTTTATCCCCAACCCGAACGCTTTCATTCAATTTATTATCATATGCCTCAAACAGATCGGCAAAACTCTCTTCTTCCGATTGCGTTTCAACGGTTTCTTCCGCAATCTCTTCCTGGATATCATCCGGCATAACTGTCCATCCCCCCACCCGCAACGCTCAATTTCTGGTTTTTCTCAAACCAGCCCGCATTTGGAAAAAGGTCCCATGAACCTTTCCTTGTCATTCCCAATCTATCCTTATCAGAGTTTCCTGGTATTTTCAACTCACCCAATTTTTTAAAACTGTTCGATGACCCTTCCCTTTTCCACAAATAACGCCATTCCCTTGCAGGCGCCGCGCAGATTCGAAATGGCCGCTTTCAATTTTTCGCTGAGCACATCCTCTTCTCCCAGCATTTCCTCGACCTTTCCCGAAATGACCTCGCCCTGTTCAAGGTACTTTCCGATCTCCGCCAGGATTTCCTTCCGTATTTCATGCTTTTTCCGTTCTTCCTCAATAACCGGCAAAAGTCGGGCAATGGAGTATTCCACCAGGGCATCCCTTGGCGTATTGGAATCCTTTGAAACCGCCTCCAGGCTGCAGAGTGTCCGTCGGCTCAGAACGAAGGTTTTCTGAACCCGTTTCAACCTCAAAAAACGCTTGGATTCAATTTCACGGGCGACCACCGCCAGGGATTTCGCATCATCTATCAGATGATCAAAAAGGGACTTCTGCTTAATCCCCATATGGGCGGCCGCCACGCTGATGGCTTCAATGGCCCTTCCGCTCAGTTTAAAGGTGGCCCGCACCGATTGTCTGCCCCTCAGTTCCGACAACGAGGGCACGGCGATGCCTTGTTCCGGCCTCACAGATTTTTGCTCTGCCATAGTGATACCTCAGGTTTTCAGGTGTTTCAAAAAAAAACACCCATTACTCAAGTACCATACACTCCATTGGTAATGCAATATTTTTATTAATTACCTTATTGAATTTATTAAAAAAACAAAAGAGGGGTGACTCTGATAGAGCTGCCCCCCTTATTACGGATCACAAAAGGGCGGACACATAGGTCCGCCCCTACGGGCATATTGCGAATCAAAAGATGGGGTAGGTAGGGGCAGACCTGTGTGTCTGCCCGGTTGGCTTACATGACATCTTTGTTGCTCTCTTCTATGACCCGGTCGATCTCGGCCTGAAGTTGGGGCGGAAGCCCCGGGATATCGACACTCAAAAACCCTCGAACAATGGTGGAGGTGGCCTCTTCCTCGTTGAGGCCTCGGCTCATGAGGTAGCTGATCTCCTCCTGTGCGATTTTTCCCACAGCCGCCTCATGGCTCATTTCCACCCCGTCCACATGCCCTTCCAGCTCCGGGATGGCATGAATCAGGCCGCCATTTAGCAACAACCCCTTGCATTCCAGGTGCGCCTTTATTTCGGGAACTTCTCCGATGAGATGCCCCCTTGCGATCATCTTTCCGCCATTGCTGATGGCCCTCGCAACGATTTCCGCCCGAGTCCCTTTCGCCTTCAAGAAAATCCGCCCCCCCAGATCGTATTCGGACCCCGGGCTTCCCACCACGATACTGTAAAAACGCGCCACTGCGTTTTCACCCACCAGGTGGGTTGTGGGATACATTTGCACGCTTCGAACCGGCTTCATGGAAATATAGTTGTTAATAAAAAGGCCTCCCTCTTCCACCCTTGCCACGGACCGGGGTCGCACCACCACTTCTTCCGCCCAGTTGTGAATCATGGTAAAGGTCAGTTTGGCATTTTTCTTCACAAAAAACTCCGATATCCCCACATGGAGGCCCCGTTTAAGATGGGGCGCCGTGGCACATCCCGATATGATGTGAAGTTCGGAATCTTCTTCCGCAACAATGATGTTGTGGACGTTTTGCTGCATGCCCTCCTTATGCATATAAAGACAGGCCTGAACCGGATAGACCGATTTGCTTCCGGGAAGGGACCGGATAACGTACCCGTCGTGCAGACCCAACTCGGCGGCCGCCGTATATTTGTCCGCGCCCACGTCCGCCAGCTTCCAGTAATAGTCGCGGACCCAATCATGCTCGGCCAGCGCCTTTTGAATGGAAAGGACTTCAATGCCTTCCTGGGAACTGTGGCAATGGACGGCGTGGTCGTTCATCTGCAAAAAGGTCCCGCCCCTTTCCTTTTCCGTCACATCCAGCCCCGCCATGAGCAGCCGCTCCCGTTCTTCCCGGGGCAGATTGCGAAGATCAGTATCCGCCATTTCAGCAGGAGGCGACGGGGTCGCATCGAATGCACCAAGATCCACATCCGGCCCTATGGCGCCCTTCTTGTCGATTGCCGCTTTCGCTTTTACTTCAAATTGTTCATCGATATGCATCTTACGCACTCCTCATATCCGGTGTCGCCCACACAATTAAGAATTTCCCTGGGGTTGCTCACGCAACTGAGCTTCCCGTTGTAGAGCACCTGCCCTTTATCGGCCGAAACATAATCCAGAATAAATCCCGTATGGGTAATGATCAAACCCATTTTGCGCCTATCGGCCTTGGCCTGCATTTTCGACTGACCCTTTGAGGGATGGACGCGTTCCTCCAAAAGTTCGGCAATGGTATTGCCCACGAGGGTGATGTTTTCCATATCGACCCCCGATTCAGGCTCGTCGAACAACATCAGATCCGGTTTTTGCGCCATCAACTGCAGCAATTCCGATCGTTTGATTTCACCGCCGGAAAAACCCGCGTTCACGTCCCGGTCCAGAAAGTCTTCAAAATTGACGCGCCTTGCCAGGGCCGCTGCATCGATTTCCTCACCGGCGCACAACTCCACCATCTGCCGGGTTTTCAGGCCGTTGATGGTAGGTGGACGCTGGTAGGACATGCCGATGCCCAGTTTTGCCCTCACATCAATAGGCGCATGGGTAATATCCTCCCCCTTGAACATAATTTTCCCGGAAACCACCTCGTACTGGGGATATCCCATAATGGTCATCAACAACGACGTCTTTCCGGACCCGTTGGGACCAAAAAGGATGTGGGTTTCACCCGGATGGATTTCGAGATCAATATGTTTCAAGATCTCCTTATCCCCCAGTTTAACCTGTAAATCTTCTATTTTAAGCATCCTATACCTCCTTTTCCCCGTCTTCCCTTCTCAGGGCTGCCTTAATGTTTTCATGTGAAAAGAATTTGATATTATTTATACCTATAACAACTGTCGGCCCCTTTCGCAAGACGACAGGTTCGCCCCCTTCATCTCCCGGCAAGGATTTCGTCGATTTTCCGGGTCAGCCTGTCAAAGACCAGCGTTTCATTGCAGGGCGTCGAAGCCGATGTGACGGCATCCACCCCCTTGAAACAAAATTTCCAGTCCGGATCCCCGGCCGTCATCAACAGAACCACGTCGTAACTCTCGGAGTCCACCTCCTTCAATTTATGGATATTGATCACCAAAATATTGCTATATTTTTCATATCGAGATATGATTCTGCCTCGAACAGCGTCTTTAAATTCGCTTGAGTTTCCGGCAATGAGGATGTTGAACTTCGCATCCTTACCGGAAAATGACATTTCCTTTACCTGCCGGGTACAGGAAATGAATGACAAAGCCAAAATAAGAGCTATCCCCAATGACATCAATCTCAGGTTAAAATCCATTGGCTTTCTCCTTACAGGGGGTTATCATGTTAAACGGTTACAAAAACAGAGTCAAGGAGCGAAAATCCCTCGAAAACCGTTCGAATTGATTCAATAAAAAGTATCTAATATGGAAGTCTCTTTTTCTCAAGCTCTACCTCCGGAAAAATGGCGGCGGCTCATCAATGAATATGCATTGATTCTGCCGGATACCACCCTTAGGTTGAAGTTTACCCGGAATGTTCTGAAACACTTTCACAACCCTCCGAAGCGCCACGGGTTTCATCCCTTTTGGACCGAAACGGCATTCAGGAAAATACTTGAAGCGGAAATTGAAATACTGGTTCCCGGAAGCGATCTCCTGTTAAAGAAAGCGATTCGAAACGGAGATATCTCACGGTCGCCATTCACATTGTTAAATATCGACCGGCGCCAACGTTCGGTCTTCCTTTTCGTTATAACGACTTTAGTTCTTGGGGTGTTTGTCGGGACTGCGTCTTTATACATTTTTTTCAGCCAAGACGATTCCGGCGACCCCGCAACAACTGTTTTTCACCCGATTGAAAGCCAGGTTCCATTTCAACCCCTGACACATGAGATTCCGGATCAACCGACCGAGTACACGGACTCCAATGATCTCCTTCTAAACCCATTTTCATTCCGCTGGGTTGAAAACCACGTTCCGTTTCAGCCCCTGCCCGGTGAAATTTCCGCTAACAACAATTTGGAAGCGGCTGTACCGGACCCCCTCCCCCCGGTTGCGAAAGCACAAGGAAACAAAGCGGAAGAAGACTTTCCCGAATACATCAAACGTCCGATTTGGCTTGTTGAAAAAACCGCGGATGTGGAAACCTACAGCAACCGGCTGCAAATCATTACCTCTTTTTCTGTGGAAAACATACCGAGAAGCTATATTGTTTTTCCGAAAAATGCTGACACGCTCCCCGGAGAAAAGTCCCTGTCAACGAAAATCAGAGGCATTCTCTATCATGCCTCGGAAGGCGACATGGCGCCCTTCAAACCGGAGAAGAACCGGTTGATCAAGAAGTACAGCGGTCAGTTGTTGAAATATGTTTGCCGGAAAAAGGGGTATCATTATCTAATCGATCGTTTTGGCCGGGTTTATCGGATCGTCCGTGAAGAAGCTGCGGCCTTTCATGCCGGGGACTCTGTCTGGGCCGACGAAGATTCAATTTTCCTGAACCTGAACCATGCCTTCATCGGCATCTGCTTTGAGGACAAAGGCTTCGAGGAAGTCTATGAACCCGGTTCAACGAAACCCAGAATCAGAGCCATGGACGACACAACCATCACCGAAGCTCAGATTCACGCAGGAAAAGAACTGACGGACTGGTTGCGATTCCATTATGGCATTCCACAAGGGAACTGCGCGCCCCACGGTATTGCGTCCATTTATCCCAAGAACAGGCTGATTGGCTATCACCTGGATCTGGCTCACGGGTTTCCATTTAACCGCTTTGGCCTTCGGAACAAATACAGGGAAATGATTCCCTCGATTACAGAATTCGGATTCAAGGGGGATCGTTATTTTCGCGAGGTCTTAAATGGGAATATATGGCCGGGGATAAACCGTTCCGAAGAACACCTGAAAAACAAAGCGAAAGGGGCAGGCATCTCCGTGGAGGCTTACAGGGAACAACTGAATCGGCGGTTTGATCGATATTATGATTGGCAAAAGCATCTGCATGACACCCTGACAACAGTTGAGGTTCCGGAAACCGCTCCCCAAAAGGGGCGGGAGCAAGTAAAACCTTGACCAAAAACCGCGCATGTTTTATGAAAGAACACGTTTTGTTTCGGGTCCGTTCTAATCCATATTGAACGGAAAACGTGTGATACGAGGACAGAATAAAAAAATGTCATCATTGGTGGTTGTCTTTTCAACAGACCCGGTGAGGGGCCGCATCATTCAAAAGGTGTTAATGCGGAGCCGTGTTGAAGCCCTCGTGTTGGAAACCATTGGACAGGTGAGAGAGGCCATTTCCCGGCGGGTGCCGGGTGTCGCGATTTTTGATACGGCCGGCTGTTTTAAAGAAGAAATCAACCATCTGAGCAACCTTTGCGGGACACTGGCGCGAACCGCCGTGATACTGGTGGGGGATGGGACGGTCCTGGAAAGGTTCGAAGGCTCGGCGACGGGAGGGGAACTGCGTCTTTCAAACCCCCTTGATCCGGAGCTGATTGCGGCGAAGGTCGGGGCGCTTTTGTCCTTGAAGGGGGAAGAAAAACGTCCGGAAGAGGGCTCCCTTGAAAAAGATTTGAAAGGGTTCCTGGGGTTGCAATGACTTTCCCATTTTTGGAGCTGGTTTATAACGGGTAGCCGGCCGCTCTTAACATTTATGGCAAATGCGAATAATATCATAGCGGTTATTGGTCCCAAGGGGGGAGTCGGCAAGACCACCATTTCCGCGAACCTTGCCATCGCGCTGTCAAGATTGGGCAAAAAAGTCGTTGCAGTTGATCTTGATCTGGGGGCCTCGAACCTCCACGCCATTTTCGGCATCAAGCAATTAAAAAACAGTCTTGATGATTTTGTTCAGAACAAAGTTGCGAACCTTTCCGATATTGTTATGGATACGGAAATAGAAAACGTGAGTATGATTTGTGGCGGCGATGTTCCGGGCATCACGAATATGCCCTATCAAAAGAAGATGAAACTGATCAGGCACCTGGCAATGCTTGATTGCGATGTCGTACTCCTGGATCTGGCGCCGGGGGCATCCTATAATGTGTCTGACTTTGCACTTATTGCGCAGCGCCCGCTTCTTGTGACAACGCCTGAAATTCCGTCTCTGATGAATGTTTACAGCTTTATCAAAGCCGCTGTTTCCAGGCGACTGCTTTTTTTCTTCAAAAAAAACAAGGTTCCCGAGCTTGTAGATCTTCTGGAGCAGGCCAGGGATTTTGAAAAGCACCCTCAATTAAAGACCATGGAAGGCTTTTTTAATGCTGCACGGAAGATCAATCCCGATGTTGCGGATTCCGCGAAAAAAGTCATTCAAAATCTGAACCCGTTTCTGATTGTCAACAGGGTCCCTGCTAAGAATGATACCAAGGCAGGGCGGATTATTCAAAAAATGTTGAAGGACTTTCTGAGCATTGATAGCGCAGTGATCAAAACCATACGTGAGGATCGTGCGGTGGGGGAGGCCCTCGCAAAAATGAAGCCCATACTGCTCCAGTCCCCGAATTCTTTTTTTGCGATGGATATTGAAGAGATCGCCCGTGAAATCCGGGAGTAGGGGCAGGCCCCTACAGCGACGACAATAAAATGAGTGTGATTGGGGGTTGCAAATCTTTTGTAAATTTTAGGAGGTAAGCGAAAATGGCGGAGAAAGAAGGGATAGAGACGCTGGGAAAAAAATCGAATGCGGAGAAACCGCAAGGAGCAGAGAGAGAAAAACCGGTAAATTCCGGCAAAGATGAAAAGGCGGAAGAGCGGGTCGAAAAGCTGGTGGAAGCGACCCAAAAGAGCGTGGTTGCCCATGAAGAACCCATAGGGAAGACTGCCGGACCTCTGGAAGGGCCGGTGGGGCTTGACATCGGAACCAGTCATATCATCATCGCGCAAAATAAGGGCCGGGACATTAACACCACAAAAGAGTTAAACGCATTTTTCACGCTTCCCACGGGAAAGTTTGCCAAACAGATCCTCAATCAAAAAGAGATCAAATATTACGAATTAGACGATCTTTTTTATATCATCGGATATTCGGCCCAGAATTTTGCCAACATGTTTAATGTGAACCTGCGAAGGCCCATGAGCCAGGGAGTTCTGAGCTCCAACGAAAACGAGGGGATACGGGTCATCGAAGCCATCCTCAAATCGCTCATTCAGAAACCTAAGGCTTTCGGCGAAATCCTGTGTTTCGGGGTCCCGGGGGATCCCATCGATGAACCGGGGGCTTCCGTTTATCACGAGTCAATGATCAAACGGAGCATCGGCAGTATGGGCTACACCCCCATATCCCTGAATGAAGGGATGGCAATTGTGCTGTCGGAACTTTCGGAAGAGGATTTCACCGGCATCGGCATCAGCATGGGCGGCGGGATGTGCAATATTTGCCTGTCCTATCTTTCTTTCCCCGTTATCACCTATTCGATTCCCATGGCCGGTGACTATATTGACGCGATGGTGGAGAAGGCCGTCGGGGAACCCGCCACAAAAGTAAAGGCTATCAAGGAGGAGGACCTGGATCTTTCGAAAGGGCCTAAAGACCGGGTGACCACGGCGCTGCATATTTTTTATGATGAACTGATATTCAAACTGCTCAAGAGTCTCCAAAGGGTGATCTCTTCCACGGACAAGATTCCCAAAATCTCAAATCCCATACCGATCATCCTAAGCGGGGGAACGGCCATGCCCAACGGATGCGTTGAAAAATTCGAGACCATGCTCAAGGACATCTCCCTGCCCGTTGAGATCTCGGCAGTGCGACTTGCTGAAGACCCGCTGAATACGACGGCCAAAGGAACCTTGATCATGGCAATGACCGAGGCCGGATAATGGGACTGAGCCGGTATGAAAAGCTGAGCCTGATACGGATCAACAGGTGGGAAAAAGAAAAACATGAGGGAATAGGGAAAAAAATTCTTGATGGTGTATCCAGGCCCGTGGACTATTTGATCCAAAAAATAGGGCGTGAAAAGTTCAAGTTTTTTGAGAAAGCCATTGAAACAACGGTTGACAAGATGCTGTATGCGTCCACGTACAGCGTCAATTCAAAAGATTTGATAAAAAGGGCCCGTGAACATGGCATATTGATAGAAGACCTCTCCGAGCTGAAGTCCGTGAATTTCAAACTGCTCGATGACTGCAACCGGAAACATATCACCTTCCATGAAAGGGCCAGCGCCGCCCAGGGAGCAGTGGCCGGCATCGGGGGAGCGCTGCTTGCTCCCGCCGACCTGACCGCGGTTCTGATTCAGATTTTTCATTTGATCCAGGAAATCGCATTCTGTTACGGTTTTGATCCAAACTCGCTTGTGGAAAAACAGATACTGTTGCGGATCATGGAGGCGAGTATCGGAAGTTCGGACAAGAAGCAGAAAGCATTAAAGGAAATAGAGGTGCTGAAAGGGATCGAAACGACCGGAGACACGGACCGGAAGCAGGGGGATTCGGTCTCCATTGTGGGGTCAAACGCCATCCAGGAACAGATACAGAGCCTTTCCATCGGATTGCTGATCCGAATGATCCCGCGGGCCCTGCCCATCCCGATTATTACCATAGCCATCAGCGCTCACTCCGACCACGAAATGATGGAAAAAGCGGGGGAAACGGCTTTCATGGTTTTCAGGAAAAGATTTATTGAGCGAAAATCGGCCTTGCCGTAAGGTGAAGTCCGCTGGATAAAAATATCCCTGTGAGAGCGGCTTTTCAGCCGCGAAAAAGGAGTACCACCCAATGGCAGTGTCGAATTTGCCGGTTGCGGAAGCAACAACCAATACCTTCGGGAGTAATCTGGCCCGTGGCGCCAGGGCAGTGAGGGCACTCATACCAGAGGCCGTTAACCCTGTGGGGGCCGGCGTGGGCGTCGGCGCCATATGGGGCGGAATTGCAGGACTGACCAGCCTGAAACGGTATTCGGAAGGCAGAATAAGCGGAAAAGATGCCGTTCTGACCACGGCGGGCGAGTCTGTGGGGATGGGATTGGCGGCAGGGCTCGGCATATTGGCGAGCAACGTGGCCAGGGCTTCACTCCTGCTGACCGCCACGAGCGCATTCGCCCCCTTTGTGGTAGGGGTCGTTATCACGACGGGCGCGAAAATTCTCTGGGACAGCAGCGTAAAAAAACATCTATGAGGTTTTGTCTTGGCATTTGGGGCTTGGCATCAAAAAAAATCGGAATGAAATTATCGAGAATTTTCCTGTTGATATTGGGCATTATAGCCTTTTCGAGCGTCCCGTCACAAAGTTCAATCCAGTTGGTCCCGGAAAAAAACTTGACGGCGGTATTGCCTGCCGCCGATAAGTTTGTAAGGAAAACGGATCCCTTTGGGCACTATCTCGGATACAGTCTCCAAGGCGGACAATTCGTGGGCGTGGTCTTTTTGACAACGGAGGTTGTGCCTGAGGAAAGCTGGGGCTACCGGGACCAGATCACAACACTGGTAGGAGTAGATGCGTCCGGGCGGATCAGCGGCGTTAAAATACTCAATGAATTTGAGAGCCCGCGATATACACAAGGGCTTCTCAGCGACGGCAGTTGGTTCCTGACGCAGTTCGTGAGTAAGGACTCCGGAGATAGCTTTGTACTCGACTACGACGTCGATGCGATAACCGGCGCCACCATAACATCGAGCGCCATTACCCATTCCATAAAATCAGGTTTGCAACTGATCACGGAAGAAGTCCTGTACCAGCAGGTTGATGAAAACAGCATCGTAAAGCATGATTTTTTGCAGCACCTGATCTGGCAGATAGATCTCATTCTTTTGTGGATTACCGTTGGATTGGCGCTTTTTGCATTCTTGAAAAAGAATCAATTTTTGCGTTATTGCGCCCTGGGAATGGCCTTTGCCTATCTGGGCGTTTACAAGGGCGGCGGATTTTCCCTGATTGACGTGATCAGACTACTGTCTTTTCACAACCCCGTATTCCTGACCAACCTCTATTGGTACAGTCTGGTTGTTGTCGCCATCGGTTTGACGGTGATCGCCGGAAGAGCTTATTGCGGGTGGCTCTGCCCGTTTGGGGCTTTTACAGAAATACTGTTTCGCCTGACGCCGCTTGAATGGCGCATAAGCGGAAATACCGACAAGATCCTGAAAACCATCAAATACGTTATCCTCGTCATTTTGCTGGTGATCGCTTTTGTAATTGCGGACAAATTGCTAGCCGTCTATTTAACGGGCATCGTGGAACCATTTGCCACGTTTTTTCACTTGGACGGTGATCTGATTTCGTGGACATGGCTGATAGCGATGCTGGTTCTCTCTTCCGTGGTATCGCGGTTTTTTTGCCGGTATTTCTGCCCGCTGGGCGCATTTTTCGCGGTAATCGTTTCCGTTTGCGCCTTTTTGAAATTGAGAGGCCTCAGGGTAAAATTACCGCAGGAGGGCTGCAGAGGCTGCAAGCTGGCTCAAAAGGAATGCCAGATAGATGCTATCAATTATGATGAGGAATCGCACAAGCCCAGTATCGACGGCAATGAATGCATGATGTGTAACCGATGTTCATCCAAGTGCCCCATTCAGTGTAAAAAATTTGAAATTTGAAGCTTAAAATTTGAAAAAGGACATATCTCATGCAAAAAAAATGGTTAAGCATTGTAACAATCATATCCCTGGCTTTCAATGTCGTTGCGGTATTGCTTCTTTTTCAAGATTCGGCAACACAGGACGAACACGGAACAAAAACCACGGAGCAACTCCCCCTGAATTACGAAACTTTCAAGGTGGAGTGGGGCAAAGCATGGCTTGGGCTGGAGGTTAGCGATGTTACCCCGGAGATGGCGGCAAAAGCCCAGCTCGACAGGGTTGAAGGGGCGTATGTAAACGGTGTTGCGGCCGGTTCTCCCGCCATGAAGGCAGACATCAATCCGGGAGACATCATCATTTCCTTTAACGGCAGAAAAATAAGGACGCCTCAACAGTTTCAAAACGATCTGGCGGGAAGCAAAATCGGCAGTGAAGTGTACATGTGCGTCGCAAGAGATGATTACAGATTTACCGCCTATGCGGTCCCTGAAGAAAGACCGTCATATCTTCCGGCGCTGATCAAAACCTACCCTTTTCTCGGGGCAACGGTGAGCGACGCCGCTTTTGACCATGACGAGATCGAAAAGCTGGAAGAAGAAGGCAAGTCCGGAGGGGTTCTGGTGGAGAAGGTGATACCCAACTCGCCCGCGGACAAAGGGGGACTGCTGGAAGGCGATCTGATCATGTCCTTTAATTCCCGGAAAACAACAAACTTGAGGGAATTCTTGAGCGATCTTTCAGGGGCCATGGCCAATGAAACGGTCCGAATGTGCATCATGAGGGGGGAGTACCGTAAAACGATATATGTTACGCTGGGGTCTGAAGCCATGAGGGATGTCATTGTACTGCTTCAAACTGAATTGGGAAAAAAATCGACCTGATGAAAAGAAATCGAGATGCGTTTGACCATCCGCATAGAACAAAACGTGACCATTTCCGTACAACAATCGCCGGACCGCCAACCGGGCAGACACACAGGTCTGCCCCTACCCACCCAATCTTTTGATTCGCAGGTCCGTAGGGGCGGACCTATGTGTCCGCCCTTCTGTTTGGGCCCGCCTGTATGACTTTTTTGTATTGCACCCCTTCCGGATGAAATTGAATCCGCCGGTATCACTTCTTTATGCGTTGCCCCTAATTCGCAAAAAGATCAAGTATTTCAACTACTTCCACCCCCCCCCCCAAAAATAACCCCCCTTTTTTTTGTTGTTGACACATCTTCCTTATTGCCCTATAAAGAACGGAATCAAATATGCTAATTTGCCCTGTAGAAGGCCAAAGTAAATATGCTTATTTCCCGTGTATAGGGCGGTGTTCCATGTGTACTTTCCGATTTTAAATATGATCTGACAGATGGCGGCAGGATAAATGCTCACTTTTATTTTTATTTTGATAATCATTTGCATCCTTTACTTTGTTCGACGAAAGCTTATCCGGCAGCAACGCCTCATCGACGGGTTAAAAGAAAAACTGGGTCGGGTTTGCGCAAGGAGCAAAAAGAAAACGAATACTAAATTTGACTGGTTTGGAAGGGGATAAAGGATGAACAAGGAAGGGAAATTGTGTCCACAGAACTTTCAGGTATGGGTCGCTTTTCTAATGGGTATGGTGGTGATCATTATCGCCATTGTGGTCTTTGACAAAGTTTCCGTAAAGGGCCGTGTGGATGCGGGGACCGTGGCGGTGGCCGTGGACCGTTCCCAGTCCCTTGTCCCCGGCGTGACCACGTCCCTTGTCCCCGGCGTGACCACGGCCGGGCAGACCGTCAATACCATCGCTAACGTGGAAACGGGCGCCGGAGCCTGGTTGGGCATTGAACCATTGGACATCACTGCGGCCATGGCCCGGCAGCTTGGGCTGGATATCTCGGGCGGGGTTCTCGCCAGCAGGGTCATCGCGGGCTCCCCCGCTGAAAAGGCAGGCCTCCTGCAAGGCGATGTCATTTATGAAATCGACAGTCGGGATGTGGAAACCAGTGCGGAACTTCGCCTGGTACTGGCGGATGAAGAGCCGGGCGACCGAATCCGCATCACCCTTTTCCGTGACCGGGAGCGGGAGGTGATACACGTTAAACTGGGATCCGTTTTGGATCAAAACCCCGCATACTCGGCGACTCAAATTGACGGCGACATCCCCGTTAATCTGAGATGGGGCATTGTCGTTTCAGAGTTAACGCCGTCGCTCCTAAAAACCTATAACATCCAAAACCCCATCGGCGTCATGGTGGTCATGGTGGCGGCGGGCAGCGCGGCGGATCGAGCCGGAATCCTGAAAGGCGATATTATTCGGCAAGTCAACGGACGCACCACAAACAGTCTGGCTGAGTTTTTCGAGGCCATTGAAGACGCGAAAGCAAACATTCTCCTCAATATCTGTAGAGAGGGCGCTTTGTACTACGTCAATATCGTTGCGGTTTCCCCTGTCATGAGTGCGGCGAGCGATTCCACCGAAGAAACTGACGACACAACGGAATCAGAGGGACTCGAGGGCATGCCGGCAATGATCCCCCCCATGGGACAGCCCCAGTCCAGCCAGCAGACCGCAGGAATGGTCACGGCACAGGAGGGCATCGGCATGAACCGACCCCTGTATGTGCCGGGATACGACCAGACTCAAAGTGGCGATCCCCAGGATAAAACCACGTCCACCACCCAGTCCGTCCAGCAAACCGGCACGGGAAGTTCAACCCAGCAGGTATTATAAGCACGCAGAGATAAAGATTCAGGGAGAAGAATTTGGACCGGTTTAAAGAGTTTCTGGGAAGTTATCTGACGGGTTTTCTGTCTGTTCTCCTCGTATTGAACGTCATCATTGTTCTTTTTGGTCTCATGGGGATCGGCTGGAAACAAATGATGGACGTGCCGACGTATCTCCTTCAAACATTTGTGGACACTTCGCATCTCATAACTCGACAAGACGATAGTACCGGGACGACCCGGACCGGAAAAAATGTTGCCGGTACCATCAGTGATCCCAACATCCAACTGGTTTCCTCCAATGAAAGTTACGGCATGGCGGTATCCGAAGTCCGACCGGCCGTGGTGAACATCTCCTGCGAAACCATTTCAAGCGCCCCCCCCATCCCGGGAGAGCTTCGCTTCGATGATCCTGCCACCGATTTGTCGGCTTTCGGGGGGATCGGATCGGGATTCATAATCGGTTCCACCGGCTATATTCTCTCTTGCTATCACGTGATTGCGAGAGCTTCCAGCATCATGGTCACACCCTTCGGATATTCGACCCAAAAATACCCTGCCCTGGTTGTCGCCACAAATCAAAACCTCAATCTGGCGTTGCTCAAAATCGATACGGGATACGCGTTGCCTTTCGCCAAATTGGGTGATTCCGCCCTGATGGAAGTGGCCGATACGGTGTTGGCCATCGGAAGTCCCTTCGGGCTCGAGCAAAGCGTAACCCACGGAATCATCAGCGACATGGACAGAGACCTCCTCATTGACGGCAGAACTTACATGGGCATGATGCAGACGGATGTAGCCATCAACCGGGGATCCAGCGGGGGACCGCTAATCAATCTCAGGGGTGAAGTCATCGGCATTAACATGGCAATTTACGCACCCACGGGCGTTTACAGCGGCGTGAGTTTCGCCATGCCCATAAACAATATCAAGGGATGGCTGTCCGGCACGGTTCGTTAAGGGGTAGGGAATCCGGTTTTAAAGATTGTTAAGGACACAAAATGAATAAATTATTTAAGATCATCGGCATTGTATCGGGGCTGGTCATAACGATCATGTTCGTCCTTGTAAATTTGACCATAACCCACGTGGACTTTTTTTTGATTGAAGGGGATGTGTGGGTCTTTCTCGTTCTCATGGGAGCGTTTGTTGCCGGCTATTTTACGCACATCCTGGTGACATGGCTGAAGCGCATGCATAAACCCAAACGCTCCGCCGAATCCCTCGAAAGATCGATCGTAGGGGATATTTGAGTCTATGGAGCACATTCCAGATATTGGACAAAGGCGAAGTAAGTGATGAATAACAGCCTCCATGACCGAACCATCGACGATCTGGCGCAATTCCAATTCGGCGACTCCGCGTCTGAAAAACCGAGTGCCCCCAGCTTTTCCCGGGTGTGCTGGATTGTGTTCTGGGGCAATCTGGGACTCGCCCTTTTCAAAGTGACGGTGGGAACCCTGGGGTACAGTCCTCTCCTGATCATCGATGGTTTGAACTCCGCAGCCAACGCAGTGGTACTCACAACCATCATTTTGAGTATTCAAATGGGTCGGGAAGAGAACATCGATGGAAAATATCCTTACGGCAAGGGAAAGGTGGAGTACCTGGTCACCCTGGCGGTGGGCATCATGCTCTCCATCGGCGCGTCGATTATTTTCGCTCTTTCTATGAAAACCCTCTATGCCGCCATCAGCTTTGAGCCCACCGGGACCGCTCTGGCCACCGCGCTCATCTCGGTGGGGGGGAATTTGATGCTGCTGAGGTTTCTAAAGCACACAGAACTCCCCAACAACAGGGAAGAGCTCAAACGCATCAGAAATTTACACACGTTAAACATCGCCGCATCAACCGTGGTCATTCAAGCCATTCTCCTTGCGGGAATATTCGGGTGGTTCGTGGCCGAACGCGTGGGGGGGTTGAGTATTTCGCTACTCGTCCTCCTGTTGAGCATCCGGATCATCAAAAATTCCCTTGACGGCATCATGGACCGAAGCAACGGAAAAGAAATGGATGCGGATATTGCCCATTTGGTAACCGAGGTGGACCATGTTTTAGAAGTACGGTGGATCCGCGCCCGCAATACCGGCCAAAACCTGTGGCTTGATATAAATGTAGGCGTGAACGCCGATTACACCATCCGGAAGGTCGACCGTATTGCAGAACGGATTCGAGAGCACATCAAAAAGGAAAGGGAAAAGGTTTCACATGTGTCGGTGCTTTGCAGTCCGGTTTAATTAGGGATGCCGCATGTCACATTTCAAATTTTAAGTTTCAGATCTTAGGCCCATAGGGCGCTTTTGAAAGCAGTAACAAAAAAAACAGGAGGAAATTGATGGGACACATTATCGTTGGACTTTTGGGTATCGTCTTGGGTCTGTGGGGGATCGCTTTGAACTGGTACCAATTCCTGGATCTGTTATGGATATTGGTTCCGCTGGCGGTCCTTTTTGGTGGGATTGTCGCGTTGCTTGCGGGAATAGGCAACTTCAGCAGGAATCCACAATCCGAAGCCGACGCGACACCGGAAAAGAAGTAGGAGAGGCGACACAATGACCAAAACCAAAAAGCAAGCCCCCAACATCGGGGAAAACCCGTCGAATGACAAAGTTCCCCTGAGCTTTGCGCTCCAGTGGCCGGCCATAAAATTGGGGCAGGCCCTGGGCAATGTTATCGACGGATATAAGAAACTGTTCAAGATCGGCCCTTCGGATCTCAAAAGCCTCTATATGAAAAAATACGAGACTGCCGATCGAAAAGGCGAAAATTGGAAGTGCGTGCGCTGGATGGAGAAAGTCACCGCCATCGATCCCGATGATCCCGACAGTTTCTACCTGTTGGGCGTCGCCCATGAAAAAAGTCGGGACCGCGAATCCGCAATCGAAGCATACGAACAGGCAATCGTGCTCAAACCTGATTATGCGAAGGC
>FLOH01000901.1_pt1 | contig 51809 bp, 51 predicted proteins | sample 756751 | NCBI WGS metagenome assembly FLOH01 (sample SAMEA4026879, study PRJEB14308) | marine metagenome | biome: coastal water; material: water | depth 74 m | reverse complement strand
ACGACAACGGCGAGGTCACTGCGGTGGTCCTCCATGAACTTGACCAGCGTGTCGATCGCCTCGCGACCAAAATCGTTCTCGCCGCCGCGCGCCAGGGCGTAAGCCTCGTCGATCAGTAGCGTGCCGCCGAGTGATGAGACCAGAACCGCTTGAGTCTTGATTGCGGTTTGCCCAACGAACCCGGCTACCAGATCGGCCCGGTCGGTCTCGACCAAGTGACCTTTGGTGACAACATCGAGGCTGCGGTACAGCTGGCTCAGTAGGCGCGCCACGGTGGTTTTGCCTGTGCCTGGGTTGCCGACGAACACCAGGTGGCGGCTGGTCTCGATCACCGGTAGGTCGTGTTCGGCGCGCAGCCTTTGTACCCGTAAAAGGCTGGTGAGGCGACGGACTTCGGTCTTAACGTGGTCGAGGCCGATCAGGGCGTCGAGTTCGGCCAGGATCTCCTCGACCGGGCGCTCGGGCGGCAGCTCGAGTTCGGGAGCGGCGGCGGCCGCTGGGCCACCGGTCGCCGTTGCTGCCGGCTGGCCGGGCCGTGGCACACCGGCGGCGTCCATCGTGTGCAGCAGCGTCGTGCGGAATCTGTCGATCGCGGCGATCTCGTCGGGCGAGGGCACCAGGTCGAGCGCCGCCGCGGCGTGGGCGAGCTTGAGCGCCAGGTCGTAGTAGGTATTCGCCCTGCGGGCACCGTCACGGGCATCGGCCTTGGCCAACAGATCGAACATCGTGCTCGGGGTGTCGACCCAGACCGACTTGCCGGTGATCAGGTCGCTCTGGCGAAGCTGCTGCGGGCTGATCAGCACCGGGGGAGTGAGGTGTGGGCCGATGTCGTCGAGCCAGGCCTCCAACTCGCTGGTGGTGAGGCGTTTGTCGCCGGCCAGGATCGCCGAGACGAGATCTCCCGCCTCGACAGTGCATTCGTGGCGGTGTTGTTTGCCCGACAGCCCCGCCAACTCGCGGTCGACGGCGTCGACGAACGCGGTGACGTACTTGCCCAGTGCCCCAGTCATCGTCGGCCAGCGTAGGCCCTCAATCGAGTTGGGAGTTGTGCCAGGGGATTCAGCGGATAGGTCGCTTCGCTCCTTTTCATTCCGCACGCATCCCCCGTCACGATTGGTCGCAGTTCGCCTATCGGCTCACGCTCCAGGCACATCTCCCAACTCGATCGACTCCGATTGACCGTCGGGTCAAGACGCGTTGTAGCGTTGTCCCCTATGGCAGCAGAGGTTGCGAACCGCTTCGAAAGTGTCCAGCAGGTGCGAGACGGGCTGAAATCCGTCAATTATCTGGCCGACGACGGCATCTCCGGGGTGGCATTTCTTGCCGATCGGCTCGGCAAGCCGGTCTTGGTGGAGGGCCCAGCCGGCGTCGGCAAAACCCAGCTCGCCAAGTCAATCGCCGAAATGACAGGTTCCCGACTGATCCGGTTGCAGTGCTACGAGGGCCTCGACGAGAGCCGTGCGCTTTACGAGTGGAACTACAAGAAGCAACTGCTGCGCATCCAGGCTGACAAAAACAGCGACTCGTGGAGCGAGGTCCACGACGACATCTTCTCCGAGGAGTTCCTGCTCACGCGGCCCCTGCTCGAGGCGATCAGAGCCTCCGATCCAGTGGTGTTGCTGATTGACGAGGTCGATCGCGTCGAGGTCGAGACAGAGGCACTGCTGCTCGAGATTCTTTCCGACTACCAGGTTTCGATCCCCGAGCTCGGCACGATCGAAGCAACCCAGATTCCGCTCGTGTTCCTCACCTCGAATAACACTCGCGAGCTGTCCGAGGCGCTAAAGCGGCGCTGCCTGTATTTGCACGTCGACTATCCCACGATGGAACGTGAGAAGGAGATCGTGCTCACCAAGGTGCCAGAGATCACCGAGCACCTGGCCGATCAGATCGCCCGCATCGTGCGCTCGATTCGGATGCTCGATCTCAAGAAGTCGCCAAGCGTGTCGGAGACCCTCGACTGGGCCCGCACGCTGCTACTGCTCAATATCGAGACGATCGACGAGGCGACGGCCAAAGAGACGCTGCACATCCTGCTCAAGTATCAGACCGACATCCTCAAGGCCACCAAGGAACTGTCGGTTGAATGACACCAAACGTTCGATGCTGGATCTCCTCAACGGGTTTGTGCAGGAGCTTCGCAACGCTGGGCTGCCCGTCAGCCTGACCGAAAACCTCGACGCGATGGAGGCGATCCAGCACATCCCGATCGAGGATCGCGACGCTTTCAAGTACGCGCTGGGCGCGACGTTGATCAAGAACAACTCGCACTGGCGTGCGTTCGAGACGGTGTTCGAGGTGTACTTCTCGCTGCGTGGCCCCGAGTACAAGCTGGCTGAGGGCGACGAGAGTGATCTCGACGAACTGTGGCGCGAAATGCAAGAGCAGCAGCAGCAGGGCGAAGGTCAGGGCGGCGGTGGGGCGATGGACGCGCTGACGCCCGAAGAGATTGCTCAGATGTTGATGCAGGCGCTGCTCAACGGTGACCAGGCGATGATGCGAGCGCTCGCCAAGCAGTCGGTCCAGCGGTTCGCCGGCATGGAGCCGGGTCGCCCTGTGGGTGGTACCTATTACCTGTATCGCACTCTGCGCAACCTCGATCTCGACGGCATGCTCGACAAGCTGATGGAACAAACCGCCCAACAGGCCCAGGGGGGCGAGCTGACCCACCTCGAACAGCGTCTCGAGCACGACGAGTTCGAGCACCGGATCGAGCAGTTCAAGCAAGAGATCGAGGCAGAGATTCGGCGGCGGCTGGTGGCTGATCGTGGTGTCGAGGCGATGGCCAAGACACTCCGCAAGCCCTTACCCGAAGACGTTGAGTTCATGCACGCCTCGCGCGACGAGATGCAGAGCCTCAAGAAGGCGCTCCAACCGCTCACCCGCAAACTCGCTGCCCGGCTGGCCCGCAAGCGTCGCCACGGTCGTAAAGGCCCGCTCGACTTTCGCAACACCGTCCGCCACTCGCTCAGCTACGGCGGTGTGCCGGCCGAGCCGAAGTTCAAGTATCCGCGTCCCGCCAAGCCCGAGCTGATGGTGGTCGCTGATATCTCTGGTTCGGTAGCCGCGTTTGCGCGCTTCACGTTGATGCTCGTGTACGCGATCTCCGGCCAGTTCTCCAAGGTCCGGTCGTTCGTGTTCATCGACGGCATCGACGAGGTCACCGAGTACTTCCGAGCCACCGAAGACATCCAGGAAGCGATCCACCGTGTCAACACCGAGGCCGACGTCGTTTGGGTCGACGGTCACAGCGACTACGGTCACGCCTTCGAGGTGTTCTGGGAGCGCTACGGCAAAGATATCGGCCCCAAGACCACTGTTTTGCTGCTCGGTGACGCGCGCAACAATTACCACGCCAGTCAGGCATGGGTGGTGAAGGAGATCCGCCAGAGGGCGCGTCACGTGTATTGGCTCAACCCCGAACCCAAGTCGTACTGGAACACTGGCGACTCGATCGTCAGCGACTACGGAGTTCACACTGACGGTGTGTACGAGTGCCGCAACCTGCGCCAACTCGAAGGCTTCGTCGAGAAGCTCACCTGATGTAACGGAAGCCTGCCAAGCGCGATTGCTGGTTGTGTTGGGCACGGGGGACGTGAGTCTCGGCAACTTAGGAGTTCAACCCGACGGCGTGCACGAGTGCCGCAACCTGCAACGAGTGGAAGCACTCGTCGAGTCGCTCGCCCGGTGCTGGCGGAGTCCGGGGGGTGGTATCCGTCATCGCTCTGGTATGCGAGAATGAGCTCTGTGGAGCTGATGAACGTCCTGGTGGTGGAGGACTCGGTGGCGGCAATGCAGGTCGTGACCAAGGTGCTCAAGCAGTCGGGACACCGGGTCGTGGGGGTCGCCACGATCGCCGACGCGGTTGAGTCGATGCTATTGACTCAACCTGACCTGGTGATCCTCGACCTCGGCCTGCCCGACGGTGACGGGCTCGATCTTTGCCGTGCTATTCGCGAACGATCCAACGCCTACATCTTGATCCTGACAGGTCGCGCCGACGAGGCCGACAAGGTGGCCGGGTTTCAGGTCGGCGCCGACGACTACGTGACCAAACCATTTTCGCCGAGCGAGCTGATTGCCCGAGTCGATGCACTTGCGCGCCGGCCGCGCGCCAGGCTGGACGAGACGCCCGAGCGTGTGTTTGGGGATCTGGTCGTGCGTCCATCGTTGCGACAAGTCGAGCTTGGTGGCGTACCGATCGAGCTGACCCGCCTCGAGTTCGATCTGATCGATCAGTTCACAGCCGACCCTCAGCAGGTATTGACGCGGGAGCAGCTGATGGAGCGCGTTTGGGGGCACAATTGGTTTGGTGGTGATCACCTGGTCGATGTGCACATCGGGAACTTGCGCAAGAAGTTCGCGGTAGTCAGCGACCGCGAGATCGTGCGGACGGTCCGCGGCATAGGTTTCTGCCTGGCGACCTGACTTGAGCCACGTTGTGTAAGACGCAACGTGACTGTTACTCGACGACGGTCATCACCTCGGCGAGGGGTTTGCGCCGGAGGTCGGGCACAAGGCACCCTTCGACGGGGTATCCGACCGGGAAGAGCACGAACGGGCGCTCGTTTGTAGGACGACCCAGCACGTTGGACAGGAATGCCATTGGGCTGGGGGTGTGTGTCAGCGTGGCGAGGCCCATGTGGTGCAGCGCCGCAATGAACATGCCAGCCGCGATTCCGCATGACTCCTTCACGTAGTAATGGTGCTTGCGCTCGCCGGCATCGGTCACGCCGTAGCGCTCTTCGAACAGCACCACGATCCATGGGGCGATCTCGAGAAACTCCTTGTGCCAGTCGGTGCCGATCGGCTCGAGCTCACGACGCCACTCGGGATTGATCCGGCCCTGCTCGTAGTTGGTGCGCTCTTCCGCCTCGGCAGCCTCGCGAATCTGGCGCTTGACGTAGGGGTCACCGGTGACTACGAACCGCCACGGTTGATGATGGGCACCGGACGGTGCGGTGCTGGCGGTTTCGATCGCCCGCTCGACCAGATCGAACGGAACGGACTCGTCGGACAGCATCCGTACCGAACGTCGGCGGCCCATCTCTGCATGGAAGTCGTCGGCCCGCAGGCGCATCTGGTCGACAGAAAAGTGGTGGAAATCGAGCGGGACGAAAGGATGCCGTTCTGCCAGTTCGGGGGCCGGGTACGGGTGCTCGTAGGGGGTCATGCCGGTTTGTCCTGTTTGTGCGAGTTGCTGGCCTGAGTATTCGACGCCGTGATCGGCCGGATGATCAATGTCTGGAGTGCGCGGCCGACTGGTCCGATGTCGTCGAATAGCAAAGAGTCGGACATGCCGATGCCGTTCGGCTCCCATCGAGACACCGAGTCCATGCCCAACCATTCCCCGACCGGTGAACGATGGAGCAGGAGCGTGAGATCAGTGTTGATGAAGGCCATCTCGGTCGGGTTGGCATTGCGTGAGAAGGCGTTGCCGCAATCGGCGAGAGGACTGATCCGCTGAAATGGCGACGGTTCCTCATCCGGTAGCAATGACAGGGCACGCATCCAGAGTCGGGTCGGGCCGGGGTCCGGCCCTTCGTTGTGCGGGTACCGCACCTCGACACCCGTCGAGAACGCGGGCGGCCCATGGGCGATCATCCCAAATGGAAAGCGGCCTGGCTGGGAGTCGGCGAGGCGTGGGGTGTCATGCGTAGTCGTAGGTATCTCCGACGGGGACTCGACGGCGATGTGCATGCCCCGGGCGGTAACGACGACTTTGCCCGAGCTGTCGATCACGGTCATCGCCGTGGTGCTGACCGTTCGGCCGGCGCGGAGTACCTCAGCCTCGATGCGGAATCCGGCGTGCGGTATCGGTCGAGTGAGATCGGCCGTGAGCCGAACCAGTTGCTGATCGGGGATCAAGAGTTCGGAGGCTCGGGCCAGCAGTCCAACCGGTGGCCCAGCGTGGCAGGCGTTCGGATCCCAAGGCCCGCGACACGGATCGGTCGGCTGGAACCAATTGCCGTCGGGTGTGGTGAAGAAGCTGTCGGCCATCGTGTCGCGAGACTAGACAGCAGGGCTGATTGTGGCCGTTACCGTGGTTGCAATGAACGACATCCGTCTCGACTTTCGATACAGCAGGTGGAATGCCCGCCTGCTCGGCCTTTTCGGAATCGGCCGCCGGTTCAGTTCGATCATGATCCACGCCGACTCGATCAGTGTGAAGATGGGCTGGGCGTTTCGGGCCAACATCCCGCGCTCGAGCATCGTCTCTGCCAAGCCGCGCCACCGCCGTGTGCTCGGGTGGGGCGTGCACGGTTGGCGTGGGCGATGGCTCGTGAATGGCTCATCGACCGGGCTCGTGACGCTCGAGATAGATCCGGTGACGCGTGCAAGGGTGTGTGGTGTGCCGGTGCGGCTTCGTGAACTCACGGTCAGCTTGGTCGACCCCGAGGCGATGCTCGGATAGTTGTGGGCTGAGCAACCGGGAATGGTGCCCACCCGGGCGCGGGTTTCGGTCGCATGGCTTACACCAAGATTGAACGGTCCGTATCGAGCACGCCGCCCAAGGGCCGTCCGACGCCACCCCGAACCGACACACGGCCGATCAAGGCCGACACGGTGACGCTGCAATGGACAGCGCTCGGCCTTGCGGTCGCCGGAATCATCGGAGGTCTGATCTATTTCGGAGGCGACTGGGGCGGTGGCTCGGTCACCCACGGAGTGGATGGCCACGGTGCTCAGGTTGTCGTTGTGGATGCCCAGCTAGTCGGTCGGCCCGGACAGGTGGGCTGATCAGCGACGTTTTTGGCTACGAGCGCTGGTAGTTCGGAGCTTCTTTGGTGATCGTGACGTCGTGTGGATGGCTCTCGGCGCGACCTGCGGTGGTGACCCGCATGAAACGGGCACCTGTGCGTAACGCCGAGAGATCGGCGGCGCCGGCGTAGCCCATGCCCGACCGCAGTCCACCGACAAGCTGGTAAAGCGTGTCGCCGAGCGGGCCGGCATATGGCACCCGGCCCTCGATGCCTTCTGGCACCAACTTGCGACTGCTGGCGGCCATATCTGACTGATCTGATTGGGCTGTGGCGTAGCGATCGGCACCGAGGCCCTGCATCGCGCCCAACGAACCCATGCCGCGGTAACTCTTGAAACGGCGACCCTCGAACAGCTCGGTTTCGCCGGGGCTTTCCTCGCTGCCAGCCAACAGCGAACCCAGCATCACGGTGCTGGCGCCGGCTGCGATCGCCTTGACGATGTCACCCGAATAGGTAATGCCCCCATCACCAATGATCGGCACACCGAGCTGATGCGCCTTTTTGGCTGTGAAGTAGATCGCCGAAAGCTGTGGCATGCCGGCGCCCGAGATGATCCGGGTCGTGCAGATCGAACCGGCCCCGACGCCGACCTTGACTGCATCGGCGCCGGCATTGACGAGCGCCTCGACACCATCTTCGGTGACCACGTTGCCGGCGGTCACGGCCAGCTCGGGCCACGAACCCTTGATCCGTTCGATGGTCTTGATCACACCGGCCGAGTGTCCGTGGGCGGTGTCGATCGCGATGGCGTCAACCCCCATGCTGACCAGTAGCTCGACCCGGCTTTCGACATCGTCGCCAACGCCGCAAGCGGCGGCGCATCGCAGGCGGCCGCGGCTGTCACGCGAAGCGTTCGGGTAGTCGAGCCGCTTCTGGATGTCTTTGACCGTGATCAGCCCTGCCAGCTTGCCGTGATCGTCGACCAAAGGAAGCTTCTCGATGCGGTGCTTCTGCAGCAGTACCTTGGCCTCGTCGAGCGATGTGCCGACCTTGCCGACGACCAGGTTGTCACTGGTCATGAACTCGCTGATTGGGCGCTCGTAGTCGCTGCCTTCGCAGAACCGGATGTCGCGGTTGGTCAAGATGCCGACCAGCTCGCCGGCCGCATTGGTGATCGGCACGCCTGAGAACTTGAAGCGGTTCATCAGCTCTTCCGCCTCGTGGAGCCGGGCTTCCTTGGTGAGAGTAACCGGATCCGAGATCATGCCGCTTTGGCTGCGCTTGACCTTTTGTACTTCGGCTGCTTGCTGATCGATCGACATGTTGCGATGGATCACGCCGATTCCGCCGTGGCGGGCCATTGCGATTGCCATCCGGCCTTCGGTCACCTTGTCCATCGCGGCCGAGATCAACGGCACGCTGAGCTCGATCTCGCGGGCAAACACGGCACTGGTGTCGACAGCGTCTGGCAGGGTTTCCGAATAGCCGGGGACGATCACCACGTCGTCGAAGGTAAGGGCGTCGTAGCGATCGAACAGTTGATCGTTGAGGTGGCTCATGCGGGGGTCTCCGTGTTCACTCGGGAGGTTTGATCGGGCTGACTGGGATGTTCGCACAGCGTTCGAATCGTGTCGACCAGCAGGCGATGCTCGACGGCATGCACGCGGGCTTCGAGGGTGTCGAGCGTGTCGTCGGGGAGGATTGGCACGTCTTGGGTGGCGAGTACAGGGCCGTTGTCGACGCCTTCGTCGGGGACGAGGTGCACCATCACGCCGGTGCTCGTGCGTTCGCCGGCGAGTGCTTCTTGCCAGGCCCGCTCGATGGCGTGTGTGCCCGGCAACTCGCCGGGGCGGGCCGGGTGCAAGTTGACGACCCTGCCGGGGAACCAGCCGAGGAAGTCTTTGGTGAGAATCCGCATCCACCCGGCGAGAACGACGAGGTCGGGAGCGAACCCCGCCACGATGTCGGTCAGGCGGGCGTCGTAGTCGGCGCGTTGTTCGTGTTCGAGGCGCCCGACGTGCACTGATGGGACGCCTGCATTCGCGGCACGCTGCAGAGCGTAGGCATTCGACTTGTTGGACACGACGGCGACCACCTTGGCCGGCAGCTCGCCGGTGGCACAGGCATCGAGAATCGCCTGGGTGTTGCTGCCATTTCCCGAAACGAGCACGACCAGCCGGGTAAGTTTCGGGATTCGCGCCTCCATGGGATGACGGTAGGCGCGCGATTCGGCCGACCCGTGTCGGATGAACGAAAAGTCAGTGGCGCGACCAAATCGCGACCTCGCGACGGACTGGATTCCGGCCGCGTACCTGTCGGATCGACTCGACGGCGTTGCCGCCGGGCCAACAACGCCGGCCGAGAGCATGCACTTGGACCGACAGCCGATTTGGACCAACAGCCGATTTGGACCAACAGCCGATTTGGACCAACAGCCGATTTGGTGAGGTCGCACCAGGGAGGTATTTCTGAGCGGAGCACCCCTTGGCCTCTGACCTTCGCCTCTCATCGCGACGTCGGCTACCGTGACGGTTCTGACAGAAAGCAGGGGTCATGCCTCTCACGTCTATGCGCGTTTGCCAAGGCCAAATCGACAAGACGGGCTGCTGAGTTGGCGATGGAAGTCGAATCTCTCGAGTTGCTCTTGCGGGTTGCCCTCGCCGCAGTAGCCGGATCGATCGTGGGTCTCGAGCGAGAGTTGCGCGGCCACCCAGCCGGCCTGCGGACCCATTCGCTGGTGGCGACCGGCGCCGCGTTGTTCACGGTTTTAGGCCTCGTCGACTGGGGTGTCGGGTCAGCTGGAGTTGATCACACGCGGATTGCGGCTCAGGTGGTGACCGGTCTTGGGTTCATCGGCGCCGGCGCGATTCTTCGTGATGGCGGTGGAGGGGTGCACGGATTGACGACAGCAACCACGATCTGGGTGAGCGGCGCGTTGGGTGTTGCCTTCGCTACCGGAAACTACGAACTCGCTGGCGGAACGCTGTGCATTGTTCTGATCGTGCTCGTGGTGCTGCGGGTGTTGCGGTCGGCAATCGATGGGATCGGGTCGGCCATAATGTCGCTCGAGGTGCGCTACGACGTTGGCCACGGAACGATCGGCCCGATTCTGCGCGCTGTCGAGTCCACCGGGGCCACCATTCAAGCCCTGACACTCGACGACACTCGTCACGCAGATCGGGCCGACGAACGAAAGGTCTTTCTCACTGTGTCGGGGCGTCGCGATGACCTTTCGCAATTTGCGGAACTCATCAAGGCCGTGGTCAATCGGCCCGAAGTGAACGGTTTCGAAATGTACAGATCCAACGAGTGACAGAGGCTTCGTCAGGGCCCGCCGTAACTGGATGCGAGCTCGATTTAGTTGTTGCCGACGCCTCGTCGAGCACGGCCGCGGGGTGGCCCGGGGCCCGTTTGGTGCTCATTTCCGATGGTTGTCAGTCGAGAGTTCGGCGATCGCTGGCGCTGGGCTGGACCTGGTTTGCAGCCCGCGAGGTGTACTCTCTCGAGGGGTATCTGTCAGGGGAACATGTCAACTGGACCGCGCGTCGGGTGTCGCCCGGGTCGTGTTTGGCGTCCTGGGGTTGCTACTGTCGGTGGAACATATTGGGGAGACCCGTACCTATTGAGGGGAAGAGACTGTGATACGAAATCAGAAACGACTTGGGGTGATCGGCATTGCTTTGTCGCTCACTCTTGTTGCTGCAGCGTGTGGCGGCGACGACGACAGTGCAAACGTTGACGCTACAACGGCGCCAACTACTCAACCGGCCGCCGAACCAGCCGCCGAACCAGCCGCCGAGCACCTCGGTGACGGCAGCCTCGGCGTCGTCACGGTGGCTGCTGGCGAGCAAATCCAAATCCGTTCGCTCGAAGCGATCACCGGCGACGTGGCGTTCCTCGGTGTTCCCAACGACAGGGCCACCATCCTGGCGGTCGCCGACTACGGCCAGATCAACGGCTTCGACGTGACCACCGGCACCAGCCTCGACGACCTCTGCTCGGCTGAGGGTGGCCAGGCTGCGGCACAGACCATCGTCTCTGACGAGCAGGTCGTCGGTGTCATCGGCACGTCGTGCTCCGGCGCCGCTACCGCCGCTGGCCCGCTGATCTCCGAGTCGGGTGGCGTCATGCTGTCCGGGTCGAATACATCACCGGCGCTCACCTCCGACCTGATCGGCAACGCCGGAGACAACTACAACGTCGGCTACTACCGCACCGCTCACAACGACTTGTTCCAGGGTGCTGCGATGGCCGATTTCGTGTTCAACGAGCTCGGCTTCACGACCGCTGCAGCGATCCACGACGGCGACCCCTATACCCAGGGCCTCGCTCAGGCGTTCGCGACTGCGTTCGAGGAGCTCGGTGGCACGGTCACCGCGTTCACTGGTGTCGGCAAGGACGACACCGACATGGTGCCGGTTCTCACCGAGGTTGCTGCGGGTTCGCCAGAAGCGCTGTTCTTCCCGATCTTCCAGCCTGCCGGTGACTTCATCGCCGCCCAGGCCCCGGGTATTGCCGGCCTCGAAAACACCCAGCTGCTCGCAGCTGACGGCCTGCTCGTCGACGGCTTCCTGCAGATCCCCGAGTCGGAAGGCATGTACTTCTCTGGTCCTGACGTCCGCTTCGGCGAAAACGTCAACCAGTCGACCGGCAAGACGGCCGCTGAAGTGCTCGCCGCCTACCAGTCCGAGTACGGCGAGCCGCCGTCCGCTCCGTTCTGGGGTCACTCGTACGATGCCACAACGCTCCTGCTCGATGCCGTCAAGGCAGCGTCGTGGGTCGAAGACGGCTCGTTGATGATCGACCGAGCAGGCATCCGCGAGTCGTTGAACTCGACCAGCGGGTACAGCGGCCTGATCGGCACGCTCAGCTGTGACGATTTTGGCGACTGTGGCTCGCAGAAGATCACGATCATCAAACATGATTCGTCTGCCGACATCGAGGCATCCAAGGCGAACGTCGTCTTCGAGTTCGCACCCTGATCTCCAACTCAGTACCTAACTAAACTCAACCGGTCCTCATCCGCTCGGCCACGAGTGGGCGAGGACCGGTTGCATTTTGCAGCGCCGTCGCCACGACCGACTAAGTTGCAAACAGATCGCATTCAACCGCCGGGGGGCCCGCGTTTTGACTACCACCATTCGACAGAAGTCCGCGGTCCGCCGTACAAACGTCGATCGCTTCCTCACCGGAATCCGCGTGGTGCTGATCGCAATGCTCGTGATTGGGCTGCTTGCCTTCGTAGCGCAACAGATCAACCCCACGAATCCGTTCGCGTCGTGGGTTAACCCCGATGCCAACCGGCTGACCGGTCCAGCATTGCGCGACCTCATCATCAGCGGTCTCAATCTCGGGGTCATGTACGGTTTGATTGCGTTGGGCTACTCGATGGTCTACGGCGTGCTCGGCTTCATCAACTTCGCGCATGGCGAGGTGTTCATGGTGGCCGTAATGTCCAGCTGGATTACCTCCGAAAAGCTGTTCGAGGCGGGGCTCTGGGAAGACTTCTTCATCCCCTCGCTGCTTCTTACTGTCATGATCGCGATCGTCGTCTCTACCACGACCGCGGTCGTGATGGAACGAATTGCCTACCGACCTCTGCGCGGCTCACCTCGGCTGATCCCGCTGATCACCTCGATCGGCGTCTCGTTCTTTCTGCAGAATGTGGCGATCGGCCTGTTTGGGCCGGGCGCAAAGCGCTACCCGCAACTGCCCGAGTGGTTAACCGCCCGGCGCACGCTGCTGTGGATCCCGGGTGTCGAAGTCGAGGGCACCAAGATTCTTGTGCTTGTCGTGGCAGGGGTGTCGATGGCAATGTTGTGGTACTACGTCGAGCGAACCAAGACTGGCAAGGCCATGCGCGCCGTCGCCGAAGACAAGGAAATCGCAGCCCTGATGGGCATCGATGTAGACAAGACGATCGTTCGCACCTTCGCCATCGGCGGAGCAATGGCCGGTGTCGCCGGCATTCTGTGGGGCCTGCTGTTCCGTTCGGTCGTGGCCACCACCGGCTTCCTTCCCGGCATCAAGGCCTTCACCGCCGCAGTGGTCGGCGGCGTAGGCAACCTCGGAGGCTCGATGGCCGGTGGCGTGTCGCTGGGCACCGCCGAGTCGCTGGGGCCGCTCTTGTTGCTCGAACCAATGGGGGTAAAGGGCCCGACACAGCTCAAGGACGCCGTCGCGTTCGTCTTGCTGATTGCAGTCTTGCTGTTCAAACCGTCAGGTTTGTTCGGTGAACGACTCTCAGCGGAGGACCGCACGTGAGCACTATCGACACTGCCCATTCAATGGCGGCGCCAACTGCTGCCACGTGGTCGCCCAGCATCAAGCGGCTTGCCCAAACAGCGGCGCTGTGTGGTCTTGGGCTGGTGTTCATTTCCTTGATCGGCATGCCGGTCAAGCTCAATTCGCGAGCGCTGATCGAACCGATCCTCAGCCGCGGGTACGCCTCGCTTGCATGGGTTCCTGTCATGTTCGGATACGTCGTGACCAAGCAAGTCGTGCTCGAAGGCATGGTCGCTCAAAAACGCGGTGCCTCCGACGTGGCAGAAGGAGCGATCGTCGGCGCCGGCGGCGGTCTGCTGCTCGGGATCCTCGGGATCCTGATCGACAACTTCGATCTGCGCGATCCATTGCTCAACTGGAGCCCGCAGTTGCTCGAGTTCATCACCTTCGGCAATGGCCTCGGTTTCGGCGTGATGATCTGGGTCGTGATCGGTGGCCTGTCTGGGGCGGCGGGCGCCGGGCTGCACCTGTTGCCCGCCACAATCCGTCGCTTCATCATGGTGATCGTCGTCGCAGTTGTCGGCATTTCGTTTCTCGAGACCGCGGCGACCGACCTTCTCCAAGGTCTCCGACTCGAGTTTGTATCTGATGGCATTTACAGCAAGACCAGCGGCCTGACCATCAAGGGCAGTGTTATCACCGGAGCGATCGCGGCGGTCGCGTTGTACGGGTCGCAACAGCTCCAGCAACGTCGGTTGACGCGGTTATCGCAGGCGCCACCCGCGGCATCGGGCTTCACGCCCGGCGCCGCGATCCTGAACTCGTTCGGCGATGCACGATCACGCCTGAAGGTGGGGCTGGGGATACTCGCACTGATTCTGCTGCCAATGGTGCTCGGTGGCATCATGAACGAGTTGTTGGCAAATGTTGGGTTGTTCCTATTGCTCGCGCTCGGCCTCAACATCGTCGTCGGCCTCGCCGGAATTCTTGACCTCGGCTACGTGGCGTTCTTCGCAGTCGGCGGATACACCGCTGCCGTTCTCACTTCGCCAAACTCTCCCTGGCTAACGCCGGAGCTCCCGTGGTTCGTCGCGATTTTCATCGTGGTCGTGGTAGCCGCGATCGTCGGCCTGCTGATCGGAGCACCGGTAATCAGGATGCGCGGCGACTACCTTGCGATCGTCACTTTGGGGTTCGGCGAGATCATCCGTCTGTTGTTCCTTTCCGACTGGCTATCACCGATGTTCGGCGGGGCGCAGGGCATCACCAACATTCCCGGAGTTCAGGTAGCCGGGCTCGCCAACGTCAAAGGCACCGACCCTCGGGCCGTGTTTTACTTGGTGATGGCGTTCTGCGCGTTCGCCATCTATGTGTCATGGCGGCTCGAGGGTTCGCGCCTCGGGCGGGCATGGATGGCCATTCGCGAAGACGAGAGTGTTGCCGAGGCGATGGGGATCAACACGGTCAACGCGAAGCTGATGGCGTTCGTGACCGGAGCGATTTTGGCCTCGTTGAGCGGCGCCATTTTCGCTGCCAAGGTCGGCTCGATCTTTCCGTCATCGTTCGAAATCCTTGTGTCGGTGATCATCTTGGTGATCGTGATCGTCGGTGGCATGGGCCGCATCGCGGGTGTCATGGTCGGCGCTGCCGTGCTGATCGGCGTGCTTGGCGGCCCCAGCCAACCCGGTCTCCTGCAAGAGCTGGCCGAGTACAAACTGCTGATTTATGGTGCCTTGCTCGTCTGGATGATGCTTAAGCGGCCAGAGGGTCTGCTGCCGAACGTCCGCCGTAGTCGCGAACTTCATGGCGACGAGCTGACCCAAGATGCGTGGATCAAATCCCAAGTAGCCGCCCAGGATGAAATTGATTCGGACGGCGCAGGATCCGAGGTGCCGTCATGAATCGACTCCTCGATATCCGAAACCTGGGCGTCGTGTTTGGTGGTCTCTCCGCCATGAACGACTTGAACTTCCACGTCGACGAAGGCGAGATCGTGTCGGTCATCGGCCCGAATGGCGCCGGCAAGACCACATTCTTCAACACGATCACTGGTCTCGTGCATCCAACGTCGGGCGACATCTTGTTCGAGGGCAGCTCGATCGTCGGACTCGATCCGAGTGCCATCACGGCCCTCGGGATCGCCCGCACGTTCCAGAATGTGCGGCTTTTCGCCAACATGACCGTGCTCGAAAACGTCATGGTTTCACAGCACTGCCGCACGAAGCAGGGTGCCTTCGGCGCACTGCTCAATACCAAGGCGTTCCGGCAAGAAGAACAAGAGATCCGAGAGCGAGCCCACGAGGTCCTCTCGTTCTTCGGATCGAGACTGATCGGATACCGTCTCGATCAGCCGGCGTATGTGCTGTCATATGCGAACCGTCGCCGACTCGAGATCGCGAGAGCAATGGGAACCCAACCGCGGCTACTCCTGCTCGACGAGCCCGTGGCCGGCATGAACCCCAAGGAAACCGAAGAACTCACCAAGCTGATCGGCCGTCTGCGCAGCGAATGGGGGTTCACGATCGTGATCATCGAGCATGACATGAATGTCGTGCGCGACGTATCCGATCGGGTCGTCGTGCTCGACCACGGCGAGACGATTGCCCAGGGCAGCTTTGATGAAGTCTCGTCCGACCCGCAAGTCATCGAGGCGTACCTTGGCCGACCAGTGGAGAAGAAATGAACCCCCCCGCATCCGATGTCGTTCCGCTGCTCGAGCTGCGTGGTATCAACACCCACTATGGGCCGGTCCACATTCTCAAAGATATCGAACTGGCGATCTATCCGGGCGAACTCGTCTGCCTGCTCGGTGGCAACGCCTCCGGCAAGTCGACGACGCTCAAGACGTTGCTCGGCATGGTAAAGCCCACCACGGGCCAGGTGGTGCTCGATGGCGAGGACGTCACCGCCAAGCCGACCAGCTACCGGGTGCAACGTGGCGTCACAATGGTTCCCGAGAACCGCCGGTTGTTCAAGCGACTCTCGGTCAAAGAAAACCTCGAGCTCGGCGCCTATCTTCGCAACGACCGCGACGGCATCGCTCGCGACTTGGAACGGATCTACGAGATGTTCCCACGAGTCAGCGAACGCCTCTCACAGCGTGCAGGCACCCTTTCGGGCGGCGAACAGCAAATGGTGGCGATGGGCCGTGCCCTGATGGCTCAGCCACGAGTGTTGCTGATGGACGAACCGTCGATGGGGCTCGCTCCTGCCCTCGTTCAGACCAACTTCGAGCTGATCCAGCAGATCCACGAGAGTGGGGTCGCGATCTTCATGGTCGAGCAGAACGCCAACATGGCACTGTCGATCGCCGACCGTGGGTGGGTGCTTCAGACCGGCCGTGTCGTGCTCGACGACACCGCCGCTGCCTTGATGTCTAATCCCGAGCTACGAGCGTCGTACCTCGGGGGATAGCCGGAACCGCCACCCGCCGAATCGACGTGGCTGTTGCACTGCTGGCGACCGGGGCGACGATCGCCGTCAACACCATCGGTGGAGGTGATCGGGCCGGCCTCTCGTTGTCGTGCATCGAGCAGGTTGCCAGCAAGGGTGACGAACTCAGCTGCTACGGTCGTATGGCGACCGGCGAGAAGGCCCTGATCAGGCCCCACGACCACTTGCCGAGGTGGCGGCTGATGCGGCGGGGTGGGGGAGTCCTGCCCCTTCGTGGTGGACCACGAGTTGGCTACGATCGGGTGATCGACGTGTACCTGACCGAACCCCGTGGCCGAAAGGTGGCATCGTGACTGATCGTGGTGTCGCCGATCATGCTGCGATTCGTCGTGCTGGCACCGATCACGGTGTTACCGCTTCGATTCGGGCCTCGCCGATGACCGTTCGCCGGCTGGCGGTGGCGGCGGCCTTGTCGTTGGTGTTGGCGGCCTGCTCGGGCGACGACGACGCGTCGCTGGATACCACGCCTGCCCCGTCACCGACCACCTCGGCCACAGTCGCTGCGACGACACCCGAGACGACTTCGCCGACGACCGAACCTGCTCCGCAAACGGCTCCGCAAACCCTGCCCGCCGAACCGACCACGACGGCGACGTCAGCCCCACCAGACGAAGACCAGATCAAACAAGACGTGATCGACGCCGCTTTTGCCGCGTGGAAGTCTCTGAACGACCTTCGGCTTGACCCGACCAACGATGACCTCCTCGAGGCGTTGGCACGCACGAGGACCGGCGCGTCCCTCGATAGCGCGATCGAGATCGTCACGAACTACCGAGTCGGAAATCGGCACTCGATCACACACCCTGAGTTCCCGGCGTCCTTTCAGGCGTACCCTGAAACGGTCGAGGTCGATGCCGAGTTGGGTCTCGCCAGCGTCGAGTACTGTCGACTCGGTTCAAACGTATTTGTTGAGACTGGGGGCAATGTTGATGGCACAGACTTGGTGCTCGACGACACGATCAATGCGTATCGAGAGCGGTCTGATCTGACGTTGACCGATCTCGGATGGTTGGAGAACGGCGGCGTCATTCTTAAGGAATCTTCGGGGGCAGTGGTGTGCACAGATTAGCCCTCGCCCTGTTCGCCGTTCTTCTGCTAGTGACCGGAGTTCTAGCTGTGCCAGCGGACCCCTCGGTGCAGGCCGACGACCGCGGTCCCGACAAGTCGCCGACGACGGTGCTGGATAGTCCGGTGATTACTGCTGTTGTGGTGGATCCCGGGACTCAGCAACCGGCGACTCCGCCGGTGACCGTGCCGATTCCGTGTGCATGGTTCGGGTCCACGGCGACTGGCGGATACGCCGACAAGTTGAACGACGTCTTCGGGCAGATCGTTGGAATCATCGGCTCGATCACAGGTGACCCGATCCGCATCACGCTCACCTTCTTCTCAGAGGACGGTCGTCTCCATCGCTGGAACGATGTTGGCGGTCAGTTCGAGAGGCATCAGTTTGCCGACTGTTCGAAGGCGACCGATCCGGGCACAGTCACCTCTGGCGACACACGCTGGAGAGCGGTCGCGCCGCCGAGCCCGGCAATCCTGCTGACCGGCACCACCGAGCAGGCAACCAAACCGATCACGACTCCGACACCAACGCTGAGCCCAGCAAGTCGTGCTCCGGTCAACTTGGGGATGTGGCTTGCGGTTCAAGCGGCGGGGCCGATCAGCGTGCGCGCCGAACTTGGCCCGCTGTGGGCAGAGACCACGGCCACGATGCTGACGACCAGCTTTGATCTCGGAACAGGTGAGGCGCCGATCGTCTGTGCGGGCCACGGCACGCCGATACCCAACAATAAGAAAGACTCGATCGAGCAAGGGCCATGCGGGTACACGTACAGCGCTGACACCGATGGCAAACCGATCGACATCACGATCACGTCAACGTGGACGGTTACATGGACCCTTTCCGACGCCACGACAGGCAGCGAAGCCAACATCGTGGTGACGGCGGTACTGCCCTACGAGGTCTACGAGATCCAAACCGTCGGCAGCGGCGGCTGAGCAGTCAAGGTTTGATCAAACGCGCGAGCGGCGTTTGGCACAACTCTGGCGTGGTTCGTTTGTTAAACGAGATGGACAGTGCGTGAGCCGGACTGTCCAGCGACAAGGGTGCCGATCTGCCACGTTTCCTCGGCGATCGTGGCCTGTACTTCTGCGACATCATCGGGGGAGACAACCACGACCATGCCGATCCCCATATTGAGCATGCGATGCAGCTCGTGGATGTCGACACCGGTGGCGAGTTCGGCGATCAGTTCGAACAATGGACCACGCGGCCACGAACCCAACTCGATTTCGGCATCGACCCCATCGGGCAGCACCCGCGGCAGGTTTTCGGGCAGTCCGCCGCCGGTTATGTGGGCGAGCGCTTTGACCTTGCGACTGGCCAATGCGCCGTCGAGCACGTTGAGGTACGAGCGGTGGGGCTGGAGCAATGCGTCGCCCAGCGACACCTCGAAGCCGGCCGGCACCACGTCCATCGGAGCGAATTCGAATAGTTTTCGCAGGAATGAGAATCCGTTGGTGTGTGGCCCACTGGAGGCGACCCCGATCAACACGTCGCCGGGCGTGACATCGTTGCGGGGAAGCAGCTCGCCTCGTTCGGCAATGCCGACAAGCGTGCCGGCAACATCGAACGCACCCGGCGCGTAGACGCCGGGCATCTCTGCTGTCTCGCCGCCGAGCAGCACGCAGCCAGATGCCTCGCATGCCTCGGCCATGCCGGTGACGACCTCGGCGACTAGGTCGGAGTCGAGCTTGCTAGCGGCGATGTAGTCGAGGAAAAACAGCGGGCGCGCCGACTGTACGAGCACATCGTCGATGCAGTGATTGACAATGTCGGTTCCGACCCCGCGCACCTTGCCCAACCGGGCCGCCAACTCGACCTTGGTGCCGACACCGTCGGCGGAGGCGACCAGTACCGGGTCGTTGAGCTCGAGAATTCGGCGGGCCGACATCACACCACCGAAGCTGCCGACACCGCGCAATACGTCGGGGCCGAGCGTGCGCTCGATCGAGCCCTTCATACGTTCGACCGCACGGTTGCCTTCGTCGATGTCGACCCCGGTCGAGGCGTACGAGGTGAGCAGGGCACCGGGGGCCCGCCAGCCGATGTCTCGCCGTACCTGCATGTTGGCGAACTTCACGCCGTCCATGCCGCGGTAGGCGGCCGAACGAGCGGCGGTCAGGTCGTCGCCGAGGCCGGTGACGGCGAGCACCCGACCTCCCGCTGTCTTGCCGCCGACGACACCAGCCGGGAAGAGGATCGCCTCGGGCACGATCGTTGAAACATTGGCCCATTCGGTGGTGGAGAAGCCGTCGAGTGCGATCGTGGCCCCGGTGTGAGGGTCTCGCGGATAGCCGGGTGAGGCGGCAACCACGGTGCACGAGGCACCGCTGCGCACCTTGACGGTGTGTTCGCCAACTGTGCCCGCGGTACAGGCCAGGGCGAGCTCGGCCAGGTCGCTCTCGAGAAGTGGCAACACTGCCTGTGCTTCGGGATCACCAAAACGACAGTTGTACTCGATCAGGCGTGGGCCATCGGCCGTGAGCATCAGGCCGGCATACAGCACGCCCACATACGGCGTTGCGGCGGACGCAAAGTAGTCGATGATCGGTTGCACGAAGGTGCGCAGCAACACGTCGGCGTCATATGTGACGGGTGCAGGAGCAAACGCACCCATGCCGCCGGTGTTGGGGCCTGTGTCACCCTCGCCGATCCGCTTGTGGTCCTGGGCGAGTGGTAACGCAACAGCGGTAACGCCGTCGCACAGCGCCAGTAGCGAGCATTCGGGGCCAGTCAGATGTTGTTCGAGCACGAATGGGCCGAGGATCGCCGTCGACCTGATCGCCGCCTCGGTCTCGGCATCATTGCTCGGCACGATCACGCCCTTGCCTGCGGCGAGCCCATCGAGCTTGACCACGACCGGTTTACCGAAATCGCGCCACCAAGCCAGTGCGCCGACGTGGTCGTTCTCTTCGAAGCGTTCGTAAACCGGACCCGGCACCCCGAGCGAGGCTGCCAGCTGGCGGCTATACCCCTTCGAGGATTCGATCCGCGCCTGCTTGGAGGTGGGACCAAAGCAGGGAATCTTCCGGAATGCACACTCGTCGGCGAGTCCGGCGACCAGTGCCGATTCGGGGCCGGGGATCACGAGGTCGATGTCATCGGCGGTGACGTCGCCGAGCTCAGGCATGATCGACACGGTGTGGCCGTGCTGTTCGCACGCCCAGGCAATGGCGTGCTCGCGGCCACCACCGCCGACGACGAGCACCCGCATCAGGCGATCGCTCCCTCGAACGACAACTTGGCTTGGGCCTCGTCGACTGGAATTGGGTATTCGCCAGTAAAGCAGGCATTGCAGTAGCCGTCAGACGCGCCGACGGCGCGCATCATGCCGTCGAGCGACAGGAACGCAAGACTGTCGGCACCGATGTGAGACCGGATTTCCTCGACGGTCTTGTGGCCGGCCATCAGGTCGCCATCGTGACCCATGTCGACGCCGAAATGGCAGGCGTGGGTGATCGGTGGACAGGTTATTCGAACGTGCACTTCGGTGGCACCGGCGTCGCGGACGAGCTTGACCAGCGGGCCGGCAGTGGTGCCACGAACGAGCGAATCGTCGATCATGACCACCCGCTTGCCCGTCAGGTTCTCGGTGAGAGCATTGAACTTGAGGGCAACGCCACGTTCGCGCATCGCCTGGGTCGGTTCGATGAAGGTGCGCCCGATGTAGCGGTTTTTGATCAGCCCGTCGTTGTGGGGAATTCCGGACTCATTTGAGTAGCCGATTGCGGCGGGGATCGATGAATCGGGCACTGGGATCACCACGTCGGCCTCGACAAACGACTGACGAGCCAGTTCCATGCCGAGTCGCTGGCGAACGTGATGCACATTGTTTCCGTGCCAGACCGAGTCTGGGCGAGAGAAGTACACGAACTCAAATGTGCAGCGGGCGCTTTGAGTTGCAGGTGCCAGCGCCTGATGGCGGTGCACTTCAGCCCCTCGCAGGGTGACCACCTCACCCGGCTGAACCTCGTCGATATCTGTGCAGCCGAGTGTGGCGAGCGCACAGGTTTCGCTGGCGACCGCATGACCGCCGTGTGGCAGTCGGCCGAGCGACAGCGGGCGGAAACCCCAAGGGTCACGCACGGCGATCACCTCGTCGGCAGCAAGGATGACCAGCGAGAACGCCCCTTTCCAGGCCGGCAATGTGCGCTCGACACGCTCTTGCCAGGTGCGGCCGCCGGCGGCCGCAAGCATCAGTGCAATGACTTCGGTGTCGCTGGTCGCGGTCAGCCCGAAGCCGCGGTTGAGAAGTTCTTCACGGAGCGTGGCGGCGTTGACGATGTTGCCGTTGTGGGCGACGGCAAGCGGGCCGTGCATCGTTTCGACCAGGAACGGTTGGATGTTGCGCTGGGCGTTCGAGCCGGTGGTCGAGTAGCGGGTGTGCCCGATCGAGTGGTAGCCGGTGAGCGGCGCCATCGCCTCTGGCGTGAACACGTTGGCGACCAATCCGGCGTCTTTGTGGAGGCGTGCCCGCTGGCCGTCGCTGACGGCGATACCGGCGGCCTCCTGGCCCCGGTGTTGCAAGGCGAACAATCCAAAGAACGTGAGCTCTGCGACCCCCTCGCCATGAGGTGTCGAAATGCCCATCACGCCGCACTCGTCCTTGGGAGAGTCGTTGTCGTTTCGAGGGCGGAGACTGACCGGCACGGTGGTCACAGCAGGCCTGCTTTCGTGAGATTCTCGATGAGTCGCGCTTGCACCGGGTATGCACCCGGTTCGAATGGCGTTGCGGTCAAACGTTCATAGGCGATGATGTAACGGGCGGTGGTCGCCGACCACACCTCATCGGGAATCGCCGGAACGGGGCCGTCACCCTTGTAGCCGATGTCGGCGTACGCCCGGCGGACGACTTCTTTGTCGAGACTTTCAGGTTCTTCGCCGTCGATCAAACGGCGCTCGTAACTGTCGGCTATCCACCAGCGCGACGAATCGGGCGTGTGCACCTCGTCGATCAGGATCAGCTGATCATCGGCCGTGATACCGAACTCGTATTTTGTGTCGGCCAGGATCAGTCCGGCGCCCGCCCCAACCTGCACGCCGCGGTCGAACACGGCGAGCGCGGCGGCCATCACCTGTTCCCATAGCTGGGCGGGCAGCAGGCCGCGCTCGACGACATCGGCGCACGACAACGGTTCGTCGTGACCACCGTGTTGGGCTTTCGTGGTGGGTGTGACGATGTGGGTTGGGAGCGCAGTGTTCTTTTTGAGCCCATCGGGGAACGAGTAGCCGTACATCGAGCGGACACCGTCGGCGTACATACCCCACAACGAAGTGTCGGTGACGCCGGTGATGTGGCCCCGCACGACGACCTCGACGGGTAATGGGCGGGCCTGGCGGGCAAGCAGCGCGTTGGGATCGGGAACAGAGACGACGTGATGATCGACGAGATCGCCAACCTGCTCGAACCACCATGCCGCCAGTTGGTTGAGCACTTGACCCTTGTATGGCACGCCGGCCAACACACGATCGAATGCCGACAGACGATCGGTGGTGACTATGAGGCGTTGCTCTTTGCCGCACGACCACGAGGCGCGCACCTTGCCATCGCGCCGGTCGGAAAGCGGGAGCTCCACCTCAACAAAAGGTTCGAACAAGCTGGTGCGCATCGGTGCTACATCTCCGCCGCTGCCGCCACACCATTTTCGAACAGCCGGAGCCCGAGATTGTCGGACTTTCGGCTTCGCGAATGGTGCGGGTGTTGTCGCTCGACTATGAAGTTTTCGGGGTGCGGCATCAGCCCCAGAACGTTGCCGGCCGGGTTGCAAACAGCGGCGATGTCGGCAACCGATCCATTTGGGTTGGTGCTGCTGTAGCGCAATGGGATCTGACCCGCTTTGGCGAGTGAGTCGGGGTCGGGGTGGACATAGCGGCCTTCGCCGTGGGCGATCGGGCAGTGGATCGGGTGTTGGATCCCCTTCGTCCAGAGGCAACGCGAGGTGGCCTGCGGCTCGAGCACAACCCACCGGCACTCAAAGCGGCCATGGGCGTTATGACCGAGCGAACCAGGGAGCAAGTTGGTGCGGGTCAGCACCTGGAACCCATTGCAAATGCCGATCACCGGGCGACCAGTGGCGACAAAGTCTCGCAATTGTTCGCCGATTCCGACCATCAGATCGAGCGCCAGCATGCGTCCTGCCCCGAGTGAGTCGCCATAGGAGAAACCTCCGGCGACACCGACCAATCGGGCGTTTCGCAGCACCTCGGGGTGAGCGGCCAGTTCGGTGGCCAGCACGATCGTGGCGTCGGCGCCGGCCATCTCGAGCGCCAGAGCAAGGTCCTTGTCGCGGTTGGTGCCGGGGCCGGCGATCACGACGGCTGGAGGAGCTCTCACGAAGGATCACGCTCGTCGGCTGATTTGCCTGCCGTAGCTGGCCCGTTGGCCTCGATCGGCGACGGTATGACCAGTCGACTGAAGGCGTCGGAGAGGTCCTCGATGTCGATCGGTTCGACACCTGGGAAGATGAGATGCTCGCCGTCGGTGACGGTACCGATGACCTGGATCTTCCCGTGCATCACATCGCTGAACCGGCCGATGTCGCTCTGTGACACCTCGACGACCAGCCTGCTCTGCGACTCGCTGAACAGCGCCGCGGGAAGATCGTCGTGGGGGAGCTCGGTGACCTCGACACCGAGCCGTCCGGCGATGCACATCTCGGCCAACGCTACAGCGAGTCCGCCTTCGCTGACGTCGTGGCACGACCACACCAGACCATCTTGCATTGCCTGGTGAAGGTGTCGATACCGGACCGGGGCATCGGGATCGGGTGCCGGCACGCAGCCCACATCTGCGGGATTGGTCGGTTCGCCGTACACCAGGTCGATGTGACTACCGGCGAACTCGCGGCTGGTCGTGCCGAGCAGCACCAACGCATTCCCGGGCTTGGCGAGTTCGGGGGTGAACAACCGATTGGCGTCGGGTACGTAGGCAATCGCCGTGATGACGAGTGTCGGCGGAACCGAATGACGTTCGCCGTCGGAACCGGTGTACTCGTTGTTGAGTGAGTCTTTGCCAGACACGAAAGGTGCCCGGTAAGCCATCGAGGCGGCGCAACAACCGTCGACGGCGGCGATGAGTTCGCCGAGGGTTGACTGGCGACGCGGGTCTCCCCAGGAGAAGTTGTCGAGTAGTGCGACCTGGTCGGGGTCGGCGCCGACGGCGACGACGTTGCGGATCGCCTCGTCGACGGACCCATAAGCCATTGCCTCCGGGTCGCGGAGGCCCCACCAGGGGTTGACGCCAATCCCGATCGCGAACCCTGCTGTATCGGTGGGGTCGGCAATCACAACGCCATCGGCTGGAGCGTCGGACAGACGGCCGATTAGCGGACGGACAGCCGTCGCCCCAAGAATTTCGTGGTCGTATCGATGGATGGTGTCGGCTTTGGAGGCGATATTGCGATGAGACAGCAGTCTGAGCAAGGCATCTCGCGGATCGTCGACTTTACGGCTGGCGTATTGGCCGCGTACAGGTCGCGGCATGGTGGCGGTCATCTGACGTTGCGGGCGGCCGTCGTGTAGGAACTCGGTCGGCAGCTCGAGTACCGGCGTGCCGGCGCTGCGAACCGTGAGAATGTTGTCGCCGGTGAAGTTCCCGAGGTCGGCCATTTCGACCCCGTAGTAGCCGCAGCGGTCCTCGAGCTCGGCCAGTTTGGACGGGTTGACGGCGATCACCATTCGTTCTTGTGCCTCCGACAACCACACTTCCCATGGCTCGAGGCCGGGGTACTTGAGTGGAACCTGGTCGAGTTCGACATCGGCACCAACCCCCTCGGCCATCTCGCCTACGGCCGACGACAGGCCGCCGGCACCACAGTCGGTGATCGCCGTGTAGAGATCTTCAGCCCCGACCAGAACATCGATCAGCAGCTTCTCGACGATCGGGTCGCCGATCTGGACGCTCGCCCCGGCGACCTGGCCCGTTGTGGCGTCCATCGTGAGCGACGAGAACGTGGCGCCACGGATGCCATCGCGGCCGGTGCGGCCGCCGAGCACGATCACTCGGTCGCCTGGGAACGGGCCATCGTGCTGGGTCCATCCGCGAGTGGCGCCGATACAGCCGGCGAACACCAAGGGGTTGGTGGTGTAGCCCGGGTCGTAAAGGATCGCGCCAGCGACGGTAGGGAGCCCGATCTTGTTGCCGTAGTCGGCGACACCGTTGATCACGCCCTCTCGGATACGGCGAGGGTGAAGCGCTCCGTCTGGCACCGATGTGAGCGCAGTATCGGGCGGCCCAAAACACAAGATGTTGGTGATTGCGACCGGCTTGTGGGCGATGCCGAGCACGTCTCGTATGACACCGCCGACGCCTGTGTTGGCGCCACCAAACGGCTCGACCGCCGAGGGGTGATTGTGGGTTTCGGCCTTGAGTGCCAGCGTGACGTCGTCGTTAAAGCCGACGATGCCGGCATTGCCGACGAACGCTGACTTCACGAATGCTGCGTCGATCGTGTCGGTGCAGTGCCGCAGCATCGCCATCAATGCGGGCCGATCCTCACCGTCGTCGGTGGTGATGTTGGCGCGGAACGTTTTGTGGGCGCAATGTTCGCTCCAGGTTTGGGCCAGCGTTTCCAGCTCGACATCGGTCGGGGCACGACCGACTTCGTCGAAGTGGCGTTGGATTACCAGCAGTTCGTCCGGATCGAGGGCGAGCTTGCGGTCGTGGCCAAGCTGTATGAGTTGATCCAGGCTGCGCCCTGTGATCGGGACGTTCTCAGCGATTCCGGTGCTTTTGCCGGCCGCATGAAAAGTGGGCTCGATACAGCCTGCTTCCCAGCGTTCGATCACGGGGTTGGCAACGATCCGCCGGATCAGCTGCTCGGCGTGTTCCGAATCGATGGCTTCGCCGAATTCGACCCGCCGGCCAGTCGCAGCTGCGGTGATCGCAAGACCGAGCTGGTCGGCGGCGTGCAGCAAGGTTGCCGCCGCGTTGTCGGTGACACCAGGAAGATAGGTGACCTCAGTGCCGGTCGCGGTCGGATTGTTCCACGAGCCCTTCTGCAGCAAGGGGTCAACCAGAAATCCGTGCAGCTTGTTGAGGGCATCCTGGTCGAGCTCGCCCTCGATAAAGATCAGGTCGGCGACCGCCACCCGAGCACGCGAATCGAGGGGAAGGCCGATCTGGTGCGCGGCGGTCGAAATCGCGGAGGCACGCGGGTCGGCATCGATCGATCGGATAGTCAGGCGGTGCCGGGGGGCCACTGGCCCGAACTTAGGAGATCGCGCGCCCAACGCATGTCCTTTGAACGAAATGTCAGTGCCAGATTTGTGCAAATTCTGATTCAGTCGGGCGGGGTCTCGATGCCGTGAATCGTTTTGCCTGGGTTTGGGCCTTCTTGCTTAGACCGTGGTCAACTGACTTTGGGAAGAATCGACGAGACCCTTGGGGGCCCGGTCGACTGTTGGGCCGGAGTGGAAGACAACGCCATCGGGTCGTGTCCACGTGGCGATTCGCCCGGAAGCCAGCGTGAGTCGCCAGCCACCTTCGTGGACGAGGTGATGGTGGGTTTCGCAGACCGGGGCCAGGTCATCGAGGTCGGTCAGCCCGTTCGCGCCCCACGGGGTGACGTGGTGGATACGGCATGCCTCGAACGTGACGGTGCAGTCAGGATGGATGCAGGAACGGTGCATCGCCCTCAGCGCTCGTCGTTGATCGCGGGTGGCGGTGCGCGAAGCGCGTCCAACGTCGAGGGCACGGCCGTCGCCGCTGAGCACCACCGGGAGGATCTCTGCTTCGCAACACAGGCGTCGAACGGTTGAGACGGGCAGTGGAGTGCCATGATCGGTCTCGCAGATCGAGTGCTCGTGTAGCCCGCTGGTGAGCGTGCCGTGATCGACCAGTACGGTGATCTCAGGAATCCGATCGGCGCGATCGCCGCTGCTGACTGCCTCGATCACCGCATCGACTTGGAGCTGCGCCCATGGAGTGCGACGGTTTCCGTCACGCTGCCGGAGCTGTGCTCGCCGATGGTCGATCGCGGCCCAGAGCGCCCGATCACGGACCGGGTCGAGTTCGAGGTGGGTGTGGCACATGCCGGTCGACTTGTCGACCCAGCGCTTGACGTTTGAGCGCTTGCGCTGCTCGTCGAGCTCGTCGGCATCTCGATTCGACGGCTGCTGGGCGACCAGGTGGCGGGCGAGGTCGCGGCACGAGCGTTCGAAGCTGTCGACACGCTGACGTTCGGCATCGGCCAGCAGGTCATCCTGGCATGCCAGAAACTCGGCGAACGTTGGCTCGTCGAGGCTACGGGTGGCGTTGGCGATGGCGTCGACGTGCCCGGCAGATACGGCGCCGTTGGTGAGCGCATCCTCAAAGCGCGGCAGCGCCGAACAGATCGTCTCGCGGTCGTCGATCGCTTTGGCATTCTTGGACGAGTTGCGCCCATGGTTGGACAGTGTGTCTCGAGGCGCCGTGGCGCGTCCCTCGGCAGCAAGTGACCGTTGACGGCGTGTTGCGCGCACCTGGAGCGAGTCGCACCAGCCCTTCAGGCGGGCGATCTGCACCGTGAGACGCTCGAGCTCGTCGGCGTCCATCACGTCGGGGTCGGCCCCGCTCAATACCGAGAACACGGCATCAATGCGAGTTGGTTTCGTCATCATCTCTCCGATCGGTTGCTGGTTCACTGATCGGGGAAGTCGGAGACTTCATCCTATCGAACAAATGTTCGAAAGTCAATCAAAAGTTGCGATTTCTCCTTCGAACGCCAGATTTCTCCTTCGAACACCAGATCTCTCCTTCGGACGCCGGATTTCTCCTTCGAAAGTCGGATGCGGTGGCGGAATCACGGTCCGGGGCTGCTCGGATGTGGCTCAAGAGGTACCGTCACGCTCGTGGCGAAATGGCTCTTGAAATCCGAGCCCGACGTATTCGGGTACGACGACTTGGTGCGCAACAAGCGCGAGGGGTGGGATGGCGTGCGCAATTACCAGGCCCGCAACTTCATGCGCGACATGAAGCGCGGCGACCGAGCGATCTTTTACCACTCCAACGCCAAGCCACCGGGTGTCGCCGGGATCTGCAAGATCGTCAAAGGGGCAGAGCCTGATCCGACCCAATTCGATCCCTGCAGCAAGTACTACGACGCCAAGTCGAACCCCGACGATCCTCGCTGGGACTGGGTCACCGTGGCCCCCGACCGCAAGCTCAACTTCGTATCGATCGACGAGCTGAAGATGGTCTCCGAGCTCGCCGATTGCCGCCTGCTGGCGAGGGGCAACCGCTTGTCGGTGATGCCGTTGACCGATGAGGAGTTTGAGGTCATCGTTTCGTATGCCGACGAAAAGGTTGACTCGTGAGTGACGAGTTTCGGCCCACGCGGGTCGTTGCGATTCGGCACGGCGAGTCGCAGGTGACCGTTCGCCGCGTGATCGGTGGCCCGCGTAGCTGTACCGGATTGTCGCAACTGGGGGTGCAGCAGGCCGAGCGGTTGCGAGATCGTCTCGCCAGAACCGGTGAGATCGAGGCAACGGTTCTGTACTCCAGCGCATATCCGAGGGCCCGCCAGACCGCAGACATCATCGCTCCTGCGCTTTCGTTACCGATCGAGACCGAGCCGTCGTTCGGCGAGCACGACCCAGGACCCGACTGCGATGGTCTCAGTTTCAAAGACTTCGTCGAGCGCTTCGGCATGCCCGACTGGGAAACCGACCCGCACGGCATCACCTTCCCCGGTGGCGAGACGATCGCCGAGTTCGATCTGCGGGTCGGTGCCGCGTTTTCGCGGGTGGTGCGTGAACACGCCGGCGGTCTGGTCGTGATCGTGTGCCACGGGGGCGTCATCGATGGCCTCATGCGCACCGTGCTGCGGGCACCTGCCACGGGCGCCTTCGAGCTGCACACGTCGAACACTTCATTGACCGAGTTCGTGTTGACGCGGCCCGGCCGCTGGAGGTTGCAACGGTACAACGATGCCGCCCACCTCGAGGGTCTCCCCAAGGAGACACCGCGGGTCAGCGGTGACTGACCTATGGCTGGCCGACAGATGACGCGCTGGCTGATCATCGGCGGTGGGGCCGCCGGCTGCGTCGTCGCCTCGCGCCTCTCCGAAGATCCGTCGAATCACGTGACGTTGCTCGAGGCGGGCCCCGACCATGGGCCGGATCATGCGGCCACCGACGTCGGGCTGTTCTTGGACGACTCTGACCGCTGGCACGACGACTCGACAGTCGTTCGACGGCCTGGAGCCGTCGCCGAGCATTACTGGCAGGGCCGAGGCCTTGGAGGGTCGTCGTTGCTCAACGGCCCTGTGATGGTTCCGAATCCGAACGATGCCGGCGTAACCCAGCTGCTTCCGATCGAGTCTCCGTTGACCCTCGGAACAGTGGGCCAAGCCGTGATGAACGCCGCCCCTGACGCACAGAGCGTTCTTCTTGCACGACGGGACGGCCGCCGGGTGTCTGCCGCCGATGCGTACCTGCGACCGTTTCTCGATCGCCAAAATCTGTTGGTGGTCGGCGATTCGACCGCGACACGTTTGCTGGTTGTCGGGCGGTCGATTCGTGGGGTGGTTACCGAGGCCGGCGCCGAACACCTGGCCGACCGAGTGGTGGTGTGTGCCGGCGCGATCCGAACACCAGCGCTGCTGCTGGCCAGTGGCATCGACACACCCGGAGTCGGAGAAGGGCTGCAGGACCATCCCGCCTTGGCGATCACGTTGGAACTGGCGCCGCAGGCGATCGACCCGCTTTCGCCCAACATCGTGGTTGCGATCGACCGATCTGGCACACAGATTTTGGTGACGAATCACCTGCCGGGTGCGCCGCAGTACGGGGCGCTGATCGCGGCGCTGATGACACCGACCAGCGTTGGCCGTGTCACGCTTGACAGCGGAAGTGGTTCGCCGGTCGTCGAGCTCAATCAGTTGGCGACCGAGGCCGACATCGAGCGACTCACCGATGTCTCGATCGCCGCCATCGAGCTGTCGGCACACGCTGCCGTCAGAGCCGTGGCGCCGAGCGCATTTGTCGACGACCAGGGCACGCTGGCCGAGTCGCTGCGAGGTGACCGGGCGGCCGTTCGGAGCTGGATGTTGACCCACCTCACCGGGTACCACCACGTCGCCGGCTCATGTCGCCGGGGGGTTGTCACCGACGAGCGGGGTTCGGTCAATGGCTACTCCGGCCTGTACGTCGGCGACGCTTCACTGTTCGATGGGGTGCCGCCGATCAACCCGTACATGTCGGTGATCACCCTCGCCGAACAGCTGTCAGCGGATTGGCGCGACTCGACAACCACCTGAGTCGACTGTCAGCCTGAACCCGGTCGGCGCTTCCGGACGCACGGCGCGGCCGCATCACCGAGGAGACGATCGATGGACGGAAATTCGGGGGTCAGCGGCAACGGGTACATCACCTGGCGATCAGTTCTTCAGTGGCGTGCTGGCGGCCGAACCGGTCGGGCGCTTCCGGACGCACTGCGCGACGCGCTGCTACACCGGCCCTCGTGGTCGTGGGCGCGGCACCGAAGCGATCGGAGTGATTGGTACGTTCCTGGATGATGTGCTGCCCGATGAGTCGACACCCTCGCGGACCCGTTCGGTTGCCCGACCTCGGGAAGCGTTTCGTTTCGATCGGGATGCTTGCCCTCTTGTTGGCGGTCGCGGCCTGGTCGTGCGGTGGCAACGACGACGACAGCATCGACGACAGCATCGACGAACAACCTGCTCGTTTGCGCGACGGCGAGGACCCGTCGACTGTCGAGCGGCCTGTCGGCGCTGCGGACGACTGGTGGCGTCCGCCGGTGGATGTGTCGTGGCAGTGGCAACTGTCCGGCGCGATCGACACCAGCTACGACGTCGATGTGTACGACATCGACCTTTTCGACGCTCCAGAATCTTTGATCGCTGCTCTTCGCGCCGACGGACGGCGCGTAGTTTGTTACTTCTCGGCGGGTTCTTCTGAGAACTGGCGCGAGGATTTTGGTCAGTTCGCCGCCGATGTTCAGGGCGAAGCGCTCGATGGTTGGGAGGGGGAGCGTTGGCTCGACATTCGAGCTGACTCGGTGATCGACATCATGATCAGACGGCTCGATCTTGCAGCGCGCAAGGGATGCGACGGCGTCGAACCCGACAATCTTCAGGCGTACGCCAGCGACACTGGTTTCGACCTGACGATCGATGACCAACTCGCCTACAACGCGGCGCTGGCCTTTGGCGCTCACGATCGAGGTTTGGCGGTCGGCCTCAAGAATGCAGCCGAGCTGATCCCAGATCTGATTGGCGAGTTCGACTTCTCCGTCAATGAAGAGTGCCACGATTTCGATGAATGCGACCCGTACCGGGCGTTCGTCGCCGTCGGCAAGCCGGTCCTCAACGCGGAGTACGCCGAGCGCTATGCGAACGATCCAGCCGTCCGAGATGCGCTGTGCAAGGTTTCAGCGGGTGAGGGGTTCCAGACCCTCGTTCTTCCACTCGACCTCGACAACACCTTCCGCCACTCCTGCAACACCTGAGACTCACGCTCGCGCCCCCACCCCGGTCAGTGAACGCGTGAACAGGTTGCGCAGCAAGGCACAAACTGTTCACGCGTTGGTCGGGCGGATGTGGAAACTGTCGGCGGCGGCTGGCACGCTTTGGCCATGACCGACCTGGGGCCATTTCCGTCTCGCGAGTTGGGGGTGCTGTTGCACCCGTCGTCGTTGCCCGGCTGTGATCGCATCGGCACACTCGGCGCCGATGCGCACGACTTCGTGGCCTGGTTGGCGACGACCGGTGCCGCGATCTGGCAGATCCTGCCGCTGTCGATCAACGGCAAGGACGACTCGCCATACTTCAGTTCGTCGGCATTCGCCGGTAATCCTTGGCTCGTCGACCTCGACGACCTCGTTCGGCACGGCCTGCTCGACGAAACCGGGCTGCCCGATCACGTCTCGCACGGGCCGATCGACTTCGATCGCATGCGTCACTCCAAGCAGCCGTTCCTCTTGGCGGCGGCCGACCGATTTTTGGACACGCCCGATCACGCCTGGCGCCCCGGCTTCGACGCCTTCGCCCGCGACAGCGACTGGCTCACACCAACCTGCCACTTCCTGGCCCTCAAGGATCTACATGGCGACATTCCATGGTGGGACTGGCCCGAGTCGATTCGGCGCTGCGAAAGCGAGGCTGTCGAACAATCGCGCCGCTCGCTGGATGAAGCGATCGTCCGATGGTCGGCGATGCTTTACTTCTTCGAGGTCCAGTGGAGCGCCGTGCGAGCCGATGCGGCCGAACGTGGAATTCGCATCCTCGGAGATATCCCGATCTACGTCGCCCCCGACTCGGCAGATGTGTGGCTCGATCAGGAGCAGTTTCAACTCGATCAAGCAGGCGGGCTGATCTTCCAGTCAGGGGTTCCCCCCGACTACTTCAGCGAGAACGGCCAACTGTGGGGCAACCCGCTGTACCGATGGGACATCATGCAGGCCGACGGTTACTCATGGTGGTTGTCGCGCCTACGGCGTTGCCTCGAGATGAGCGACATCGTTCGGATCGATCACTTCCGGGCTCTGAGTGCCTACTGGGAGGTGCCAGGCGATGCCAAAACTGCGATCGGCGGACGATGGGTCGAGGGACCGGGACAATCGTTTCTCGATGCCATCAAGCAGGCGTTCCCCGATATGCCGTTCGTGGCCGAAGATCTTGGCGATCTAGACGAACCCGTCTACGAGCTCCGCGATGCCAACGACCTGCCCGGGATGCGCGTCCTGCAGTTCGGATTCAACGGCGACCCGGGCAACCCGCATTGCCCTGAGGCGATCGTCGAGGCATGTGTTGCGTATACCGGCACCCACGACAACAACACCACCGCCGGCTGGTGGAACGAGCTCGACGCCGACACGCGGGCGATTGTCGTCGAGGAGCTTGATATCGGTGACGAAACCGATGTTGAGAGCGTCGTGTGGAAGCTGATCGAGACGGCGATCGGATCGAAAGCTGTCGCCGCCGTGATCCCCGTTCAGGACCTGCTCGTGCTCGATCGGCACTCGCGCATGAACGTGCCCTCGACGACGACCGGCAACTGGAGTTGGCGTATGCCGCAAGGAGTTTTGGATCCCGAGTTGGCGGCGTCGATTCGCCAATTGGCCGAGCGCCACGGTCGGTCCTGACGAACTGCTCAGGTTTGCTTCGGTGGCTTGACGTTGATGCTGCCGAAAATGACGACGCCGCGTAGGCGGATCGTCGGCCCGTCGCCGCCCGTGACCTTGACGTTTCGCGACCCGAACAGGCTGAAACCGCTCATGCCAAAGTTGGTGCCTTCGTCAGCGACGATGTTGATACTGCCTAAAATCGCCCCGGCGGTCAGGCGTGGGTTATCTCCGGGCTCGATTCCGGTCAGGTCGAAATCGCCGCTGCCCAACAGGGCGATCGTCGTCTCTTTGGTCCATCCCTTGGGAAGTCCTCATTTGCCAAAGCTTCCGAACACGACAATGTTCATTGATCTCGCCTCACGTATTCAAGGTCCATCATCTTCAAGGTCCATCATCCGTCGAGCGATGCCCAGCTGTCCAGTGGCGCGATGTTGGATGTTGGATGTTGGTTGTTGGTCGCTCGAGCTCAGACGCCGATCGCCGCGTATTGGGCTCGCAAGAGCAGACCGGCATCGATCGCGGCGAGGGCGGCTGCCCGGTCAGCGAGCCGTTGTTCGAAACCCTTCTGTCCCATCGCTGCGCCGAACGCCGCCGAGCGGCGGCGCATCGCCTCGCTCCACGCCTGCAGCGTTGATCGATACTCGGCGGTCATGTCGGTGCGCTCGATCTGGGTGAAGCCGGCCGAGGCGACCAAGCTGGGGTAGCTGGTTCGTGTCAGCACAGCGGATGGGCCGGAGTGCGCAACTCGGCGGCGGGCTGCGGGGGAGAGTTCGGGCGCCGCCTCGATCGTGGTGAAGATCATGCGGCCTCCAGGCCGGAGGGCACGTCGGCAGGCTCTCAGCACGGAGAGCTTCGACCGAATTCAACACATCACGTCGGCGTGCACGATCGCGTCGAAACAGCGCTCGCGAAACGGCAAAGCGGCACCCATGCCGATCACAGCCAGATGGTGATCGGCCAGACTGTCACGATCGGCGCGGGCGGACGCGGTTGTGGCTCCGCTGGAAACCGGGTCGATTGTGATCACACTGCATCCGAAACGATCGGCCAGGTACAGGCCGGGAAATCCACAACCCGAGCCGAGATCAAGTAGTCGATCACCCGGCTGAAGTCTGAGCGCGAAGCCGATCTGCTCGGCCTGCGAAAGCGTCGTGTATCCGTTCGCCTGGTAGTCGCCGCCGAGCACCTCTAGTTCGGCCTCGAGTAAGGCGGCAGCGCTCGAGGCTTGGTATCGGTCCGAGAACCTCGCGTCGGGGTCGTTCGATGCTCGGCTCATGTCATCATCTTGGCGCGCCGAGTTGCACGACTTGTACATAGTGATTTCAAGGTCGGCGGGTATCGTCTGTCTATACCAACTCGAGAAGGAACATGAATATGGCAACGCCCGGCAAACTGACACCTCTCCAAGAGCAGGAGGCGCAGCGGATCGCTCGGGAGAAGGCGAGGGCCAACAAGGTCTCCGTTAATCGTTCCGACGAAGAAAAGGCGCTCCGCAAAGAACGTGTTGGCAAAGCCAAGGATGCCCTGGCTCGTTCGGTTGGCATGAAGGGCGAGCACGTCATTTCTGGGCGCGCCGCTCTCAAGACATACCTCCGCCAGCTGAACGATCCCAACCAGCCAGACGACGCCCGCTTCGAGATTCTGGTCGAGGCCCCGTTCAAAGCGCCCCCCAAGAAGCGCACAAACGACCGCTTCTAGTTCGGAGCCTCGCGCTTGTGACGCGTCTCGCGACTTCTTGCGCGCGTGTCGGTACGGGCGATGATCAACAGCTCCCAGCGAGCCTCGACCGCGGCGCTCAACTTGGCAACCATCTCGTTTGATGGGATCGCATGCTTGTCGCTGATATGGCCGCACCGTTTGGGCGCCGACCGATCCTCCAGCTCGATTGCGGCCACACCGGCTCGTTCGAAATCACTAACGGTTCGCATCACGTCGACAGGGTTTCCGTATCCGGTATCCGCGTCGGCGATCAGGGGCAGAGTCGTCGCCCGAAGAACCGGCGCTGCCTGGATCAGAACCAGGCTCGTCTGTCACCGCTCGGCGGCCTCCGAGCGGCGGACGCCGATCGAACGCCGCACGGCAAGGACCCATCCGACGGCGACGGCGGTCGAGAAGATGAACCATTGCACGGCATACGACAGGTGGTTGCGCTCGCCCAGTACGGGGGCTGCAACCGGTTCGGGCAAACCGCCCACCTCCGCCGGGTTCGACTCGATCAGATCGACGTACATCGGAACAACCTCGCCAGGCAGCTGTCGCGCCAGACGATCGATGTCGATCCGCTGAGCGACCTCGAGATCTCCTTCGGCGGCGTCGGAGAGCTGACCGAGCCGCTTTTCCTGTGACAGGCGCAGGCGGGCAACGATCTCGACCTCGAGCGCCGGCAACCGCGGCGGGGTCTCTTGGGCCAGCGGGATGAAGCCGCGGTTCACCAGCAGGATCCGACCGTCGATCAGCCGCATCGGCGCCACCACATCAAGCCCAGCGCGGCCACCCTGTGACCGGTTGGCAATCAGGATCGGTTCGTCGGGCAGGTAGGTGCCGGAGGCAGACACCGGGCGCCATTCGATGCCGCCGAGTTCGGTCTCGGGAGCGAGCAGATCATCCAGCGCCACGGCAGGGGCGTCGTAACGCTCCTCGATCAAGGCGTTGAAAGCCTGACGCTCGTCGAGTCGATGCAGCTGCCAGAATCCGAGATTGATCATGGTCGCGATCGCGGCGATCACGAGTAGGTGGAAGCCGATCCACTTCGGCCGCAACAGGAACCGGTACATGCGATCGAAGACGGTATCGGGGTCGCGACCCCGAGGGGCGCCGGGAGAGGTGTCGAATCTGGGTTCGAACCGGCAGGATGGACCGATGGAGTTGCCCGATTTTCACATTCCGCACGCGGAGAAGATCGAGTGGATGATCGAGACCAGCGGTTGGGCGTTGGAGCCTGTGTCGCCCCGATCCGACACCGACCCGCCCACGCCGGCCTACAGCTACACGATTGGTGTGCCGGCATTGGTGGGGTTTTCGGACGTCGCCGTATTCGGGCTGAAGCCGGCAGCGGCGAACGGTTTGATCGGGCTCGTTGTCGACGCGCTTCGCGGAGCGACCGAAATACCGCTGGGGGTCGAGCTGCTGGGATTGCTCGACAACGACTTGAGGTGCATGTTCGCCCCGATCGACACACTCGAGTTCGGTGCGTTGTTCGGCACGGCGGCGGCTTGGTACCGCGGCACCGAATTTTCAATGGTGCAGATGTACTACCCCGACCGCAATGGATTCATGCCCTACGAGACCGGATTCGAACGGCGCATGCGGCTGGCACAGCCCGTGATCGGGGCCGTGGGGTGATGACCGCCTCTGCGAACCCCGGGCGTCCGCTCTTGGTCTTCGACGGCGATTGTGCGTTCTGCACGACATCGGCGCGGGCGTGGCAACGCTGGCTGCATCTCGACCACGTCGAGCCGTGGCAGTTCATCGAACTCGAGCCGCTCGGCGTCACCGAGCAACAGTGCCTGAAGGCAGTGCAGTGGATCGATCAGGCCGGCGCTGTGTTCGCTGCTGAACGCGCGGTGATCGCCGCCCTACGCCACGCCGGGGGAGCGTGGGGTCTCATCGGGCGGGTCATGAACTTGCCAGGGATTCGGCACCTCGCCGGCCTGGTGTATCGAGTCGTAGCCAAGTACCGCCATCGGCTGCCGGGTGGAACGCCCGCCTGCAAGCTGCCGAACACCTGAGCGGTACGTTCCGATCATGGCGACCCCGGCGACCACGTTGTGTCTGATACAACGTGGCTTGAACGGGATCAGTCGGGTTGTTGCTGAGTTTCGGGGCTCGGGGCCTTGTCGCGGTACTCGGCCCACTCCCACTCCACGCCGTGCTGATCGAGCAGTTCGAGGAACGGTTCGGACGGAAGCGCCTCGGGCCCGAGTACGCCGCGGCCGCTCCATTGGCCCGTAGCCATCAGCTCGATCGCCACAGCGGGCATCACCGCTGTCTGCCATACGACCGCCTGATGACCGAACTCTTTCATCGACCAGGCGTTGTCGACGATGTGATAGAGGTACACCTCGCGTGGCTCTCCATCGAGGCCGAGCCCCTTAACCCAGGTGCCGGCGCATGTACGGCCGCTCATCTTGTCGCCAAGATCGGCCGGGTCGGGAAGTGCCGCCGCCACCACATCGCGTGGCGACACCTTGACGCCACGTACCTCGACCGGGTCGGTCGAGACCAGATCGAGCTTTTTAAGTGTCTTGAGAACATTGATGAAATCATCGCCGAGCCCGTACTTGAACGTGACCCGCTCGACATCGATCCAGCGCGGGATCAAGATCACCTCTTCATGCTCGACATTGACGCATTGCAGGGCGCCGATGCCTTCTGGAAACGTGAAGATTTCGGGCTCGCTGAATGGCTCGGTGGTGAACCATCCGCGTTCGCGCTCGTAGATCACCGGGGGGTTCAAGCATTCCTCGATCGTGGTCCAGATCGAGAACGTCGGAGCGAAGTCGTATCCGTCAACAACCAGGTCAGCGCCATCGCGGACGCCGATTTCGTCGATCTTGCTGAACAGGCGGTCGGCCGCGTAACGGGCGGCGACATCGGAAAATCCGGGCTCGACGCCCATCCCGACGAGCGCCATCAGGTTGCGGTTTTTCCATAATGGGCTCTGGGCGAACTGGGCGTCTCCCAGCCGACGGCCGGTCTTCTGGTAGGGATGTGTCGGATGCGGTGATGACATGTGCATCGCCATATCGACGTAGTGGCATCCGGCGCCGAAGGCTCCCTGGAAGATCGGTGGGTTGAGACGCGGATCGCAGGCATTCAAGATCACGTCGGCCCGGCAGGCGCGTGCCAAAGAGGCGACCGAGTTTTCGTCGGAGGCATCGACCGTCGCCGCCTCGATCCGGCCGTTCTCGGTGTTTACCGCGGTGGCAACCGCTGCTTCGGCCTTGGCGATGTCGATGTCGGCGACCGTGATGTGTCGGTACGCCTCGCGGTGCGAGGCGATCGCCACGAACGCAGAACCGACGCCACCAGAACCGACCACGAGAACTCGCATATGGAAACGCTAACCGTTCAGCACTCGCTCCGATCACTCTGATCACTCTGATCACTCTGATTTCGTCGTTGCGGTGGGCGTTCCCCCTGGTAATCTGCCGAGGTGCATCAAGAGCGGCTTGGTTTCGACCGGGCCCGGCAACCTGGGTAACGCCTCCAAGGTGCCTCCCTCGGCACTGGCTTCGGCCAGTGGCGAGACATGCGGTCGGCTCGTCCGACAAACCGGCGATTCGGGCCGCTCGCGATGTCACAGATGGCAACCGACGATGCGGAGGAAAGGAGCGAGATGACCAGCAATCCGCTGCCTGTGTCCGGCGCCTGGACCCCCGCCGATCCGCCCGGCGCTCGGCAGTTCTTCCGGTTCGCGTCCGATCACCCATTCGCGGTCGAAAGCGGGCAGGTGCTAAGCGATGTCACGGTCGCTTACGAAACCTGGGGAACTCTGAACACCGACGCATCGAATGCGATCCTGGTCTGCCACGCCTGGACCGGTGATTCCCACGCAGCAGGTCGCGCCGGCCCCGGCCACCATGGGCCGGGATGGTGGGACGACGTTGTTGGGCCCGGCAAGTACATCGACACCGACCACTGGTTTGTGGTGTGCCCTAATGTGCTCGGTGGGTGTCAGGGCTCGACCGGACCGGCGTCGCCGCATCCTGACGATGGCATGCCCTATGGCTCAGGTTTCCCAGTCGTGACGATCCGCGACATGGTGCGAGCACAGGCTCGCCTGATGCGCCACCTGGGGATCGATCAATGGGCATCGGTGATCGGTGGCTCGATGGGCGGCATGCAGGTACTCGAATGGGCGATCACTTACCGCAAGCACGTGCGCTCGATCATTCCGATCGCCACGTGCATGCAAGCCAGCGCCCAACAGATCGCGTGGGGAGTGATCGGGCGCCGCGCGATTCGCCTCGACCCGCATTGGCTGGGTGGTGACTACTACGACGCCGGACGCGGCGAGGGTCCAACACAGGGGCTGGCGATCGCCCGCCAAGTCGCCCAGGTCACATTTCGCAGCGACAACGCCTTCACCGAGCGGTTTGGGCGCAATCTCACCGATCGCTCGCGGATCGGCGACACATTTGGGCTGTGGCAGGAATTCGAGGTTGAGCGATACCTGCAATACCACGGCGACAAGCTGGTGCGCCGGTTCGATGCCAACAGCTACCTGATCATCGGCAAGGCGATGGACCTGCACGATGTGGCCCGCGGCCGAAGCAGCCTCGAGCAGGCGATGTCGCTGATCACGGTGCCCAACCTCACGATCGGCATCGATAGCGACATGTTGTACCCGTCGTACCAACAGCGCCACATGAGCCGGCTGCTGAGCCAGACCGGCGTACCGAACGAATACGTGGAGATCTCGTCGCCGCACGGACACGACGCATTCCTGATCCACTTCGACGAGGTCGGAGAGCTGATCGCTCGCTTTCTTGACCGAGTGCTCTGACTCGACAGTTCGAACATTGCGGCGTGGCAGACTATGGGCAGCGTGGCGACGAACAATCCAACTCTCCCGATGTGGTCGGGCACCGCTATGGCGGGCTCGGTGCGAACGGCATCTGTGGCGTTCGTCGTAGTCGGTTCTGTTGGAGACCCCGATGGCACGCGAACCGTGTCGTCGATCATTGCGTTGCTCGTTGCACTGGGACTGGCTCTGGTGATGGTTGCCGTCTGGTTGCACCGAGTTACCCGGCCCGATCCCGAGCTACTGGCACCACTCGAGGTGATGGGCGAACACAAGTGGAGGCGCGCCGACCCGGTGTGGCAACGACGTCGACTCGACGAGATCAGGCCGCGGGGCGCCGTCCCGATGCAACCCAGCATTGCCCCACCGGCGATCGACAAGGCGTTCGACGAGGGGCCTTCCGCTACCGGTTTCGACGACTTTCACGGAGTGGGAATCTCCTCAGAGGAAACGGCCGGTGGCATCGTGCCCAGGTCAGCCAGCGGTCGCGGTGTCGAGACTGACACCCCACCCGGGCTCAAACGACCCTCGTCAGACGAGTTTCCCGACGGCGAGGTCGACCCCGACATCCTGGCGGCGGCGATGGCCCAGCTCGACGCCGAGCTCGATGTCGGGCTCGGCCACGATCGTCCGTGAAGCTCTAGCCTGGCGTTCTGGGCGGCGGCTGCCGGCCGGTACGATCAGCGCATGGCAACGCTCGACCCTGAGGCGATGATTTCCCGATTCCACGAACGTGCGCTGGCGGTCAAACAGCGCCCGCTACCGCCCGTAGCCGGTGACGAACGGCAACAGTTCATCAATCAAGCCAAGACCGATTATCAGGACTACGCGATCATCGGCGACGCCAAAGCGACGATCGAAGAGGGCGTGTTGACTCTTCGCATCGACCTGCGTCCGCCCGACCAGCGTGGCTGACCCGTTCGCCACGCTGGTGGTGTCCGGTCCGGCCCGAAGCTTGATATTCTGTGGACCTCTGCGGACGTGGCTCAGCTGGTAGAGCATCACCTTGCCAAGGTGAGGGTCGCGAGTTCGAATCTCGTCGTCCGCTCCAAGAAACACCAAGTCAGCGGCCCTACAAGGGCCGCTGGCTCGCGTTTTCGGTGGTTCGTGCCCATGAGATGCCCATTGCGTGCCCATGGCCGACGTGCCGAAAGTCGTCGTTCAAGGTGTTGAAATGCTTGCCCGATGTTTTGGTATCGGAAAACGTGGGCGAGCGATTCAATTGGCTGGTTCGATGCGGCAAAGGACGCCTGGTTCGTGGGAGCTGCGCGCCTATGGCGGGGTCGACGCGTTGACGGGCAAGGTCCGTTACCGGACACGCACGGTGCGAGCTTCGAAAACGGAGGCCGCCAAGGCGTTGCGGGAGTTGGTTGCCTCGGCGCAGGCCGGTCCGGCGTTTGGTGCTCAGGCTCCGTTCGCGACGTTGCTTGAGGCGTGGATCGCCGCCAAGGAGCCTGGGTGGTCGAAAAGCACGTTGCGCGAGACCAAGTCGATTGTTGGTCATCATGTCCGGCCTCTTGTTGGTCAGGTACCGGTCGGCGCGATCACCACGGCGCAGATTAATCAGATGCTTTGCGAGCTTGGCAGGTCATCGTCGTCCTCGGCGACGGTGGGTCGGATACGCGGTGTCGTGCATGCGGCATTGGCTCAGGCTGTTCCTTGGGATTGGATCTGGTCGAACCCGGCGACCGACGCGACGCGCATCGATGTTGGCCCGCGTTGTCATGTTGGTACCAGTCACTCGGCTGTCTCGAGGTCAAGCGGCGTTCGCTGGCCGAAGTGGAGCCCTCGGCAGCGCCGTTCCTCGTCGCGCCTTGCGAAGTCGCTGTGTTGCGTGTCAAGCCGCTTGCGAGCGCGCTCACATCTAAGATCTCGTGAATCGGCGGTGTTGATTTGCCGCGATCTGCTCACGGGGAACCGGAATGATCCTTGGGGGGTCGCCCCGAACATGTGCTGGTCACTAGGAGGTGCTATGCGAGTGTTGCTCACAAGTCAGCCGGCGTACGGTCACTTTCACCCGATGCTTCCCCTCGCTACAGAGCTACGCAAGGCCGGTCACGACGTCCGGTTCGCAACAGGAGCCCGTTTCTGCGACGTTGTACGCGCCGCGGGCTTCCACTGTGATGCGGCGGGCTTGGACTGGCTTGAGGCTGACAAGTCCGGGATGCCGCAGCATCTGAGGCCATCGCCGGACTGCAAGAGCGAGGATTACTTCACGCAGCAGTTCGTAACCGCGACCGCAGCGTCGTTGGCACGCGATGTGGTGTTGCTTGGCGGGGTGTGGTCTCCGGATCTGATCGTTCGGGAACGCACCGAGTTCGGCGGCGCGATCGGCGCTGCCGCCCTGGGCGTTCCCGCGGCCGCCGTCCAGGTGGGCTCATCCAACCGGTTCACACCGGCGCAGCTCAGCAGCATCGAGCCTGCCTACAACCGTGCTCGTGCCGAGCTTTCCCTCGGCCCTGACGGTGACCTTGCGGTACTGGAAACGCAGTTGGTGTTTTCTTCGTCGCCACCGCAGCTTCACGACCTTGCGATCCCGCTGCCCTCGAACCTGGTGTCGTTGCGGCCGAGTGCGCTCGATCGTGCGCAGGACGCACAACTTCCGGACTGGGCCCGCGGCCTCGGCGTCGAGCGTCCGCTCGTCTACGCAACGCTTGGGACAGTCTTCAACAACCCAGCGTTCGAACTTCCGCTTTTTCCTGCCGTGATGACCGGTCTCGAAGAGGAGGCCGTTGATGTGGTTATCACGGTTGGGCCGAACGTCGACCCGAGCGAATTGGGGCCAGCACGTCCGAACGCGCACGTGCATCGGTACATGCCGCAAAGTCGCGCTGCGCTGTAATCGTGTGCCACGCTGGTCACGGCACGCTGCTCGCAGCGATCGAACACGCGGTTCCTCTCGTCGCGGTGCCGTACGGCGCAGATCAGCACCTCAACGCTCGCAGTGTGGAAAGGCTGGGTATCGGCGAGGTCGTCGACGAGAGCGAGCTCACGCCAGCGACGCTGCGGGCGGCTGTGCGCCACCTCATCGACGACTCGACATCGAAGGAGAACATCGTGCAGTTACGCGCGGCAGCGAACGAACTGCCGACTATCGATCATGCCGTGCGCCTCTTGGAGAATCTTGCGGGTTGACCACGGCGCCGACAAGGTCATTGACGGCGACACTCACTGTTCCCTGTCGCTGCTGCCGGACTCACCGGACGGTCCGCTCGAATTCCTCAGCTACGACGAGGTGGATGCGCGTGCTGAGACGTTCGAGCGCACTGGGTTCGTCGGCAGCGTCAACCGCTACCGTGCCGGGGTCGGCAAAGAGATCGCCGCCGACACGATCGTCGATGTCGCCGGTCGTTGGGTACAACAGGAAGCGTCCGACATCTTGGATGCCGCCCTGGCCGCGTTCCTCGGATCCCTCTGACTCGTCGATACTGATCAACATTGCTGTGGACGTCTTTCGGGATTGAACCACTACATGCACGATGACGTCTTTTCGGCCGACTTTGCGAGCGCTGGTCGCCTGCGTACGAAGCTCAAAAAGGCTAACGCCATCCCAAGTGTGGCGTCGCGGCCCGTTTCAGGCCGTCGCAGCCTCCAGGATGGTCTGGCTCTCGGTGGGGATCGAACGAAGCAGGCTCCAGCCGGCCCGATCGAGCAGGTCCCGATACTCGGCCAAACGCCGCTCTCGACCGCCGACCAGAGCGAGCATCCACACGTCGATGTCGCTGGCATCGAATGGTCCAGCGTCGTCTGGCACGATGAATTCGAAGAGCAGCAGTCTCGAGGTGGTCTTGGCGGCCGACCGGATGGCTGCGAGGATGGCCATGGCGGAGTCATCGTCCCAGTCGTGGATGATGTTCGAGAGTAGGTAGGCGTCGGCGGTGGGTAAGCGTTCGTCGAGGAAGCTGCCCGCCTGGACGGTCATCCGGTTCCCGGGGTCGAGACCGTCGAGGACCTGCGCCCGATCGAACAAAATACCCGTTGCGTCCGGCGTCCGGTCGAGGATCGCTCGAAGGAGGTGGCCTCGCCCGCCACCGACATCGGCGATGACGCCGAATCCGGAGAAGTCATAGTTCGGACGATGCGGTCGATCCGACGCAGAGTCATCGACGTCATCCCTTCGTCGTAGATGAGTGACTCTTCCGGATGGCGATCGAGGTATGCGAAGAACCCGTCGGGGTCGCTGAAACTGGCCCCTGGACGCCCAGTCCGGACCGACCCCTCAAGTGATCGCAGCGAGTCCCACATGATCGGGAGTGCAAACATCCGAGTCAAGGCAAGCATGCCGCTCGGGTCGTCGGACCGGAGCAGCTGCGAGGCGGCATTCGGGTGGACCGTACCGTCTTGGAAGTCGAAGACGCCGAGGGACGCGAGATGGCGGATGATGCGCCCGAGGGCGACCTCGTCCACTCCCAGCTCACCCGCCAGGGATGCGAGCGTGCGCGGCCCGTCCCCTAGGGCGTCTGCGACGCCCAGGTCGGCCACGACGTGCAGACATCGCGACTCGAGGTAGGCGGCCCCCATGGTGCCTACGAGGGCAACTGGATCGGTCGCTGCCATTGTCAGTTTTCTTTCTGGGCGCCTTGCAACCGCCCGGCCGGCGCCCTCTGACGGCCATCGTTCGACGCCAGCGCGACCGACGGTGGGTCGGTGGGGACGAACTGTACAACACAGCCAAGGTCGCTAGGCCGAGTCAACTGGCTACTGAGCCCCGCGCTCGCGGGTTTCGCATGCGACGTGGGCAGCTGTTTCGACTCGACCTCGCATGCCCAGTTTGGCGAGGATCTTTCCGACGTGGTGCTCAGCGGCCTTGGTGCTGACGAAGGGCCGCCCACCGATGTGGGGTTTGTGAGGCCGTGCGCGAGGAGATCGAACCTCTACTTCTCGCCGGGTGAGCTCGCTCCGTCGCTTTGGGCCTGTCTTGGCGGGGCGCCAAGGGAGCGGGCTGCCGCAGAGACGCTCAGCACGCTGTTACGCGCGAGCTGAACGTCCCCGGGCTGTCGATGGTGAGGTCGGCGCCCGTTGTCGGGTGGTCAGTTTCGCTGAGGCGACGAGCCGGTTGAACATTGCGACCGACCGACCGTTGCGAGCCACTGCATCATTGCGTCCAATGCCCGTTGCGAATCAGCGAACCTGGATATGCGAATCGGCGGCTAAATCACTGCGTATCGGCGGAACCCGCTACCATCTCACACATTGACATGCGACCGCTTCCGCTCAAACGACACGCTGCGGCACGCGTGATCGAGGCACTCGATGACACGCCCGTAGTCATTCTCCAAGGTGCTCGCCAGGTCGGAAAGAGCACCTTGGTGGGCGAGGTTGCCGGCCTGCGCGGTGGACGCGTCGTCACGCTGGACGACGACGCTGTTCGCGCCGCAGCTGCTGCCGACCCGGCCGGCTTCATCGACGCTGCACCCGGACTTCTGGTCATCGACGAAGTACAACGAGTGCCCGCCTTGCTGCTGGCGATCAAGGCTGCCGTCGATCGTGACCGGCGACCGGGCCGATTTCTGTTGGCCGGATCAGCGAATCTGCTGAGGTTGAGATCGGTTCAGGACAGCCTTGCTGGAAGGGCTGAAACGATTGAACTGTTCGGGTTTTCGCAAGGCGAGCTTCGTGGCGAGCGCGAACAGTTCATTGACCGAGCAATGAACACAGTGCTCGACGTTGGCTGGAAGTCGCCGATGACGAGACTTGAGTATCTTGACGCCGCTTGCACAGGCGGATACCCCGAGGTTGTGTTTCGCAGACCCCACCGGCGAGCCGCCTGGTACGACAGCTACACCTCGCGAATCGTCGATCGTGACGCCGCGGACGTGAGCTCATTGCAGCGGCTGGGCGATCTTGGTCGGCTCGTCAGACTCCTGGCGGCCCGCAACGCCAGCGAGTTGAATGTAGCGGACGTGTCAGCCGACGGCGGATTTCCGGCCCGCACGCTGCCTCCGTATCTCGACCTGTTGGAGACCCTCTACTTGACCTGGCGCATTCCGGCGTGGTCGACCAATCTGACCCAGCGGGTGACCGCCCGACCGAAGATCGTCGTTCTCGACAGCGGACTCGCCGCGCATCAGGTCAACATCTCGCCAGAAAGCATGCACCCGACCCGCCAGCCTGAACCAGCTGGAGGAGTGCTTGAGGCCTTCGTGTTGGGCGAGCTTCGAAAGCAAATCGGCTGGAATGACAACCGCGTCCGGATCTTTCATTACCGCGACCGGACCGGGCCCGAGGTCGACATCGTGCTCGAACACCCCGACGGTCGGATCGTTGGAATCGAGGTGAAGGCGTCGAGCAACATCGGAGCCAGCACATTCAGATGGCTGAGCAAACTACGCGATGGTCTCGGCCCTCGATTCGTTCAAGGCATCGTGCTCCACACCGGAACAGAAGCGCTTGCATTTGGTGATCGCCTGACGGCCCAACCGATCGCGGCCCTGTGGACTTGACCGGCGACGGTGGGCTCGCATCGGGAGGCCGGAAGCAGCCGACATAAGCGCTGCGAAACATGCGCCCCGCGGGACGACGTTGGCCGCAGGTGGCGGCCTGCGTCCGTGCCCGGATTTCCACTCAACGCCTGACGGGACGATGCCCGCTTCCCGCTTCCCGACCGGCAACATCCACGCGTCAGTCGCCATGCATCGCGACCACGAGTTTCGGATATATCTTGGACGCTATGTCTGAGGTGGGGTCGTGTTGGGCCGAATGAGCGACGCGAGGTGGACAGGGCAGAGCGAGCATTGCAGCGATGTATGACCGAGCACGGACTGACAGGAGATCAAGATGAGTGAGCGAACGAACTGGAAATCGGTGCCTCGACCTGACGCAGGTCGGGTCCGCGACGTCGTGGAGGATGAGGCCCGCATCACGGCGTTTCGCGAACTGGTGTCTCAGCTCCGCGTCGACGCGGGCTTGACCCAGGTCGAGTTGGCCCGACGGATGGGCACGACTCAGTCTGCGATAGCGCGGATGGAGAACGGTGGCACGCGTCCGACCTTGGAGACCTTGGAGACCTTGGAGACCTTGGAACGCGTCGCTGGCGCCGTTGATCAAGAACTCGCAGTCGTCGTCGGCACGCGGCTGATCGAGAACCGGTCCATCGCCAAGATGGTCCGTAGGGGCCACGCGGTCGTCCGCAAGGCCAGCTGACCCGCACATAGCGCGCGTGCGATGGTAGACCGGTATACGAACTGGACGGAACAGACGAACTGGACGGACGGTTTGACGGACTGTGGAGTACTGCGCAGCACTAGACAGACTGTACGGACGGCGACCACAACCTTGCCAAGGTGAGGGTCGCGAGTTCAAATCTCGTCGTCCCCTCCATAAAGCCCCTGGTCAGAGCATCTGGCCAGGGGTTTTGTCGTTCTCATGCAAGCCTCGAAACTCCTTCGTGACACTAAAATGACACGCGAGCATTCGCGTGGAGATCGTCGAGCGCCGCCATCAGGTCGTCGGCGTGTCCTTCGAACAGATGCCCGTACCGATCGAACGTGACTCGGATCGTCGAGTGCCCGACGATTGCCTGCACCTGCTTCGGTGTCGCCGCTCGGTCGATGAGCAGAGCGGCTGCGGTGTGGCGCAGGTCGTGGAATCCGGTGAATCGGATCAGTGATCAACAGATCGCTTTGTGCAGTGGTATCAAGACCCCGGAGCGGCCGCCACCTACCCGACCGGTTGTCGCGTTCTGCCCGCCCACTGGTACCACCTGCCCCGATATCAGCACTTAGACGGCCACACGAAACGGGAAAATCGGCCCAGTACGTGGGTAGGTCATTCTTCGCCCGCAACGTGTCGGCCAGGCCGAGCGACCCGTCGATCGACAGCAATCGGGCGAGTTGCTCGAGTTGGTCGAGTTGGTCGAGTTGGTCGAGGTTGTCAGCGGTGAGGTCGTCGGCGTCGGTCATACGGTCATCGTGACGGCGAGGTGTGGTAGTTGACCTTTGGCCCTGGCCGCAGGGCGAGCTGTCGGTTCAGAATCTGGTGGGACCGCGTTTGAAGCGGTAATCGGAACCGCAGCGTCGACCCATGTAGGAGGCTGCCATGTTCACACTCCGTTACCGCACCGTGATGGTGTTCGCGACCGGACTCGCGATCGCACTGGTCGGCGTGTTTGTGTTCCAAGCCTGGCGCGCTGCCGCCGCGCCAGGTGACAGTGAGACGGTGTTCGTCCCGGTCGTGCCGTGCCGGTTGGTCGATACCCGCCCGAACGTCCCCCTCGAAGACCCGACCAATGTCGGGCCACGAAACACACCGATTCCGCAGGACGCCCCGGTGACGTTCACGGCGTGGGACAGCGACGATGTGAACAGTCTGTGTGAGATTCCATCGTCGGCGACGGCGATCTCGACGAACACGACGATCGTGAACCCAACCAACGACAGCTTCTTGAAGTTGTATCCCGCCGACGCGGCTCTGCCGGACACCTCGAACTTGAACTACGTCGCAGGTCAGGCACCAACCCCGAACGCGGTCACGACCCCGCTGTCGCCGACTGGCGAGTTCAACGTGTACAACCGGTTCGGCACCGTGCACGTGATCATCGACGTGGTCGGCTACTACCAGCCCTCCACCAGCATCGGCGACAAGGGCGACACCGGCCCGACCGGCCCGACCGGCCTGCAGGGTGACACCGGGCTCAAAGGCGACAAGGGTGACACCGGGCTGCAGGGTGCCACCGGGCTGCAGGGTGCCACCGGGCTGCAGGGTGCCACCGGGCTCAAGGGCGACACCGGGCTCAAGGGCGACACCGGCGATCCTGGCGTGGCGCCGACGAATGTGGTGTGGGTTGCGGCTTCGGGTGGGGATTACACGTTGTTGTCGGCGGCGTTGACGTCGATCGATGACGCCTCGGCCAGCAATCCTTATGTGGTCAGGATTGCTGCTGGGGTGTACACCGAACCATCGACGGTCTTGTTGAAGGACTATGTCGATGTCGAGGGCTCCGGCCAGAACGTCACCACCATCACATGCGCCTGCGCCTCCGCTTCTCCCGGTGCGGTGGTGAGTGCTGGCAACATCACCGCAGAGATCCGTCACATCACGATCGACAACAGCACTGGAACCGGAGATTATGCCGGAGGCGTCTTCACCACAGGTGTCGCCGACGAAACGTTCTCGATGCTCCACATCACCGCAACCGCCACCGGCGGAACCTTGCTCAGCTACGGCGTGTTCAACGACAGTTCGTCGCCGATGATGAACAACGTGACCGCAACCGCCACCAGCGGCAGCTCCCAGAACTTCGCCGTGTACAACGACAATTCGTCGTCACCGACGATGAACAACGTGACCGCAACCGCCAGCGGCGGAATCAACAGCTACGGCGTGGAGAACAACGAATCGTCTGCGACGATCCGGGGTTCTTCGATCACCGGCACCACCACGAGCATCAGACTGACCAATGTGGCGTCGGCGATGGTGGCCAACACCATGCTCGACGGTTCGGTGTCGGGTACCACGTTCACATGTGTCGGGGCGCACACCGCAGCGTTCGCAGCACTCAATGCAACCTGCACATAGAACACGATTCGCAAGCGTTTACAGACTGACCACGGTCGATCCCTGTGTTCCAGCGATGGAAGTCGTTGCGGTTCATCCCACGAGGACCGCCTCAGTTGAGGACTGCTTCGATCAGATGCGGACCGGCCTCAGCCGACGCTCGAGCGAGCGCCTAGTCAAGCATGACCGAGGAGTGTGACGCGACGCGATCGTGACACGGCTGTGACACAAGTGCCTAAGAGACGCCGGGATTCAGTGAGAATTACCGAGACACGAAACCGCAGGGTAGGTCGGCGTTTCGTCGCGAGGCACCTGGTAGCGAAAACGCCTCGGTCACCTTCTTTTTTGCCAAGGTGAGGGTCGCGAGTTCGAATCTCGTCGTCCGCTCCAAACAAATTGCAGGTCAGCGGCCCTACGAGGGCCGCTGACTAGCGTTCGGCGCTCGTTCGCCCGCTGGACCGTCGGCATCTGAAATGGTCGAGTATCACGCGTCGCCCGAGGTCGGAGACCTGCAGAGTCACCCGGGTGGCGTGATGGCCATCGTCCGTTGGGTCGGGGACGTCAGATGCCAGGGTTGTGCGAGCGTTGGCGTTTCGATCGCAATTCCGATCCTTCCGCAGCCCGGCTGGTCGAGCAGTGGCAACAACTCCATCAGAGCGAACTCACCGCCAACTGGGAACTGGCCCAGCGACCCAGCGCTCTGACGAGGATTGAACCGCTCCAGTGGGCTGAACCGCATGGGAGCACTCGCCCGCGTCACTGCTGTTGATCATCTCGGCGGTCGGGTGCTGCGCGTCACGTTCTCCGACGATCTGGTACGCGAGATCGACTTCGCGGGCGCGTTGCCGGGCGGGCTCGCGGCGGTCGACGATGACTCGATCTTTGCGACTGCCGAGGTGGACCCGGTGGCGCGCACGGTGAGTTGGCCGAGCGGGATTAATCTCGATCCCGACGTGCTTCACGGCGACGAGGAAACCGCATCCGGGCCTCAACCTCGAGTCGTGCGTGAGTATCGGCTCCAACAGTCCCGCTGACCGCGCTGACGTCGCGTTGTCGCTGGGTTGACGGTCGGCAACGCATTTCGCGATGACGCCGGGCGCTGTCTCCGATGGCCAGCCTCGGGGCGGCTGATCGTCGGAGTGGTTGGCGATGGTAGAGCGGTCTACCAACTGCCCGCTACGGTTCGGATCGAGGTGGTCATGCCTCGTTTGGGTTGCGCCAGGAGGTAGAGCATGAAGGAGATCAACGAGACACCACTGCCAGGTGTGGGAATTCGCCATGATTTTGCCTGTGACAGTGAGCGGCGGGTCGGTGTCGTGTCGCATCATTCGGGCCGGCGCGACCTGATCGTGTACGACCGCGACGATCCCGATCGGGTGGTCGAGACGGTGTCGATGTCGATCGACGAGGCGCGTTCATTGGGCACGTTGTTGGGCGGGCCCAACATCGTCGAGCGACTCGACGATCTCCGCCAGCAGATCGTCGGCCTGGAGATCGCCTGGTTGCCGATCTCGCCCAACAGCCCCCTCGCTGGGCGCCCCCTCGGTGAGAGTGAGATGCGAACACGGACCGGCGTGTCGATCGTTGCTCTGCTACGCGGTGAGACGGCGATTCCGGCGCCCGGGCCTGACGATGTGATGCTCGCCGATGATGTGGCGGTCGTCGTCGGAACTGACGCAGGTATCGACGAAGCAGCACGAATTCTGAGCACAGCCCGATCCTGATGATTGTGGCGTCGACGGGGACGGCCGGGCTCTTCTTGGAACTCGGAGGCGTTCTGCTCGGCGTCGCGGTGTTGGGTCGCGTGGCGACACGATGGGGTCTTCCGTCGGTTCCGCTGTACCTGGTAGCGGGGATCCTGATCGGCGACGGCGGGGTGGTGCCGATCGTTCCGGCACGCGACTTCATTCAAACGGGAGCCGAGATCGGTGTGATCCTGCTGCTGCTCCTGCTCGGCCTCGAGTACTCCGGCGACGAATTGGTGGGGGCGTTGCGAACAGGCCTGCCCGCCGGCCTTGTCGATCTGGTGTTGAATTTCACGCCGGGCTACCTCGCCGGAGCGCTGCTCGGCTGGGATTTCCGGGCCGCCTTGTTGCTGGGCGGCATCACTTACATCTCGTCGTCGGGGATCATCGCCCGCTTGCTGAGCGATCTCGGAAGTCTCGGCAACCGCGAGACGCCCGTCGTCCTGGCAATTCTTGTGACCGAGGATGCAAGCATACTGTCTCTATACACATCTGACGCTGCCGACGAAGATAGGGTTCGGCAGGGAAG
>FLOH01000900.1_pt1 | contig 51827 bp, 45 predicted proteins | sample 756751 | NCBI WGS metagenome assembly FLOH01 (sample SAMEA4026879, study PRJEB14308) | marine metagenome | biome: coastal water; material: water | depth 74 m | reverse complement strand
TGTTTTTGGCTAAGGTCAAGCCCATAGCTATGAATAATAGCCTTTAACGATCTGGACAAAGCCCCAAAGTGTACAAAACACTAAAATGGGCAGTGAAAGAAGCCGGGTGATCAGCGATTGGCGCCGTAAGATTAATGCGCGCGCCGCCCCTTTCAGTTTTTGCTCTATAATTTTGCGCGCCGTCACATGGCTAAGTGCATGAAGGCCCGCCCAAGGGAAAAAGAAAAATAAGATGGCCTGGGATAAATGGGATTGATAATAAAAACCATAGGTCACCAAAAGCCCCATCACGAATGAGGTGATCGCTACCATTCGCACCAAACGCGAGCCCTCAACGTTTTTGATAGAACTACAATAAAAATCGCTCAAAACCTCAATCTTATATAGCGCCTCGAGGTTGCCTTGCTTGGCTTTGTGCAACGTATAGCGATCAACCCCCAAGATACGAAAACTCATGTACGACCAATAGGCATAAAGTGTGATATAAAACCAAATATTGGTAAAAGGATCAAATTCTATAAGTCGCCCAAGCAGGGTATTTTCAAACATATGACGATTAAATCCCGTGCCGATTTTTCAAGTCTTGAGTAAGTGGCCATTCAATGGCACATATTCATTAAGAACTCACGCTAAAACTTTAGGATATCTAATGCAATTTGAGCAAGCCGCCTTTCCTGTTAATCGTTTTCGCCGTTTGCGCCGTTCTGCGGCCCTACGCGATTTGGTCGGGGAAAATCGTTTAAGCAGTGCTGATTTTATTTGGCCGTTGTTCATTCGTAACGGACAGGGGATAGAGGAGCCGATCCACTCAATGCCGGGCGTAAATCGTTTATCGGTGGACCGGTTGATGTTCGCGGCAGAGCGGGCCATGCTGCTTGGCATTCGGGCTATATGTTTGTTTCCATATACCGATAATGCGCTTAAAACCCCTGAATGCGCCGAGGCGTGGAACCCTGAAAATCTAACCAACAGAGCTATTCGTAGCCTTAAATTAAAATTTCCAGACCTCGCAGTGATGACAGATGTCGCACTTGATCCTTATAATAGCTTTGGCCATGACGGTCTGGTGGTGGACGGTAAGGTGTTAAATGACGAAACCGTCGCGGCTTTGGTCCGTATGACCTTAGCACAGGCCGATGCTGGGGCAGATATTATTGGTCCATCGGACATGATGGATGGGCGCATACTAGCAATGCGCACAGCGCTTGAGGATGCTGACCACAAAGAGGTTGTAATCTTGTCTTATGCGGCCAAATATGCTTCTGGCTTTTATGGCCCCTTTCGTGACGCGGTTGGCGCCTCGGGTGTTTTGGTGGGTGATAAAAAAACATACCAAATGAACCCTGCCAATCAAAATGAAGCCATGCGTTTGATTGCTCGCGACCTGCGCGAAGGCGCTGATATGGTTATGGTGAAGCCAGGTATGCCATATTTGGATATTTGCCGCCTGGCAAAAGATAATTTTTGCGTACCAACTTTTGCTTATCAAGTGTCGGGGGAATATGCGATGATCAAAGCCGCTGCCCAAAATGGCTGGATCGATGGCGAAAAGGTGATGATGGAAAGTCTTTTGTGCTTTAAAAGAGCGGGTTGCGATGGAATATTGACCTATTTTGCACCCCAGGCGGCCGCCATTTTGGCTGAAATGCGCTAGTCTCTAACCTCTCTTGGAATGGGGCTTAATGCGCGCTAAACTAAGACGAAATACAATACAACAAAACCTAGCTCAACAGCTAAGGTCGAAGGGTTAAGATGAAAAAATATATCGATTTGGTTTTGGTGTTAGGATCATTAACCATGCTATCAGCCTGTATGGGTAATGGTGAACAATCGGGTAATGCCTTTAAAAACCCCTTTACGCAAAACCAAGTTGAAGGTGAAGCCGCCGCTAAAATTGACGCGCGAGTTGATGTCACTCGCAGCTATCTTTTTGACCAACATCCAGGCAGCCAAGAGCTTGAGGCCAAAGCCGCAGGTGTGCTTTATATGCCTTTGATTACCGAAGCGGGCTTTGGCATTGGCGGCGCCTACGGGCGTGGATCTTTGCGGATTGGCGGCATTACTGAGGCTTATTATTCGACCGCCAAAGCCACCTACGGCTTGCAGATTGGCGCACAGCAATACGCCCATGCGTTGTTTTTCATGACACCCGAAGCGCTCAGTTATTTTCAATCCTCGGAAGGTTGGGCTGTTGGTGCCAATTTGCGCTATGCTGTGCCTGAAATGGGCTTAACATTAGGTAAAGATACCACCGAGATTGATCCTGTAGTTGTCTATGTTTTTGGGCAATCTGGGCTGATAGTTGGGGCAACGCTTTCCGGTATGAAATATAATAAAATCAACCCATAAGCGTGCGTTTATAGCGTTTGGCGGCGTTTTTTGTCTAAGTTGGCGGAGCTTATATGATCATAGTTTTTCGTGCGCTTTTAGTCCTTCTGCTGGCGGCCTTTGTTTTGGTGCTTGGGGGTGTTGGGTTAAGCTATTATTTTGTGTCGCGCTCTTTGCCAGATTATAATGAGAACTTTAACCTTAAAAACCTGCACCAACCCGTTGAAATAATTAGAAGTAACAATGGCGTTCCGCATATTTTTGGCGCTCAAGATGACGATGTATTTTTTGCGTTAGGCTTTGCCCATGCCCAAGATCGGTTATGGCAAATGACCATCGCACGGCGCACCGCACAGGGACGTTTGTCGGAAATTTTTGGGACCAGCACTTTTAAAATCGATGAATTAATGCGCAGGCTTGATCTTTATGGTTTGGCAAAGTTATCGCTGCATGCCCAAGATGACACGACGAAAGCAGCGCTTGATGCCTATGCGGCGGGGGTGAATGCCTGGCTTGATGAAATTAATAAAAAAGCGCGTGGTCGTGGTGCGCCCGAGCTGTTTTTCTTTGCCAGTGAAATTGCTCCATGGCTGCCCGAAGACAGTCTTGCGCTTTTAAAGCTTTTGGCGGTGGAAATGTCGACACATTTAGAAAGTGAAGTTGTGCGCGCGCGCCTTTCCTTGCTATTGTCGCCGGAGAAATTGCAAGATCTGTTGTCTGATGATCCCACTGAAGGTATCATCAGCACTCCCGATTATGCCACCCTTGTGCCAGACTTTGCCAAAAGAGGCACCATTCAAGTGGTGCAGTCGGTGGATATGGGGCCTTTGTCGCCCTTTAAAGGCAAGGATTTTGGTGGCGCTTCAAATGCATGGGCGGCGGCCCCTAGGAGGGCTGCTCTTGGTGGGGCGCTCTTGGCCAATGACCCGCATACGGAATTTACTGCCCCTGCACTTTGGTATCTGGCGCGCCTAAGTTTGCAAGGGCATGACATTATTGGTGCTACCATTCCAGGGATGCCTGTGGTGTTTTTGGGTCGTAATGCGGATTTGGCTTGGGGGATGACCTCATCCTATCTTGACGATCAAGATCTGATGGTTGAGATGCAGGATCCCAGCGACCCAGGCCGCTATCGTACTTACGACGGCTGGGCTCCCTATATCACCCGTCCCTCGATCATCACGATCAAAGATGAAGTGCCTATCACTATTAATCTTAAATGGTCCCAAAATGGCCCGATCCTGCCCGCCGATCAGTTTAATCTGGCCGCGATTACGCCCAAAGGTTACGACATCGCCCTGTCCTGGACGGCACTGGATGCGGCCGATACTTCAATGACGGCTTTGATGGGGCTTATGAGCTCAAACTCGATCTATCAAGCGATTGAGGCGGGGCGCAACTTTATAGCCCCTTCACAAAATGTGACGTTGGCCGATAACAACAACATCGCCATGGTGACCTATGGTGCCATTCCTAACCGCAGCCAAGATCATCAAACTCAAGGTCGTATGCCCGCCTTAGGCTTTGTTGCGCACAATCAATGGAACGGCTATCAGCCGTATTTCAAAAACTACCGCATAGTTAATCCGGCTGCGGGGCTACTTGGCAATACCAATAATAAATTACCCGCCAGCGCCTTTCCTGATCATATTTCATATGATTGGGGTGACACGCAGCGCATTCAACGTTGGCTGTCTTTGATGAAAACCCGTGAAGTCCATACACGCGAAAGCTTTGTGGAGACGCAGCTCGACACCGTCAGTCCAACGGCGCGCCATCTTTTGCCGTTGATTGGTGCTGAGTTTTGGTTTGCCGATGCGGCCGCCCCATCGGGAACGCCAGCTGCACGGCGCTCCAAAGCACTTGCTTTGATGGTGTCGTGGAACGGTGAGATGAATGAACATATGCCTGAACCACTGATCTATGCCGCTTGGATGCGGGCGCTGCAAGATCGTTTGATCCGCGACGATCTCGGCCCCTTAGCAAATCAGTTTACCAATATTGATCCCTTGTTTCTGGATAGGGTCTTTCGTAATGTCGACGAGGCGGCGCGTTGGTGTGATATTGTGCAAACCTCTGGCTCTGAGACCTGCCCAAAAATTGCGCAAGAGGCGTTGGATGCCGCCTTGCAAACCCTAAGTGAAACATACGGTGATACAATCGAAAGCTGGCGCTGGGGCGATGCGCATCAGGCTGTTCAAGATCACCCTGTTTTAGGCAATGTGGGGCTACTGCGCTATTTGGTCAATATTCGCCAATCGACCAGCGGCGGGGACAATACGTTGATGCGTGGCCTGACGCGAGGCAGGGGATCAAACCCCTATGAGAATGTGCATGGCGCGGCTTACCGCGGCGTTTATGATTTTGCCGATCCTGACAGTTCGATCTTTGTATTATCTACGGGGCAGTCAGGCCATCCTCTGTCGCGCCATTATGATGATTTGGGCCTCTTATGGCGGCGGGGAGAATATGTACCCATGTCGCTAGATCCGGCGCTGGCACGGGCTGGAGCTGCGGGCATTAGCCATTTGCAGCCGCTATCCCCGTAAGCGAGAAAAATCCCTTTTCTTGGCGGGGAGTCCAAAGAAGGGTGAACTGCCACCCCAAGTCATCTTGGTTTTCCGTTTGGATGATGTTTTGCGCATGAAGCCAAGCATAGGCGCGGCCCTGATCGAAGGGCAAACTGATGGATGAGGTGAACTTTGCCTGATCAAAAACAGTTGAAATGGCACTGACCAACCCGTCAATCCCTTGGCCGTTAAACGCCGAGACGGCAAAAGTATGATCGGATTTGTCCGCCTGTTCACAAAGGTTTAGCGCCGTTCCTTCATAAACCAGATCAAGTTTGTTCCACACTTCGATTTGTGATGTCGTGTCTTTAACCCCAAGCGAGGTTAAAATATCGATCACGTCGGCCGATTGTTCGGCCGTTTCAGGGTGTGAGATGTCGCGCACATGAATGATCAGATCAGCGGCCAGCACCTCTTCTAAGGTGGCACGAAAAGCGGCGACCAATTCGGTCGGTAAATCCGAGATGAAGCCCACCGTGTCAGACAAGATCACCTTGCGTCCATCGGTCAGCGTCACGCCGCGCATCGTGGGGTCAAGGGTGGCAAAGAGCATATCTTTTGCCAAAACCTCGGCCCCTGTCATGCGGTTGAAAAGCGAAGATTTGCCCGCATTGGTATATCCTACCAGCGCAACCACGGGAAAGGGAACTTTGCGCCGCGCGGCGCGGTGCAGTTCGCGGGTTTTAACCACTTTTCCAAGTTGACGCTTGATGCGTACCACCTGATCATCAATGGCGCGTCGATCAGATTCGATTTGCGTCTCACCGGGGCCGCCGACAAAGCCCAAACCTCCACGTTGGCGTTCAAGGTGGGTCCAGGCACGAACAAGGCGGGTACGCTGATAAGTGAGTGCAGCCAATTCAACCTGCATCACTCCTTCTCGGGTGCGTGCGCGGTCGGCGAAAATTTCTAGAATAAGACCGGTACGATCTAGAATTTTTACGCCCCATTCTTTTTCAAGATTGCGCTGCTGAACAGGCGAAAGCGTTCCGTCAACCAGCACCAGCTCAATCTTGTCAGCAATGAAAATCTGTTTAAAGTCATTCACCTTTCCCGAACCAAGCAATATTGCGGGGTTTGCTTTAGCCAAGCGCACAACATCTGCACCCAGCACATCAATATTGGGCAGGGCTGCGGCTAATGACACAGCTTCTGCAAGCCCATGTTCAGCCAAGCGGCGGTGGTGTTGGCCTTTAAGCTCGAGGTGCAAAACAAATGCCCGTGTGCGAGGTTTGGCGGTGCTATGGCCCAGATCTTCAAGGTAGGTGTGTAAAGGAGCTAAATCTTCATCCATTCAAAAGATCATTCTTCCCCCTCATAAAGACTTAAAGGTCCACCCGGCATGATGGTCGAAATAGCATGTTTGTAAACCAATTGTGATTGGCCGTCGCGGCGTAACAGCACACAAAAATTATCAAACCAGGTAATAACACCTTGCAATTTCACCCCATTGATCAAAAAAATCGTGACAGACATCTTTGATTTGCGTACTTGATTTAGGAATACGTCTTGTAAATTTTGTTTATCAGCAGCCATTTTCAGCCTTTATTATTCTAATGGGTCCGTTGTGAGTGTAAAACACGCCAACTCATCTAGGATTATGGGCCCCAAAAGTGGAAGTTTCCAGTCCTAAAACACGAAAAAAACCAATGCTATGCCTGCCAAGCCCGTGGCATCAGCACTGCTACCAGGGCCAAAACCTCTAACCGACCCAAGATCATGGCTAAGCCCAAGAGCGCCTTTTCCAGTATTGAAAGATCAACGAGCGCAATTGCCGCCTCTTGTGACAGCGATAAAAGCGGCCCAGTATTGCTAAAAGCAGCAAGGGTTAACGGCATCGAACTTTCAAAATTAAGCCCTATCAATGACAGGCACAAAAGCAAAAAAACCATTAAAAAAGAAATCAGCATCATATAGATCCAAGCCAACTGCGCCCCCTCGCGGCGCAGTTGGCGCGCGGCTTTGCCTCGCCCGCCGACAGAGTTTGGCAAGATGATGCGGTCTAACTCGCGGCCCACTTGGGTAAAAAGGGCCGCGGCTCGCAAGAGCTTAATACCGCCCGCTGTGGTAGCCACGCCCCCCCCCATGACCGCAAGGGCGATCAAAATAAGAGATGGATTGTCTAGCCCCGACCATGCCTGCGCCATGGGCCAGTGTTGCGAGATGAAGCCGGTCGTCGTCATAAAAGACAATGTGGTGAACAAAAAACCCCAAAGCGCGCCAAGCGCAGGTAATATCCCATGCACCGCGTCCGTTTGACTTAACGCTAAAAAATGGCATAAAAACATAAGTGCACAAATCGAAACAATCACCGTGGCCGCTAGCCGTAGCTCGGGGTCTTTGACCCAGTGCAGGCCTTCGGTGATTATGATGCTATCGCCATAAAAACGCCGCGACAGGGTCAAGGCTAAGACTATAAAAACCAACATCTCGGCCAAAAAGGGAGAATTTGTGCCCGCCATACCTCCCACGGGCGACAGGCCACTCGTCGAGATAGTGGCCAGTGCATGACAAAAAGCCGTCAGCTGCGTTTCACCCGAGATGATCAAACCCAGCCACAGAAGCACAGTCGCCGCGCCGTAAACCGGAAAAATAATAAATAGCCCTTTGACCAGATGCTGCGAGCTATCCAGCTGAATACCTTTCTGAGCGGTGCTTTTCGCGTTCATAATCTCGGCGCCGCCAAGGTTAAAGAGGGCCAATATCCGCCCGGCTCCCACCAAAATCAGCAAACCGCCCATCCAGCCGACCAAAGCGCGCCACAGATGTATCGAGTTGGGTAAAGGTGCTTGACCTGCAAACGTATCAAAGCCTGTGGTGGTCAGTGCCGAGGTCATGTCAAACCAAATATCGACGAATGATAGATGTGGCATAGCCTGATGGAAGGGTAAGGCCAGCATAGGCGGCAGAACGAAAAACGCCCCGACAAAGGCCAAAAGTTGGCTGGTCCCCACGTCGCGGGGGCGATAATTTTCGGTTGCAATCGCCAGCATCGCCGTACAAATTAAAAGGATTGAGCCACCGTAAAAAAATGGCCGCGCCACCCACATAGGCCCCACAATTACCGCATGGGCTGCAGGCACATACATAGTTAATGAGGACAACCCCATCAAAATCACCAAAAGCGGAAGATTCAGAATGGCTCGTGGCATGATCTAGAAAAAATCTACAGATACTTGCAGCAACCGTTCCACTTCGGCCACGTCTTTGGTCAGGGCAAAAAGCAAAATTACATCACCATCTTCCATGCGCAAGTCTCCATGCGGCTTGAGAACCTTATCGCCCTTAAGCACCGCCCCCACCAACACGCCTTCGGGGAAAGGAATGTCGCGAATAATCTGCCCCGCCAAAGGTGATGTGGAGAGCACCTGCGCCTCGATCACCTCGGCCTCGGTATTGCCGATAGAATAAATTGCCCTCACGCGGCCATGGCGGATATGGCGTAAAATCGAGGAAACGGTGGTGGCTCGTGGGTTAATGTAGGCGTCAATATTCAAAGGGCCCATCAAAGACACAAGGCTTGGGTCATTGACCAAAGCAATCGCCATTTGACAGCCCGCAGCCTTGGCACGTACCGCCACCAAAAGATTGGTTTTATCATCATCGGTCACAGCCAAAATAGCATCGGCGCGGTCAATACCCGCTTCGAGCAAAATATCCATATCCAACCCATCTCCATTCAACACGATGGTGCGTTGTAAATGATCGGCCGCATTTTCGGCAATGGCACGGTTTTTTTCAATGACCTTTACGCGCAGCTTTTCGGTGCGTGTCTCAAGCGCGCGCGCCACGCCCAAACCCACATGGCCTCCCCCAATGATGACGATACGTTCTTGTTTATGAGTGGTTTTTCCAAAAATATCTAAGGTACGATTCATATCTTCGGAATGCGAAAAAACATAAATCTGATCGCCTACAAATAGCTGATCTTCAGGTTCGGGGGCGAAAAGACGCCCCTGACGGCGCACACCTACCACAATCGCGCGCAGGGTTGAAAATAGCTCATTCAACTGGCGCAAAGGCGTGTTAAGCACGGGGCAATCATCGTCAAGCGCCAGGCCCAAAAGCTGTACGCGCCCTTTCATGAAACTTTCCGTGTCAAAGGTCGCAGGCGCTGCTAGGCGCTGTAAAGCCGCCTCGGCCACTTCGCGTTCTGGGCTGATCACCACATCAATGGGTAAATGGTCGCGTCGATAAAGGTCGGAGTATATCGCATCCAAATAGCTTTGTGCACGCAACCGCGCAATCTTGCGCGGCACGCCAAAGACTGAATGCGCCACTTGACAGGTGACCATGTTTATTTCGTCAGATTGGGTGGCGGCAATAATCATATCTGCATCTTTTGCGCCGGCCTTTTCCAGGACATCGGGATAACTTGCAAAACCTGCAATACCGCGCACATCTAATGTGTCAGTTGCGCGACGCACAAGTTCTGGGTTGAAATCGACTATCGTCACCTCATTACGTTCGCCCGCCAAATGGTTAGCTATTTGCCAACCAACCTGACCTGCCCCACAAATAATCACTTTCATAAAGATCTCCTTCGGCGCATCAGACCAATGTCTGTGGCAGACATATCACAGCGTTATGCCCTCTCGATAGGCTTTATTAATCTTTGCCACCCGCTGATTTGCCATCGGCTTTACCGAGGTTATTTACACCTAGGGATTTAAGCTTGCGGTGTAATGCTGAGCGTTCCATGCCTATAAAATTGGCGGTGCGGCTTATATTGCCGCCAAAACGTTTAATTTGAGCCAAAAGATATTCTTTTTCGAAAAGTTCGCGTGCATTGCGCAACGTTAATGTGGTCATCAAAGCGGTTAAAGTTTGAGCTGATTCGTCAGGGTTACCACTGTTTTGTAGCGGTAACTCAGCTGGCGTGATCGGGCCCTGCGTGTCGCTTAGGATCAGGATGCGTTCAATCAGATTTCGCAATTGACGTACATTTCCTGGCCAAGTCATGGTTTGCAAGGCGGCGGCGGCCTCTTCCGTTAAGATGCGCTGTGCAAACCCTTGTGTGTTATGAAATACTTCAATGAAGTGGCGCGATAAAAGGGGGATGTCATCACGCCTGTCTTGCAAGCGTGGCACGTAAATGGGTACCACGTTCAAACGGTCAAACAGCTCTTGGCGAAAGCGGCCCGCAGCAATTTCAGTAACCAAATTACGACTAGTCGACGACAGGACACGCAAATCAACCCGCACCCGATCGGTCCCGCCCGCACGTACGAAATGCTGGTCGACCAGGACGCGCAAAATTTTGGATTGAGTCCCAAGGGGCATATCGGCCACCTCATCAAAGTAAACGATCCCGCCATGCGCCTGTTCTAAAAGCCCCAGCTCAACTCCGCGTTCGGTGGTTTCACGGCCAAACAGCACCTCTTCCATTTCATCGGGTGCAATTCCAGCACAAGCGATCGAAACAAAGGGCGCCCGTGCGCGGGTGGAATTGCTGTGAATATAGCGCGCAATCACTTCTTTACCAGTGCCCGAATCCCCCGATAGAAGCACGCGGCCGTTTGACTTTGAAACCTTATCTACTTGTGATTTAAGCGCCCTATACGAGGTCGAATTGCCCAAAAACTTGACCGACGGTTGTTCTTTACGTTTGAGCTGCGAATTCTCGCGGCGTAATTTACTGTTTTCAATAGCGCGCCCTACCACCACCATCAGCTGGTTTATGTTAAAAGGCTTTTCGATGAAGTCATAAGCCCCTTGTTTAATGGCGGCGACCGCGATTTCTATATTGCCATGGCCAGAAATAATAACCACAGGCACATCAGAATTATCACGTTTGACGATTTTTAAGATATCAATTCCATCCATCCGGCTGTCCTTAAGCCAAATGTCCAAAATTATAAGATCGGGTTCTTCGGTGTTCAGAAAGTTCAAACACTCATCGGCATTCGCGGCCAAGTGTACTGCAAACCCTTCGTTCTCAAGAATATCACCTATCAGACTACGGATATCGTGTTCGTCATCAACTATTAAAATTTTGCTCATTGTGCCTCCGATGGCGGAATTTTAATGCTCTTCGCCTTGGCCGCTGAGGGCAGACGAATTTCGGCCATGGCCCCAAAATGGATTTGTCCCATTGCACGCGTCGAAGCAAAGATCGGCGCATCTTGCAAACTCAGGGTGCCACCGTGTTCTTCGATGATCTTTTTCACAATCGACAGGCCAAGTCCTGTGCCCTTTTCGCGCGTGGTGACATAGGGTTCAAATAGGTGGCCGCGGTCGGGTGGCAGGCCAATACCATTATCCATAATCTGCAAAATCACTAAGTTATCTTGACTGTTTAAGGTTATGAAAATTTCTGGCTCATAGGAAGCATTACCAAATTTTTCAATATAAGTATCAATTGCTTCCGAGGCATTCTTAATCAGGTTCATTAATGCTTGCGACATCATCGCTTGATCGACATCAATCCAAATATTTTCGGCCGAGATTTCGGTGATCAATGCAATTTGTGGCATCGCTACCTCTTGCAAAAGTACGGCGTCATTTAAAATTTTGGTCAGATCATGTGTTCTTTTTTCAGGTTCTGGCATCCGCGCAAATTTTGAAAAATCATCAACAATTCGCCTTAAGTCATTGGTTTGGCGTATAATAACGTCAGCATATTGCTCAAGGCTATCAGCCTGATCTCCCACCAGGGGACGAAATTTGCGCTTTATACGCTCGGCCGATAGTTGAATGGGAGTTAAGGGATTTTTAATTTCATGCGCTATGCGGCGTGCAACATCGCCCCAAGCTGCCATTCGCTGGGCCGATACAAGGTCCGTCACATCATCAAAGGTCACGACATATCCCTCAAGTTGGCCGGCACTGGATTGGCGCACGGCCATCCGCACAAGAAGGTTCTCGATCCGCCCGTTGCGCATCAGGCGCAGCTCTTCTTGTACGGCGTCATTATTTTGGCACTGCCGTTCAAAAAGCGCTGTAAATTCAGGTGCTATTTTTTGAATTAAGGGGCTGGCACCCTCATCTTGGAAGTCCAATAGTCGCGAGGCGGCGCGGTTGACAAAGGTCACCCGACCTTTGCCATCTAGTCCAATAACCCCCGACGTGATCGACGATAAAACTGAGTCAAACAACCGTCTGCGCCGTTCGGTTTGGGTGTTGCCCGCAATCAGCGCGTCGCGTTGCCCTTTTAGGTCATGGGTCATTTTGTTGAAAAGCTGCCCAAGCATCGAGATTTCATCATCATCGTCACCTTCTGGCACCCGTACGTTTAAATTACCGCCCCCCACCTGCATCGCCGCCTCGGCAAGGCGGCCCACGGGGCGAGATAAACGCTCGGCGAACCATAGGCCAAGCCATGTGGCAGCCAAGATCAAAATGATTGCAAACCCCAAATATAGCAAGCCAAATTCGAACAAAAGCCGGCCGCGGTCTGCCTCAAGTTGGTGGTAAAGGCGCGCGGTTTGTTTTGTCTCATCTAGCAAACTTAAAATCGATCCATCCACCACGCGAGACACGTAAAGATACCTATCTACAAAACCTTTTAGATAAATCAGCGCGCGAAATTCATTATTAGTCCAATCTTCAATAATAACAGTTTCACCCGTCTTTGCACGGGTGATATCTTCAGTGCTTGGTTGTTCAAAATCGAACAAATACGACCTCTCACCCCGCGTATGCAAGAGTCCCGTACCGTCGATTAAATAGGCCTCTTTTAAACCACGTTGGATATTGGTTTGCCCCACGGTTAGCGCTGGGCGTAGCTCGTCGTTCGACAAAAGAAAGTTTTTGGTTTTAATGGAATTGATGTAGTAGGCGAATGATAAAGCATCTTCCGTCAGGTCTTTGCGATGCTCATCCTCATAGGCTTGTGCGGCGGCGAGTGAGCTTCCAACCACATTGCGCACCCGTTCGGAAAACCAACCCTCAAGCCCAAAATTAACCGTAAAGACCGCAAAAATAGCAACCAAGATGGTGGGCAACAAAGCTAAAAATGCAAAAACACCTGACAGGCGCAAATGCAAGCGGGAGCCTGCGAATTCAAGCCGTCGTTCGGCCATAATTCGCATGACGCGGCGCAGGATCAAGGCTGCAACCAACAAAATATAAATCAAATCAGCTAATAAAACCAACCGCAAGACAGTGGAATTGATATTTTGATTAAGCGGCCCAAAGGTCAAGACCGTAAAGGCGGCCAAAATAGGACCAATGAAGACCAGGCTTAACGTCACAAAATTTTGTATCTGCCGGCTCTGATACAATTCTTTAAGTCTTAAGCTCTTTTTATCTTTTAGCTCGCCTATCACAACCTAATTCCTTTGGGCGGGTTCCCCAGCTAAGGCACTTATGCGGCAAAATTGCTACAGAAAGCGCGATTTGTTGCGTTTTTACATCAGTTTGCGGCGTCGTGTCACGCGAATATCAAGATCAATGATCTTTTTTCTAAGGGTATTGCGGTTGATCCCCAGCAAATCGGCGCATTTGGCCTGATTTCCAGCGGTTGCATCTAGGGCTATTTCGATCAGCGGGCTCTCAATCTCGCGCAAGATACGGTCATAGACCCCTACTGGGGGAAGGACACCGCCATGCAGATCAAAGTAGCGTTTTAAATGTCGCGCCACCGAGGCTTGCAGCTTTTCATTCTCATGTCCGCCGATCAAAGGTTCACTTAACGGGTTTTGACCAAATGTTGCTTCAACCTCAGATTTGGTGATGTCGAGTTCGGATGCGGTGACAACCAAGCGACGCAGCATATTTTCCAACTGGCGCACATTGCCAGGCCAGCTATAGTTGCGCATCAGATCGCGCGCCTCGGGGCTTAAGCGGCGCAAAAGGCCCGATTCGCGATTGGATTTGGTCAAAAAGTGATCGGCTAACAACGAAATGTCTTCGACCCGCGCGCGCAAGGGCGGCACTTCAATCGTCACCCCAACCAACCGGTAGTAAAGGTCACGCCGAAAGCTGCCTTTTTCAATATGCTCCGCCAAATCTACTTGCGATGTTGCCAAAATGCGTGGCGCATTTTCGCCCGGCATATCCAGCATGCGTACAATACGGGCTTGAGCCTCATCATCATTGTCGCCCACCTCATCAAAGACCAAGGTGCCGCCCCGCGCGCGGGCAAGAAGGTCAAAGGGACCATCCATCGTCTTTAGGTCATTATTTTGCGCCACCACAAAGGGCATGGTGCGCCTATCGGAAAAATCGTGAATAGCGCGTGCAATTAAAGTCTTGCCTGTGCCCGATTCTCCGGTGATTAAAACGGGCAAGTCCGTGTTCATGACCCGTGCTACCAGTCGATACAGATTTTGCATCTGGCTAGTGCGCCCCACCAAGGGCAGATCATCGGTTGACGCGGCGGTTGCAGTTGCAGCTTCTTTGGCATGCAGGTGGCGTTTAATCTTTAACGCACGGGCCGAGCGTTTCATTAGATCGGGCAGATCAAAAGGTTTGGGCAGATAGTCAAACGCGTCCGCTTCGGCGGCTTGGATCGCGGTCATAATGGTATTTTGCGCAGAAATTACAATCACTGGCAGGCCGGGGCGCAGTTTTGCAATCAATGGCAGGCTTTCAAGCCCGTTGCCGTCGGGCATCATCACATCCGAGATAACCAGATCTCCCTTACCCTCTTCGACCCAGCGCATCAATGTCACCAAGCTTGAGGTGGCATGCACCTTACAGCCCGCCCGCGTGAGCGCTTGGGTCAAAACGGTGCGGATTGTCCGGTCATCATCGGCAACAAGAACTGTTCCATCCATTTTATAGATCCTTTATTGTTAGTCCTGAATGTGCGGCCAAAGCGACTGAGGGGGGGTGGGCTGCCCCCTCACGCGGGGCCAAGGGCAGCGCAACGCGAAAGACAGTGCGCCCCGGAATGCTTTCGACCGTAATCCACCCATCGTGTTCATGCACAATTTTCGATACCAGCGCCAAGCCCAGCCCGGTGCCATTTTCGCGCCCCGACACGAAAGGCTCAAACACATCATTGGCTATATGCTCCGGCAGGCCCGGCCCATCGTCGATAATCTCAATTTGCAAAGGCAAAGGATTGCCAGACCCGTCACGCCTGCGAAATCGCCACGAGATATCGAAATAGGTGTGCAGCCGAATGGTGCCGCCTTTGGCCCCCGCTGCTTCGGCGGCATTTTTGATCAGATTTAAGAAAACCTGCATCAATTGATCATTGTCGGCAAAGGTTGGGGGTAAGGATGGGTCATATTCTTCTATGATATGCATATGTTTTGCAAAGCCAACGAGAGCAGATTTGCGCGCACGATCAAGTGCGTCATGCACATTTACGGGCACGCGTACGGGTGGACGCAAATCGCCAAACCGTTCAACATGTTCAAGTAATTTCACGATGCGGCGAGCTTCTTCCACGATCAGATCGGTCAGTTCGCGGTCTTCGCCCTGAAGGCCCATCGACAAAAGCTGGGCTGCCCCTGAAATGCCTGCTAGGGGGTTTTTAATTTCATGCGCCAGCATCTCAGCCATGCCAATGGCGGATTTGGCCGCTGTTTTCGCCTGACCGGAGCGCCCCAGCCGCTCGGACTGATCGCATGGCAAAATTAGCATCAACACAAGGTTTCCGCTTGCGAACAAAGGGGCCAGCTGCACCGAGATTTTCACTGGCGCACGTTCGCCAGTTGTCAGCTCAATATCATTGATGAAAACGGGCGATTGGTTTTGCGTGGAGCGCAAGGTGGCTGTGGCGATATCAGCATTAATGAACAGGCGGTCATAGACTTTACACTGGGCCAGATTGCGTGCTGATAGGTTTAAGAAATTTTCGGCTGCGGGGTTTGTATCTAGTATAGTGCCATCGGCGTGCAGCAAAAGGGCGGGCGACGGGATTGACGCCCAAAGCGCGCCTAACGTTTCAGGATGGGGCGAATCGCTCATGTGACCACCTGTTGGTTTGCAAAGGCTGATAGTATGCCCGACAGCACAGCCTTTGGATTGTCATCGGTTAAAAGAGCGATGCGGTACTGGGTCAGATCGGCCACCTCAAGATACCAGCCCAAATGTTTGCGTGCCATTTTCAGCCCTAATGCAACCCCGTAAAAGTCAAGCATATCTTCATAATGGGCAGCGACAATATCGCCCAAAGCACCCCCGCTTGGGGGGGGGGGGCTGGCCTGATCGGCCAAAGCATCAGAAACCTCACGTAAAAGCCAAGGGCGCCCTTGGGCACCGCGCCCAATCATCAATCCTGCAGCTCCGGACTGCCTCAACGCTTTGCGGGCCGCGGCTTCATCGACAATATCGCCATTGGCAATCACGGGGACGGCAACCGCTTCGCATACTGACTTGATCGCGGCCCAATCGGCTTTTCCCTTATAAAACTGACAGCGCGTGCGGCCATGGATTGTGATCATTTGAACCCCTGCGCCAGCCGCGCGCGTCGCAAGTATTGGCGCGTTGCGCATGTCATCATCCCAGCCCAACCGTGTTTTAAGCGTAACGGGAACAGATACGGCCGCCACTACCGCATCTATTAGGCGCAGCGCATGGTCTAAATCTTTCATCAACGCCGAGCCCGATTCGCCCGTGGTGACCTTTTTAGCAGGACATCCCATATTAATATCTATGATCTGCGCCCCATGCGCTTCGACATACCGTGCGGCTTCGGCCATCCAATAGGCTTCGCGCCCTGCAAGCTGTACAGATGTAGCCTCTTGCCCAAAGCCAAGCTCGGCCCGCGCACGCGCCAAAGGGCGGGCTTGCACCACCTCTTGCGAGGCGACCATCTCGGAGACGACCAGGCCTGCCCCAAAGCGCGACACCAATCTGCGAAATGGTAAATCCGTAATGCCAGCCAAAGGGGCCAGAAAAACGCCGTTTCTTAAACCAAGAGGGGCAGATGTTGTGAGTGTGCCTTGCGATGTCATGCTCATTTTCTAGCGTTAAATTGGGGACCTGAACATAGAGATACGCGTAAAAATGCCTCAAAAATATACAATGCTTAAAATTTAGGCATAACTACTCGCAAAAAGATCGCATTTTAAAACTGTACCCCATCTGCAAAGCGGGAATTGCCTTAAGAGCCGCTTTCTTATAAAAGAGCCGAAAGAAGGGCATGATATGAGCACAGCCGTCATCATTCTGGCCGCTGGGCGCGGAACGCGGGCCAAAGGTCCTGTGCCAAAACAATGGCAAATGCTAGGCGAATGCACGGTAATAGAACGCACGCTTCAGGCTTTTTCAGAGCACCCAGCACTTGGCCCTTTGGTTGTGGTCACGCATCCAGATGATTGCGTTTTCGTTCAAAATTTGCAAAAGGGGCTTTTGGTCGTGCATGGGGGAGAGACACGCAGCGCCTCGGTGCAGGCAGGTCTTGGGGTCTTGCAGGGCTTGGGCGTTAAGGATGTATTGATCCATGACGGCGCGCGCCCCTTTGTTACAAGCGCCTTGATTGACGCTTTATGCGTGGCCCTTAAAACCAATCTAGCCGCAGCGCCCGCCCTGCGCGTCACAGACGCTTTGTGGCGTGGAGGCGCGGGCTTCGTGCAAGAGGCGACCCCACGTGATGAGTTATATTTAGCACAAACTCCACAAGCCTTTGATTTTGAAGTAATCCTTTCTGCCTACGCACAGCTTAGCACGCCTGCCGCAGATGATGTCGAAGTGGCGCGTCGAGCCGGTGTGGCGGTGAAAATCATCGAGGGCGAGCATAATAATATTAAAATCACCGAACCAAACGACTTCGCCCGCGCCTTAACCATTTTGAACGGATATAAATCATGACAATTCGCATCGGAAACGGCTATGACGTGCATGCTTTTTGTCCAGGAGATCATCTTTTTTTATGCGGGGTGAAATTGCCGTTTTCGCAAGGTCTGCTGGGCCATTCCGATGCGGATGTGGGTATGCACGCGCTGACTGATGCACTTTATGGGGCATTGGCTTTGGGCGATATTGGCACGCATTTCCCCCCCTCTGATCCACAGTGGCGTGGGGCGGCGTCGGATATTTTTTTGCGCCATGCGGGGGCATCTGTAACCGAGATGGGCTTTAAAATCAGCAATATAGATGTGACTTTAATTTGCGAGGCCCCTAAAATAGCCTTGCACCAACTGACAATGCGCACCCGTTTAGCGCAAATTTTGGTACTGGGGGTTGATCAGGTCTCGGTCAAGGCGACCACGTCCGAGGGCTTGGGCTTTACCGGCCGAAAAGAGGGTATCGCGGCGCAAGCCTCGGCGCTGTTGGTTGCGCTATGAGTCGGCTTTTAGCAACATGGTTTGGCGTCGGCTATTTGCGCCCAGCCCCCGGCACATGGGGCTCTTTGGTGGGGTTAATTTTGGGGTTGATGATTGATTACTATCTTGGCTTTTTCATCTTGGTCGCTGCCTTTTTAGGTGTAACGACGCTGGGGTTTTGGGCCTGTCGCACGGCGCTTAAGGGTCAAGAAAATCAAGACCCGTCTGAATTCGTGATTGATGAGGTTGCAGGCCAGTGGCTGGCCCTTTTGTTCCCAGCTGCGGCCTTTTATATACGTGATCTGCAGGATTGGGCCTTTGTCGCCTATCCCGCTTGGGTGGGAGCATTTTTTTTCTTTCGTCTGTTTGATATTTGGAAACCTTGGCTGGTTGGGCGGGCCGATCAACGTCATGACGCGGCTGGGATCATGCTCGATGATCTTTGGGCGGGGCTGTTTGCGGGCTTTGCGGTCATGGCCAGCGCCGCCTTCACGCACAGGGTCTTGATGTGAGCGATGTCGCCCAAATATTGCGCCAGTCCCGCGTCAAAGGCTGGCGCATTGCAACCGCCGAAAGCTGTACGGGTGGCATGATTATGGCCGCATTAACGGCGGTAGCTGGGGCTTCAGGCGTTGTTGAAGGTGGATTTATAACATATTCTAATAATACGAAAATATCACTTATTGGTGTGACTTCGGAGGTACTTTTAGAGCACGGAGCCGTCTCACTAGAAGTTGCGGCTCAGATGGCGTTGGGCGCGGCAAACCGCACGGGGGCCACCCTTTGCATATCGGTTACAGGCATCGCAGGGCCTGGCGGATCCGAGCATAAACCCGAAGGCCGCGTTTGTTTTGGCCTTTATGTCGCAGGCGATATTCGGATGGAAACAGTTGAATTTGGCGCACTTGGTCGCGACCGAGTGCGCCAAGCGGCCACAGATCATGCGCTATCTTTGCTTCTAGCAGCTAGTCTTTAAGTTTTTCCAATGCCCTATTTAAAGCATTTTCTGACTTATAAGCCTAAATTTTAGTCATTTTTGAAAAAGCTGTTAAATGAGGCAACTGAATTCACCCATGCCCATTTTCTGCGCTCCGTAATAGTTTATCCGTAGGAAAATTAAAAATGAGGGTATTATGAACGGCGCAGACACAAGTTTTATTCTGATCGCAACCGCACTGGTTTTATTTATGACATTGCCAGGTTTGGCGCTGTTTTACGGCGGCTTGGTGCGCGCGCGAAATGTTTTAAGTGTTTTCATGCAATGCTTTTCCATTGCCTGTTTAATGAGTATCCTTTGGTTAGCCTTTGGCTATGCGATTGCCTTTGGCGGCGAAGGCCCCTTTTGGGGTGGACTTTCGAAAGTGTTTTTAAGGGGCGTGACCGCTGATAGCCTAACGGGCACCCTGCCCGAGGTGTTGTTTTTCGCCTTTCAAATGACCTTTGCCATCATCACACCTGCCTTGATCGTTGGCGCATATGTCGAGCGTATCGGCTTTACCTTTGTTTTGATTTTCTCGGGTCTATGGATGCTGGTCTGCTATGCGCCTGTTGCCCATTGGATTTGGGGCGGCGGCTTTTTGTCGGATGGTGGGATTTTTGGCACCCTGGGCGTGCGCGACTTTGCGGGTGGCATAGTGGTGCATGAAACAGCGGGTTTGGCCGCGTTGATTTTGGCGATGATATTGGGCCCACGGCGCAAAACCAATATCCCACCCCACAATCCTGGCATGGTGATGGTGGGCGCTGCTATGTTGTGGGTGGGTTGGTTTGGCTTTAACGGCGGCTCGGCACTGGCGGCTACGGGGCAAGCGGCGATGGCAATTACTGTCACGCATCTGTCGGCAGCAGCCGCATCCTTAAGCTGGGCTATATGGGAGCGGGTGAAATTTGGCCGCTCATCCCTTGTGGGGACTGTGACGGGCACAATCGCCGGTCTGGCCACCATCACCCCCGTCAGCGGCTATGTTACCCCGGTTGAGGCTTTGATTTTAGGCGCTATTGCTGGTGTATTGTGTCAAGAGGCGGTCTTGTTGATCAAGAACAAGCTTAAGGTCGACGACACGCTTGACGTGTTTGCTGTACATGGTTTGGGAGGAATTTTAGGTACACTGATGGTGGCGGTCTTTGGCTATGGCAGCTATGTGGCGCAGCTTGGTAGCTTGGCTATTGTGGGACTTTGGACGGTAGGGGTCACACTAGTGCTGATCTATCTGGTCAAAGCCATTGTTCCGATGCGTGTCACCCCTGAGGCGGAGGAAACAGGTCTTGATCTGTCATGGCACGGCGAACGCGCCTATGATTTAACCAGCTGATCTGGCCCATAAAGCGTGTTGGCGCGGGCCTCAAACGCCCGCACAACGCGCTGCATCGCCTCGTAAAAGACAAGGCCGATCAACCCTTGCAGCAGCGTATTTTTAAACTCAAAATCCACCATGAAATCAACGATACAGCCTTGATCTGTATCTTTGAACGCCCAAGTACTTTTTAAATATTTAAAAGGCCCATCTAAATATTGCGTGTCTATTTTATGCGCCTCTGGCCATAAAATCACCCGAGAGCCGAACCTCTCGCGAAAAACTTTAAAAGATATGACCAGATCTGCTTCCATCAATTTTGTTCCATCATCGCGCGGCGTGACCGAGCGGATGCGCGCTGCCGCCGTCCAAGGTAAAAACAGCGGATAAGCGGCAACGTCCGACACCAAATCATACATTTGTATGGCCCTATAGGGCAACAGACGAGTTTCTGAATGGCTTGGCATATGATCTTTCCATGGGTAACATTTCATGGCATCAATGGCTAGATTCCACCAAAGATCAAGAGGGCCCATGCCAAATCCTGCCTATGAAATTGACCAGCTCATCTCTCCTAAGGCCATTGCGGCACGCGTCGAAACGCTAGCGCGTGAAATCACTACCCATTTTTCAGGTACAGATAAGCTGATTGTGGTCGGGCTTTTGCGCGGATCCTTCATATTCATTGCGGATTTGGTGCGAGAACTTGATCTGCCAGTTGAGGTGGATTTTCTCGAGGCCTCAAGCTATGGTGACGCCACCACCTCTAGCCGCGAAGTACGAATTTTAAAGGATTTACGAGGAGAAATTGCGGGTCGCGATGTTCTGGTTGTGGAAGATATAGTTGATACCGGTTTTACGCTTAGCCATGTTTTGCATCTGCTTAAGATGCGAGAACCTGCCCGCATCAAAGTTTGTGCACTTTTAGACAAGCCGTCGCGGCGCGAAGTTAATATAACTGCCGATTGGATTGGATTTGAAATACCTGATGAGTTTGTAGTAGGCTATGGTATTGATTATGCTCAGCGTAATCGAAATTTGCCTTTTATCGGAAAGGTTAGTTTTGTCTAAGACAATATTTTTAATTAATATGCGACAATTGCGTCTGGACTTTTTTGGGCCCAAAAAACCTAAATCAGCTTATGACCCTGGTATCTTTGATTTGCATGGACTTTGCTTGTGCCCTTCTATTAACTGTGTTCGCCGTAACTGACACTCACGCAAAGCAAGGCACGCGTTTAGTTCTTCGCGGGAAACTTTTCCTTCCGCGCTTTTCGCAATTGCGCAAAATCATCGCCCGCATGATAGCTGGATCGCGTTAATGGCGTCGCCGAAACCATCAAAAAACCCTTGCCATATGCGGCTGTTTCATATGCTTTAAACTCATCTGGAGTGACAAAACGATCAACACGGTGATGTTTGGGGGTGGGTTGCAAATATTGACCAATGGTTAAAAAGTCAACATCTGCAGCGCGCATATCATCCATTACTTGCGCCACAGCCTGACGTTCTTCGCCCAATCCAACCATAATGCCTGATTTGGTGAAAATGCCTGGGTCAAGCTCTTTTACGCGTTGCAACAGGCGCAAGCTGGTAAAATAGCGCGCACCGGGGCGCACTTCTGGGTAGAGGCTCGGCACAGTTTCCAGATTATGGTTGAACACATCAGGGCGTGCCGCAACCACCGTTTCCAATGCCGAGGGGGGGCATTTTAAAAAGTCGGGAGTCAAAATCTCGATGGTGGTGTTTGGTGCGCGTCGACGCAAAGCGCGAATGGTTTGGGCGAAATGTTCGGCCCCACCATCGACCAAATCGTCGCGGTCGACTGAGGTGATTACTACGTGACTGAGCCCGAGCTCTGCCACCGCATGGGCGACGCGGCCAGGTTCAAATTCATCAAGCGATTTAGGTTTTCCCGTAGCCACATTACAAAAAGTACAGCCACGCGTGCAAATATCACCCATTATCATCATGGTTGCATGACCTTGTGACCAGCATTCGCCCACATTGGGGCAGCCGGCCTCTTCGCAAACAGTTAAAAGCTTTTGATCGCGGATAATGTCGCGCGTTTTGATGTAACCAACTGAGGTTGGCGCCTTAACCCTGATCCAGTCTGGTTTTTTAGGTTGGAAATTATCACGTTTATGAGCCTTTTCTGGGTGGCGTTGGTCTGGCAGTTTGAGATCACGCAACATCAGGCTCCTTACATCAAAATTTTAAAATAGATGAGAGGCGAGCCAATTGCAACTAACCTAAACCTTATCCAAGTAGGAGCCACTTTTTCCGCAATCGTCAATATAATGCAATACAACTATAGGAAAAATGCTCAAAACCTTACTCTTCCAAAGCGCGCCGATAAACCCAATTGCCATTCGGTCCGTAATAACCCTTTTAAAAAATAACGACGGCGCTGCAAAGTATCGTTTAGAATCGGCCATAGGTAGCCCAGTTCATTACCTGATTGATAACGAGCCTTAGGTGCGCATTTGGGCCAATTCTAAATCTTTATTTCAACGTTCGGTTGTGGCGATAAGAAAGGCCCGCCACGCCTCGCTTTGGTAGGCTACCACTATCAGCCAGATTTACGGAGAATTAAACGGATCCATGAACTCAATTATCAAAACAAAACTGTCACACTATCTTTTTGCCATGGAACAAGAGCTAGACGGTGTGCGCAAAAACTTTTGGATCACTTCTATCTTAGACACGTCATGTCTAACTGTTAATAATCCTCAGGCTCGGGACACAGCTCTCTGCCGCCAAGGCTATCCAAACAAAAAAAGCCCAAGTTTTTTTGAGTCTTTTTTTTAAATATCGCAGCGGGTTAAATAAAGGCGTCAGGCTCGGCCGCTTTTTTGCGTGCTACATAGTCGTTCAACGCCTCGCGCAATCCTTCATCAAGTGTGGGTGCTTGGTAGTCGCCCAGCATTTTTTTAACGCGTGTGCTAGCCAATGTTTGGGTGTCACGAGCGCCCTCTTCGTCCCATGTCTCAAAAGGCTTAAAGTCAAAAAGGTCTGACCGCCAAAAAGCGGTTTTGAAATTGGCTTGCGTATGTTCGCAGCCCAAATAATGCCCCCCAGGCCCCACTTCTTTGATAGCGGCCATGCCTTGGCCGTTTTCATCCATGATAATGCCTTTTGCCATATGGTGCAAAGTACCAAGTTGATCAGCGTCCATCACAAATTTTTCGTAAGATGATACCAACCCCCCCTCAAGCCACCCACAAGCGTGCAGCATAAAGTTCACACCTGATAACAGAGCCATATTCAAACTGTTAGCCGTTTCATAAGCAGCTTGCGCGTCTGGTAACTTTGACCCGCAAAAGGAACCGCCTGAACGGTATGGCAGGTTCAAACGCCGCGCCAATTGCCCCGCACCATAGGTGATATGCGACGCTTCGGGTGTCCCAAAGGTAGGCGCGCCAGAGTTCATATCGATTGAGGTCACAAAGGCCCCAAATATCACCGGAGCGCCCGCACGAACCAACTGACTATAGGCAACGCCCGCCAGGACCTCGGCCAAGACCTGAGTTAAGGTGCCCGCAACTGTGACCGGAGCCATCGCCCCACCCACTATAAAGGGTGAAATGATCGCCGCTTGCCCGGCGCGGGCATAAACCTCAAGTGCGCCCATCATAGTGCTATCGAAAGTCAGGGGGGAGTTGATGTTTATCAGGCTGGTCATGACGACATTTTCATTAACAAAACTGTCGCCAAACAGAATTTTAGACATCTCGACAGAATCTTTGGCGCGCGACGGTTCGGTAACAGAGCCCATATAGGGTTTGTCTGACAAGGTCATGTGTGCCAAAAGCATATCGAGGTGGCGTTTATTCACGGGCACATCTGTCGGCTCGCACACGGTACCACCTGAATGTTGCACCCATTTCGACATATAACCCAATTTCACAAAGTTAGAAAAATCAGCCATTGTAGCATAACGCCGTCCGCCTTCAGCATCCCGTACAAACGGGGGGCCGTACACAGGGGCTAATACCAGATTGCGGCCCCCAATTTGTACGTTACGCTGAGGGTTGCGGGCGCATTGAGTGAAATTGGACGGTGCGGTTGCGCATAATTTGCGCGCCAAACCGCGGGGAATACGCACACGTTCACCACGAATATCTGCACCAGCTTCACGCCAAAGTTCAAGGGCTGCGGGGTTTTCGAGAAAGTTTACGCCTATTTCTTCTAACACAGTTTCTGCGTTATATTCGATGATTTCTAGCGCTTCTTCGTTTAAAATTTCAAAATTTGGTATGTTGCGTACGATGGTTCCAGCCACATCAAAATTGATAGCCAGACGCTCAGCGCGGCGTGTTGCACCTCCGCCACCACGAGCAGGACGGGTTGAAGTTGGGTTGGGCATAGGGTCTCCGATCCGCAAACAAAAACAATTGGCCGCAATTAGCCCTGGTTCTGAAGGAAATTCCTAAGCGATTTTTCAAACACTTTTAAGTCGATTACGCCCCTTAGCCGACAAAAACGACATATCTTTCATTTTAGCTAACTTTACCAAAAAATGACAATCCATTGGGGCAAATTGCAAACTCCCCCTTGTGATTTCTGGCCTGACTTCGTAATCCTTTTTCATGAAAAAACATGACCGCCTGCTTATTATTGATTTTGGATCTCAGGTCACGCAGTTGATTGCGCGTCGCCTGCGCGAGTTGAATGTCTATTGCGAAATCCACCCGTTTCAAAATGTGACCGACGCGTTTTTAGACGCCTTTGCGCCCAGAGCTGTGATTTTATCAGGGGGCCCTGCTTCGGTCTTCGAGGCGGATGCACCCATGCCGCCTGCTCGATTGTTTGACCTTGGTCTACCTATTTTGGGTATTTGTTATGGCCAACAGGTTATGATGCATTGTTTGGGCGGCCTGGTCGAGCGTGGCCAGGGAACAGCCGAGTTTGGCCGCGCCTTTGTCACACCCCAAGACACTAAAACTGCCTTATTGGAGGGTTGGTTCACTGAAGGCCCCGAACAGGTTTGGATGTCGCATGGTGACCATGTCTCGCGCATCGCACCAGGATTCGAGGTGTTTGGCACCTCTCCAAATGCACCTTTTGCGATTACTGCCGACGAAAAGCGTCGCTTTTATGCGGTGCAATTTCACCCCGAAGTGCATCACACACCCAAAGGCGCAGCTGTCTACACAAACTTTATTAAAATAGCAGGTTTTACAGGCGATTGGACAATGGATGCTTACAGAGGCCAAGCAATCGCTAAAATTCGTGCTCAAGTAGGTCAAGATAAGGTAATTTGTGGCCTGTCGGGCGGGGTTGATAGCTCGGTAGCAGCGGTACTGCTGCATGAGGCGATCGGCGATAAACTGACCTGCGTTTTTGTTGACCATGGTTTGTTGCGCGAAGGCGAAGCTAAACAAGTCCTGAAGATGTTTCGTGATACCTATAATATTCCGCTAATCCATGCCGATGAAGCAGATTTGTTCATTGATGCGCTGGCAGGTGTTTCCGACCCCGAGGTAAAGCGTAAAACAATAGGGCGACTCTTCATTGATGTCTTTGATAAACATGCAAAGTCCATTGGTGGGGCCAAGTTTTTGGCTCAAGGTACACTTTATCCTGACGTAATCGAGTCTGTATCCTTTTCGGGCGGCCCTTCGGTCACAATCAAATCGCACCATAATGTCGGCGGTTTGCCAGAAAAAATGGGTATGACTCTTGTTGAGCCGCTGCGCGAGCTGTTCAAAGATGAAGTGCGCGCCTTAGGTCATGAACTGGGGCTGCCGCAAAACTTTATCGGCCGCCACCCTTTCCCTGGACCTGGTCTGGCCATTCGCTGCCCGGGCGAGATTACCCGCGAAAAGCTGGCCATTTTGCGAAAGGCTGATGCTGTATTTATCGACCAGATCCGCAAACATGGTCTTTACGACGATATATGGCAGGCTTTCGTGGTGCTTTTGCCTGTGAAAACTGTGGGTGTAATGGGCGACGGGCGCACCTATGACTATGCCTGTGCGCTGCGTGCTGTAACCTCGGTTGATGGGATGACGGCAGACTACTACCCGTTCACACACGACTTCTTAGGTGAAACCGCCACACGCATTATCAATGAAGTTCAAGGCATTAATCGCTGCACTTACGATATTACATCAAAGCCACCAGGAACCATCGAGTGGGAATAGCCTTGTGTGTGACTAATCAACTTTACTGGTGCACCCGTCGCGATTCGAACGCGAGACCTCTGCCTTCGGAGGGCAGCGCTCTATCCAGCTGAGCTACGGGTGCGGTTGGGTGTTGTTAGGCGATATTGGGCGTTCAATCAATCCCAATATAAATTTATCTAAGACAAAATATCATTGCAAAGCATTAGACCGTTGACCAGCGCGTCAACCTCATCAAACGTGTTATACATTGCGAATGAGGCGCGGCAGCTGGCTGTGATGCCTAGATGCTGCATAAGCGGCATGGCGCAGTGGCTGCCTGCACGCACCGCTATTCCCTTTTGATCCAGAATGGTTGAGATGTCATGTGCATGTGCCGCGCCCGCCAGTGTAAATGAAAAGATTGCCCCCTTGCTGGGCGAAGTGCCTTGCACGGTTAGAAAGTTTAATTCCGATAGCTTTTCAATCGCCTTGTCGCGTAAAAGTCGCTCATGTGCAGCAATATTTTCCATGCCAATTTTCATCATATAATCAAGTGCCACACCAAGACCGATTTGTGCGACAATACTAGGCGTGCCTGCTTCGAATTTCATAGGCGGTTTATTATAGGTGACCATGTCTCGCGTGACCTGGTCGATCATATCACCGCCGCCTAAAAAGGGGCGCATCTCTACCATACGGTCAGGGTGGATATAAATAGCCCCTGAACCGCTGGGCCCATAAAGTTTGTGGCCCGTGATCGCGTAAAAGTCGCACCCCATCGCAGCCACATCTACGGGCATATGCACAGCCGCCTGCGACCCGTCAACCAACACCGGCACGCCTTTTGCCCGTGCACCTTGGCAAATAGCAGCAACATCGACCACGGTCCCCAACACATTTGACATTTGCGTCACCGCAATCAACTTTGTGCGCGAGGTTATGGCCGCTAGCACCACCGAAGGATCAAGGTCACCATTTGGGTCACATTCCACCCATTTAAGCACAACGCCCAGACGGTCGCGCAAGAAATGCCATGGAACGATATTAGCGTGATGCTCCATGATCGATAGAATGATTTCATCCCCAGCGGCAAAGCGTGGAGCCGCCCAGGCGTAAGAAATTAGATTTATCGCCTCGGTCGTGCCTGATGTGAATACTATATCCCGCTCGTGCGTTGCATTTAAAAAGCGAGCCACCTTGCCTCGCACCGCTTCATACTTATCGGTAGCAAGGTTAGATAAGTAATGTAAGCCGCGGTGAACATTAGCATATTCAGCACTATAGGCTTGTGTCATAGCATCAATTACAACCTGCGGCTTTTGCGCTGATGCGCCATTATCCAGATACACCAGCGGTTTGCCATGAATTTGTCGTGAGAGGATTGGAAAGTCGCCCCGCAGTTGGTTTACGTCAAGCATTTCATACTCCAATAATAGGCAAAATCAGTCCAACCAGCACAATCAGCGACACGATGCCTAGGCAAATCAGCGCTAAAACCAAGCCAGACAGCACCATCCAGATGGACTTAAACCCATGCAAAGCCATTATAAAATAGGTCAAAACCCAAAAAAACACTGAAAAGACCAAAAGGCTGCTAAGTGCACCGACGCTTGGCACAATAAAGCTTAGAGCCACCTGCCCTATTTGCAGCACCATCAGCGTGACTTGAAACCAAACCATAAGGGCCAGCGCATCCTCAAAACGTCCCTTGCCGCCGGCCATATGCCCAAAAATATGCAGCGCAAAAACCGAAAAAACCAAGAACACCCCTTGCACCAAAGCCATACGCAAGGGGCTGTTGAGCGCTGCGGCAAAGGCGGTACGCACCTCATCTGGTTGCATGGCAAATGAGAGTTGAACTAAAATTGTGCCCATGATCGACACTAGAAGCAGTGAAAGCCAGCCTAATTCTGAGGAAAACCGCTTTGCAATGATCCACTGCCCCGCGTCAAACGGGCGGCGCAGTGTTAGAATGAACAATTCAAAAAAGATTTTAAATTCAAATTTCATGTCTGCTTGAAAACCTCAGTTATTCCCATAAACCAAATATATAAAAAGACGATAAACACCCCTATCCCGATTGCTGATGTCAGTACCACAGGGCCCAAGAACCCCGATATCAGGCTTTGTAAAAGCGCCAAAGGGGCGGCGCAGAATAACGCCCAAAAAAGTGCTATACGGGTGCCATAAAGCCCCTTTGGTCCACCAAAAAGCCTCAAAATCAGCCCCGTTATGCCTGCGAGCGCATAGAAAATAAGAGGTGCGATGAACAAAAGCGCCAAAAGAGCGCCGCTAAGGCGGGCTTCAAGTGGCACATCAGGATTTATGACTGCGGCCCGCAGACTTCCTGGAATACTTGCCACAAAAAAAAGCCCCGATGCCCCCATCACCAGCGCCAAGGCCCGATCTTCGCGCGGCCCTTGTGCCAGTTTGCGCGCTATGATCGGACGCGCGTTCTTATAACTGGCCACAATCTCCGCGCTGATCGACATTAAGCGCGCACCTGCGGTACCCAGTCGATCAGCACCTCGCGCAAGCGTTCGGCCAGATCTGCATCGTCAATTTCGACCAAAGTATCTGCCAAAAAGGCTAAGATCAACAATGCCTGCGCCTGATCTGTAGGCACTCCGCGCGAGCGTAGATAGAAAAGCGCCGTCTCATCAATCGCGCCGGTGGTTGAACCGTGGCTGCACTTTACATCATCGGCATAGATTTCAAGTTCAGGTTTGGCTAAAAACTCGCTATTATCATCCAGCAGAAGCGATTGGCTCATTTGATACCCATCGGTTTTCTGAGCCGATTGTTTGACCAAAATTTTACCTTGAAACACACCAACCGCACCGCCGTTAAGCACCTTTTTAAAGACCTGACGGCTTTCACCGCGTAGCCCCTGATGGGTGATAAAGATCGTATCATCATGATGAAAACCTACACCGCCGATGGCAGCACCAGCCAGATGGGCTTTGGCGTCATGGCCGATCAGCTCAATCACAGCTTCATTGCGGGTGAATTTGCCGTTCATCGTTAGGTTAAATGATTTAAGCACCGCCTCATTACCCAAACGAGCGAACAGGTGTGTCACAATCTTGCGATCATGATCTTGACCTTGGGTGCGCAGATGGTGAAACTTGGCACAATCGGCAAGCTCGACCTCAAGAACCATATTGCCGCGCAAGCCCAGTGTACCGCTTTCCAGAAGAGTTAGGGATGCGCCCTCTTCTACCTTGATAAGGTGATGTAAAATGGCATCAGAACTATTTGTTTTTGAGATATATTCAAATGAAATAGGTTTCGTGCACTGGCCTGTCACGCGGATTATTACGCCCTGCTGAGCCAGGGCTGTGTTGAGGGCTGCTAAAGGGCGCGACACTGGGTTTTGCCCGCGTGCTTCTAAACTTCCGTAAAAGTCGGCGGCCCAAGTGGGCGCTTCGGCCAGGAGGCTGATCTCAACTCCCTCAAAATCCACTGCGTCCGAGGCAGAGGCATCAAAAACCCCATCCACAAACACCAGTTTCAGGGCGGAAACAGACACAAAACTAGCAGGTGCTTCGCCAAGTGGGTGTTCCTGAATTGGGCCCACAGCACGTGTTGTTAGGCCCGTGGGGTCACTATAGCGCCAATATTCGTCACGTTTTTGCGGCAGACCAAGGGTCAGTACGCGATCTTTTGCGGCAGCTCGGGCTAAGGCAAAATTTTGCACCAACTCCGCCCCTGAGAAACAAGCGGCGGCGGCGTCAAAACGGGTGGCTTGCGCAGTCATCATGCCTCCTCGGACAAAATATCGCTGTAGCCGTTCTTTTCGACTTCAAGCGCCAAATCGGGCCCACCAGTTTTAATAATACGGCCATTCGACATGATATGTACAAAATCAGGCGTAATATGGTCAAGCAAACGTTGATAATGCGTGATCAATAGGAACGAGCGCCCGGCATCGCGCAGCGCATTCACCCCTTGCGAGACAAGTTTCATCGCATCGACATCAAGGCCACTATCGGTTTCATCCAAAATACACATTTTGGGAGCCAACATTGCCATTTGCAAAATTTCATTGCGCTTTTTTTCACCACCCGAAAAACCCACATTTACGGGGCGTTTCATCATTTCTGCGTCAATTTGTAGATCTTTAGCTTTTTCGCGTACCAATTTCAAAAACTCACCGGCCGAAACTTCATCTTCGCCACGCACTTTGCGTTGAGCATTCAAAGCTGTTCGCAAAAAAGTCATATTGCCCACGCCAGGAATTTCTACCGGATATTGAAAGGCCAAAAAAAGGCCCTTTGCCGCACGGATTTCAGGATCAAGATCCAACAGTTCTTCGCCTCCCAACAGGGCCGAGCCTTGCGTGACCTCGTATCCTGCACGCCCTGCCAAGACATAAGATAAGGTCGACTTACCAGAGCCATTTGGCCCCATGATAGCATGCACCTCCCCAGCTCCAACTGATAGGTTAACACCCTTTAGGATGACCTTATCTTCTTCTTCAAGTTTAACGTGCAAGTTTTTAATTTCTAACATTTTATTTTCATATTTTGGCGTTTAGGTATGGGTGTGGGCACTAACCCACAGAACCTTCAAGTGAGATGGCAACCAAAGCTTGCGCTTCGATGGCAAATTCCATGGGCAAAGCTTGTAAAACTTCTTTGCAAAATCCGTTGACGACAAGAGCTACAGCCTCTTCCTCGTCCATCCCACGCGAGCGGCAGTAGAACAATTGATCATCATCCACCTTTGAGGTGGTGGCCTCATGCTCGACCCGCGATGAGGCGTTTTTGACCTCAATATATGGTACGGTATGGGCCCCGCATTTATCGCCAATCAGTAAACTATCACATTGTGTATAGTTGCGGCTATTTGTGGCTTTGGGGTGCATCGAGACCAGACCGCGATACGTATTTTGCGCCCGTCCTGCCGAAATACCCTTTGAAACGATGCGGCTTTTGGTGTTTTTGCCTAAATGGATCATCTTGGTGCCCGTGTCGGCTTGCTGAAAATTATTGGCAATTGCTATTGAGTAGAACTCACCCTGCGCACCGTCACCGCGCAAAATGCAAGATGGGTATTTCCAAGTGATGGCTGAGCCTGTTTCAACTTGCGTCCACATAACTTTCGCACGGTCACCGCGGCAATCTGCTCGTTTAGTTACAAAGTTATAAATTCCGCCTACGCCGTTTTCGTCACCAGGATACCAGTTTTGTACAGTCGAATATTTCACTTCGGCATCTTCTAAAATTACAATTTCCACCACCGCGGCATGCAGTTGATTAGTGTCACGTTTGGGTGCGGTGCAACCTTCTAAGTAGCTAACGTAGCTTCCTTTTTCCGCAATGATCAAGGTGCGCTCGAATTGCCCAGTGTTTTCAGCATTAATGCGGAAATACGTCGAAAGCTCCATCGGGCAGCGCACGCCTTCCGGGATATAAACGAAAGACCCATCGGTAAATACGGCACAGTTTAGCGTTGCAAAATAATTGTCTGACGGTGGAACAACCGATCCGATATATTTTTTAACTAGTTCAGGATGTTCGCGCACCGCCTCGGAGATTGAGCAAAATATCACTCCCGCCTTTGCAAGCTCATCCTTAAAGGTCGTGCCCACTGAGACGGAATCAAATACCGCATCCACCGCCACGCGGCGCGGTTCTTCCGAGCCTTCGACGCCGGCCAGTAACATTTGTTCTTTCAAAGGAATGCCCAGCTTAGCATAGGTTGCAAGCAGTTTTGGATCCACCTCATCAAGAGATTTTGGTTTGACATCCATGCTTTTGGGTTTGGCATAGTAATATTGGTCTTGGTAATCAATGGGCGGATAATGCAACATGGCCCAAGCGGGTTCGGTCAGCATAACCCAGCGGCGATAGGCATCAAGACGCCAATCTAGCATCCACTGCGGTTCATCGTTTTTTGAGGAAATCAGCCGCACGATATCTTCTGATAGGCCCTTGGGCGCATACTCCATTTCAATATCGGTTTCCCAGCCATACTTATAGTTACCAGACATGGATTGCACGGCTTCAACAGTTTCGCGATCTACGCCGTCGCGCAATTCAAATTCTGTATCTAGCGCTTGTGTCATCATCTGCTCCATTCATTTTTTTAAATATTGCTTTTGCGCTTGCGCCAAAAAGGCATCGGCAAAACTGTCCACATCTTTTTTTTTCGTAAAAGGTCCTAGCGAAATTCTGATCGCCGAGGCCGCAACACTTTCTTCAAAGCCCATGGCACGCAATACGGGACTTGCGCGCATTTTACCCGAAGAACAGGCCGACCCGGCCGAAATTGCGAAACCCGCCAAATCCATTTGCATAACTTGCGTTTCGCCCTTCCATCCGGGCGAGGCAACGCAAAGCGTATTTGGCAAACGCTGAACCCCTTTTGATATAGAAATAGTGCCTAAAGCAGAGCCTGACAATGCCGTTTCTAGAATATTTCTAAATTGGGCAATTTCTTCCCAAACTCCATTGGCCAGATTTTGTGCCGCCACTTCAGCTGCGGCACCAAATCCGACGATTCCCAAGATATTCTCAGTTCCCGCGCGCCGTCCCATTTCTTGGCCACCACCCAAAATTTGGGCGGTGATCTCTTGCCCGCGTTCTATCACCAATGCGCCCACACCTTTGGGCCCGCCCAATTTATGCGCAGAAATCAACGCCATTTTACAACCCAACCAATGAAAAGACAAAGGAACTTTGCCAAAAGCCTGAGTGAGGTCACTGACCGCAAGCCCAGTAGGTAAGGTTTGTAAAATGCCCGTTTCCGAGTTGGCCAGCTGCAAGGCGGCGCGAGCAGGCATTGGAACGGTGACTTGGCCTGAGGTGTCGGTGATAAGATTTGGCTTGCACCATGCGGCCACGGCGTCGTGCTCTACCAAACCGCAAGAAAGGTCGCGCCCAGCAAGGGCGAGCGCCGCTGACTCGGTCGCCGAGGCCGTGAAAATAATATCTGCTCCATCTGCCCCAAGGGACGTGGCCACCTGTGCGCGGGCTTTTTCAACCGCAGCTTTGGCCGCGCGACCTTCAGCATGAATCGATGAGGGGTTACCCAACAGATCCATGGCCGCAACCATGGCCGCGCGCACCTTTGGATGGAGCGGTGTTGTAGCATTATAATCTAGATAGCTCCGTTTCACTTCGGCACTTGCCATTACTGCTCATCCACAATTTCAAAAAGCGCAGGCACCGCAGGGCACGGCGCCATTTCATTGCGAATCACGTCTGATAGGCGGGTTTGGTGTAAAAACACATAGACTTGGGCTGAGAGCCCCTCCCACAGTCGGTTGGTTAAGGACTGAGCTCGAGTCCCAGATACACCACCCATCGCCCCGGCACCCGAATGCATCGCCGAGACGGTCTCTTCAACCGCAGACAGGATTTCGGATATGCGAATACTTTCGGCTGACCGCCCCAGACGATAGCCACCGCCCGGTCCCCGCACTGCCGTCACCAAACCCGCGCGGCGCAATTTCACAAAAAGTTGCTCTAAATAGGGTAAAGAAATATTTTGTTTGCGCGCTATTTCTGCCAGAGACACCAGTCCATCCCCCTTGCCCAAGGCCAGATCAGCCAAAGCAACTACAGCATAACGACCTTTGGTCGAGAGTTTCATTAATATTCCTTTGTAAATTCATTGACGTTTAGCGTTTGGGCGCTTAACTCACATCCAAGGCAAGGGCTATTCCCTTGAGTGATACATATTCCGATGGAAATAATCAAGATTTCCCGGCTAACAAGAGGCAGGCACCATGCCCGAAGTAATTTTCACCGGCCCCGAGGGGCGATTAGAAGGCCGCTACCATCCGCAAAAAGAGCGCGATGCGCCTATTGCGATTGTGTTGCATCCGCATCCGCAGTTTGGCGGCACGATGAATAATAAAGTTGTTTACAACTTACATTACGCCTTTTATCGCTTGGGGTTTACGGTCTTACGCTTTAACTTTCGCGGCGTTGGCCGATCCCAAGGCGAATATGAACAAGGAATAGGCGAACTCTCTGACGCTGCCTCGGCGCTGGATTATTTACAATCGATGAACCAAAATACCAAACATTGCTGGGTTGCGGGGTTCTCCTTTGGCGCTTGGATTGGAATGCAGCTTTTGATGCGTCGCCCTGAAATTACGGGGTTTATCTCAGTTGCTCCCCCTGCCAATATGTATGACTTTAGTTTTTTGGCACCCTGTCCTTCATCGGGTCTGATCATCAACGGGTCCGCCGATAGGGTTGCTATGCCAAACGATACTGTTACTTTGGTTAATAAACTGCACGACCAAAAAGGAATAACCGTAAGCCACGAAGTGGTCGAAGGGGCAGACCATTTCTTTAAAGACGAAGAAAAGCATATGAATCCTATGATAAACACGGTCTCATCATATGTTGCGCGCCGCTTAACCGAAGCAACAAGGTGACCGCACGCCTAGAACAGCAATTTTTGTTTTTAACGCAAGCGGATGCACTAAAAAAAATCTTGCGCGCAACCCCCGTTCTGGCGGGAGAACGCCTTGAGAATTCGGGAGAACATTCTTGGCATATTGCGCTTTACGCCATGGTTTTGGCTGACCAAGCTGGGCCAGACGTCAATATAGCGCGGGTGATCGAGATGCTGTTGATCCATGATATTGTGGAGATCGACGCTGGGGATACGCCTTTACATGGGCAACATGACCCAAAAACACAATTTCTGGCCGAAGAAAAGGCCGCTGATCGCCTGTTCGGTCTTTTGCCCCCCGACCAAGCCACCCGTTTTCGCGCCCTGTGGAACGAGTTCGAAGACGCCCAAACTCCAGATGCAATTTTTGCCAAAGCGCTGGATCGGGTGCAACCCGTGTTACAAAACATCGCTGCAGGTGGAGGCAGTTGGACGGACTATAACGTCACCATCGAGCAGCTCGAATCCCGTGTGGGGGACAAAGTTGCGAAGGGTGCGCCAAAGATTTGGGACTTTGTGCACGCGAAAGCGCGGCATTTTTTTAACAAATAAACAATAAAACCCAGATATTAACCATTTAAACGAACAATGACGCGCAAAGCGCTGGCCTTTTGGCTGCGAGTACTATAACGCCGCCTCAACCTTTGAAAATGAAAGAGACCCTCCCAATGGAGCTACGCAATATTGCCATTATCGCGCACGTTGACCATGGCAAAACCACATTGGTGGATGAGCTGTTAAAACAATCTGGTTCATTCCGTGATCATCAAGTCGTTGCTGAACGTGCAATGGACAGTAACGACATTGAACGTGAGCGTGGCATCACGATCTTGGCCAAATGCACATCTCTTGAATGGGGCGGTTTGCGCATCAATATAGTTGACACGCCCGGACACGCCGATTTTGGCGGTGAGGTTGAGCGGATTCTGTCGATGGTCGATGGTGTGGTTTTGTTGGTGGACGCGGCTGAAGGCCCCATGCCACAAACCAAGTTTGTCACATCAAAAGCGCTCGCCTTGGGTCTGCGCCCTATTGTGGTTTTGAACAAAGTTGACAAGTCGGACGCCGAACCTGATCGCGCTTTAAACGAGGTGTTCGACCTTTTCGCCAATCTAGGCGCCACAGACGAGCAACTTGATTTCCCTGTTCTTTATGCCTCGGGTCGCGCTGGTTGGGCCGATGAAGGTCTCGACGGTCCACGCAAAGACCTATCAGCTCTTTATGCTTTGGTGGTGAAACATGTGCCACAGCCCGCGCAATTGGCGCAGCGTAACGAACCTTTTAAAATGTTGGCTACAACCTTGTCTGCAGACCCTTTTATTGGACGCATTTTGACGGGCCGTGTCGAAGCTGGCACACTTAAAGCTGGTGACACAATCAAAGCCTTGTCACGCACAGGCGAAAAAATTGAACAGTTTCGAGTATCCAAAGTTTTGGCATTTCGCGGTTTACAACAAACACCCATTGATTTGGCAGAAGCAGGAGATATTGTTACCCTTGCTGGCATGACCAAGGCTACCGTTGCTGATACACTTTGCGATCTTTCCGTTGACGTGGCCTTGCCCGCACAACCAATTGATCCGCCAACCATTTCGGTGACCTTTGGCATAAATGACAGCCCACTTGCAGGTAAGGACGGCAGTAAGGTGCAAAGCCGTGTGATCCGCGAACGTCTGATGCGTGAAGCCGAAGTGAATGTAGCAATCAAAGTTACGGACACACCAGGCGGCGACGCGTTCGAAGTTGCAGGTAGGGGCGAATTGCAAATGGGTGTTTTGATTGAGAACATGCGTCGCGAAGGGTTTGAGCTATCGATATCTCGCCCGCGCGTCTTGTTCCAAGAGAAAGACGGGAAGCGCTTTGAGCCAATCGAAGAGGTCACAATCGACGTAGACGACGAATATACAGGCGCCGTAATTGAAAAGATAACAGGTCCTCGTAAGGGCGACCTGGTTGAAATGAAGCCAGCAGGCGTTGGCAAGACACGCATTATAGCACATGTCCCCTCACGTGGGTTGATTGGTTATCACGGTCAATTCATGACAGACACACGCGGTACCGGTGTTTTAAACCGAGTATTTCACGAATGGGCCCCACATAAGGGCCCAATTGAAGGCCGGCGCGCTGGAGTCTTAATCTCTATGGAAAGTGGCGTGTCCGTAGCATATGCAATGTGGAAACTGGAAGACCGCGGTCATTTCTTTATCGGCGTGCAAGAACCAGTCTACACAGGCATGGTAATTGGAGAGCATAACCGCGAAAATGACCTTGAGGTGAACCCACTTAAAGGCAAACAGCTGACTAACGTGCGCGCTTCTGGCACTGATGAAGCGGTACGTTTGACAACGCCTGTAAAAATGTCGCTTGAACAAGCCATTGCATATATTGATGATGACGAACTTGTAGAAGTAACGCCTAAAGCGGTGCGCCTGCGCAAACGTCACCTAGACCCGCATGAACGCAAGCGCCAATCACGTGCAAGCTAGTAGAAAGGCCGCCATTTATCGCGGCCTTTCTAACTTAAAAAGTTACGACAAGACTTTAGCTTAATTCTCTTCCAAAACCATTAAGCTACGCACAGACGCACCTTGTGCAGCGGCCATGGCAGCTTGATATTCTGATGAATTATAGCAAGCCACCGCCGCCTCAAGAGATGGAAAGCGCGCCACAACATTGCGCGTGCGCCCTTCTCCTTCAAGCTGAACCGATCGCGTTGCACGGGCCAAAAATACACCACCAAATGAGGCAATCACAGCCCCCGCCGGCACGGCATAAAGCTGATAGCGGTCGGCGTCGAGCACATCAACATGGGCAATCCAAAGGGCGGTGGGCATTTAAACCTCCAACAGTTTTGTGACATCCAAAATTGCTTGGCCCGCGCCCGCAATATCAACGCCGCCCGCTTGCGCCATATCAGGGCGACCGCCGCCACCCTTGCCACCCAAGGCAAGCGCTGCGGTTTTAACCAGATTAACTGCAGAAATACGCTCGGTCAGATCGGCGGTAACGCCCGCCGCAACCGCAGGTTTGGCACCAGTATCGGCAATCAGGACAATGACGCCAGACCCTATCTGGGCCTTCATCTCATCAATAAGACCTGGTAGATCTTTGCCAGATACGCCCGAAAGCACTTGCGCGATCAAGTTAATGCCGTTCACCTCAACCACTTCAATAGCCTTGGCACCGCCGCTGCCCATCGCCAACTCACGGCGCAGCTGCGCCACCTCATTGCTGAGCAGGCGCCGTTCCTCTAGCAAACCCTTTGCCCGATCGGCCAATTCAGCTGGTACCACTTTTAACACGTTGACAATATCCGACAATTGCCGGGTTTGAGCCTTCAGATGCACCATAGCGCTCGCCCCAGTCAGTGCCTCAATCCGTCGCACACCTGCTGACGAAGCCGCGTCGCCGAGCAAAACAAACATACCAATTTCGCCCAACCGGTTCACATGAGTTCCGCCGCAAAGCTCAAGTGAATAGGTGGCCAGATCTTGCCCTTTTTGAGAGCCTGACCGCTTGCCCATGGACACAACACGTACTTCATCGCCGTATTTCTCACCAAAAAGCGCCTGCGCCCCTAAGGCGCGCGCATCGTTGGGCGTCATCACACGAGTTTCAACTGTGCTATTTTGGCGAATATAGTGGTTGACCTCGGCTTCGACTTCAGTCAGCTCGGCCTCGGATAGGCCTGCAAAATGGCTAAAGTCAAAACGCAACCTATCTGGCGCGTTCAAACTACCGCGCTGTGCAACATGGTCACCCAAATGGCGGCGCAGCGCCTCATTCAAGAGGTGCGTGGCCGAGTGGTTGGCTTCAATCGCGCTGCGTCTTGCGCAGTTAACGGTCAAGAAAGCGCCTTGAGCGGTCCAGATTTCGCCCTCAGTGACTTGGGCTAAATGCAAGATCAGCCCTTGAGATTTTTTCGTGTCGATGATTGTGGCCAGACCTGTTTCGGTTTTGATCTGCCCCGCGTCACCCACTTGCCCGCCCTGTTCGGGGTAAAAGGGAGTTTGATTTAAGATGATCTGCACGCTTTGACCCTGAGTGGCATTCCCCACCTCGGCCCCAGCAGCAACCATGACCAAAATCTGCCCTTCGGCCGATTGCGTGTCATAGCCCAAAAACTCGCTTGGCTCTAACCGATCAGATAGATCAAACCAAATCTTTGCATCTTTCGTCTCGCCCGATCCCGCCCAACTGGCGCGGGCTTTGGATTTTTGTTCTTGCATGGCGGCGTCAAAGCCGACTGTATCCACAAGGCGGCCTATTTCGCGCAACGCATCTTGCGTAAGATCCAGAGGAAAACCATAAGTGTCGTAAAGTTTAAAAGCCGCCGCCCCCGGCAGAGCCGCCCCTTCGGGAATGCGCGCCAGTTCTACATCTAGCAATTTAAGACCACGGTCCAGCGTTTGGCGAAAGCGTATTTCTTCTAAACGCAGGGTCTCTTCGATCATGGCTTGGGCGTGACCCAGCTCGGGATAGGCTCGGCCCATCTGCTGGACCAAGGCTGGCACCAAACAGTGCATCACCGGATCTTGGGCACCCAACTGATGCGCATGGCGCATGGCGCGGCGCATGATGCGGCGTAAAACATAGCCGCGACCTTCATTTGAGGGCATCACACCGTCAGCAATCAAAAATGATGTGGAGCGCAAATGGTCGGCAATCACGCGGTGATGGGTTTTACCTGCCCCGTCAGGATCGCTAGAGGTTGCGTGCGCTGACGCTTCGATTAAAGCGCGCATCAAGTCAGTGTCGTAATTGTCATGTTTGCCTTGCAGCAAAGCTCCTATACGTTCTAACCCCATGCCAGTGTCGATAGATTGTTTGGGCAAAGGTATCATCGAACCGTCAGAAAACTGTTCATTTTGCATGAAGACCAGATTCCATATTTCAATGAAACGGTCGCCATCCTCCTCTTTTGAACCGGGTGGTCCACCCCAAATTTTGTCGCCATGATCAAAGAAAATTTCAGTGCAAGGGCCGCATGGTCCGGTGGGGCCCATCATCCAAAAATTGTCATCGGTGGGAATTCGAATGATCTTATCATCCGACAGGCCCGCGACTTTTTTCCAAATCTGCGCCGCCTCATCGTCGGTATGATAGACCGTGACCAAAAGTTTATCTTTCGGAATGCCTAATTCTTTGGTTAAAAGTTCCCATGCGTATGGGATCGCTTCGTTTTTAAAGTAGTCGCCAAAGCTAAAGTTTCCCAACATTTCAAAAAATGTATGGTGGCGAGCTGTGTATCCAACATTATCTAGATCATTGTGTTTGCCACCTGCGCGGACGCATTTTTGTGCAGTGGTCGCGCGCGTATAGTCGCGGCTTTCGGCGCCGGTGAAGCAATTTTTGAATTGTACCATGCCTGAGTTGGTAAACATTAAAGTCGGATCATTGCGCGGCACCAAGGGGCTGCTTTCAACAATTTGGTGATCTTTACGTTTGTAGAAGTTTAGAAAAGTCGAGCGAATATCGTTTAACGACGCCATAATGGCCCCCTCTAAGGAAATCAATTTTCCTTCATTTAACGGCGTGGAAGGGCGCTGTCCATCATTGCAGGGAAATCAGATAAAAATGGAGCAAAACAAATGAATTTTGATCCATTTTTGACTAATTTATAGGTCGATCATGTCATCGCCACTTCCAGCGGCGTCAGACCCGCCCAATAGGTCAAAGTTTAACCCGTGCGAAGCGCGAATCTTATCTTCGATTTCGGATGCAATTGTTGGGTTGGATTTCAAAAAGACCTTCGCATTTTCACGCCCTTGGCCAATGCGCTCATCCCCGTAGGAATACCAAGAGCCTGACTTTTCAACGATGCCTAATTTCACACCCAGATCAACGAGCTCACCTACTTTTGAAATGCCTTCGCCATAAATAATGTCAAATTCAACCTGTTTAAAGGGCGGAGCCACTTTGTTTTTCACCACTTTCACGCGGGTTGTATTTCCCGTGACCTCGTCACGGTCTTTGACTGCGCCTATGCGCCTAATATCAAGCCGCACCGAGGCGTAGAATTTTAAAGCATTACCGCCAGTGGTGGTTTCTGGACTTCCAAACATCACACCAATTTTCATACGAATTTGGTTGATGAATATAACCATGCAATTTGATTTTCCGATGCTTGCGGTCAATTTGCGCATTGCTTGGCTCATCAACCGAGCTTGTGAACCCATTTGCATGTCGCCCATATCGCCCTCAATCTCAGATTTTGGAACCAAGGCAGCCACACTATCGACAACAATTAGACCAACAGCGCCAGAGCGCACCAATGTGTCAACAATTTCAAGCGCCTGCTCTCCAGTGTCGGGCTGTGAAATCAATAATTCATCCAAATTTATCCCAAGTTTTTTGGCGTATTGGGGATCAAGCGCATGCTCTGCATCAACGAAGGCGCAAACGCCCCCTTTTTTTTGTTCTTCTGCTACAACATGCAAACTAAGCGTCGTTTTACCTGAGCTTTCAGGGCCGTAAATTTCAATGATACGTCCTTTAGGTAGGCCACCTATTCCCAGAGCAATATCAAGGCCCAAGGATCCCGTCGATGTAGCCTCGATATCCATAGCGGGGCTATCTGCGCCCAAGCGCATAATTGACCCTTTGCCAAACTGTCTTTCAATTTGCGCCAAGGCGCTTTCTAAGGCTTTAGATTTATCCATATCGCGTTTTCCATTAAAGTCGAGGAGGTTTGCCGTCGCCATGTTTTAATCCTTATGTCATAGTTGTTTGTGCGGCAATACTGCCAAGTGTTCTCGCCTTGTTCCATTATGGGAATAAAGGGAGAACAAAGCAAGTATTTATTTATTGAAAAAAATATCCAACCATGGCGCTATGGTCTCAATGGAATTAATTGCATTTAATCCGTTTGGCAAGCGGGACAAACCATGCGAATCTTTGGGTTCGTGCTGTGCAAATCGATTACCTGAAAAAGCAGTTTTAAAAAGATTGAGCTTAAGGTTGATAACTACTTCTTGAGTTCAGGCTGCCATATACGTCAGCGACGGGGTTGTGAATTTTCAATTTTAACTAATTTACTCTAAGATAAGAGTGTCGGCACGCCTGCTTTAAAAGAAAGTTTTAATTGTAACTGAGGTTTCGTTAATCAGCATTTTTTTGCATAAGTGCAACAAAAAATCCGTCGCCCCCTGTGAGCGGGGAAAAGCTTTGCTGCATTTTTATTAAAAAATCTGTGTTATTAACCAAAAATACGTTAATCTGATCTTCATTTTCACAGGTTAGTAAAGAGCAGGTCGTATAGGCTAAATAGCCACCGGTTGTGACCAAGCGCGCGGCATTTTTTAAAATTTCGGCTTGAACCTTTGTTTTTTCTTTTAAACTTTCAATACTTTGACGCCATTTGTTTTCAGGATCGCGTCGCCATGCGCCTGATCCCGAACAGGGTACATCGGTTATAACCATCTCAAATGGCCCTTCTCCTTCGAGCGCGGCAGTGTCCAACACTTTGATCGGAGTACCCGCACGTTTTGCGCGCGCTATCAAATCAATCATACGGCGCGGATTGGCGTCATGGGCAAAGACCGCAGCGGCACCGCGTGCCGCAAGCGCCAAGCTCTTGCCGCCACCGCCAGCGCAATAGTCTAACACCCGCATCGCCGCCGTATCAGGCAGCGCCGCAATCACAGCCTGCGAAGACAGATCTTGTATTTCAATCGAACCAGAAAGATAGGCTTTGGAACTTTGAACTTTTCTTGCATTTTTAGTAACTTCTAAGGCGTAATTAACATTATTATTTGCCGTGACCTCTATACCTTCTTCTAAAAGCGCACACTCAACTTCTGTCATTCCAAAGCGGGACTGATTGACCCTGACATAAAGCGGTGCGCGTTTTTGCATGGCCTGCATTATCAGCTCAAAGTCGTCTTTAAGAGACTCTTTCAAGGAAGAAAAAAGTGTATCGGGACAATCAAACACCACTGCAGGCGGTAAAGTTGCAAGTGCTGGCCCTTGTCCCTCGTGAGGAGTGATGGATGTCGGACTATAGCCGAGGCCCGTGAAAATATCAGCCAAATCAGCGCCCTGGGCAATTAAACCGCCCATAATGATACCTCTACCCGTCATTGCACCGCCCAAGGCCGCATAAGATCTTTGGCATCTCAGCCCATCATACACTAAATCCCTGATTGCAGCACGGTCGCTTGATCCCGCGAAACGGTGCCCTCGCGCCCAATTTGTCAGGACCTGTTCAGCCGCTTGGCCAAACAGGATTTTGTCGGTAATCTCAATTGCTGAAGCGCAACGTGCTGCAGGTGTCATCGACGTTCCTTCGCTTACATAACCATATAATTTGGGCTTTCACGGGTAATTTGCACATCATGCACATGGCTTTCTTTTAGGCCCGCACCTGTAATTTTCACAAATTCACAGCCCTGGCGCATGGATGCCACGGTTGGGTGGCCCGTATATCCCATTGCCGCACGCAATCCACCCACTAATTGATGCACCACCGCCGCAGCCGAACCTTTATAAGGAACTTGCCCTTCGATACCTTCGGGAATCAATTTATCTAAGGCCGCGTCTTTTTGGAAATAGCGATCCGCTGATCCTTGCGCCATCGCCCCGAGAGAGCCCATGCCACGATAAGACTTATAGCTGCGCCCTTGGTACAGGATCACTTCGCCAGGACTTTCATCTGTGCCCGCAATCGCCGAACCCACCATCGCGCAAGAGGCTCCAGCCGCAATCGCCTTTGCAAAGTCGCCTGAAAACTTAATGCCACCATCGGCAATGATTGGAATATCGCCGGCCGCTTTGGCAGCATCCATTATTGCGGTTAATTGCGGCACACCCACCCCGGCGACAATGCGCGTTGTGCAAATTGAGCCTGGCCCAATACCAACCTTAACAGCATCAGCCCCTGCATCGATCAAAGCGCGTGTGGCGCTATAAGTAGCCACATTGCCGGCAACCACCTGAACTGCAACAGAAAAGGCTTTAATGCGCTCAACTGCACGCGCCACCCCTTCGGAATGCCCATGCGCCGTATCAATTACCACCATATCAACCCCCGCCTCAATCAACGCGATTGAACGTTCATAGCCCGCGTCGCCAACAGTTGTTGCGGCAGCAACCCGAAGGCGGCCCAGCTCATCCTTACAGGCGTTGGGGTTTAGTACGGATTTTTCGGTATCCTTTAGGGTTAAGAGTCCCGTTAATTTACCTTGCCCATCGGTAATCAATAGCTTTTCAATTCGACGTTCTTTCATCAAAGAAATAGCCATTTCTCGATCAGCGGGCTCTTGTAAAATTGCAAGATTGGTCGAACTCATCATTACTGAGACGGGCGTGCGCTCGTCCGAAGCGAAGCGCATGTCGCGGTTGGTTACAATTCCTAAAACCCGCCCCGCCCCATCAACAACGGGAAAGCCAGTTACATTATAGCGTTCTTGTAAAATTTTTGCGTCAGCTAAAGTTTGATCGGGGGATAGCGTGATGGGGCTATAGACTATACCACTTTCAAAACGCTTAACGCGGCGCACTTCGCGGGCCTGCTGGTCTGGGTTAAGGTTGCGGTGAATAACACCCATGCCGCCCGCTTGTGCCATTGCAATGGCCATGCGTGCTTCGGTTACCGTATCCATAGCGGAGGACAACAGCGGTATATTTAACTTAATGGATCTGGTCACAAATGTAGATGTATCAGCGCCAGACGGCAAAACTGAACTGGCTGCTGGCAAGAGCAAAACATCATCAAAGGTTAACGCCTCGCGAATCTCCATGTTTCATCTCCTATGGATAAATGAAGGGGTTCGTTTGACAGTTTCCCCTTTCACGACTTTAAAAACGATGCAAGCCCAAATGATCAAAAACAACTTATTGGCGCAAGATGGGAAACCAATCTTGCCGCAAAATCTGGCCCGCGACCATTTCGTGCCCATCAAAAGGCGGCGAGGTGCGGCCCGGGCGCGTCACATAACGCGCGTCATCCCCAATTAGACGCAGCGAAAAGGCACGGCGTCGGTTTTGGGATATATTGCCACGCGCGCCGTGGAGGGTACGAAAGTTAAAAGCTACTGCGTCGCCCGCCTCCATCTCAAATTCGCGAATATTCATGCCTTCGGCGTCAGGATCGGGTACGGCCATATACTTTTCAGGGTCGGGATAGAAGGCGCTGTCCAGCTGCCAACGTTTGGGTAACACCTCTTTTTCCCACAAATGAGAACACGCAACACAGCGCAAGCTTGCCTCACGCACCGGATCAAGGGGTGACCAAAAGCTAATGGTTTGCTGGCCTTCAACAAAATAATATGGACCATCTTGATGCCAAGGCGTAGCTTTGGCAGTACCCGGTTCTTTGACCAACACATGGTCATGAAATAGCTGTACCCGCTTTGAGCGCATCAACTTGGCTGCCACCTCTACCACGTCGGAATGGGCGATCGTCTCTTGAAACTCGGATATGCGTTGCCAGTTACAATAATCATCAAAAAACCGCCCAGCTTCACCCTTGAGTAAATTCTCGGCCGCGTGGGGCCCAGGTTCAGCCATGTTACGTGCAATGCCAGCACGCAGTATCTCAACCTGCTTGGCAAAAAGTCCTTTGACGAAGACCACACCCTCTTTTTGATAAGTGTCGACCATCTCTTGGCTTATATTTGTCATCTCATCCCCCAATTAACTTTTCCAAAGTACTTGAGCGAAGTGAGTTTGAAAATGCTATTTTTTAGTTAAGTCCAACGAGCACAAGTCTGACTTGATCAAATTGGTAAAAATCCTTATCAGCAAAAAAGCACACTCGGATTCGCAAATACAGGCCAAATCTCTGGAAAGTTACATGAGCAAAGCTACTTACTCTTTAGTTGGTGATATTGGGGGAACCAATACGAGAGTGGCCTTGGCCGATGCGGGACGCTTACTCCCCGAAACAGTTGCGCGTTTTAAAAATAGTGAATTCAGTGGATTGGAATCGATCCTCGAACTTTATATTGCGCAAAAAAACATCCAGATTAACGCTCTTTCCATTGCCGTGGCCGGCCCTGTTGCCAAAGACATCGCTTTAATGACCAATCTTGATTGGCGCATTGAAGTGGCTAATCTCACCCGTAGCACAGGTGCCAAACAAGTGTTCTTGCTCAATGATCTGCAAGCCCAAGGCCATGCGCTTGGGTATATGGATGACAAATCTTTACAGCCTATTTTGGCGTCCCAAAAGGTTAATCAAAACTGCCAAGGCGTCAAGCTTGTGGTTGGTGTTGGTACGGGGTTCAATGCCGCCCCCGTCCATGATTTTGGGTCGGAGCGTTTGGTAGCAGCGTCGGAATGCGGACATGTCAATCTGCCGCTTTCGAACACTGACGATTATGCGCTCAATGATTTCTTGCAAAAAAACAATGGTTTTGTCGGCGTGGAAGAGGTGCTGTCGGGCCGAGGGCTTGAGCAACTTTACTCTTTTTCAAACCCAAATAGTCCACATCTTTCTGGTGCCCAGATTATGGGGGCTGTGGGCCAGGACCCAGCCGCTGATCACGCGGCCGAGCTTTTCGTGCGGTTTCTAGGGACCGTTGTGGGCAATTTGGCGCTTACGCATCTGCCTTTTGGCGGCATTTACCTGTGTGGTGGGGTGGCGCGGGCCTTTTCGCCCTATTTTGGCCCGTTGGGATTTGAAGAAAGCTTTTGTAATAAAGGCCGCTTTTCGGACTTTATGTTGCAATTTCCTGTGAGCTTAATCACCGATGACTTTGCAGCCCTGACGGGTTCGGCTGCGTTTTTGCAGCTCAAGTCCTAAGACAAAATATCCATATTCACTGATGGAATGCGCCGTAGGCGGGCCGCATTAATAAGCACAAAGATGGACGAAAGCGCCATCGCACCCGCAGCCAAAATGGGTGATAGCTGTGGGCCACCAAAGGGTACCAAGGCCCCTGCGGCAACGGGTATAAGAACCACATTATACCCAAAGGCCCAAGCCAGATTTTGCTTGATATTGCGCATGGTTAACCGCGAAATTTTAACTCCATTGATCACAGCCCGTAAATCTCGTGACACCAGTATGATTTGTGCTGCGTCCATCGCAATATCGGTACCGGTACCCAACGCTAGCCCCACATCAGCCGCGGCCAGCGCGGGCGCGTCGTTTATCCCGTCACCCACAAAGCCCAAGGCAACCCCTTGCGCTTGCAACTTGGCGATATATGCTAATTTATCTTGTGGCAAAGCCTTGGCTTGAATATCGTCGATCTCAAGCTCCTCCCCGATAGCCCCCGCCACCCCCGCCACATCGCCCGTCAGCATAAAGGGGCGAATGCCAATAGACTTTAGCAGAACAATTGCAGCCTTTGCCGAAGGTTTTATAGGATCAGCCAATGCAAAAACCACGCACACATCGCCGTTTATAGATGCAAAAACAGGGGTTTGAGCCTTTTCTTCATAGGCTTTGGCATGATTTGTGTGCGCGCAAAGTGCCTCGGGATCAAAAAGACCAGCCTGCCCGATCAAAATCTGATCGACCCCGACTTTTGCACTGACTCCAAGGCCGGGAAGTGCCACGAACTCGGAAACCACGGACCCCACTAGCGCTGCGCCTTGGGATTGGGCGTAATTGCAGAGTGCTTGCGCAAGAGGGTGCTCTGACAGGCTTTCAACCGCGAAAATTTTTGACCAAAGACCATCTTCATCGGCGTGATAGGCGGCCTTTAGGTGCGCATTCACAACGTGCGGCAGTCCTTGGGTCAAGGTGCCTGTCTTGTCAAAGCCAATGACCGTAACCTCGGACAGTGTTTGTAAGGCCGCACCTTGGCGGAAAAGCACCCCAAGTTCTGCCGCGCGCCCTGTACCTAAAATGATCGAAATTGGCGTGGCCAGCCCCATTGCGCAGGGGCAAGCAATGATTAATACACTGACCCCTGCCACAAGGGCTGACCCCAAACTTGGCCCAAACCAAAGCCAAATCACGCAGGTCATCAGCGCCACGACCAAGACTAAAGGTACAAACCAAAGCGTGATGCGGTCAACCAAGGCTTGCACGGGCAATTTGGTCGATTGCGCCTGCTCAACCATCGTGATGATGCGCGCCAAGACACTGCCTTGGCCGACGGCTGTGACTATAACAGTCAAACTGCCTTCGCCATTGACTGTGCCGCCGATGACGGTTTCGCCGCTGGTTTTTAAGATAGGCATCGCTTCGCCCGTGACCATGCTTTCTGAGATGTAAGAATACCCGTCAAGTACCTGCCCGTCGGCGGGCACACGTTCACCCGGTAAAAGCGAGACGCGGTCGCCAATGCGCAAGCCGGCGACGGGCACCACAACGACCCCTTCGGGGGTCAGTTTACGAGCAGTTTTAGGTTGTAGGGCCGCCAGTTTGGCGATGGATTGGCCTGCGCGCCCGCGCGACCGACCCTCAAAAAAGCGGCCCCAAAGTACTAATACCACGATCATCATCGCCGCCTCATAATAAACGGCGCGCGCGCTTTGGGGCAAAAGTGCGGGCGTAAAGGTGGCGGTGGCAGAGTAAAGAAAGGCAGCACAGGTACCTAAGGCCACCAAGGAATTCATGTCAGGTACGCCCCGCCAAAGAGATGGAAACCCCTTTTTAAAAAAGTGCCGCCCAGGCACCGACAGCACGATAAGAGTGGCAAAGAATTCAAAGGTCCAAAGGCCTTGCATGGATGTCTTCGTATGTACAAAATCCATGATTGGTGCATACAAATGCCCGCCCATTTCAACCAGAAAAATAGGAAAGGTTACAATACTGGCAAGAAGGCACGAATTATAAAGTGCGGTTTCAGCTTGATCTTTTTGCGTCCCTTCTTTTTCTTGATTTAGCAAGCTGGCGCTGTAACCGGCTTTAGTCAGCTTTTGCGCCAAAAAGTCCAAATCATAGCTGCCCTCTAAACCCACAAAGGCCACGCGGCGGGTGGCCAGATTAGCTTGCGCACCAAAAAGCCCGTTTTGAGCGTTCAAAATCTTTTCAACCCGCGCAGTGCAAGCGCCGCAGGTCATGCCATCAACCATCAAGGTTTGGCGGCTTTGTTTTGGGGCAAAACCCGCAGACTTCAGAGCTGCGGCCACTTGAGGCAACTGCGCAGCCGTACCGTAGCACAGATCAATTCGCCCATCATCAAGTCGCACCCGTGCCGTTTGCACCCCTGAAATTTGCAAGGCGGCACGCTCGGCGCGTAAAACATCGGCCCCGTCGGTGATATTTTCCAACATAAGGCGGCTTTCCATCAGGGGGTCTTTGCTCATTTGGGGCTCTTTCTGCGCCATATTGGCGATGCCTTAAAAGTAAGCCCCATTCTCCACTTTAACAAGACCAGCCTCGGCACCCCTTGCCAAGTGTCGGAACTTGGCATAATTTTAATAAAAATAGGATTAACATGACAACTCTGACCATACCTGACATGCATTGTGGCAAGTGCCGCGCCTCTGTTGAAGCGGCTCTTCGCGGTCTCGAACAAGTTAGGGATGTTTGTTTCGACGCCGAGGCGCGCTTGGCACATGTCATAGGCGACGCGTCTGATCCAACTTTAATTGCAGTGCTTAATGACATTGGCTTTGACGCACAGATCCAGCCATAAAAAGAGCCACATCTCTAAAGATGCAGCCCAATTGTCGTCGACAAACTGCTTTAATTAACCAACCAATTCAAGGCCCGAAAAGAAGAAGCATATTTCACGAGCAGCCGATTCTTCCGAATCCGAACCGTGCACAGAGTTTTCGCCAACCGACAAAGCAAAGTCTTTGCGGATTGTTCCTGTGTCGGCATTGGCGGGGTTGGTTGCGCCCATTACTTCGCGGTTTTTTAAAATAGCACCTTCACCATGCAAAACTTGCACAACAACAGGTTCGGACGCCATAAATTCGCAGAGCTCACCGTAAAAGCCACGCTCGGCATGTTCGGCATAAAAAGCACCGGCTTGCGCCGTTGTAAGGTGAATTCGTTTTTGTGCAACGATCCGCAGACCTGCATCTTCGAATTTTGCGTTAATTTTGCCAGTTAGGTTGCGTTTTGTGGCATCTGGCTTGATGATGGAAAGTGTGCGTTCAATGGCCATGATAATCCTCTTTTCTAGCGATTAACGGCGGGCCCCTGCCCACCCTTTTATTGCGCGGCCCTGCTAGCAGATGCAACGCCGCTTGAAAAGGCCCTGATCTTGCACGAAGATACCTGAAAGCGGCCACAAGCTCGCCAAGGGAATTGACGCGGCCTGTCAGATCGGGCATGGCGTGCCTATGTTACGCATTTCAGATATTTCATACTCCGTCGAAGGTCGCCCACTCTTGGTCGGGGCCTCAACCACAATTCCAACTGGCCATAAGGTCGGTCTGGTTGGCCGTAACGGCACAGGCAAAACCACCCTCTTTCGCCTTATTAAAGGTGAGCTTGCGCTTGAAGGGGGCGAAATTGCTTTGCCCGCACGCTCAAAGATCGGCGGCGTCGCACAAGAAGTGCCCTCGTCATCAACCTCGCTCTTGGATACCGTGCTTGAGGCTGACACAGAGAGAACAGCTTTACTGGCAGAATCCCTAACCGCCACAGACGCGGCCCGTATTTCTGAGATCCAGACCCGCCTAACCGATATCGACGCTTGGTCAGCCGAGGGGCGCGCCTCGTCCATTCTTAAGGGTTTGGGCTTCGATAACGAAGCCCAAACGAGACCTTGTTCAGATTTTTCGGGTGGCTGGCGGATGAGGGTCGCTTTGGCGGGGGTTCTGTTTGCCCAACCTGATCTTTTGCTTTTGGATGAGCCGACCAACTATCTTGACCTTGAAGGGGCACTTTGGCTTGAGGCCTATTTGCAAAAGTACCCCCATTCAGTCATTATCATCAGCCACGATCGCGGGCTTTTGAACCGTGCGGTGCAGGGAATTTTGCATCTTGATGCCAAAAAGCTGACCTATTGGTCTGGTCCTTATGATCAATTTGCCCGCCAAGTGGCGGAACGGCGCGAACTGTTGACCGCCGAGGAGAAAAAGCAAGATGCTCGGCGTGCGCATTTGCAATCTTTTGTTGACCGTTTTAAGGCTAAAGCATCTAAGGCGGTTCAGGCACAAAGCCGTGTTAAAATGCTTGAAAAAATGACGCCTATAACTCCCCCAGAAGAGGCGCGCAAACAAGTATTTACCTTTCCAACACCAGAAGAGCTGTCACCGCCAATTATCAATATGGAGGGGGTAGCTGTGGGCTATGGTGGGCCTGCGGTTTTAAAAAACCTATCGCTGCGCATCGACCAAGATGACCGAATAGCGCTTTTGGGCCGCAACGGTGAGGGCAAATCGACCCTTTCCAAACTTTTGGCGGGAAAATTAGCCCCAATGGGGGGGCAGATGACGCGCTCAAGCAAGCTGCGCATTGGTTATTTTGCCCAGCATCAGGTCGATGAATTGCAAGTCAATGATACACCGCTGCAACATCTACAGTCCTTGCGCCCGAATGAGGGGCAACCGCGTTTACGAGCGCGTTTAGCAGGTTTTGGCCTGATGGCCGATCAAGCTGAAACCGTTGTTGGGCGACTTTCAGGAGGACAAAAAGCGAGACTCTCGTTGTTGCTGGCAACCCTAGATGCGCCACACCTTTTGATTTTGGACGAGCCGACAAACCATCTTGACATGGAAAGCCGCGAAGCTCTTGTCGAGGCCTTGACCGAGTATTCTGGCGCAGTGATCTTAGTCAGCCATGATATGCATTTGCTAGGTTTGGTAGCCGACAGACTTTGGCTGGTTAAGGGCGGCGCTGTAACGCCTTATTTGCGGGACCTTGACTCCTATCGGCGTGAACTTCTGGCCGGTGACGGGGGTGATAAACCCAAAGTAGCAACAAAGGCCGCTGCTCCAAAAGTGAAAACTGCCTCTAAAGAAGAGCTTACCACACTTAAGGTTGATTTTCGAAAATGTGAAGAAAGGCTTGAAAAACTGAATGAAATGCGGGATCGTTTGTCTAAGAAATTGGCGGACCCCGCGCTTTATGAACCGGGTCGC
>FLOH01000899.1_pt1 | contig 51888 bp, 50 predicted proteins | sample 756751 | NCBI WGS metagenome assembly FLOH01 (sample SAMEA4026879, study PRJEB14308) | marine metagenome | biome: coastal water; material: water | depth 74 m | reverse complement strand
ATCATGCGGGTGGTGATGATGTCCCGGTTCCTCGACCAGAAAGCGGGTGCCGGCCAGGCCGCCGCGGATTGATCGTTCCGTTTGGAGAAGCACTTTTTCGGGAAGATGGAGGGAGGTAACGGCTTCTTGAAAAAGGGAGAGGGGGACCCCGAGATCCAACAGGGAGGCGCAGAACATATCGCCGCTGATGCCGGAGGGACAATCGAGATGGAGATGGGTGGCGGACATGATTGAGGATAGATTGACGCATTCGTGGAAAAATCACAGAAAAGAAGGGTGGATCCGAAGGCGTTAAAAAAAGAGGTGGCGGAAGCGGCCTTGGCTTATGTGCCGAAGGGTTGCGTGTTAGGGGTAGGAACAGGCTCAACGACGATGTATTTTATTCGGGGTTTGAAGAAAGGGTGGGTTCGTGGGGCGGTGCCGAGCTCGAAAGAGTCCGAACGAGCTTTACGGAAGAAGGGGATTCCGGTTTTGGATTTAAATCAGGCGAAAAAAGTGAGTGTTTATGTGGATGGGGCGGATGAAGTGGATCGGAGGATGCGGCTGATCAAGGGAGGCGGGGGGGCGTTGACAAGGGAGAAGATCATTGCCACCGCGGCAAATAAGTTCATCTGCATCGTGGATGAGTCGAAGTTGGTCAAGCGGCTCGGGAAATTTCCGGTGCCCTTGGAGGTTGTTCCGATGGCGAGGGATCAGGTAGCCAAAGAGATTCGTCGGAGGGGAGGTCGGCCGGTGTGGCGGAGGAATTTTATGACGGATAACGGGGGGGAGATTTTAGATGTGCACGGATGGAGAGTTACCGATCCAGTAAAAAAAGAGAGAGAACTGGAGGGGATTCCCGGGGTGATCTGTGCGGGTATTTTTGGGAAGAGACGAGCGGATCTGGTGTTGGTGGGTGGCCCGTTGGGCGTGCGCAAGATTAAAGGCGGGCGAGGAATTCGGTGGTGAGTTGGCGGTAGCTGGCGGCGGCGGCACCAGAGGGATCGTGCTCGTAGATGGTTTGGCCGTGGCTGGGGGCCTCGGCCAGCCGGACGGAGCGGGGAATGATAGTTTGCATGACCTGATCCCCCAGATGTTTTCTTAAATCCTCGCTGACCTGTTGACTGAGGCGGGTGCGGGCATCGTACATGGTTAAAGCAATGCCGAGAATGGAGAGGGTGGGGTTTTGGCCGCCTTGTTTGATGCGTTCGACCAGGTTGAGGATTTTTCCAACCCCTTCCAAAGCGAAATACTCGCACTGCACGGGCACAAGAATCTTTTCGGCGGCGACGAGGGCACTGGTCATAAGGAGGCCAACGCTGGGCGGGCAGTCGAGGATGACCAGATCGAAGGCGGGATCGAGTCGAAGGGGATCGAGAGCGGTGCGGACGTGGCTCAGGGGGTTGTCCATTCCGGCCAGATCCATTTCGGCTCCGGCGAGGTCGAGTTCGGAGGCGAGAATCTGGAGGTTGGGGTGGCGGGAAGGTTGTAGCATGTCGAGCGCACGGGCTTGCCCGAGGAGAACGGGGTAGAGGCTTTTGCCGGGCGAGTGCTCGAGGCCGAGGCCACTGGTCGCATTGGCTTGGGGGTCGAGATCGACGAGGAGGACGCGACGACCCGCCTCCGCCGCCCCCGCGGCCAGATGGATGGCGGTGGTGGTCTTGCCGACCCCGCCTTTCTGATTGACGACAGCAACGATGCGCACACCCAAGGGAAACGGCGGAGCGGAGAGTTGTCGAGTGGATTTCCCGAATGGTTCACTTGACCTTTGGGATAAGGTTTATAAAATTTAAGGTTCGATATGATCCGAGTTGAGAATTTAACGAAGCGATATGCGGGGGGAGAGGCGGTTCGGGGCATCACGTTCTCAGTGGAAAAAGGGGAGGTGGTGGGTTTCTTGGGGCCAAACGGGGCGGGCAAATCGACGACGATGCGTATGTTGACGGGGTATCTTCCACCGACGGACGGGCAGATGGAGGTGGCGGGGGCCAAGTTACCCAAAGACAGCCTGCTGGTGCGGCAACGGATCGGATATATGCCGGAGAATGTGCCCCTCTATCCCGAAATGAGAGTGGAGGAGTTTTTGGAGTATCGGGGGCGCCTGAAGAGGGTGAGTCGGGGCGAGATCGATCATCGGGTGTCTCTGGTGTTGGATCAGTGTGGGCTGAGTGAAGTGCGCAAAAAGATCATTGGCTCCTTGTCGAAGGGGTTTCGGCAAAGGGTGGGTCTGGCGGATGCACTCGTACACAATCCCATGCTACTCATCTTGGACGAGCCGACGGCGGGTTTGGATCCGCACCAGATCCGCTCCTTCCGAGAGTTGATCAAGGAGCTGGGAAAGGATCGGACGATTTTACTTTCGACACACATCCTTTCCGAGGTGGAGATGTTGTGTTCGCGGGCGATTATCATCAATAAGGGGAAGATTGAGGCCTCGGATACCTTGGCCAATTTGGAGAAGCGGGTGCAGGCAGGGGCGTTGCAGATTGAGGTCAAGGCAGATCCGACGGCGGCAAAAGAGAAACTCTCCCAGATGGCGGAGGTGAGCGGGGTGACGGAGCTCAAGCGGGCGGGGGATTGGGTTTCGTTTGAGGTGATGGCGGCTCCAGGCAAAGATATTCGGGCGGAGGTGGACGGCCTGATCAAGAGGGAGCAGTGGCCGCTGCGGGAGTTTCGCCGGGAGAAAGCGCGTTTAGAGGATGTTTTTGTGGAGCTCACCCAGGATTAAGCGATGACTCGGGCTTTATGGATTCTTTGGAAGAGGGAGGTGGGGGCGATCCTGCACTCCCCGATCGCTTGGGTTCTGATGACCTGCATGGCACTGATCAACGGGTTTAGCTTCAGCCAGTGTGTGGCCTATTTGGGGCAAGGGGTGAAAGAGTTCACCGTCATGCAGATCTATTTCTATATTTTCCACTTCTGGTTTCTGTTGATTATTCTGGTGCCGATTTTGACGATGCGGCTTTTTTCGGAGGAATATAAGACAGGAACGATCGAGATGTTGTTGACTGCGCCCGTGCGGGACGGAGACGTGATTCTTTCCAAGTTTTTTGGGGTGCTTTTCTTTTATCTACTGCTTTGGATCCCGTCGCTGTTGGGTTTGGCGATCTTTCAGCTGGTGACGAAGCAGGCGGTGCCGGTGGCTTGGATTCCGTTAGGATTCTCGTACCTGATGGTGACGTTGGTGGGGATGATGTACCTATCGATCGGTCTTTTTGCCTCGGTTTTGACCCGAAATCAGGCGGTGGCGGCGATGATCTCCTTTACCACGATCGCTTTGCTCTTTTTCGCGGGTTTTTTGAGTTATCTGGTGAGGGATCCAGGTTGGCGAGAGGCATTGAGTTATATCTTCACCTTGGAGCAGATGCGTTCGTTTAGTGCGGGACTGTTTGATTCCCGGCCAGTGGTGTTTTATTTAAGTGGCACGGTGTTTTTCCTGATTTTGACTCGGCAGGTGATGGCCGGGCGAAGATTGAAAGGATAAGGCGATGAGTGGACCCACCCCTCCTCCTCTTTCTGCGTTGCGTCGGGAGCGGCGCACCCAGTCGATCAATCAGTGGATTTTCCTGCCGATCCTTTTCTTTTTGTTGGCGGGGGTGAACTACATCAGTTGGCGGCACTACCGGCGGGCGGATTTTTCCTTAAACCAGTTCCAGCAGCTGTCGGGTCAGACGCTGAACCTGCTGAAAAGTTTGCCCGGGGAGGTGACCTTGACCGCCTTCTTGGCGCCGGAGGCGGACACAACAGGAAGTTTGATTCAGGAGGATGTGCAGAAGCTGTTGGACGAGTACAAGTACAAGTCGGGCGGCAAAGTGAAGGTGGAGTTAGTGCAACCGTACTTGGATTTTCAGGCGGCCCAGAAGTTGGCGGAGAAGTTTAAGCTGACGAGCAACGAGAATGTGGTGCTGGTACAGTATGCGGAGCGTTCGAAAATCTTAAAGGTGGCGGAAATGGCGGAGATCGACCCAGGAGCGATGATGACGGGGGGAGCGGCCCGGGTGAAATCGTTTCAGGCGGAGGAGAAGATCTCCTCGGCTATCAGTGCCTTGGTCCAGGGCAAGCCAGCGAAGGTGTATGTGACGGAAGGATCGGGTGAGTACAATTTGAATTCTTCGGATAAAGATCCGGCGGGCTATTCGCTGCTTTCGGCGCGGTTGTCTTCGCAAAATGTGGAGCTCTTGCCGTTGAAGTTGGGGGAGCAGGAGGGGGTACCGGCGGATGCGGATGCGGTGATGGTAGCCGGACCGAAGTTTGCCTTGCCCACGGCTTCGATTGCCGCGCTGCAGGCTTATTTGGGTCAGCCGGGACGACTGCTGCTTTTAATGGATCCAGGTGCCCCGACGGGGTTGGAGAAAATTTTGGCGGAACAGGGCGTGGTGGTGGACGCGGACAAGATTTTTCGGAAAGTGGCGGTGTTGAGCACGGCGGGTCTGACCCAAGGAGTGAATGAGGAGACGGTCGGAACACGTTTTTCGGTGCATCCAGCCATTCGGTGGATTGAAAATGTGGGCGGGTCGATTCGGTTTGGGCCGTGCCGTTCGATTACGATCCAACCCGCGGTGGGAGCGAATCCAGTGAAGGCGGAAATGTTGGTGGAGACGTCAGATCGATACTGGGCAAAGGCGTGGCCTTTGGCGGCAGGGAAAAAGAGTGATTTTGTGGAGGGGGAGGATCGGAAGGGGCCGTTTACGGTGGCGGCGGCGGTGGATGGGACGGTGCCGGGGGATCGCGGCAAAGAGAGCCCAGCCTTACGGGCGGTGGTGGTGGGATCAGCCGCTGCCTTTGCCAACCAAAATATTTCGCCGTTGGAGGTGGACTTTATGGTGAACGCGATTCAATGGGTCTTGGGCCGGAATGAGTCGCTGGGGATTTCGCCGAAAACACCGAAGGATTTTTCCGTATCGATGGACGAGGGGCAGCAGAGGGTGATTATGCTGTCCACGCTGCTGGGAATTCCTGCCCTGACGGGATTGCTGGGTTTTTTCGTCTGGTGGCGTCGTCGCAGCTGAGAAGGAGAGAGCGATGAGTACGCGGTCCCTTCTGGTGTCCGTCGGGTTGATGTTGGGGATGCTGGGGGCGCTGAGTTTTCTACAGAAACAGGTTCCCGGGACGGAGCGGATGGCGAAGGAGTCCCGCCGAATTACGGATATGCCGGTGCGGGAGGCGGATCGGATTGAGCTAAAGGTGCCGAAGGGAGAGTTTGTTTTCCGGAAAAAAGAGGGCGAAGAGTGGCAGTTGGAGAAGCCGATTCAGGGAGCGGCGGATGGGACGGCGGTGGGGCGACTCCTTTCGGAGATTCAATTTGTGGAAAGCTTGCAAACCTTACCGTCCGGAAAAAAGGATGAGGCGATGATGCAGAATTTCGGTTTAGGGCAACCGAGTCGGACTCTGGTTATCCGAATGAAGGAGGGGGTGTGCCAGATTGAGACGGGACGGGATACGCCGATTGCGGGCGGGGTTTACACGCGGATTCAGTCGGGCAAAGAGGGAGAGAGGATTGCGGTGGTGCAGAGCCAGTTGACCGAGGCGATGGACAAGGATTTGACGGAGTGGAGAGAGAAGCGGGTGATGCCTTTGCTGGTGCCGGACGTGCAGGAGCTGCTCTTGCATCAGGGCACGTTGGAGGTGGAGGTGAAGAAAAAGGATGGAGAGTGGTCAATTTTAAAGCCGGTGGAGGCTCCGGCAGATCCGGTGGCGGTGATGGGCGTCTTGGGAGAGATTTCGTCTCTGAAGGCCACGCAATTTGTTTCCGACTCGGGCGGCGATTTGGCTTTGTATGGGTTGAATGCGCCGAGCCAATCGTTTGAGGTCAGAACGAAGGCGACGAATCGGATTTTGCAAATTGGGTTGAATGATCCGAAAGATACGAACCAGGTTTTTGCGAAAGTGGCGGATCAGCCATCGGTTTTTCTTCTACCTCGGGTGACGATTGAGGGGCTCGGAAAAGTGGCCGATCGCGTGAGAGATAAGCGGCTGGTGACGATGGGGGATGCGGGTCAGGTGGATTCGATTGAGGTAACGGGCAAGGGGGGTGAGTACCGATTGGAGAAAGAGAAGAGTAGGGCGGGATGGAATTTGGTTTTTCGGCAAAAAACGCGGGCGGCGGATGGAGCGGCGGTGGATCGGTGGTTAATCTCATTGGCGGAGATCCGGGCGAATCGTTTTTTACCGACGGAAGATCCTGCTCGGATGGGGTTGACCAAGCCGAGGCAGTCGATCACTTTGAAGTGGGGTGGAGAGACGAACAAGGTGGAGACGATCCAGTTGGGGGACGAGACGAAAGAGGAGGTATTTGCCAGGGGATCAACAACGTCGGGGGCGATGGTCGTTCCGATCGCGCTGGCACGTGGGTTGCCGGAGACGGCGTTGGGTTGGTTGCCCAAGCGCGTGTTCCCGGCCGATTTTGGAGCGGTGGAGAGTTTCATTTGGGCCGTGGGCACTTCTCGGAAAGAGTTTCGCCGCGCGGGGGGTGGGCGATGGATGAGTGGAGGAGAGGATCAAACGATGGTGGGTGCTTACGTGAAAAGATTGGAGGAGATGGAGGTGGTGCGATGGATGGGGGTCCCAAGCAAAGCGGAGATTGGTCGGACGGAGGTGAAAATTATAGCGGAAGGAAAAGAAGGAAAAAAAGTGAAGATGGTGGTGTCGAAGGGAAAAGGAGAAGTGATTCTGCGGTTGGAGGGTCAGGACTTCGTGGGTGTTTTGGAGCGGGCCGGTTGGGGCTGGTTGAAGCAGGATCCCAGCTTGCCGATGGGGAAGCCAACCCAGAGGTGACGAGCCCACGATTTGGGTTACGCTGGAGGTGTGGGTGAATCTTCCAAACCAGTGGCTCGAGAAGGGCAGTCGCGAGTCCGTCCCAAAATGTACGGAGTGGCGCTTTATTTGGTTGCGGGCATTTTACTTCTGCAGGTGCTCTTTTGCTTGTCGGTTTTCTTTTTGCGGCCCTACGTGATCGCCAAGACTCCCGAGGGAATTTTACAAAGCGAGAGGGAGAAGGCGGGGGAGTGGATGGGAAATCTGACCCGCTTTTTGCAGTCGCGTATGCAGATAGGAATCCCTGGGCAGGGGGGGGGTGAGAAAGCCACGAACACACCTGCGGTCTCCCCATGAACGAGGGGAAAGTGCGCACATGGTTGTGGGCGGCGGCAGGTTTGGTGGCGATCCAAGTGGTGGCCTTGCTGGGGTTGATGCAGATGCGAAGTGGGGATCGGGAGAAGGGTCGGGAGTGGGCCTTAGATCCTGACGCGATCGCGGCGGAAGCCGAGCGTGAGAGGGAGTCGAGCGAGGCGCTGCGCAATCTTCCGCTGCCGGATGGAAGTGTGCGGTTAAGTGTAGCGGCGGCAAAGGCGGCGGCTCCGCAGGTCGAGGATCTCTTGGCGCAAGCTCGGGATTTGCAAAATCGAGGGCAGTTCGATTTGGCGGAGAAGTTGTTGGAAAAGGCGCGTCAGCAAGATCCGAAGCACGGAAGGGTGAAGGTGGCGGCGGCTCTATTGGCGGAAGCGCGAGGGGACACCGCAGGGGCTTGGCAACGGTGGAGGGATCTGATTCAGGCGAGCGATCCGGGGGGTGCGGTGAGAAGGTTGGCCTTAGCGCGGTCGAGGATTTTGGAAGAGAGAGTTCGATTGGAGCAGGTGGCACGGCAGCGAGAGGAAAGTTTGGCCAAGAATCCACGCAAATTGGCTTTGGTGGGGGCGGAGGAAAAAGTAGGCGAGGGGAGGCGAAGGGTAGATTGGCAGGTGCGGGCGATTCGCGGAGGGGGTCGATTGGATGCCAGCCAGGTGGTGGTGCGGGTTTCTTTTTTTGAGAGGGGAGAAAACGGGGTGTTACAAAAAAGTCAGGCGGTACTGGCTAAGTGGGATCAAGGTCCGCCTTTAGTGGAGAAGGATGGGGTGCGGGTGGTGAGTTGCGAACCAAGGACGAGTGTGGGGGCACGATACGCGGGTTATACGTGGCAGATTTACTATGCGGGGGAGCTTCAGGATGAGCGGATCCAACCGGCCTCACTGCGAGGAGTTTTGCGTGAAATGCCGCGGAGCTGACGGGGCTCGAACCCGCAACCCCCGCCGTGACAGGGCGGTGCTCTAACCAATTGAGCTACAGCTCCAACAAAGGTAGAACCATACCAAGGATGGCGAACAGACCAAGTCAGGATTTTTCGGCCGAGGTGATTGTCATCGGCAGTGGAATCGCGGGCCTGAGCTTTGCCTTGAAGGCGGCGAGATGTGCCAAGGTGCTGCTTTTGACGAAGAAGAACGCGGCTGAGTCCAACACCAACTATGCGCAGGGAGGGATTGCCTGTGTGACCTCAGCGGAAGATTCGGCGGAGCTGCATATTCGAGACACGGTCGGGGCGGGGGCCGGATTGTGTCGGGAGGAGGTGGTGCGGGATGTGGTGCAGGACGGGCCCGCGCGAGTGGCGGAGTTGGTGGAGTTAGGAGTGAAATTCACTGAGCGGAAAAACGGGGTGGGGCACGAGCCGGATTTAGGAAAAGAGGCGGGACACAGCAAGCGGCGGGTTTTGCATGCGGGAGATATCACGGGGCGGGAGCTGGAAAAGGCGCTGCTGGCGGGGGTGCGCGCATCACCGCAAATTCGAGTTCGGGAAGATATTGTCGCGATCGATCTGGTGACGACCAAGAAGAGAAAGTTGCCTGGTCCTAACCGGGTGCTGGGTTTGTATGTTTTGGATGGCGGGACCCAGCGGGTGGAAGCGATTCCAGCGCAAGTGGTGGTGTTGGCGACGGGTGGATGTGGAAAGTGTTACCTGTACACGACGAATCCGGGGATCGCGACGGGGGACGGCGTGGCGATGGCTTATCGGGCAGGGGTAGCGATTGCGAACATGGAGTTTGTGCAGTTTCACCCGACTTGTCTTTTCCATCCCTCGGCACCGAGTTTTTTGATTTCGGAGGCGTTGCGGGGGGAGGGGGGAGTGGTGGTGAATGCGAAAGGAGAGGATTTTACAAAAAAGACGGATCCGCGCGGCTCACTGGCCCCGCGAGACATCGTGGCACGGGCGATCGACGAGGAGATGAAGGAGTCGGGTGCGGCCTGTGTCTATTTGGACATTCGGGCCAAGGGAGCAGAATTTTTAGAGAAGAGGTTTCCGGCGATTACGGCCACGTTGCGGGGTTTGGGGATCGATCCGGCTTTGCAGCCGATTCCGGTGGTGCCGGCGGCCCACTATCAGTGTGGGGGAGTTCCGGCGGATCTGGCGGGAAAAACGGAGTTAACGGGATTGTGGGCCTTAGGCGAGGTTGCCTGCACGGGATTGCACGGGGCGAATCGGTTAGCGAGCAATTCGCTCCTGGAGGCGTTGGTCATGGCGCATCGGGCGGCGGAAAGTCTGCCGACCGTCTTGGCCAAAATGGCGAGGGTGGTTTCGATTCCGGCTTGGAAAGAGGGGAAGGCGCATGACGCAGATGAGATGGTGGTGATTACCCACAACTGGAAGGAGATTCGGCAGTTGATGTGGGACTATGTCGGCATTGCCCGAACAAAGAAGCGTTTGCTGCGCGCTCAGTCCCGATTGCGGTTGCTGCTGCAGGAGGTGGAGGAGTTTTACTGGAACTTTCGGGTGACGGGAGATCTTTTAGAGCTACGGAATTTAGCTCTTTGCGCGTCCCTGATTGTGGAATCGGCGCTCCAGAGAAAGGAGAGCCGTGGTTTGCATGCGATCGCAGACTACCCAAAAATGCAGAGGGCGCCCCAGGACACGGTGATTCGGCCGAAGGAAGTGGGTTAAACGAATTAGGGCTTCGCTTCGCGCCACCAAGCGAGGAAGGCGAGAACGGACCAGAGAGAGCGGCGGTGGTCGGCTTGGCGGGAGAGATGTTGCTGGGTCATGGTACGGACGGCGGCGGGATCAAGAATCCCCGTGGAGGCCACGAGCGAGGGTTGGGTGAGATCTTCGGCCCAACCGCGAAGATCTTGTTGGAGCCAGGAGGCGACGGGCATGGCAAAACCGGCTTTTTTGCGATGTAGAATTTCGGGAGGGAGATCGTTTTTTAAGGCCTCCCGCAAAATCAGTTTGGTTTGGCGGCCGCGCATTTTGTAGTCGGAGCGCAGAGAGAAGGCGTGCGTGACGAGATCGGGGTCGAGAAAGGGAACACGGACCTCGAGAGAGTGGGCCATACTGGCGCGATCGACTTTCATCAGGACGCACTCCTGCAGGTAAAGCTTGGTGCAGAGGTAAAAAATCCGCTCGAGCCCGCCGGAGAGGCCGCTGCGGTAGGCGAGGCGGGTGACATCTTCGAAGGCGTTGTGGCGTTGGAGTTGTTGTCGAGCGTCGGGGGAGAGGAGGTCGTGGCGTTCACTGTTGCCGCAGGCTCCCATCCAGAGCAGAAAACGAATTTCCGCGGGCAGACCGAGCCCTTTCAGAAATTGAGCCATGATAAAGGGTAGGCTTTTGTAGTTGTGGGAGACGGGCAGGCGTTGGATGAGATGGTTGATGGCGACGCGGACGCCTACGGGGAGAAAGGAGAGGCGTTCCACGAGCAGATGGGCTTGAAAGCTGGGGTAGCCGGCAAAAAGTTCGTCCCCTCCGTCTCCACCGAGAACGGTTTTTACTTTTCCCGCGGCGAGCTTGGCCAAGAACCAGGTCGGCACGAGGGAGGCATCGCCGAGGGGTTCGTCGAGGCCGCGATAAATGGAGGGAATCGCCTGGGAGACATCTTTGGCCGAGAGGGTTTGGTGGTGGTGCTCGGTGCCGACCTTGCGGGCGACCATTTCGGCAAAGGGAAGCTCGTTGTAGGAGGCTTCCTGAAAACCGATGGAGAAGGAGTGAAGTTTACGGCCAGCGAGAGGGGCGGCGAGGGCGGCCACGGCGCTGGAGTCGATGCCTCCGCTGAGGAGGATTCCGACATCCACATCGCTGCGCAGTTGGTAGCGGACAGCTTCGCGAAGCAGTTCGCGGGTGGTTTGGGCGGATTCATCGAAGGTGCCTGCGCCGACGGGATTGTCTTCGATCGGCAGATCGTAAAAATATTCGGATCGGCGACCGGCGGGAGACCAGGAGAGAAGTTGGCCAGGCTCCAGCTTGCGCACGCCGGCGTAAGCGGTGGAGGGGGCGGGGATATACCCGAGGGCGAGGTACTTGTTGACGGAGGCGGGATCTAGACCTGGCGAAAAATTGGGATAACAGAGGAGGGAGCGAAGTTCGGAAGCAAAGAGGAGCTCCCCACGGTGGTTGGCATAGTAGAGGGGCTTGATGCCGAGGGGGTCACGGACAAGGGTAAGGCGTTTCTCGGCAGAGTCCCAGATAGCAAAGGCGAACATCCCATTGAGACGAGACAGGCAGGAGGCTCCATCTTCTGCCCACGCTTGAAGGAGGACTTCCGTATCGGATTGGGTACGAAAGGTGGCTCCACGGGCTTCGAGGTCACGACGGAGTTCGAGGTAGTTGTAGATTTCGCCATTAAAGACGATGTGCCAGCGACCATCGGCGGAGGACATGGGTTGGGCCCCGCCGGCGAGGTCGAGAATACTGAGGCGGCGATGCCCGAGGCGGACAGCAGGATCGGAGTAGGTGCCTTCCGCATCCGGGCCGCGGTGGGTGAGGGCACGATTCATCCTCTGGAGGGCAGCCTCTGGTTGGTCGGGGGCGTGACGGTGAGTGGTAAATCCGGCGATGCCGCACATAGGAAAGTAGACTCGACGGAAGAGGGAGATGATTCAAGGCTCGAGCTTGGATGATTTGAGGATCAAAGGCAGGATCGAGGGGTGAGAAGTGAAGCCAATGGGAGAGATCGAATTTTGCTTCTGCTTTTGGCGGTGGCGGTGGCGTTTCCTTTCTTAGGGTCATTTGGTTTATTAGAGCCGGATGAGGGAAGATTTGCTCAGATCGGCAGGGAGATGGCGGCGAGTGGTGATTTTCTGGTGCCGCGTCTCAATGGTATCGAGCAGTTTTACAAACCACCTCTAGTTTATTGGATTTCGGCCGTTGGGTATCGGTTGTTCGGCGTAACGGAGTGGACGGCTCGATTGCCCTCGGCGTTGGCTTTTGCCGGGGTCATTTGGCTGACCGGATGGATGGGTTGGCGATTGCGGGGGCGAAAAGTCGGGTGGATGGCGGCGTTGATTCTGGCGTCGATGGTGGAGCCGTATGCGTTGGGGCGGCAGATCACGTTGGATATGAGTCTGACCTTTTGGGTGACGGCGGCATTGGCTTGTTTAGTCGAGGTGGGGATGGGAAGCCGAAGTAGATGGGTGGGTTACCTTTTCTTTTTATGTATGGGCTTGGGATTTTTGGCCAAAGGGCCGATGGCGTGGGTGGTGCCGTTGTCGGGAGCTATTAGTTGGATTTGGGCGACGAGGGGAAGTGAAAAGAGATTGTTTTTGCTGTGGAAAAGTGGAGTTCTGCTCACCTTTGCCGTGGCGATGAGCTGGTTTGTGGTGGTTTGTTTTCGTTACCCCGAATTGTGGAACTATTTCCTGGGTTATGAGTTGGTAGAGCGTTTTGCGAGCACGACGCACGGCCGGTCGAAGCCTTGGTGGTTTTTTATTCCGATTCTGGTGATTGGGGCGATTCCATGGACCGGTTTCCTACCAGGATTGGCCAGGCAGGCAGTGGATAAGATCCGGGAGAAAAAAATGGGGCCAGTGGGTTGGTTCTTGGGATCGAGCGTGGTGATTCCTTTTGTGGTGGTGAGCTGCAGTGGATCAAAATTACTGACGTATATTCTTCCGATTTATCCGGCTTTGGCACTGGCGTTAGCGATTTGGTTGAGTGGGAAGGTTTGTCCCCGATGTGAGAAGGTGGGCTGGGGATTCGCGCTGATTTCCTTGGGGGTGCTTGGGCCAATGCTTTGGTGCGTGCGTTATGTTTGGAGCGAAGCGGCGGAGGTGACACCTTCGACGGGCTATCTGGTGGGGGCGATGCTCATGGCGAGCGTTTTGATTTTGCTTTGGGGATGGAAAATCAGAAAGGGGGATGTATTGGCGAAAGTGGGATGGGTGGCGGGAGTGGCGATTTTTCTATGGCACGGGGCCAGTTGGGAGATGGAACGGATCAATGATCTTTTGGGAAGACAGGCAAGTGTTTGCTCCTTGGCGAAGTTGGCCAATCGACATCAACCTGAGCGTCTCTTTATTTATCGGGCGCGCGCGGCGGGTTTGCTTTTCGTGACAGATCGAAAAGTTTGGATCAGTCGAGCGGATGCGGATGTTGTCGTGAAACCGTCGATTGAGGCGGAGGGTCGACTTTTTGCGAAGCCAGGTGATTTGCAGCAAGGATTGTCGGCCGGTCAAAAAGTGGAGGGGATCACGCTGCGGCACGTGTACCGAGAGGAGTTTGAGGGCAAGGGGTGGGAAATTTTGGGACGAGCAGGGGAATTCTATCTCATCCGTGGTTATGGGGCGGGTCGATAAAACCTATTGGCAGATCCATGTTGCTGCATAGTTATGCTTCAGCGAATTGAATCGATGCGGGTGACCTACCTTCAAGTATACCGACCCCTAGCCAGAGAAGGGGATTGAATCGGCAGAGGTGCTGAGGTGGGGTCAGGTGAGGAGAACTTTCGCGGAGTAAGAGGTGAGTTTTTTGTCGTGTGTAATAAGGGTTAGAGATTCCTCCAGTGCCTGAGCCAGTAGAAGTCGATCGAATGGATCCTGATGGTGGTTGGGGAGGTGACGGAGCCTAGCTCCGGGGCGATATTCTAGGGCGAGAGTCTGGAATCCGCGTTTTTCAATCTCCTGCTCGAGGTTATTGGGTGCTTGGAGCTTTCCCAAGGTCTGCTTGATCGAGATTTCCACGGCGGAGATGGCGCTGATAAAGACTGGGTAAAGAGGATTCAGGATGAGAGCACGGATTTCCGATCGGATGCGATCTGGGTTGGACAAGGCCCAGAGGAAAACATGGGTGTCGAGGAGGTAGCTCAAACCGATGAACCCAAGAAGAGGTTTTGAATGCGCTTATCTTCCGCATCAAAATCTTTGGCGATGCGAATCTTTTTATTCAGCCCACCCAAGCGGCGGGGGATGGAGGTGGGAAGATAGGCGGTCAGGCGGACCATAGGCTTACCGTGTTTGCTTAAAAGAATATCGGTACCCGTGGCCGCGGTTTCCATGAGGCGCGAGAGGTGGGTTTTGGCGGCTTGCACGTTGATTATCTTCATAGAAATATTCTGGTCTGATCTGGTCTGGTGTCAAGGAGTGGGGTGGTGGGAGATTTTGGGACGAGCGGGGGGAATTCTATCTCATTCGTGGCTTTGGGACTGGTCAGTAAAACCTACCGGCGGAGGGGGTCGAACCCACACTCCCTTGCGGGAAACGGATTTTGAGTCCGTCGCGTCTGCCAGTTCCGCCACGCCGGCTAAGGTTGTTTCTATAATCGTCTATGGGGCGGGGTCGTGACAAGGGGTTTTCCTATGGATCAAGTAGGCTAGGGTGGTGAGATGACTTATCTTCGTTACGGCTTGTGGGGTTTGGCACTTCTCTTCGGGCTGTGGTGGGCGATGGATCGAGGAGAAATGGACGGAAATAAAATGAAACAGGAGGAGCCTGTGGCGCGACCGATCTCCAAGGCGAAGCTTGAGGGTGCGATGGGACAGGAGGAGGGAAAGGATTCACGGATGGGTGGTTCAGGAAAAGCAAAAGAGGGTTTCGATGGGTCGATGGAGACGGGATCGGGCGATGAGATTCCGGGGCAGAAGATTCTTCGCTTCAAAAATCGAGCGGCCTACGAGAGGTTTTTGAAAGGGGCACCCGCGGGGATGGTATTGGGTCAGATTGACGGCTTGCGGGCGGTGCAGGTGAAAGACGGGGAGTGGTTGAAATCGATGGCGAATGCATCTGAGATGGAGGTGGGGAAGAACTACTATGTGGCGGTTCCTGAGCTCCCGGCGGAAGTGAAGGCGATGGGGGATGCCTTTTACCGTGGCGTGGGGAGAGATGCAGTGAAGTTGATGGGTGGAGAGGGGGTGACATCGGATTGGGGAAAAGGGGTGACGGTGGCGCTGATGGATACGAGTTTGAGTCCCAAGAGTGTCGATTTGGGAAGCGAGGAGGGGCATGGAATCGCGATGGCTTCTTTGATTTCAGGGGGGGGACTGGCGCAAGGGGCGGCACCTGGGGCAACGATTCTGGAGTACGCGGTACTGGATGGAGTAGGGAGGGGGGATAGTTTTACATTGGCCAAAGCCATTTATGCGGCGGTGGATCAGGGGGCGAAAGTGATCAATATGAGTCTTGGGTCGACGGGGGATAGTTCGGTGGTGCGGGATGCGGTGGCCTATGCGTTATCGAAAGATGTGGCGCTGGTGGCTGCGACTGGAAATGAGGCGATCAATCGGGTGGCCTATCCCGCAGCGTATGATGGGGTGGTGGCGGTGGGGTCGGTCGATGGGGATCCGGTGAATGCGCAACATCTTTACTTTTCGAACCGAGGGGCGGCGGTGGATGTGGTGGCACCCGGTTTTGCGGTGGTAGCAAATTGGCCTGGGGGAAAGATGGTCGAAGTGAGTGGAACCTCGGGCTCGACGGCGCTGGTGAGTGGGGCGATCGCGGCGATTTTATCGAAGGAGAGAAACTTGACTGGAAAGCAGGCGGCCGAGCTACTCATTCGGTATGCGAATGACACGGGATTCGCAGGGGTAGACGATGAGACAGGGAGGGGGGTGGTCAATTTGCAGAGGGTTTTTGAAAGAAATCAAAGAGGGATCACGGATTTGGCCATTGCGGGAGTGAAGTTAGATCCGGCCGGAAAGGTGACGGTGGCGGTGCAGAATCGTGGAACGGAGACGGTGAACTCCCCCACGATTGAGATTACGGTGAATGGAGCGACGCGGAAATTTTACCCCGGTTCACTAGCTCCGAACCAATCGATGGCGGAGTCGGTCCAGTTTGACGCAGCGCGGGCCAAGCAGGAGGGAAGTGTATTCGTGGGGGCAAACGTGGAAGTGCCGAGGGGGAGCGACACGCGAAACAGGAACGATATGTGGACCGGTGGATTTACAATTTCGAAGTAGCGGGAAATTTAAAATATTTTAGCCAGGAACTTCGGATTGGAGGGGGGCGTCGCCGAGTTGCATCGGTTCGAGGATGATATCTTTCACGGTGCCACCGGCAGGAATCATCGGCAGGACGTGTTCGGTGTAGGGGACCATGACGTCGAGAACGTAGGCGGTTTTCGAGGCGAGCAACCGTTGGAGGGCGGGGCGGATCTCCTCCGGTTGGGTGATACGCTCCGCCGGAACCCCGAAGCCTTGGCAGATCGGAAGGTAATCGGGAAAGATTGTTTTCGGGGAGTTGGGATCGCCGAGGAAGGTGTGACCGCGGTTGCTGGCGAAAAAGCGATCTTCCCACTGCACAACCATCCCAAGGTACTGGTTATTGATGATGATGGCTTTGGCAGGAATATTTTCGGCAATGGCGGTGGCTAATTCCTGCACGTTCATGAGGAAGGAACCGTCGCCATCGATATCGATCACTTCGCGATCAGGGCAGGCGACCTTGGCGCCGACGGCCGCCGGATAACCGTAGCCCATGGCGCCGAGACCGGCAGAGGTCAAGAAGCTGCGGGGGTGATGGAAATCGTAGAACTGCCCAGCCCACATCTGGTGCTGGCCAACGCCCGTGGTGATAATGGCCTCTCCCTTGGTCAGGCGGCAGAGCTCCTCAATGACCTGTTGGGGCATGATGCGTCCGGGGACGGGAGTGTAGGAGAAGGGATATTTTTTTCGCCACCCTTCAATCTTTTCGCGCCACTTGGCCCATCGTTTGGGAAGATGGGTGTGGGAACGGCGGGAGAGAAGCTGGTTCAGGCCTTTGAGGGCGAGGCGGACATCGGCTAAGACGGGCAGAGCGACGACCTTATTCTTGTTGAGCTCGGAAGCATCGATATCGATGTGAACGATGGTGGCTCTTTTGGCGAACTCGGAAACTTTTCCCGTGACGCGGTCATCGAAGCGAACGCCGAAAGCAAGCAGGAGATCGGATTCGTCGACCGCATAATTGGCGTAGACGGTGCCATGCATCCCGAGCCACTTGAGAGATTGGGAGTCGGTTTCGGGAAAGCAGCCGATTCCCATCAACGTGGTGGTGACGGGGATGCCAGTGGAGCGGGCAAATTTGAGAAGATCCGCCTCGGCCCCTGAGGTGATGATCCCGCCCCCGACGTAGAGCATGGGTCGCTCTGCTTTTTCGATCAGGCCAAGAATTTCGTGCAGGGCGACTTCATCGGGCGCGGCCGGCGGATGGAAGCCAGGAATATCCATGGCGGCGGGCCAAGTGACTTGGGCGGTGGCTTTCTGAACATCTTTGGGAATGTCGATGACCACGGGGCCTGGGCGACCGGTGGTGGCAATGTGGAAGGCCTCGGCCACGATGCGGGGGATATCGCCCGGATGCATGACGAGATAGCTGTGCTTCACGATCGGCAGGGTGACGCCGAAGACATCGGTTTCTTGGAAGGCGCCACGGCCGATGGCGGTGGTGGGAACCTGACCGGTGATGGCGACCATGGGAACGGAGTCCATAAAGGCATCGGCGATTCCCGTGACCAGGTTGGTCGCTCCCGGACCGGAGGTGGCCATGACGACGCCGACTTTGCCGGTGGCGCGAGCATAGCCTTCGGCCATGAAGGCGCCGCCCTGTTCGTGGCGAGGGAGAATGGTGCGGATCTTTTTCGATCGGGTAAGGGATTGGTGAAGCATCATGCTGGCCCCGCCGGGGTAGGCAAAAATGGTGTCGACGCCGGCGTGCTCGAGAGCTTGCACGAGCAGATCGCAACCCATGGTCGGGGGCGACAGCTTGGATCGAGCCTGGGAGGGCTTCTTCGCAGGGGACTTAGTTTTCACTTGGCTCATCGGGCTAATCGTAGTGGAGAAAAACTGCGAATTCGAGCGAAATTATCAATTTCTAGATTGACTAGTCAGACCAGTCGAATACTATCGATTTATGAAATTGGTCCCCGCTTATGAGGCGAAGTCGAAGTTTTCCGAATATTTGAGGGCAGCCTCGGAGGGGGAGAGTTTTGTCATCACGCGCAATGGGCAGCGGATGGCGGAGTTGCGCCCTTGTCAGGGACCGGAGTTGCGAAGAAAGAGAGGAATGCTGAGGGAGAAGTTTGCGCCATTAGGGGAGAAGTTCCATCGCCCGATCGAGGATTTTTCGGTTTCCTCATGAAATTGTTGATCGATACCGCCGCGTTAATTTGGTTTTTGCGTAAGGATGAGGAGATTTCCGCTCGCGCGGCGGGAGCGATGGAGGATTCGCGGAATCAGGTTTATGTGAGCGCGGCCGCGTTGTGGGAGATCTCGGCCAAGGCCGCGACGGGGGCGTTGGTGGCTCCGGACGGCTTGGGGGAGACATTAAGTCAGGATCTAGAGGCGGTGGGTTTTCGAATCCTTCCGATCGAGGGAAGACATGCGGAGGAAGTGTATCAATTGCCGAGAGTGCACGCGGACCCGCTGGATCGGGTCATGATTGCCCAGTGCCGATTGGAAAAAATGACCGCGGTGACGAACGACCCCGCTTGGTCGGATCGTCGATATGAAATATCGACGTTGTGGAAGTAGGGGGGGCTGCGCCCCTCGCCCACTTCGCGGCGGAGCGACGAAGGGTTGGGGCTTAGATGTGTTTTGAGTCGGCGTGGTCTTTGACAACGTAACCGGAATCTTGCCGTTTATGATTCACTTCGTTCTTTTTGACGTAGCCATCGTAAATATCTTGCGCGGTCATGCCCATGGTCTGGGCCATGGAGACGAGGAAGTGAAATAGGTCGACGATCTCAACGCGGGCGTTTTGCTCGTCGATTTTCTGGTATTTGGCCCACCATTTCCAAGGGAAACTATCGATCAGCTCAGCCAGCTCCTGGGACATGGCGCGGGAGTAGTTGAGGGCCCACTTGGTTTTTTCGTCGGGGGTGAGATGGGCGAGATCGACCCCGATTTTTTTGTTGAGCAGATCCTGCATGCGGAAGATTTCGTCGAGCTTATCGGGGGATGACATAGAGTAGGCGTAGCGGGTGGGAGCGGAAGAAGGAGACTTTTCTACAGAAAAACTAAGTTGGCTGTGAAGAAATCGGGAAGCAGGTTGGACGGAGGGTGGGGGAAAGGGTAAAAAGAGGAATGCGTGACGTGGTGATTTTAGGAAGTGGTTGTGCGGGTTGGACGGCGGCGCTTTATCTGGCGCGGGCGAATCTAAAGCCTCTGGTTTTGACGGGGGCACAGACGGGGGGATTGCTAACGACCACTTCGGTGGTGGAAAATTACCCTGGGTTTCCGCAAGGAGTGGATGGGACGACCCTGATGGTACAGATGATGGAGCAGGCGCAAAAGTTTGGGGCGGAGGTGGAGTTTGGCGTGGTGGCGGACGAGGTCACGCTGGGTCGGCCTCTTCACCGAATCCGAGCGGGAGGTAAGAAGATCGAGACTCGGGTGTTGATTATTTCGACCGGGGCGGGGCATCGGCATCTGGATGTTCCCGGGGAAAAGGAGTTGGAGACGAAGGGGGTGACCTACTGCGCGACGTGCGATGGGGCGTTGCCGATGTTTCGTGATCGACCAGTGGTGGTGGTGGGGGGAGGAGATTCCGCCTGCGAGGAGGCGACTTTTTTAACGCGATTTGCCTCGAAGGTGTACCTGGTGCATCGGCGGGCGGAGTTGCGCGCGTCGAAGATCATGGCGCAGCGGGCTTTGGGAAATGGAAAGATCGAGCCGGTTTGGAATTCGGTGGTGGAAAGTGTCGAGGGGATGAAGGAGGGGAAAGTGACGGGAATCAAAATTCGGGATCAGGTTACGGGAAAAAGTTCGCTGCTCGCTTGTGCGGGAGTTTTTATCGCGGTTGGGCACGTACCGAACACGCAGATTTTTCGAGACAAGTTGCCGATGGACGAAGCGGGTTACTTGCAGTTGGGCCCGGGAAGTCGGACGAAGGTAGAGGGGGTGTTTGGGGCGGGAGATTGCGCGGACAAGGTGTATCGGCAAGCGATCACCGCGGCGGGCATGGGTTGCATGGCCGCGATCGATGCCGAGCGTTATTTAGCGGGGGGTTGAGCCGTCGGCGAGGGGGGTGGCGGAAGGCTATCGAGGAGAGAGCGGGCTTCGGGGAGGAAGGAGCTGCCGGTGTTGGCGGAGACGATTTCATTCAAGACTTGGCGGGCGGCTTCGGGGCGATTTTCTTGGATTTGAATCCGGGCGAGGCCGACCGCAGCAGCGGTGCGAAAAGGATCGGAGGGTTGGGTGGACATGATACGGAGGTAAAGGTTTTGGGCGAGGGGGCGATCTCCGCTGGCGGCGAGCTGATTCGCCTGGGCCAAGCGTGCGGCGGAGGCTAAGGGGTGGGAGGAAAAATCACGGGTAAACTTTTCATAAAGGCTGGCGGCTTGCCGATAATCTTTTTTGGCGGAGGCATCGGCGGCCGATTCGAGAATAGCCAAGGCGGTGGCAGGTTGGCCGGGATAATCGCGGATGAGCTGGGCCCAGGTGGCGGCCCCAGGTTTGGATTCGAGAAGGAGATTGGATTCAGCGCGAGTCCTCTCCGCTTTGGCATATTGCCAGAGAAGAAGCGCGATTCCGGCGACAATGGCAAGTCCTAGGGGGAGTAAGATTTTGGGTTGCAGCCACGTTGGAATCTGAGCGGGTAGGACTCGGGGCTCATCGGAGGGGACGGTTAAGGGGTTTGCCATGGCGCTGGAAAGAATGGGAAAAGTAGGTCTCGAGGGCAAGACAGGACCTTGGGAGGGGTCTCAAAAAAATAGGGTAGGGCGACAAAATAGGGGTTGACGCTGTGGTTCAAAGTGGGTAAAAATGGGTAATCAAGGTGAAATCTGTTTATCCGTGGTGAACAAATACATATGACAATGAAAGAGGCATACACTGACCGGTTTGAGTTTTCCTTGGATGACAAGGGAAGACTCTCGGTGCCGGTGGAGTGGAGAGGGGAGGCTTTTGAAAAGCGTTTTCTGGTGATCCCATCGGCCGATGGGTGTTTGCGAGTGTATCCCGCGAGTTTTCTAGGTCGCGAAATGGAAAAATTATCGAACATGGGGGCGACCTCGGCCGATGCACGCAGGAAAAGTTTGGAAAAACTAGCGAGCGTAATTCAAGCGACCGAGCCGGATCAGCAGGGCCGAATCATGATTCGGGAAAAGTTTCGCCAACATGCGGGGTTGGCTCGGCAAGCGGTGTTGGTGGGACGATTGGACCATTTCCAAGTTTGGGAGCCCAAGCGCTGGAAAAAAATCGCCCCACCCTCGACGACCTTTGAGGAAGTGGCTCTGGAGGTGGGTCTATGATTTTGAGCTCGTCCTATACGGTGGCGATGCCCCGACCCAACAGCGTCATGCTCCCGCCGATTCCCCGCCTATTTCAAGACACCGCAACCCACCGCCGGCAGAAAGATGGTCGATGGTGGGCGAGGTGCTGGAAACTCCTCCGATATTCCGGGGGAGGAAAAGCAACCGACCTCCGCAACTGATTTCGCCGGACGCGCCCGGGAGGCACGTTCCAGCGGCTCGGTCCGGGCGTCCCAGGAGGTAGAATATGGACTGGAAGCAGATGATGAGGGGAAAACTCGCTTGCGGCTTTTCCTGTCGCCGAGATGGTTCCGGAAGAGTCGAAGGCCACGGAGTGGTCAAACTTCCCAAAAGGAACGCCTACGAAATCATCGGTCTCCGGCGCCCTGTTCGCAGGGAAATCCTCCGGTTGCGCCCCACCCCCTAAGGCGTGGAGCACGTCCCTGTTCTTTTGGAAGCGACCTTGAGCATGATCCAACCCGCTCCTGGCCGCACGGTGTATGACGCGACCTTCGGTCGTGGCGGGCATACCCGTGCCTTTCTGGAAAAGGGGGCCCGGGTGGTCGCGCTGGATGTGGATCCGGCGGCGGAGGTGGAGGCCAAGCGACTCGAGGCGGAGGTGGGTGCGGACCGTTTTCACTTTCATCGGGTGAATTTCAGCGAGATGGAGAGCGTGATGAAAGAGGAGGGTCCGGCCGATGGAATCCTGCTGGATTTAGGCATCTCCTCCCCCCAAGTGGATCAGGCGGAACGGGGATTTAGTTTTCAGCAAAGCGGGCCTTTGGATATGCGCCTGGATTCTACCCAAGGCACGACGGCAACCGATTTGGTCAACAACCTTTCCGAGCCCGAGCTAAGGAATCTTTTGCGGGACGGCGGGGAGGATCGGGATCCGGGAAAAATTGCGCGGGCGATTGTTCGTGCCCGGCCCCTCGCGACCACGGTGGATCTGGCGACGGCGGTGTGCCGAGCGACCCGCCCGGCCCATCCCGGGATCAAGCATCCGGCCACGCGCACTTTTCTGGCGTTGCGGCGAGCGGTGAACCGGGAGGGGGAAGTTTTGCAGCAAGCCTTGGCCGCCGTACCGAAAGTTTTAAGAGCGGGAGGGCGTCTGGCGGTTTTGACCTATCACTCGGCGGAGGATCGGGTGGTGAAGCACTGGATCCGGGGTCATGCCGAGGAGGAAAAGCGTGAGATGGGCATGGCCTTCGGCCAGCCGAATCCCGAGCGGTGGGTGAAGGTGCTGGAGGAGGAGGTTCCGAGCGAGGAAGAAATTGCGAGAAATCCGCGGGCGCGGAGTGCGCGTTTACGGGGAGCGGAACGTTTGCCGGAGGGATCGAAATGAGCCGGAATCAAATTCGACGGACGAATCAAGTAGGAGGAACGCAGCTGGTGCGCGTTCTGGTAGGGGCAGGTTTGGGGACTTGTTTGGTGGTGGCCTTTGTCTTGCTGCACGTGGCCAATATTCGAGCCGCCGCTGATTTAAAAAAATTAGAGACAGCACGGGCGAAGCAGGAGGACGTTTTAAAATCGGCCCGCTTGTTGGCCGAGCGGTTGCGTTCCCCCCGCAACCTGACGGAGCGAGCCCAGCAGATGAATTTAGGTCTCATCAGCGTGAGTCAACTGGAGATCGTGGAGGCGCCGACTCGGAAGGATTGGCAAGCGACTGGTTTGGCGAAGGAGGCCCGTTGAATCCGCGCCGGCGCATCATGGGGGTAACGCTGGGCTTTGCTTTCTGCTTTACGGTCGTGTCCTGCAAGTTGATTTGGATTCAGCTGGTCAAGCAGGAGAGCTATCGCGAACAGGCGATCCGTGCCCATACGAGAGGAGAGCCCGTGCCGGCCCAGCGGGGATCGATCTTGGATGTGAGCGGTCGGGTACTGGCGCAAAGCATGCCTTGGATTGAGGTTCGTTTGGACGGCAAAATTTTGGCCCAGCGTCCGCAGGAGTTACCCCAGCTGGCTTCGATTTTAGGAGTTTCCTCGGAGTGGCTGAAGGGGCAGGCGGATCCGGAAAAACGGTATCAGAAAATTGCGGAGGGGATTAGTGCGGAGACCGAGGCCAAGCTTCGGGCGAATCGGATCCAATCGATCTGTCTGGAACGAAAGTTGGTGCGAAATTATCCGAATGGCTCGGAAACAGCGCAGGTTTTGGGGTACGTCAATCTGCAGGAGGTGACCCTAGCGGGAATGCAGAAGCCTTTGGCGATGGAGGTGGGGGAGGCGGGGGTGGAAAAATCGATGGATCGATATTTACGAGGCGTGGCGGGCGAGCGGCGAATTATTCACGACGCCGTCCGGCGAGAGATTCCCTATTTTCGCTTAAGTGATCGTCCGGCCCGAGACGGGTATCATGTGGTTTTGACGGTGGATCAAGGGATCCAGCATGTGGTGGAGCGGGAGGCGGATCTTTTGCAGGAAACGTATGCCCCCGAAAGTTTGCAGATTGTGGTGATTCGTCCAGGGACGGGGGAAATCTTAGCGATGGCGAGTCGCCCGACTTTTGATCCCAATCAGCGAAAGACGTATGAGTCGGCGGCGGTGAAGGATCGACCGATTGCGGACACGTATGAACCCGGATCGACTTTTAAAATCGTGACGGTGGCCGCGGGACTGAATGAAAAGATCGTCGATCTAGACAGCACATTCTTTTGCGAGAACGGGGAAATGTTTTATGCCGGTTCCTCTTTGAAGGATCATGACCCGTATGGAGTGTTAACGCTGCGGGAGGTGGTGGCAAAATCGAGCAACATCGGAATGGCCAAATTAGCGATTCAGTTGGGGGAGGAGAAGGTGTACGAGTACGCTCGGCTCTTTGGGTTCGGACAAAAAGCGCAAAAAGGGGAAGGGGCACTGCCGGGGGAGGAGGCTGGATTGTTGCGGCCGACGAAACGATGGAGCAAGACTTCGATCACTCGAATCCCCATGGGGTATGAGGTGGCGGCTACCAATTTGCAGATGGCGATGGCCTACGGGGCGATTGCCAACGGCGGGAAAAGGATGGAGCCCAGAATCATCAAGGCGGTGGTGGATCGGGACAATCGGGTGGTGTTGCAATTTTTACCCAAAGTGGTTTGTCAGGCGGTTCGGCCTGGGGCGGCGGCCAAAATGGTGGAGGCGTTGCGGGGGGTGGTGAGCAAGGAGGGAACAGCCGAGGCCGCGCAGGTTCCAGGGTACGAGGTCGCGGGAAAAACGGGGACGACCCGCAAGGTCGTGCAGGGAAATTATGCGGAGGGAAAGTATCGCTCCTCCTTCATTGGTTTTTTACCGGCGGAAAAGCCTGAATTTTTGATTTCGATTCTGGTGGATGAGCCGAAAGGCAAGGTTTACTACGGGGGCAAGGTGGCGGGCCCTTCGTTTAAGAACATTGCCACCCAAGTGGCCGAGCAGTTGCACTTAAACCGAGGAAGTTCGGTGGTGGCGAAACGAGGGGCTCTATGAAGCTGGCGGAGGTGATGAAGGGGGTGGTGGTGAAAGAGTGGCAAGGGGGACGGGAGGCGGAAATTTCGGGTTTGGCCTACGATTCAAAACAGGTGGGCCGTGGATCGCTCTTCTGCACTTGGAAGGGGCGAAAAAGCGATGGGCACGCTTTTATTTCCGATGCCGTGCAGCGTGGGGCGGTGGCGGTGGTGGCCGAGAAGAAAATTCCAGAAGCGATCGTACCCAGAATTCGAGTGGAGAGTGGCCGACGCGCGTTGGGTCGGATGGCGGCCAATTTTTATGGACATCCGTCGCAGGAGGTTCGGGTGATTGGTTTGACGGGAACGAACGGAAAGACCTCCACGGCGCTGTTGCTCCAGACTTTATTTCAAGCGGGTGGTTTGCAGTGCGGCTATTTGGGCACAGTGGGAAATGATGTGGGCAAGGGGCGCCAACCGGCTCGGCAGACCACGCCCGAGGCGTTGGATTTGCAGGCGCTCTTGGCGGAGATGCGGGAAAATGGGTGTCGAGCGGCGACGATGGAGGTGAGCTCGCACGCCTTGGAGCAGGGCAGGACGGAGGGAGTCAATTTTGCGGGGGCGATCTTTACCAATCTAGGGAGAGATCACTTGGACTATCACGGAACGATGGAGGCGTACGAGTCGGCCAAGGGGAAATTGTTCGAAGGTCTGACCGAGGGGGCTTTTGCGGTGATTCCGCAAGAGGATCCATCGGGGGTGAGAATGGTGGCGAGGTGTCGTCCGGGGGTGCGGGTGATGACGTACGGGGTGGAGAGGGGCGATGTGTTTACAAAAAATCTGAAGATGGGGATGGGCGGAAGCTCCTTTACCCTATGCACGACGGAGGGGGAGGTGGCGGCCACCTTGCCTTGGCTGGGGCGCTTCAATGTGTCGAACGCTTTGGCGGCGGCGGCGGCGGCGATGCAGTCGGGTTGGTCGGCGGAAAGGGTGGCGGCGGGATTGGGACGTGCGCCGGCGGTGCCGGGAAGAATGGAGAAGGTGGCGCATGCAGGAGATATTTCGGTTTTGGTGGATTACGCGCACACCGCTGATGCGGTGGCCGCCTCGTTGAGAACGTTGAAGCCTTTGACGCAGGGGTCTCTCTGGGTGGTTTTCGGCGCGGGTGGAGATCGGGATGCGGGCAAGCGTTCCGGGATGGCGGCCGAGGCGGCGAAGTGGGCCGATCGGGTGGTGCTGACCTCAGACAATCCGCGGAGTGAAGACCCGAAAAAAATTATGCAAGAGATGGCGGTGGGGTTGCCGAGGGGAACCGCCGTGCAGATGGTGGAAAATCGGGCGGAGGCGATTCGAATGGCGGTAGGGTCGGCTTCGGCGGGGGACGTTGTTTTGGTGGCGGGAAAGGGTCATGAGGAATTTCAAGAGGTGGCGGGCGAAAAGATTCCTTTCTCGGATCGTCGCGAGGTGGAGCGGGCTTTGGCGGAAAGGGGTCGGAAATGAAATCGCTTTCCCTCTCGACCTTAGCGGAGTTGGCCGGGGCTGAGATCATCAGTGGGAACGGCGAGCGGGTGGCGAGTGGAGTCGGGATTGATTCTCGGACGATTCGGCCAGGGGAGCTTTTTGTGGCCATTCGCGGGGCGAAACAAGACGGACATGAGCATATCAAGGAAGCGGCTGAAAAGGGCGCGATCGCGGCGCTGGTGGAGAAGTTGGGTTCGGGCAAAATTCCAACCGGGTTTACCTACTTACGCGTCGCGGATACCCAGAAGGCACTGCAAAAATTGGCCCACGGATATCGTCGCTTACTGGCGGTGCGGGTGGCTTCGGTGACGGGGAGTTCAGGAAAAAGCAGTACAAAGGAAATGTTGGCGGCGGTGCTGGAAACGACGGGTCCGACCCATCGCACGCCCGGAAACTTGAACAATCATTTTGGGGTGCCGCTTACCTTGTTGGGAATCGGGGCGGAGGATCGGTGGGCAGTGGTGGAGTTAGCCATGAATTCACCCGGGGAAATTGGAGCGTTGGCGGAATTGGCCGAGCCCGAGGTGGGGGTGGTGACGAATATAGGTTGGGCCCATATCGAGGGAATGGGCTCGAAGGAGGCCACGGCGAAAGAGAAGGGGGCGCTGTACCGCGCGTTACCCGCGAATGGACTGGCGGTCAGTAATGCCGATGATCCGATGGAAAAAATTACGTTAGAGGGGTGTCGGGCCCGGGTGGTTCGGGTGGGGAGCTCGGCCGGAGCCGATTATCGGCTGGGAGATTTAAGTTGTGAGGGGGGTTCGACCCGTTTTGTTTGTGAGGGACCGCGCGGAAAAATGGCCGTGCGTATTCCCGTTCCTGGGGCTCACATGGCGATGAATGCGGCGCAGGCTTGGGCTGCGGGGGTGGAGCTAGGGGTTGAGCCGCAAGTGGCAGCAACCGCTTTGGAAAAGATTCGTTTGCCGGCCGGGCGGGTGAAGTTGGAAAAGCTCGGCGAGGGCTGGTTGTTGGATGATAGCTATAATGCGAATCCGGACAGCCTGTTGGCGGGGCTACAGACTTTAGAAGAGCTACCCGGGAAAGGACGAAACGTGGCTCTGCTGGGGGCGATGGCGGAACTGGGTTCTTTTGGTGAACTGCTGCACGAGGAGTCGGGCGGGGCGGTGGCACGGCGAAAGATCGGACTGTGTTTGGTGGTGGGGGAAGATGGAAAATATTTGGTCGAGGGAGCAAAAAAAGTTCGTCCGGGAGATTGGATTCGCTGGTTTCCCAAAAAAGAGGAGTTGATCCGGGTGTACCGCGAGTCGGCCCAAGTGGGGGATCGGATCTTGGTCAAGGGAAGCCGGCGCGAGGGGATGGAAGTGGTGGCGGAGCAGCTGCGGGGGAAAAAGTAACCATGTTGTACTACCTGCATCTCCTGAGTGATTGGATGGGGCCGCTGAATGTTTTCCAGTATGTGACCTTTCGGACGGTGGGGGCGGCTCTCACCTCTTTTGGTTTTTGTCTTTGGATCGGACCGAAAGTGATTGAGGCGCTGCATCGGCTCAAATTGGGGCAACCCTTGCGCAGCAAACAGGAGGTGCACCGTTTGGCTGATCTGCACGAGAGTAAGCAGGGAACACCGACGATGGGTGGAGTTTTGATTCTGTTCTCTTTGACCTTGGCGTCTGTGCTGTGGGGAAAGCCGACGAATCCCTATTTGTGGCTGGCGCTGGGAAGCACCTTGGCTTTGGGGACGCTGGGATTTTGTGATGACTACGCCAAGGTGCGGAAAAAAACCTCGGGCGGGTTAGGCGGGAGACAAAAGCTTCTTGTCCAGGCGCTGGTGGCGGGAGGCGTGGCAACCGTCTTGATGCTCATTCCGCAGGCCCGTGAGGCAGCTTTGCGGTTACAGGTTCCCTTTATTCGGGAAGAATTCTTCCAAATCCAGCTCCCCGTCTGGGGGGCCATTCTATTTTTTATTTTTATCATTGTGGGAAGCTCGAACGCGGTGAACTTAACCGACGGGTTAGATGGTTTAGCCTCCGGTTGCATTTTAACGGTGGCACTCGTGCTGGGGCTATTCGCCTACTTGTCGAGCCACGCCAAACTAGCCTCCTATCTGTTCCTGCCGCGTTTACCTGGAGGAGAAGAGTTGGTCATTTTTTGTGCGGCTTTGTTTGGATCGGCTTTGGGATTTCTTTGGTTCAACTGTCATCCCGCGAAAGTGTTTATGGGGGACACCGGGTCGTTGGCCCTGGGCGGAGCGGTGGGGGTGGTGGCGATTTGCATCAACCAAGAGCTTTTGTTGGCGGTGATTGGCGGAGTTTTCGTGATGGAAGCTATGTCGGTCATTTTGCAGGTGGCCTCGTTCCGGTTGACGGGGAAAAGGATTTTCGCGATGTCGCCGATTCATCACCACTTTGAGCTCCGAGGGTGGAGTGAAACGGCCGTCGTCACCCGATTTTGGATTCTGAGCGTGGTCTTTGCCTTAGCGGGACTGGCATCCCTGAAGTTGCGGTGAAAGGAGTCATGGAAAAATGGAAAGACAAAGAAGTTGTGGTGTTGGGAATGGGGCGCAGCGGCCAGGCCGCGGCGGAGTGGCTACTTGGACAAGGAGCGAAGGTAACCATGTTTGACGAGACCCTGAGCACGACCCTGCAGAGAACCGCTCGGCGATGGGAGGAGCGTGGGGCGACGGTTCTTTTGGGTTCCGATCGAATGAAGAGAACAAATTTTGCCTATGGAATCATCAGTCCTGGAATCGACCCCAGGAAAGGGGTGATTCGGGATTTGGTGGAGGCAGGAGTACCCATGATGGGCGAGTTGGAGTTAGGAGCGCAGGCTTGTCTTTGCCCGATCGTGGCCGTGACCGGGACCAACGGGAAGAGCACGACGACTGAGCTGATCGCGGCCGTTTTCGCTGCGGCGGGAAAGCAGGTGATGGCTTGTGGAAATTTGGGACGGCCGTTGACGGAGGTGGCGCCGTTGACTCGGGGTTTGGACCGGGTGGTGGTGGAGGTGAGTTCTTTTCAGTTGGAGTCGGTGCAGACCTTCCGTCCCAAAGTGGGGGTTTATCTGAATTTCACCCCCGATCATTTGGATCGATACCCCTCGCTGACCGAGTACCGTGCAGCCAAGGCTCGGATTTTTGAGAATCAGGGGGAGGGGGACACGGCGGTGGTTCAGCTGGGATTGGCCGGAATTTTAGGAAAAGCTAAGAGGGTAACTTTCACGTCTGGCCCGGAAGAGGCGGATTACACCCTACGGAATGGGGCTCTTTGCCGTGGGGGTGAGATTTTGATGAGGCAGGATGAGACACAGCTACGCGGCCCCCACAATGCGGAAAATCTACTGGCGGCCTGGGCGGTGGCGGAGGCGGAGGGTTTACCCCCAGCCGCGGTGCGAGAAGCATTTTCGAAATATCGGGCATTGCCTCATCGATGCGAGGTGGTGCGGGTGAGGGCGGGGGTGACGTGGGTCAATGATTCGAAGGCGACCAATCTGGATGCGATGGAGCGGGCGGTGGCGGGGATGGAGGGAAGCGTGATTCTGATCGCCGGAGGAAAAGACAAGGGATTTGATTTTTCGGAAAGTCGAACGGCTTTGGCGGGAAAAGTACGGGGAGCGTTTCTGGTGGGGGAGATGGCGGAGCGAATTGAAAAAGCGTGGATTGGGGCAGTGCCTTGTCGTCGAGTCCCGAGCATGGAGGCGGCGGTGAAGCGAGCGGCGGAAATGGCGGTGCGAGGGGAGACAGTTTTATTAAGCCCAGGGTGTTCGAGTTACGACATGTTTGAGAATTTCGAGGATAGAGGGGAGAAATATAGGCAGAGCGTCATCGCCCTGCCGGAGGAGGAAGACAGAAAATGAGTGATGAACTGCTGGAATACTCAGCGCAACGAAACCAAACCCCCGCTTCGAGCGGTGAGGCAGCGGAACGCCCGGCAAAGAGTGGAGGCCTAAATCGGCTCTCCACGATCTTTCTGGTGGTGTTGGGGCTGCACGTCGTGGTGATTGTGGGCATCAGTGCGTATCACCTGCTTCGGGGAAATCCTGAGTCAGGAATTACGGCGGTATCCGAAAGTGCCCCCGCCCCTATGCTCGAGACGGCGCAGGCCCCTGAGGCCGCGAGTCAACCTGCGGCCGAGGTGACGAGCAGCATGCCGAGCCCAGACGACAAGGTGTGGCAAACGCCTGAGGTGGCCGCCCCAGCGGCCGCAACCCCTGGCCCGGTCACGGCGAGCCTCGAGCGCAGGCACGTGGTGGTGAAAGGTGACACCTTGGGTAAAATCGCGAGGGCGAACGGAGTCACGGTCGCGGCCTTAGCGAAAGCGAATGGAGTTCAAGGCACGATGATCAAACTCGGCCAAAAGTTAAAGATTCCCGAAAGTGCGGGTGCGGGAACAGTCGCAGTCGCGGCGAGTACACCGGCCAAAGCGGTGGCGGCAGCGGCCGCCAAGCAGAATTCGAGCCCGGCTGGAACTTATACGGTGGCGGCGGGAGATACCTTGGCCAAAATCGCGAAAAAGTTCGGCACCAAGGCGGACACTCTGGCCAAGTTAAACTCCATCAACGATCCGAAGAAGTTAAAGATCGGGATGAAGCTCCAAGTGCCCGGTGAGGCCTCGGCCAAGGCAGAGAGTCCTGCGTCGACTCAAGCACCCTCGGGTCCGACCGACATGGCGATGCTTCCGAAGGCATCCACGAACTAGGCGCCATGGGACGAAACTCCGCGCATATCCTGGTCGCCTGTGTAGCCGTTTTGGTTGGGCTAGGCCTGACCATGCTGGCGAGCGTAGGCGCTTTTTCCCCCGATAACCGGGGCCAAACCCTTTTCTTCCTCCAAAGGCAAGGGCTCTGGCTGGTGGTGGGAACAGGGATATGCGTGGGGTTGAGTCGTTGCGATGCGAAGACGATTCTGCGCTATGCGTCATGGATCTTTGGTATCGCCACCGTTTTGGTGGCGATTTGCCTGATTCCCGGATTGGGCAAATCGGTCAAAGGCTCGGCCCGTTGGATCCCGATTGGGCCGTTTGCGATTCAGCCGGGGGAAATGTTGAAGCTGGCCACGGTGGTGATGGCGGCGGCCTGGGTGAAGTGGAAAGGGCCGAAGATGAAAAATAGTTGGGAAGGTCTCTTTCTGCCTTTTCTGATTCTGATCGTGCCTGTCCTGCTGCTGGTCAAGCAACCCGATCTGGGCTCGGCCGCATTTGTCATGGTGGCGGCGGCGGTGGTGCTCTTTGTGGGTGGGGCGCCGATCCTTCCTCTGATTGGGGTCGGGGTGTTGGGTTTGGTGGGGGTGGGTTTGGTGGCCATTAGCATGCCTGAGCGGATGGATCGTTTGGTGGCCTTTATGGATCCAGAGGCCCACAAGCAAGGGGGTGGATATCAGGTGACGCAAGCCTTGATTGCGTTGGGTTCAGGGGGAACGCGGGGGGAGGGGTTAGGGCAAAGCATTCAGAAGATGTTTTATCTGCCGGAGGCTCACACCGATTTTATTTTTCCGATTTTGGGTGAGGAGTTGGGCCTGTTTGCCACGTTGAGCGTGGTGTTACTCTTTCTGGCAATGACCCTCTGCGGGGGGTCGATTGCGGGGCATGCGGCCGATCTGCCTACGATGGCGTTGGGCATGGGGGCAACCGCTTTAGTAGGAATGCAGGCGATCGCGAATTTGGCGGTGGTGACCGGCTTACTCCCCCCCAAGGGTGTGGGGCTGCCCTTTATGAGTTACGGGGGATCGAACTTAGTTTTATGTTTGGGGGCAATCGGAATTCTCCTGTCCTTGCATCGTGAGGCGAAGTATCCCGTGGAGGCACGTCACCGTCGTTTGGTGGGTGGGGGCAAGTGATCGGTATGGGACAGCTGGCCATTGCTTGTGGAGGGACGGGGGGACATCTCTTTCCTGGAATAGCGGTGGCGGAAGCGGTCCGAAAACGCGGGCATGAGGTGAGCTTTCTGATTTCACCCAAAGCGGTGGATCGGCGGGCGTTAGCTGGGGCAGGGGAAGAGAGGAATGGGGTGGAAATCCCAGCGGTGGGTTGGAGTGGATGGTTGGGAGCAGGACAATTTGCAGTACACTTTCTTTCGGCCGTGCAAAAAGCAGGAAGTGAAATGAAAAGGAAAAAGGTGGGAGCTCTTTTGGGCATGGGAGGCTTCGTCTCGGGGGCGGCGAGTGTGGCGGCACGGTGGGGCAAAATTCCTTACTTCTTGCACGATTCCAATGCGATCCCCGGCCGGGCGACCCAACTATTGGCGAAGGGCGCGCGCAAAGTATTCGTGGGTTTTCCCCAGTGTGAGGCGGCGTTGGGCGACGTGAAAGTGACGGTGAGTGGGACGCCGGTTCGGAGCCGATTGGGGGGATTAGGCAAAGAGGAGGCGTTGAGGAAACTGGGGTTGCATCCGAATCGGCATTTGATCGCGGTCTTAGGTGGCAGCCAAGGGGCGCGGGGATTGAACGAGGCGATGTTGCGAGGATTGGGGGCACTCAAAAGTGAGTCACCGCGCATTCAGATTCTGCATTTGGCCGGGGAAGCTCACGCCGAAAAAGTTCGCCAAGGCTATGAGGGTTCCGGTTTTCATGCGGTGGTGATGGGTTTTTGTGATCAGATGGAGGCGGTCTATGCCGCGGCCGAGGTGGTGGTGGCGAGGGCGGGTGCGGGAACTTTGGCGGAGTTGGCGGCGTGTCGGGTTCCCGCCATTTTGGTTCCTTTTCCCGCGGCGGCAGGGGATCACCAAATGGCGAATGCTCGGGCCTATGCGCAGGAAGGGGCGGCGGAGGTGATCGCGGAGAAGTATTTGGATGGGACGGAATTGGGGCAACGGATCGCGAGGATGCTCGGAGATCGAGTTCGTTGTGATCGGATGAAGATTTGGGCCCAGGCACAAGATCGGCCCAATGCGGCGGAAACGATCGCGGAGGTAATTTCCCATGAGCTTTGATGCCGCCAGATGGAATCAGGGAAAGCTGCGGGTTCACCTGATCGGGGTGGCCGGATCGGGGATGACTCCCTTGGCCGAGATTCTCTTAGATCTAGGCCATGAGGTGACGGGATCCGATTTGAAGCCGGCCCCGGAACGAATTATCCAGAGAGGATTAGGATTTTCTTTGGGGCACGCCGCCGAAGGAATCGGGCCGGTGGATGTGGTGGTGGCGTCGGCCGCCATCCCGGACGAAAATGTGGAGTGGATGGAAGCGAAAAAACGCGGAGTGGTGCGCTTGCGCCGCGGGGAAGTGTTGGGCCAGTTGGCCCAAGGAAAAAAATTGCTGGCGGTGTTGGGATCCCACGGAAAGACCACGACCGCTACCATGGTGGCGCAGATTTTTCACGAGGCGGGAGAGAATCCATCTTTCTATCTGGGGGGCTATGCCCCTTCTCTGGGCGCATCGGGCCGATGGGGCAAGGGAGACTGGTTGATTGCGGAGGTAGATGAGAGTGAGGGGGCACCCACCCAGCTCAAGCCTTGGGCGGCGCTGCTGTTGAACGCGGATTACGAGCATGTGGACCGGTATGCGAATGAAAAAGCGGTTATCGCCGCCTATCAGCAAATTTTAGGAAATGTGGCCGGGCCGGTGATCGTGGTGGCAAAAGAGGAGTCGGCCGCGATGGATGCGGCCGGAAGCGTGCAGCAGAAGGTGACCTTTGGGTGGGAAAAGAGTGAGGCGGACTATGTTGGCAGTTGGAAGGGAGAAAGTGCGGATGGGATTCGTTTTGGGGTGAAAGGCAAAGGAAAGGATTTGGGGACTTTTGCGGTGGCGGCGCCGGGAAGGCACAACGGGGGAAACGCGTTAGGGGGTCTCGCCTTGGCGGCGGAACTGGGGATTGCCCCAGAAAAGATTCGGCAGGGATTACAGGCGTTTCGGCGGGCGGAGCGACGATTTGAGATTCTGGAAAGCGAGCCTGCTTTGGAGGTGGTGGACGATTATGCCCACCACCCGAAAGAGGTGGTGGCGACGTGGAAGGCGGCCCAGGCACGAGGGCGCGCGCGAATTGTGGCGATTTTTCAACCGCACCGTTACACCCGATTGGCGACCTTTATGACGGCATTTGCGGAGGCTTTAGCGAAAGCCGATCTGGTGGTGTTACTGCCCGTGTATGCGGCGGGGGAGCGGGAGATGGAGGGATTTGGGGTGGCCGAGTTAGCGGCCAAGATTGGGGAGTTGGGAGGAAAGGTGGAAGTGGCGAGGTCGATGCCCGAGTGCCGGACGATTTTGGGAAAGGTGTGGCAGGAAGGAGATCTCTTCTTATTTATGGGGGCAGGGGACGTGACGCAGTTAGCCAAGAAGGTGGCGCGAGATTTTGGCACGTTCCGCGCGGTGCGGGATCTAGTGAAGGGGGAGGGGGTGGTGAAGTGGTATGAACCGATGAACAAGCACACCACGATACGAATTGGGGGCCCGGCTCAAGTTTGGTTTGAGCCGGAAAGTGAGGAAGCGCTGGGTCGGGTGGTCCAGTGGTGCGGCAAAGAGCGTGTCACACTTACGGTAGTCGGCCGGGGAAGTAACTTACTGGTGAGAGATGGAGGAATTGGGGGGGTTTGTGTTCATTTTGGGCAACCTGGAATGAGCAAGATCGAAGCCGTGGAGGGCAAGATACGGGCGGGTGCGGGGGCACGTCTCAAGCAGATTGTGTCGGTGGCGAAAGCGAACGGAATCATGGGACTGGAATTCATGGAGGGAATTCCAGGTGCACTGGGCGGGGCAATGCGAATGAATGCGGGGGCGATGGAGTCGTGGACGTTTGAAACGGTGGAGAGTGTGCGGGTCATGAATCGAGAGGGAAAAGTGAGCGAAGTGGGGAGAGGGGATTTCGAAGTGAAGTATCGAAAGGTACCGCGATTGGTGGAAGACATCGCCGTCGGGGCGGTTTTGCACGGGAAGCCGGGAAACCCGGAGGAGATTGCGGAAAAGCTGAAGCAGTATAGTCGCAAGCGGTGGGATTCGCAGCCGGCTGCCCCCAGTGCGGGCTGTATTTTCAAAAATGCGGAAAAGATTCCGGCGGGCAGGTTGATTGAAGAGCTGGGGTTAAAAGACACTTCGGTGGGGGGGGCACGGATCTCGCCGGTGCATGGAAACTTTATCGTGAATCAGGGTGGGGCGAAGGCGGTGGATGTATTGATGCTGATGGAAAAGGTGCAAGCCAGAGCCAGAAAAGATCGGGGCATCGATCTGGAGCCCGAGGTCATCGTGGTGGGAGAGGACGAATGAAGCCCGAAAAAATGAAGGTGGCCGTTTTGGCGGGCGGAATATCACGAGAGAGGGATGTTTCCTTGCGCAGTGGCGCGGCGGTGGCGAAAGCTTTGCGCTCGGTGGGGGTCAAGGTGTTGGAGGTAGATGTGAAGGAGCGTGGGGTCAAGGTTCCTCAGGGGACGGATATCTGCTTTCTCTGTTTGCACGGGACGTATGGGGAGGACGGAGAGATCCAAGCGGAGTTGGAGGCGGCGCAGACGCCATTTACGGGGAGCGGATCGGTCGCGAGCGCTTTGGCTTTTGATAAGTTAAAGGCGAAAGAAGCCTTGGTGGGCGCGGGCGTACCGATGGCGGAGAGTATGGCGTGGCGTCGAGACCACGATTGGAAGCCGCCTTATGTCTGCAAGCCAGTGGCCGATGGTTCCAGTTTTGGAGTCTATCTTGTGCGGGAGGAGAAAGAGGTGGCGGCCGTGAAGAAGAGTGTGGAGAAATGGAAGGGCACGATGATGATCGAGCGTCTGGTGGAGGGAACGGAGATGACGGTGGGGATTTTAGGGGAGATGGCGCTGCCGGTGGTGGAGATCCGGCCGGCCAAGGGATTCTATGATTATCAGAATAAGTACACCGTCGGGGCGACGCAGTACCTTTGTCCGGCCCCCATTCCCAAAGAGAAGGCGGAGGAGCTTCAGAGCATCGCGCGGAGCGCCCATCAGGCCCTGGGTTGTGAGGTGCTATCTCGGGTCGATCTCATTTTGGATGCGGAGGGAAAGACGACCGTCTTGGAGGTGAATACTTTACCCGGCATGACCGACTTAAGCTTACTTCCAAAAGCGGGGCGGACAGCGGGAATCGATTTTGCGTCCCTGTGTTTGAAGATTTTGGAGCTTTCTTGGGAAAAGACAAAGAAGGGAGTCGTAAAATGAGACTCGACCGAATGTTTTCGCGTTTGGGGAAAAAACAGAGGGCACGCAGCCGGCGAGCCCGGCATGTTTTGGCCGCTAAGATGTCGGCAAAAAGTGGGGCGCAAGAATTCAGCCGTCGGCTGGGTGCGATACTTCTGTTGGCGGGATCCCTGGCAACAGCGGCCTTGGTGACTTCGATCGGGATGGATGCGATTTTGGGTGCGCTGTTGTATCGCAACCAAGATTTTACCCTTCGACGTTTTGTGATCGAACCAACCATCAAAATTGGGAAAGGGGAGTTGGTGGGGGCGAGCGGGGTCAAGATAGGTCAAAACCTCCTGCAGATGTCGTTGGATGAAATTCGGTGCTCGATCGAAAAAATTCCTCACGTGGCTTCGGTCCGGGTGGAGCGTCACCTGCCCGATACCCTCTTTCTTTTGGTGGAGGAGCGTCGTCCCGTTGCTCTTTTGGCGCCGACACCCTCCGCCGGAATGCAGTTGGCGCAATCGATGTACTATATTGATTCTCGGGGTTTTGTTTTGAAACCGAAGCCGGGGGAAAAGCTGATGGCACTGCCGGTCATCTGCGGGATTTCTTCGGATGAGGTGGTGGAGGGGGAGTTGACCCAGCATCCGGATGTGAAAGCGGCTTTGCTCTTTTTGCGGGAGTCCCTGCTCGTGGCGGTACGAGATGGGCTGGATTGCTCTAAGATTGTCCTGGAGGGACCAGGAAGATTCCACGTAACCACCCCACGGGGAGGAAAGATTCGTTTTCGGACGACCGATCTATCCGAACAGTTTGCCCGGCTCAACGTGATTTTTGAATACGCTGAAAATAAGGGCCAAGTCGTACAGACGGTCGACCTCACGCCCGACCGGAATGTGCCGGTGACATTCCTCAACTAAAAGAAACGGAAAAAAACCACTATGATCATGCGAAGAACACCGACCGAAGAAATCCTGATTGCGACCGATTTGGGTACGCAATCGATGAAAGTGGCCGTGGCCGAAATGTCGGAGGACGGCGCCTTGACCTTGTTGGGGGTGGGGGAATCGGTCTCGGCGGGAATGAGAAAGGCGGAGGTGACCGATTTTGGGTATGCCCAAGCCGCGGCGAGGATGGCCTTGGCGGAGGCGGAGCGCAGAACACAGGCGGAAATTACGGAAGTTTATCTGGCTTTGAGTGGAACACACCTGCAGGCCAAGAACGAATCGGTGCGGGGCGCGACGGTGGCGGAGGATGATCATCGGGTGACGGAAGGAACGATTGAAGAGTTGCAGAAACTTGCCACCCACCTACCGCTCCCGCGGGATCATGCGGTTTTGCATGAGGTTTTAAGGGGATACACGCTGGATCGAGGAGTGGGATCTGACCAGCCCTTGGGTGTTCACACGGAGCAGATCGAGGCGCACTACCACCTCGTCACGGGAAAAAGGACGAAGCTACAGACATCGGTGCAGTGTGTGGCCGATCAGAAGATTCGGGTGAAGGGCTGCACTTTTTCGGCCTATGCATCGGGGCTGGCGTTATTGAGTGAGGAGGCGAAGAAGCGTGGGGTGGTGGTGGTGGATTTGGGGGCAGGCGTAACCGACGTGGCGGTCTGGCGGGATGATGCGATCGTGCACACCGCCGTCCACGGGGTGGGCGGGGACCATCTAACCCAAGACCTTTCGATTGGTCTGGAGATTCCCTACGCACGGGCGGAGCGTCTGAAAAAGGAGATGGGATCGGTGGTACTCGAGCCGATGGAGAAGGATGAGAAGGTTACGCTGGCACGGGAGATTAGCTTCGATGGGAGGACTTTTTTTAAAGAAGCGATGGTGCAGATCTTGCAGGCGCGGATGTCGGAGATTTGGCAGATCATACAAGCGGATCTGGAAGAGCAGAACCTGTGGAGCGCGATTGAGGGCGAGGTGGTGGTGACGGGAGGTGGAGCCAGGCTGAAGGGACTGAGCCGACTCGCTTCGGAAATCTTACCGAGGCCGGTGCGAGTCGGTCGGGCCCGGGATTTTCTGGGCGAGCAGAGTGATCTGGAGCGGCCGGAATTTTCCACCGTCCTTGGAACCTTGAGGTATGCGGCCGAAAATGAACGGCGGGAGGCCAACCAAGCCAAAGGTTGGAGAAAAATACAAAAGTCGATTGGTAAAGTCGTCTCCGGAATGCGCTTTTTAGCGTAAGGAAAGGAAATCCATATGAACCCAAACAATCATCCCAAAGCCTCGGTCGCCATCCTGGCGGTCGGGGGCACAGGAGCGGCGGTCCTCGATAATCTGGCGGTGGCGTGTGAGGGGGAGCATCGAACCCTCTGCATCGACACCGATGCCTTGGCTTTGCGAGGGACGGTGGCAGGGAAAAAGATTTTGGTGGCCCCCGAACGCGTCCATGGAATGGGCACGGGGGGTGAGGCAGAGTTGCTGGAAGGATTAAGTTTGGAGGAGGGAGATAGCTTAGATCCTCTTTTGTCAGGGATTCGCACGGCGATGGTTGTTTTATCAGTGAGTGGAGGAACAGGATCGGCCCTGGGCCCAAGTTTAGTGCGCCGTTTAAAAAAGCAGGGCACCGAGGTGGTGGTTTTGGCGGTGACTCCCTTTGGTTTTGAGGGCCGAAAAAAGAGGGAGCTTTCGGAAAAAGCATTGCGGGAATTAAGACAAGTGGCCGATGTCGTTTTGGTTTTTAGCAATGAGAGGTTATTAGAGTCATCGATGTCGAAAGACTTGCGGGAGGGTCAAAGGTCGTTGGATCGGGCCTTAGCGAAAACGATTCATGGGCTGGCCCATGTGATGGAGAAAGAAGGGTTGGTGCATCTGGGGGTGGCGGAGTTAAAGGAGGCGGTGGGGTCGGGCGCTGACGCGATCGGTTATCTAGAAAACGCCTGGGCGGGAGTGGCCGAAGCCACCGGAGACGGGCGGGAGGAGGCGGCGATTGAGGCGGTGGTGGAGGATATTTTACTCGAGGACGGTAGGGCCTGGAAAGATGGCAATCGCGTTCTGGTCAGTGTGATTACGGGGCCCGAGACTTCTCTGCAGGATTTCCACGGTTTACTTGAAAAAATCCGGCGTCGGCTACCGGTGGATCTGCCCATTTCCGCTGGGGCGGCGGTGGATCCAGAGAGAAGTGAATCGCTTAGTCTAACGGTTTTGGTCACCCGAAGGTGTGAGGGAACGTTGCTGCCCAAAGTGGAGAAAACAGAGAGAGTGGAAAAGCGTGTCGAAATGGAGAGTTCGGAGGGCAAGGGGAAACGAAAGAGGAAAATTGTGGCGGCCCAAGGGGAGCTGGAGTTTGACCAAACACCCAACCGCTTTGTCCGCTCAAGTCCGAGTGTTCGCGGAGCGGAGGATCTGGATCGTCCAACTTTTCAGCGGAAGGGGATCGTGCTGAGAAGCTAAAGTGCCGGGCGTGGACGTGATCTTGAATCGAGTAGTTGGAATCCGCGTATCCACAAAACTATCCAAGATTCGTTCTCTCGGTTAGGGTTGCCCATGGTCGCAAGAGCTTGGCTTCTCGTTACTCTTTTGGGTGGGTTTACGGTTTGGGCAGCGGAGACAAACGAGGCTGTTTTTCGCCTAGGCATTGATGTTTTGGCACAGAGAGGGTTTCGGGATCTGAAGGGTAAAAGAGTCGGGTTGGTCACAAACCCATCGGGGGTCGATGGGCAAGGGAAGCCGAGCTGGAAAAGGCTGCGGGAGTCGCCCGAAGTGAATCTGGTGGCGTTATATGGACCGGAACACGGGGTCTTTGGCAAGGTGGGTGCAGGGAAGCATGTTTCGGGGGAGAGACACGGCGAGGACCGCAACAGTGACGGGAAGATTTCCAAGGATGAGGAGACGGGAATTCGGATTTTTTCGCTCTATGGGGCAACGCGCAAGCCCACGCCCAAGATGCTGGATGGGGTGGATGTGATCGTGTACGACCTCCAGGATGTGGGGTGTAGGTCGTATACGTATATCAGCACGTTGGGGTTGGTGATGGAGGCAGCGCAGGAGAAGGGAGTCGAAGTGATGGTGCTGGATCGGCCCAATCCATTAGGTAACTTCCGGGTGGAGGGGCCTCGGCCCGAAGGGGAGCTGGCGATTTCTTCTTTCATCGGTCAGTACGACATTCCCTATGTCTATGGATTGACGGTGGGGGAATTGGCCAAGTGGGTTAACGAGGTCCATCTGAAAAAGCCTTGCCGTTTGAGTGTGATTCCGATGAAGGGGTGGACGCAGAAAATGACTTGGGAAGATACGGGGCTGAAGTGGGTGCCGACTTCACCGAATATTCCGTTGGCTCGATCCGCCCGGGGATATGTGGCGACCGGATTTTTTGGGGAGTTGGGGGTCAGCAATGGGGCCAACCCAGCGGGAGTGCCGACGACCGGCTTGGACGGCACGGTCGTTCAGCCATTCGATATCTTTGCGCTCGAGAATGTGGATGCGGCGGAGCTTTGTCGAAAAATGGCGGAGTGGGGCTTCAACGGGGTGAAGTTCACCCCTTTTCGATTCAAACCGCCAACGGGAAAGTATCGCTCGGTGGTGATGTCGGGGGCGCGAGTTACCACCGACCCGAAGGCCCCGGCGAATCTGACGGCGATTAATGTCGCCGGGATTGAGATTCTCAAAAAAATGCTGCCCAAGAAAAACTTTTTCGCTGATGCGGAAAACGTTGTGATGTTCGACAAACTGAATCGCTCGCGTCAGACCCGGAAAATGGTGCAAGCGGGGGTTGCCGCCCGTCAGATCGTGGCGTCTTGGGATACGGGAGTGGCGAAGTGGAGGGAGGAGAGGAAGCCTTACCTGCTCTATCCGGAGAGCGAGGAGCCAGCCCGCAAAGCACCGGTCAGCGGGGCGGCTCGTCTGAAGCCGTGACCTCTCTCTGCCGCTTTATAAGTTAAGTTTTTAGGGCCGTGGAAGGCCAATGGGCCAAGAAACGCGGCGGCGAATCAGCCAACCGACCCCGAGGAGATCTTGCAGGCCGACCCAGGCACGACCCGCAATGGTGTACTTGGAGATGCCGGCACGGCGTGGGCGATGAGCAACGGGGAGCTCGCCCAAGCGAAGACCGGCGGCGCCGAGGAGAGCGGGAAGGTACCGATGCATGCCCTTAAAGGGGACAAGAAATCGGATATCCTCCCGCTTGATGATTTTCAGGGAGCAACCCGTATCGTGGGCCCCATCCATCAGTACGGCGCGACGGATCGAATTTGCAATTTTGGATGCGATCTTTTTTTGCCAAGAATCCATGCGAGGAGTTCGGATGCCGCAAGCGAAGTCGGCTTGGTTGCTTTCCAGAAGTTGCAGGAGCGCAGGTAAGTCGTTCGGGTTATTCTGGCCGTCTCCATCCATCATGGCGGCGTAGGGACGGGTGGCGGCGAGAAGTCCGGCATAGAGGGCCGGGCCTTGGCCAAGATTTTTAGGGAAGTGAATGACACGTAGGTTGGCCTCAGCATCGAGGAGGGCGGGGGTGCGGTCACGGCTGCCATCATCTACCGCAATGATTTCGGCCCCGGGCACGGCCGAGTGCGCCTCGGCAATAACGGCCGAGACATTCTCCTCTTCGTTGTAGAAAGGGATAATGAGGGAGAGTTGGGAGGACATACTTTATCTGGAATGGAGGAAAGAGGGCAGGCGGGCAAATAGTTTTGGAAAGCTAAGGGGGCCAACTTTTACCCAGACGCGATTTAAGATCTGGGCGATGACCCAAGTATAGAGAATGGAAAGGGGGATCGAGGCGAGGACATCGGTGGGGTAGTGGTCACCCGTATACACGCGTCCGAGGGCGGCGAGGGCGACGACGATCCAAGGCCAGCGCATGGAAGGACCCCAGACCAAGCGAGCGGAGGTGGCCGCGGCGACGGCGTTGGCCACATGAGAGGATGGAAAGGAGCGTCCATTCGAGACCTCGCTCTCCGGAATGGCAGAGAGTCGGACGGCAGGGGTCCAGCGGTTTTGTCCGGAGCCCGGGCTGACCTCGCGAACCCCCTCGACCGACTGGTAGGGGCGGGGTCGATGAAAGAAGTGTTTCAACGGGTTGGAAATCAGGGGGTCCCCAATGGCAACCGAGAGGATCGTCAGAATAACCCATGCTTTCGTCCGATCTTTGCCCCGCAAGACTAGATAAACGGCCGCGAGGATGAGTATGGGAGTCCAGAACCGACCATCGGCCAGCAGGTTGAAGAATTGATCAAGGATGGGGTGATTGAACCCCCGATTGATCAGGCGGAAGACACTGAGGTCCAACGAATAAACTTGGGCGATCAATGCGACGAGGATAAATTAGGGAAAATGGTACGACAAGTCGCATACCTCGCAATTTCTTTGGCGTGCCTGAACGCGGGATGGTCGGAAGAGAAAAAAAACCTGGGTTCCCCTTCGACGGATAGCGATGAAGAGATCACGCCAACCCCAAGGCAAATGCAAAACTTCCTCTGGAAAACATTGGTTATGAAAGACTTAAAGCTTACGGGAAGAGTGCAATCGGGTGATAAGAAGATACCTGTGGTGGTGCGAACGAAGGAGCGTCTTCTGCAATTTGATTTTCAGGATCGGCCACTACAAATTCGGGTTCGGTTTGCCCCAGAGGGGAGCTTGATTCAGCGTCGCAAAAAAGCGGATTCCGAATGGCAAGTGGTCACGGGGAAAGAAAAAACGCAGGCGGTGGCCGGAACCGACTTGGCCTATGAGGATCTAGGCATCGATTTTTTGCGCTGGCCCGACCCGCAACCCAAAGGCGATGACCACGTGATGATGTTAGAGTGTTGGGTGTATGAGGTAACCCCACCCGTGGAGAGCAATTATGCCAAAGTGCGCTACTGGATCAGTAAAGGATACAAAACGATGATTCGCGCGGATGGCTTGAATGCCAAGGGGCAGGCGATCAAGCGCTTTACCTTTAATAGCGTGATTGAGGCGGAGGACACGGTGGTCATCGGGGAGATGAAGGTGGCCAAATTAACTCCCGGGACCGACCTGTCGGTGACGCGAACCTTTGTCCAAATTGAAACGGTGGAAAAGAATTCGGGCTTGTAGGATGGGCCAGATCATGAAATATCGAATCGATCTCCACTGTCACTCCCGCTTCTCGTCCGATGGGGTGAGTGAACCCGAGGAGATGGTGGCGGCGGCGAAAGAGCGCGGGTTGCACGGCTTTGCCATCACCGATCACAACACCTGTGCCTGTGTGGACTACTTTCTATCGATTGGATTGATGCGAGAGGATGGCCAACCGGTAAACGGTTTTCTCATTTTGCCGGGGCAGGAGATCACGACGGCCGCCGGGCACCTTTTGGCGCTGGGCGTGCGCTTGCCTGACCTGAAGGGGATCACCCCGGCGGAAGCGATGAAGTTGGTTCACTCGGCGGGCGGGTTAGCGGTGCCGCCCCATCCGTACGACAACTTTCGCGCGGGCATCCGAGAATCGATCTTGAACGAGTTGCCCCTTGAGGCGATTGAGGTATTTAATGCAGCCGTGACTTTTAAAAGAGCCAACCAGCGATCCTTTGAATATGCCCAGGCGAGAAAATTGGCGATGACGGCTGGCAGCGATGCCCATCATGTCGAGGCGATTGGCACCGCGTGCACCGTTTTGGAAATGGAAGAGTTGACGGCGGCCAATACATTGGCGGCCATTCGCAAAGGAGCAACTGCGCTGGAGCAAAAGTATATGAGCCGCACCCAAGCCTTACGAAAAACCTGGAGTAATGTGTTCCGGTTGCGTTCGAAAAAGAAACCCGCGCTGCCTCCCCGCTCTCCTTTGTGAAGCACCCCGCTCCGGTCACGCGGGCGATCATCTTCGGCAACATTGGCGTAGCCGTTTTAGATGTTTTGCTCACCTTGAAATCTCCGTCGTCCGACTCCGCGATCCGCCAAACCCTCTCCCTCTCCGCCGCGAATCTTTTCGATGGGGCTTGGTGGGAACCTTTCACCTACATGTGGCTGCATGCGCCGCCGATCGGCTTTTGGCTCACGCACATTCTTTTCAATATGCTGACCCTTTCGATTTTTGGAAAACCGATGGAGGCACGACTAGGTCCGCGTCGATTTGTCGCACTCTATTTGGTGGGCGGCTTTGCGGCGGCCGTGGCCTTTCTGGGGCAGGCTTGGTGGCAGGGGGGCGGAACCTTGGCCGGATTGCAGGCTAACACCCAAGAAATTGAAGGTGCCAGCGGTGCGGTTCTGGCGGTGGTGGCGGCCTTCGCCGTCTATTTTCCAGATGCACGGCTCTTTATCTTTCCTTTTCCCTTTCCTGTTCGGGCGAGCCGGGCGGTGCGGGTCTTTATCGGGTTGAGTATTGCCATGATGTTTATTCCCGCCCTCTCCTTCATCGGACACAGCGCCCATATTGGGGGACTCTTGGCGGGGTTCTTTCTGGCGCGGGCCTGGCACCAGGCCGCCCCTCAACCCCCCGTTCTTGTTTCCAAGGTGGAGAGAGGAATGGAGGAGATGGCGGCGACGTTGGCCGTCTCCCAATTGAATGAGGCGGAGTTTCTGGTCGAGGTCCGGCACCTCTTGGGTGAGTTAGGCAAGGGACACTGGCGGCCGCTGACCTCACGGGAGCGGGCCCTTCTGCGGCGGGCGCATCTGCTGGTCTAAGGATCGTTTTTCATGAAGGAAACCCTTTCCCCCAATCGTGCCCGAGGGTTGTGGGATCGGTTTTTACAATTTTCTCCCGGAAGCGCAGAGATCGTTGCCCGAAATGAGACCCTGCAAGAGGCGGCCAAAGATCCAGGGCGCCTCCTGCAGGAAGGGGCCAAAGGACGATATCGGATCGAATGGCAGGAGAGAGTTGTTCGGGCCGATTCCCCGACGAGGCGTTTGGCGGAGTTACGGGATTGGCAGCGGGCGGAGTTGGTCAGGCTGGCCTGGAACTGCTTTGCCCAACCGATCTCCGCGGAGAAGGCCGCCCGTGGATGGACTGGGTTGGCCGAATTTACGGTGGAGACGGAGTTGGGATTAGCTCAGGACAAGGCACCGGAGGCCGACCGGGGAAAGGGGCAAGGATTCACCGTTTTGGCACTGGGAAAGTTGGGGGCGGGGGATCTTAATTTTTATTCCGATCTCGATCTTATTTTCTTCCGCGGAGAGAGGGATGAGGAAGGGGCGGGGAATCGACTCGCCCGCTCGCTGGTCGGGGACCTGGATGCGCCGGGGGGAGAGAGAGTTTATCGGGTAGATTTACGCCTTCGCCCGGAGGGGGATCGGGGGGCACTGGTCCCCCAGCGAAGTGATTTGGAGGAGTACTACGAGGCCTATGGGGAGGTTTGGGAAAGGTGCGCGTGGATCCGGGGTCGACGAATTGCGGGAAGTGAGGAGGAGGCGTACGAATTCTTTCAATCCCTACAATCCTTTATCTATCCGCGTGGATTAAGCCCTTCGGCCTTAGGGGAGATCTTTCAGCAAAAAAGTCGGGCGGAGGATGAACTGCTGGCCGACGAGGATCGAGATCGAGAGATCAAAAGAGGACGAGGCGGTTTGCGGGAGGTGGAATTTCCGGTGCTGGGCCTACAACTTTTGCACGGGGCGGCCCAACCGACTCTGCAGACCCACGACCTGAGAAAAGCGATTCGGAATCTTGAAATTTTGGGAATTCTGAAAGAAGAGGAGGCGGAGACATTGCGTGGGGGGTATGATTTTTGGCGTCGGCTGGAGGATTTTCTGCAGATGCGGCAGATTCGGCAGACGCATCAACTTCCGTCGTCCGCCGAGGATATGCAGGGGTTGGCCCAAGCGATGGGTGCGGGGTCAGGGGGAGATTTGGAAAAAGAGGTGGAGGAGTGGAGGGACAGAGTAAGGAAAGTGTATGATTCGGTCTTCGGGGAGCTGAAGCCTTTGACGGTGGCCGGGGTGGATTGGGTGGAGAAGGTGGATTGGGCCGATCCCCTAAGCGCAAAAGAGGCGTGGAATGGGTTGGAACCGGACGAGGAGGTGCACTCGACCGCCCGAACGAAAGAGAATTTTCAAAGATGGCAACCGTTGTTGCAGAATGAGCTGGTGGCGTGTGCTCGACCCGACGTGGCTTTGATCGGCGTGGCCAACTTCGTCAAAGCGTATGGGTCTCGTTCTCTGTTATATGAGAGTTTGTGCGTTAGTCCGAAGGCGCTGAACCTGCTCGTGCGACTTTTTGAGAGCAGTGAGAATCTCGGGGCCGCGTTAGTGGCCAGACCGGAACTGTTTGAGGCGGTCGCCCAGTCGGAGTTGGATACGCCCAGGGGGGTAGCCTTTCACCGCCAGGCAATCTCGCTTCCGCCCGAGGAAGAGGAGGCGATGGACGCGGCCCGATTGTATGTACGAGGGGAGGAGCTACGCATTGCCTTACGGAGTTTGTTGAGTTTGGGAACGATTGAGGATTTTCAGCGAGAGCTGAGTGCTTTGGCGGAGATCTGCTTGGAGTGGGCTTGGAAATTTGCGGGAAAGCCCGGCTGGGCCTGGGTTGGTTTGGGTAAGCTGGGAGGGGAGGCATTGAGTTTTGGCTCCGATCTGGATCTTCTGGTGGTGGGAGAGGGGGAGGCGGAGGTGCAGCGAGCGGTCAAGTTTTTGACAGCGGAGCGGGCCTCGGGAACGTTGTTCAAAGTAGACTTTCGTCTTCGTCCTTATGCGGAGGGGGCTTTGGCGGTGCCGGCCAAGCGATACGCCGAGTATTACGGGAAAGAGGCCCAAACGTGGGAGGTGCAGGCCTTGTGCCGGGCGCGGCTTTTGGGAGGGGCGGCTAAAGTCGGCCGGGAGTTTTGGCCCGCGGTGGAGAAATCGTGGTCCAAGTGTGGCAAAGGGAAAACGCTTTTCCCTGAAATTCGGGAGATGCGGGAGCGGATTGCGACGGAGCGAGTGCGCCAAGGGGAAGAGGAGCGCTCCTACAAGACGGGTCGGGGTGGATTGGTCGATGTGGAGTTCGCCGCGCAAGGGTGGCAGATGCGCCAGGGTCTGCCGGAGTGCCGCACGGGAGATATTTTGCGGAAAATGAAAAAATCGGCGCCGGGCGAGGCACAGATTTTGAGCCAGGGGTTGGAGTTCTGGTCGAAGATCGAGTGGTGGATTCGATTAGGGGAGGGGCGAGGAGAAAGTATGCTTCCCCGAGCAGGACGGGATCTGGAGTGGCTCGCGAGAAAGTGCGGAGAAAGGAACGGAGCAAAATTGATGGAGCGGGTGCGTGGTACATTCGATTCAGTCCGCGGGGCCTATGAAGCGGTCCTAAGGTAAATGACAACACTCTCGACGATTTGAAATCGGTACGGCATAGTCCTACATTCTAACTTCTTATGGCTAAAGAGATCACCATGCCCGCCCTGAGTCCCTCGATGACCGAGGGCGTATTGGCGAAGTGGCATAAAAAAGTGGGGGATACGATCAAGCCGGGCGAGGTGATTGCGGAGGTGGAGACCGATAAGGCCACCATGGATCTGGAGGCATACGACAAAGGGACAATTTTGCAGATTTCGGCCCCGGAGGGTTCGAAAGTTGCGATCAACGGACGGATCGCCATCGTCGGAGAGCCAGGGGAGAAGGTGGATTCGCTCAGTGCCCCAACTCCCGTAGCCTCGGCGACACCGGCCGCGAAGACGGTGACGAGCAGTGCGCCAGCGCCGACGGTTGCAGTGGCGCCGGTCGTGGCCCCGATGAACATGGGTCGGGTGAAGATCTCCCCGTTGGCCAAGAAGGTGGCAGCCGAGAAGGGAGTGGATGTTTCGGGGGTGGCAGGGTCAGGACCGGGGGGGAGAATTGTGCGACGGGATGTCGAAAGTGCCCAAGCAGGCGGCACGGTTCGTTCCAGCGCCGGAATTTTCGGGGGGAAACCGATTGCTCAGGATGGGGTTCGGCCGGTCTCGCAGATGCGGGCGGCGATCGCCCGGCGTTTGGTCGAGAGTAAGACCACCGCTCCCCATTTTTATGTGGAACGAGAGGTGGATGCGGCTCCGCTGGCCAAATTGCGGGCTTCGGCCAACGCCGCGCTCGAAATGGCGGGCGAAAAACTAAAGCTGAGCGTGAACGATTTTGTTTTGAAGGCGGCGGTCGAAGCGCTGCGGAGGGTGCCGGCGGTCAACTCCTCTTGGGAGGGGTCATCGATTCGACAGCACGGGGCGGTGCATTTGGCCTTTGCCGTGGCGTTGCCTGATGGATTGATCACCCCGGTGATCCGTAATGCGCATGCGAAGGATTTCCGGACGATCGCCCGAGAGGCGAAGGATCTGGGGGCAAAGGCGAAGGCGGGAAAGTTGCAGCCGGAGGAGTACACGGGCGGAACCTTCACCGTGAGCAATCTGGGGATGATCGGAGTGGAAAGATTTTCGGCAATTTTAAATCCCCCACAGGCGGCGATTTTGGCGGTGGGAGCGACAGTGAAAAAACCGGTGGTGGCGGCGAACGGGGCGATTGTTCCCGGCGAAAGAATGAGCCTGACCGTTTCAGCCGATCACCGGGTAGTGGATGGATTGATGGCGGGTGAGTTTCTTAAAGCGCTGGTGGAAGTGTTGGAGAGTCCGGGCGTCCTTTTGATGTAAGGGGATTGTATGGCGACTTATGATCTAGCAGTTTTAGGGGGTGGCCCGGCCGGGTACGTCGGAGCGATTCGGGCGGCGCAGTTGGGCAAGAAGGTTGTTGTCGTTGAAAAAGAGCGGGCAGGGGGGACCTGCTTGAACTGGGGTTGTATTCCTTCCAAGTCGCTCCTGAAGAATGCCGAAATTTATCAGCACATTCTGCATGCGGAGGAGTATGGAATTACTACGGGCAAGGTTTCCTTCGATTTTGCGAAAGTGATCGGGCGCAGTCGGAACGTTTCTGATCGGATTGCCAAGGGGGTCGAGTTTCTGCTGAAAGCCAAGAAGGTGGATTATGTGGTGGGAGAAGGAAAGTTGGGGGCAGACCGCAAGATCAAGGTGAAGACGGCGGACGGGAAGAGTCAGGTGATTGAGGCGACGAATGTCATGCTGGCGACGGGTTGTTTGCCCCGCGTTCTGCCTGGGCTGAAGGTGGACGGCAAGGTGGTCATGACCAGTCGGGAGGCGCTGGAGTTAAAGAAACAGCCAAAGAGCGTCGTGATTTTGGGAGCGGGGGCGATCGGGGTGGAGTTTGCCTATTTTCTGAATTCATTTGGCACGAAAGTGACCTTGGTGGAGATGAAGTCGCGAGTTTTACCGATCGAAGATGAGGAGATTTCCGATTTACTGGGGAAGAATCTGGCCAAGCAGGGGATCACCATTTTGACCGAAACCGCGATGGAGAGTGTCACGGCTTCGACTTCTGGGGTGAAAGTGAAATTGAGTGGGAAGAACGCCAAGACGATTGAAGCGGACGCGCTGCTCTGCGCGGTCGGGGTACAAGCCAATCTGGAAGGGGCTTTGGATGCGGGGGTGAAGCTGGAGTTGGACAAGGGCTATGTGAAGACGGATGCCCGGTACAAATCTTCCATGGCGGGTGTTTTCTCCGCGGGGGACATTATTGGACCACCTTGGCTGGCGCACGTGGCCTCGTTTGAGGCGATTGAGGCGGTGAACGGAATTTTTGATGCGAAGTATCAGCCGAAGAAAGTGGGGGTTTTCCCTGGTTGCACCTACTGCCAACCGCAGGTGGCGAGCATTGGACTGACCGAGGCGGCGGCCAAGGAAAAGAAATTGAAGTTTAAGGTGGGTCGATTCCCGTATCGGGCGAGCGGTCGGGCGGTGGCGAGTGGGGATTCGGAAGGGATGGTGAAGATTCTGATTGGCGAGCCTCACGGGGAGATCCTGGGGGCGCATATCATTGGGGCAGAGGCGACAGAGCTGATTGCCGAGGTGGGATTAGGAATGACGCTGGAGGCCACCGCGGATGAGATTGGGCATACGATCCACGCTCACCCGACGCTGACGGAGATGATCAAGGAAGCGACCGAAGCAGCGGTCGGACACGCGATTCATATTTAAGCCCCACCCAAGGGCAGGTTTCATAACCTGACATGAATCGCAAAGTATCCGTTGCGCTGACGATTGCTGGATCCGATAATTCCGGTGGTGCAGGAATCCAGGCGGATCTAAAAACCTTTACGCGCTTGGGGGTGTATGGGACGTCGGCTTTGACCTGTGTGGTGGCGGAGCATCCCGGGAGAGTTTCGAGAATCGTAGCGGTGGAGCCGGCGATGGTGGCGGAGCAGATCAGGCTGGTCTTTGAGGCGTTTCCGGTTGGGGCGGTGAAGACAGGGATGCTTTTCTCTTCTGGAATCATCCGGCAAGTGGCGAAGGTGTTGGGCAAGAGGAGGGGGCTGAAGCTGGTGGTGGATCCGGTGATGGTCGCGACGAGCGGGGCGGCACTGCTAAGGCCGGAGGCGGAGCGGGCGATGGCCAAGTTTCTCTTTCCCAGAGCGGCCTTGGTGACTCCGAATCTGGATGAGGCGGCCCGATTGGTGGGTCGAAAGTTAAAAAATTCGGAGCAGGCGAAGGAGGCGGCCCAGGAGTTGGCTAAAAAATGGAAAGTGCCGTTTCTGGTAAAGGGCGGGCATCTGAAGTTGGCGAAGGCGGAGGATTATCTGGCTTGGCCGAACGGAAAGTTGAAAACTTTCTCCGCGATACGGTGCCAGGGGGTGGAGACGCATGGGACGGGCTGCACCTACTCGGCCGCGATCTGTGCGGGCTTGGCGATGGGGCTTTCTTTGGAAAAAGCGGTCGGGAAAGGAAAGAAGTTCATCACGCGGGCGATTCGGGGGCATCTTACGTTGGGTCGGTATACGCCCATAAATCATCTCGAGGCATGAAAACGAATTGGCCGATGCGTCGGCCTTTGTTTCCGGTGGCGGTGGCGGGATTGGTGGGGACGATCGTGGGTTTCGTTTGGTCGAATCATTCATCGATCTGGTTAGGCTTCGTTGGGCTTGGATCACTATTTTCCTGGTGGGGGCCAAAAAATTGGAGGGCGCCTGCGGTTTGGGTTTTCGTCATGGGGGTATTCGCCCTGTATGCCGGAGCGAGGGCTTATGCGCCGCCCCGAGATTCTTTGCGGGCTCGGGCGGGGGAGGAGGGGGGTACGGTGATTCTGCAGGGTTGGATGGCGGAGCTACCCACCGTAAGGATTTGGGAAAATGGGAAGAGAGCATTGGAAAGCGAGTTGGAGGTAATCTCGATCGCGGGAGATCAGGGTTGGGAGAAAGCGAGCGGAAGGGTTTTATTGCGGGTGGATCCAGCACCTGAAAAGGCACCCCAGGTGGGTGAGATTGTACGAGTGGCGGGATATTTGGCCCTGCCGGAAAAACCCAGAAATCCGGGCGAGTTTGATCGAGGACAGCACCTGCGCGCTCGAGGCCTGGATTATGTTCTGAAAGTCCGTCTTGGGGAGTTCGAGATCGTGGGTAAGCAGAAGGGGGTTTTCCTAGCGAAAATGGCGGCGGCCCTGCGGTCGCATATGATCGCGGCGACCTCGTTGGGATTGGAGCGTGATCCGGAGGCGTCGGGTTTAATTGCGGCGATGCTTTTTGGGTATCGGGATGGCGTGGGGGCAGAGCTACGGGAGGCTTTTCGAAATACAGGCACGTTGCATCTTTTTGCGGTCAGCGGCCAGAATCTGGCGGTGGTGGCGGGAATGTTACTTTGGGTTCTGGCTTTGAGCGGGGCGGTGAAGTGGAGATGGGCGTGGACGACTTTACCGGCGGTGTTTCTCTTTTGTCTGGCGACGGGAATGGAAGCAAGTGCCGCCCGGGCCTTTGTCATGACGGGGGTGCTTTATCTGGGATGGATTTTGGGTCGGCCGATGGATTCGGCCAACTGGTTGGGGGCGGCGCTGCTCGCTTTGCTGAT
>FLOH01000898.1_pt1 | contig 51902 bp, 78 predicted proteins | sample 756751 | NCBI WGS metagenome assembly FLOH01 (sample SAMEA4026879, study PRJEB14308) | marine metagenome | biome: coastal water; material: water | depth 74 m | reverse complement strand
CACCAATTCCATTTCCACCAGAAATTTCTATTACTGGAGGACCACACTCTGTTTGTTGAGCAGCACCACCACAAGGATCTGTGGAAAGTAAATCATTGGAAGTTAACTTATTAACTTCATCAATATTTAAATATCGAAACTTTTTATTTCCGTCCTGAAAAATGAAAGTTGTTGCTGGATTTGTAAGCACATATTGATTTGCCTGAGCAATTGAGACATCACTAACCAACCCCAAAGAAGCATCAATATATGATACTTTAATATCTTCTTTTGTTAGTGGTCCAAATACATTAAGTGTCATGTGTTTTTTTTATCCAATCGTTGCTAGTGTGGGTAGTTTTGGCACGTCAAAGTTTCTTGTTAACTTTGATGTATCGAAAGAAGATGCCCCAACACCCTCCAACAACGAGTCTGTTGTAGATGTTAAGTAATCTCCTGCTTTCTTACCCACTTCAGATTTGTTTGCATCAGGTACAGCTTCACCACCAGATTGCAAAGTAAAAGCATCTGTTGCGGGGCAGTTGGGTTTGGAATCACATCCAAAAAGATTTAAGGTAATATTTTCAAAAGAAAGTGCTGCTTTAATACTTTCACCGATGTCAGGGAACTTTATATCACCCAATTTAAGATTACCAAAACCTCCCAATAAACCACCAACAGCACCTGCTATGCTACTAACTTGACCTGCTATGCCAGCAACTTTGTCTGCTGCAGCACCAACTTGACCTGCGATACCACCAATTTGACCTGCTATATTACCAATGTTTCCAACTGCAGGAAGTCCTGATTGACTATCTTGCATAAATGTTCCAACAGATTGAGTTATTTCTTCAGCAGCCTTATTAATATCTCCCATACATGATCCAAGTATTTCACCTGTTAGTTGCTCAACAGAACACATTGGGACAAGAGGTGCGGTGCCTGTTGGTGAAGTTGGTGATGGATTTGCAGATTGTTGACTATTTCCTCCACCAAAAAGATTTTTTAAAGCATCTAATATTTTTTTACCTAAACCATTAGCAAGTTTACTAAAGAGACATTTGAGTTTTTCATTAATTTTTATCTTCATATTAAGGAATTCAAATCTCATATTTGGAAATTGTAAATCAGCTAAGGGTCCAATTATTTTGTTAATTGTTTTTGAAGTAAACTCGCCAATTTTATTCATAACAACTTTCATCTTCTTTGCAAGTTTGGGTGCATATTTTTCCATTAGAGCTTCAATTTTTTCCTCAGTATCATCAACCTGACCTAAAAGACCTCCAAGACCACCAAGAGCTCCTGGTATATCACCAATGCCACTAATACCTCCTGCTAAACCACTAATACCTCCTGCTAAACCACTAATACCTCCTGCTATACCTTGAACTTGTCCCAGTGCTCCGCTAATTTGATTTGTTACACCTCCGATTTGACCTGCTATGCCCTGAACTTGTCCTAGTGCTCCTGCTATACCACCTCCTCCTCCTGCTATGCTACCAACTTGTCCTGCTATACCTTGAACCTGACCCACTATTCCACTAACTTGTCCTAATGCTCCACTAATTTGACCGGTTACACCTCCAAGTTGTCCTAATGCTCCACTTATACCACTAATTTGATTTAATAATCCTCCCCCACTACTCAAAGATTTAACTTGAGAAACTGCATCTGAATAACTTTGCTTTGCTTTTTGGATTTTATCAATCGCAGTTGTAAGATTTCCAATTTCAGTCTGCATTCCTTTCATTACAGAACCAGGAAGATCGCAAGGACTTAGCATTACAACCTTTTTCTTAAGAAGGTAATCCATCTTCTGGTCCATGGCAGATTGTCCATGAACAGAGGTAGTAGTTTCAATAGTTGCTCCAGGTACTGCTACAGCTGCTGGTGAGGGATCTACCCCCGGCTTAGTAATTGCAAGTCCCTGGTCAGGTGCTTTAATGTTTGGATCTTTAGTTCCAACAGCAGGTTCTGCATAACCACTTACTGCAAGACTTCCTGCCTGAGCATTGGTTACTTTATTGTCACCAATTTTTGTTGCAAGAGCGGTTTGTGCATTGTTGCCAAGCACTCCCATAATCACAGGAACTTGTTGCTCTTGACCATCCAAAAAGAAACCAAATACCATATTTCCTTGTCGGATATTTGGTGTTTGACCTGAAGATGCTTGACCACCACCAGCAGTCACAGGATACATTACCTGCGCCCAAGGGAGTTGATCTGATGCTATTTCAGTCTCTCCTTGATCGTGAAGACCTATAATACGAACCTTATACCGGTATCCCCACCCAGGAATTTCTTTCGGGCTTTCAATCTTTCCAGGTGAAATATTATCACGCCAAGTTGAGTCGGGAGCAACCTGACCAATCCACCAGTTAAAACTAGCACCAAGAAAACCTGAATTAAAAAGAGCTCCCCCTTCCATTAATTATTAAACCTCATATATTTTATATTTGTTTATCATAATGGTATCTTACTAGAGGTATTACTACCTGTTTTACCTACAGAATCTCTTACTAAAATCAATTTTGTATAAGTTTCTTGTGGTGAAATATAATGACATAAATCTGCTATAATATATAGACCGCTATCGTGCTTGTTTATCTCATCACTTTTCTTTGTATCTTCAGGTGGAACACCCATACGAACAGCATCTCCTGCGTGTAAAGAAAAATCTCCAGGTATCGTAACTTCAACTTTAGATGTAAATAATTGATTATATCTCATAGTAGATTGACTTAAAATATTTTTCGTATCAAAGTTTTGTTCTGTAGATTTCTTAATTTGTTCTTTTGAATCTCCTGTAGGTAGTGTTCCTTTATCAAGAAGCATATATTGAGTTCTTGTAAACTCTTTATTTGCTCCTTCTTTATTAAACTCTGGATTTAATACAGGTAGTTCCTTACCACCAAGTTTTAATGATGCTTCCTTTTCTTTTGCATTTGGAGTGATCACTTCATAGTAACAATTAAATGGATCAAATAGAACTGTTCGTGTAGAGAATGCTCCCATTTTAAGTTTGTCTTGCACATCAACACGATTATCTTTTGAATACTCAAGTGCTTTTATATCGTATCCAGCAGGAATATTAGCACCTCTTGAATCTGGAGTTTGATTATAGATAATAGATTTTTTTGAATCTTGAGCAAAGAAAGAATCTATTGACTTAAATTTAAATCCCTCTGATGTTTCAAAGAAAAGATACCCAGCGGAATTTCCTTTTGCATCAGGTAGATCTGGAACTGCTTTTTTAGATAACCAGTTCATTGCATAATAAGGTTTTTTATTATTTCCAATAAAATTATAGTTATTAGAAGTTTCTTCTATATCAACTTTTTTTTCTGTTCCCAAATAATTTTGATCTGTTAATATTTTTTTAATGTGTGCTGATATTCTTCCATCAAATCTTGTATTCAGTCTTACCTTTTCATTCATAATAAACTCTTTAGATGAAAGGTCTATTTGAACCATAGATTTATTTGTTTCATTCACAAGAGGAGTGACTTTGTTTACATACAAAATCAAATCTAAAGTTTTCTTGTTGTTGTCCGTAAACTTAAGAGAAACTTTTTCCTGTCCGACCATTGGCAACCCTTCAATTACAGTCTTACCATCAATTGAATTTCCAGTATCTGCAAAAGTTACCGTTGCTCTTACAGAATCTTGTAGAATACTTTCATAATACATCAAAAGAATTGTGCCACCAGCAACACTTACATTCTTTCTTTGATCTTTATTAGAAACAATATCAATCTTATCAATAAAAGATGGTTCTGCTCCTTTTGATGTTATCTGGTTTGCCATTTTTTATTACCTCTTATTTCTATTTAACCAATCATGGCAAGAATTTCTGTAAAGTTATCTACAGTAATCGGTATAACTGCAACACCTCCACCGGAACTATTGTTGTTTCTACCACCACTTGGAGCACTTGGAGATTGAACAACGATTGTTTGAGAAGAGGCATTTGCATCATAAGGAGCATAAGACTGAAGAATACTTGCAAGTTGTGGTTTAGTTTTTGCTATGTTTAATTTTTCTAAAAGTTGAGGAGCAAGTCTATCTAACCCGGCAGTAGTATCAGCATCAAACACAAACTCTGGTCCCCTCTCACCAAGCATAGCAAATGTTAGTTTAGGAACTCTTCCACCTTTTGAAAATTTCTTGAAAAAACTAAAATCTCTATTACCACCTTCACGTTTAACCGCAGAAAAATGCATAGCATCTTTCACACTACTCCAATTACCACCCCAACCAAGACCATTCTTTGCAGCTATTTCAGAAATGTTAGAAGGCATATCAGTAACTAATGATTTTCCATATGGATTTTGATTGGAATTAATATCAATTGAACCTCCATATGGATGAGAATACCTTTCTTTATCGTAATCTGGATCTGCAGGTCCAGTTCCACCCCCAGTACCTGCTTTTCTATATCCTCCAATAGATTTTATTTTGTAACCAGTTGATTCTAAATCAGAAATAAATCCTTTAAATTGTCCAGACACAGCACTTGCAACTTGAAAAGATTTTCCAGATTTTGTAGATAATGTTGATAATGGAATACCGGTATTCCACTCCCTATCGTTAATAACACCTGTGGATGGAATAGGTTTCCCCATCGGACCTGCAGAATACTGCCCACTAGCAACACTACCACTTGTTTTTGAACCACTCAGTACACCCATCACTTTATCCCAGGTGGTATGTGCTTTATTTCCAGAAGCATATTGATCCTGATATGTTAAATTGCTTGGGCCTTCAGGAAGACCTCTCCATGTTCCTGCAAGTCGATATGCAAACTTTTCGGTTGTTAATTTCCCTGCTTTCCAATCTTTATATCCAGCACCATTAATCAATAGAATAGCAAGTTTATCTTGATTTTCTGGACTAAACAAATCTGTATCTGGATTTAATCCTATAGACTTTGCTCTAGTCAATACATATTGGGGCATTTGTTGATATCTACCCATAGCACCAGATCCACCAGTTCCCATTGCTGCTTTTCTAGCACCAGCAATCGTCATAGCACTCAATCCCGGTATCTTTCCTCTATTAACAACATCATATCCACCAGCAGCTTCAACACTAGCAATAAGATCTAAGATATCGCCATATTCACCAGAACTTGCTGTTGCATAACTTGACCCAGCAGGACCACCACTTATAGGTGGTAGTAGTTTTTTCTCCTCAATTTCTCTCATTTCTTTCATTTCTCTCATAGTTCTTTGAGCACCAGTTTCTATTGCTCCACGAAAAGCTTTTGCTACCCAATTACTAATATCGCCACCAGTTTCTGCTGCAGATAAAACATCAGGATCAACAAGTCCACCTCCAGCAAATTTAGCAACAATACCACCTTTCAGTTGTCCATCCTGAATACCTTTAGCAATTAAAAGATTTATTCCAAGTCCAACATTTTGATAGTCTCTATCTGTTGGTTCTTCTTTGTTCATAATCTTTGAACTAATTGCTAAAATTGGTCCAAAATATTTTGTTTTATCAAGTTCTTCTGTGCTCTTTTTAACTTCTTTATCTTTGAATTCAGTTTTTGATGGTTTTTGTGGTGCTAATACTCTTTTATATTTTTGTTTTGAGAGTGTTCTTTTTGCTCTACCAGCAGACTTACCACCTCGTGTAATACCACCACCTGCCATCTTGCCCATCATCTCTTTTTGAGCACCTTGATTACCATAAATGTTTCCAAAAGAACCCTTCTCTTTAAAAGCAAGACCAAGAGTGAGCATATTAAGTGCTTTTCTAAAATCTTCACGAATTCTTGCATCAAACTTTGCAAGATTACCTGCTTGTTTTACTTTATCCTCCTCACTCAAAAAAGGATAACGAAGCAGTTCTATCGCATATCTAAATGGAGCACCTACAATATCCAATAAAACACCAACTGCTTGAAAAAGACCAAAAAGGGGTCTTATCATATTCAATGCAACACCTCTTCCAAACCTAGTAAAAGGATTTTTATCATTCTTTTGATCGTTCTCAAGTTTTTGAATTGGTTTTACTGCAAACTTTCTAACCTGAAATGCACCTTCTCCTAGGGCAGATGAAAGTAATCCAGCACCAGCAACAACAGCAGCAACCGCCCCAACACCCAATCCACCTGCTTGTGCTGCTGTTCCTCCTGCTGTTGATGCACCACCCCCTGCTGCTGCCGATGCACTCGATGATGTTGCTGCTTGTGTTGCTGCTTGTGCTCCCTGACCAAGTAACCTATCTTTCAATAAATCCATTCCAATATCAAGAACTCCATCCTTTCCTTGACTAGCAAGAGCAATTGATGCAATAATCGCAGCTTCAATCACACTACCTACAGCACCGTTAAAAGCATCAAATACTTTTACAAAGTTTTCTCCCCCAAAACTTTTCAGAAATCCACGAGTTGCATCATATGCTTTATATCCAATATCAAGAAAAGTTGCTAGTCCATTTAAAAGGAATCCTCCAGTGTTAATAATAAAATCTGCAGCACCTCCCAAAAATTTAAGAATAGGCATTATTTTTGGAAGATGCTTAATCAATCTAACTGCAAAGTATCCAAGAAGAACATTGCCAATAAAGTTTTTAACAAAATCTAGAATACCCATTCTTGGGGCAGCAGGAAGTTTGACTTTACCACCACTTTCTACATTTGGTTTCGTTTCTAACTTTGTCTCTATGTCTTCTTTTCTTTTTCTGCTTGTTGCTTTCTTTTTATCATCAAGTTGTTTCTTATCAAGTGCAAGTGAACCCTTAAGAATATCTTCTATTTTAATAACATTTATTTTAATACCCTCTATACCTTTAATTGATTTTTTTGATAAAACAATATTAGAAGGTCCACCACCAACCATTTTTTCTTGCTGTGCTTTTTGCATCGCAAGTCTTCCACCATAACGTCTGTGTAATTCTGATGGTCTATTTAAAAGTTGATCTGCGTTAATTGCCATTTATTTTCTACCTCATCAACCCAAGAGTTTCTTGTTTTGATCTGTGTGCGTTTGGATTACTTGCACTGAACTTTGGAGTTCCTGTTCCAGTTGATCGTTTTCTGTTTGCTTCTTGACGACCACCGGCAGGACTATAAACTACTTTAGGTTTTGGTTTTACTGGTGGGTTTACTTGACGTTGACGTGCTATACGTGCTTTATCAGCTGCAGCAAAATTGGCATAATACTTACCATCAGATGAAGAATAATACCTACCAATAGATGAAGCACCTGCTTGTTTTACTCTAGCATCCGATGCTTTTTGTTGCATATCTAATTTCTTTTGAGCCTCGGCTCCACCAAACATTCTCTGCCCCAGTCTGCCAAATTGACCCATTAGGCCACCTCTTTCCTTAAACTCTTCACCCCTTTCTTTATCTTGAGCATCAATTCTAACTCCTCTAGAAGACCTGTTAGCACCAGCAAAACTCAATTTATTCAGTCTCTGTTGTGATGCTAGTGAAGTCATTCTAGATTGTCTTGCTGCTTTAGCATCATTTTCATTTGCATATGTTTTTTTATCGGCAGAAGAATAATACTTCCCTTTTGATGCTGCATAATCTGATCTTGCAGACATTCTTGGACCTCCAAGCATTCCTCCAGGTTGGAACATTCCTCCACCACCAATATCTCTTCGATCTTGAGCAATATAGATTACATCAGCACCTCTTTTCATTGCAAAATATCTTTCTCCAGCGAGAGTAATTTCTTTGTCTCCGATTCCCGTGGAAAAATTCTTTGCTCCACCCTTAATTACAATAGATTTTTTTCCTTGATATGTTGTCGAATATCCCGTTCCTAATTGTGCTCCTGCTCCTGCACCTCTAATATTTACACCTTTTCCGGATACAAGTGCTTTTTGTACCTGCATTTGACTTTCGATTCTTTTTAATCTCTGTTCAAGTGTAATTTTATCTGCCAATTTATTCATATCTGCCTGAGAAGACATTGTAGGTGTTGCACCAGGACCATAGTTTATTTCAGGTCTTAATCCTTTTTCAGGGGGACTTTCTTTGAGATCTGGACTTTTTCCAATCGCACCACCACCAGCAGCATAAGTAGTTCCACTTATCATCTTTGGTTTATTTGTTCCTCCACCAGCAGCATTCATTCCCTCAAGAGTATCCACACCATATTTCTGCACTGCTCCTGCAGACATCACAAATTCACCATCACTCAACATCGCAGGTATTTTATCAACTCCTTTCTCCCCACTTACAAATCCACCGAACATATCCCCCATTCCACCCATCATATTTTTAAGGTTAAGTCCACCACCTTTAAATGCAGGAATTACAAATCCACCACCAGAATATCCTTGCACTTCTGGTTCTGGTTTTGGTTCATCACCACCTTTTAATCCTTCAGCAAGTGCCAGTCCTCCACCAACAACAGCAGTGGTTGCTACTGCACCTGCTATAAGTTTTCCTGGACCTCCTAAAAATTTCCCTAGACCACGCAATTTTTGTGCTTTACTTAAAAGTAAAATTTTAGCAAGTAATCCAACAGCACCTTTTGCAACTACTTTAGTTAACGACAGCGCAAATCGTCCAAAAGCATTTCCAAAAACCAAGTAGAGTGCTAGAAGTTTGGGCCAGTGATCTCCCAAAAATCTACCAATTGCTCTTACCTTATCAGCATTTTTTTTATCACCAAACCATTCTAATAGTTTATAGACAACTCTTCCAAGAAAAACTGTTACGAAGAAATCAATTATTCTATCCAGGATGCTTTTAACTGGTGCTATGACTTGTTCTGCAGCAGACTTTAATCCTTCAAATTTCTTTTCTAAATTACCTTCTGCAACTCCTCTTTTTTCTTGCTCTGCTTTTCTTCTATCAAAAGCAGCAGCATTATCAAGTGCTTTTTGTCTACCTGCTAATATTGCTGCAATAGAAGCTACTGATGCAGCAATCTTTGTGATACTATCTTCTACATTTGATGCCGAACTTCCTGGTAGTTTGGCACCAATATTTTCTCCACTAATTCTTGTACTTTGAGTCTTTGATATATTTTTAAGACTTGTAATTTTTCTAGAATTATTATTAACAACCTTTTCCAAACTAACAACTGATGCAACAAGTTGTCTTACATTACCAATAAGACTTCCAAATGTTTTTTGTACGTTGAGAATACTTTTAGAAACATCAATAGAACTCCCTTTCTTAAAACTTTCAGCAGAGATTAAAGTTTTTTTGAGTTGTGAATCTAGACTTTTTAAATCGTTAGAATCGGGCATTGCTCATTTGTTGTTTTTGTTTTAACTCTTCCTCTTCAAGATGCTGTTGTAATAAACCAACATAAACATCTCTTTCCCAGGGAATCATATTTTCAATTTCCCATAATGAATATTTATGATACTGCATCAGAGAAAAATTAAGTCTAAAGTAATTTTCAAGGTCCATATGGACCATTCCTATGCGAAAAAACTTGCTAACCCTTCTAAAACAACTTCACTTTCAACTTCTGTTTTTGGATTTTTTACCTTAAGAGTATGAGAGAGTTTAGGCATCGTCTCAAAGAACTTCTCAATATCCTTAAATTGAGATGAGTTCATTGAGTCTAAAAATTCAGTAACTTCTTTTTTTGTTACATCAGAAGTAGACCAAACCTCATCTTCAGTATAAATCTTATCAATACAGGATGCAATAAGATCAAAAGATTGATCCATAGCATTTCCACCCTCAAAATCAAAGTTGTTCTTGATAAATTGATCTAGTGATGGATATTTCATTTCCATCATAACTGAATTATCAATTTTAATTTTTTTCTCGTGATTTTCGTTTTTCTGAACCTTAATATCATCAAGATTTATTTTTACAGGAACTTGAGTTTCTCCATCGTCAGGGCAAATAATATTAACTTCTAGTTCTTCTCCAACAGACTTACCACGAATATTAAGAAACAAGAATTCAATATCAAAAGTAGGAAGTGCTTCTACTTTAATATTTTTGGTTATGATGCAATTTTTAATAACTGTTTTGATTGCAGTTGTAATTTGCTTTGTGTCTTCACTTTCTAGAGCAATAACTAAAAGTTTTTCTTCTTTAACTAGAAATGGTCTGTATTGAATAGTCTCTTCAGTTGAGGGCAATTCAAGTTGATATGTTGGTGTAGCAATTTTTGGTAAAGGCATAATATCCTATAATGAGTTCAGTATGATTATTTATGGAGTTGACCCAGGAGCTCCTGGAATTCCACCAAAATCATTAATACTAAATGAAGATGGCTCTCCAAGAGCTGCCTGAGTTGCTGCTTCTAATCTAGCATCTACAAATCCAGGACTAGATAATGGATTTTCTATCCTATTAAATGCTGCTTCTGATTTAGGATCACTGAATCCTTGACCTGGAGGGAATGGAGCTAAAGGATTAGGACCAGAAGGATCTCCTGGGGATCTTGTATCAGACTGTGGTTCTGCTTTATCAGATCCCTGCATTAAAACATACCTAATATAACTCATAGAAACTGTACACTTAAGTAGAGAAGAAGAATCATATGAAACCGGCATTGAATTAATACTAATTGGGAAGGCTCTTATAAACTTATATTCTAATGTTGAACCTTGATAACTTGAATTATTCTTATTCCCAGTTCTTTCAAATTTTGTAACAGTTAAACCATCAGATGTGTATCCATTTGTTCCCTCAGGATACCTAACTCTATAAAAATAATATCTATCCTCCGATCCAGCATTTTTATCTGGTTGTTTTCCTCTACTTTCGTCTACAATATACTTCATCCAAGTTTCAAAATATCTAATTGGAAGATAATTATCAGCATCAACATAAAATGTTAAGTCAATACGATCATCATAAATTCTTCTATATGCATGTCTTTCTGTTACACCATGAAAATTATCATTAATTTCAAAGGTTGCTAAATTAGATCCAGGAAGAGTTGCTTCTGAACACATTAAATTCAATCTTTCTTGATCTAGATTGACACCATTATATTTCAAAAAATTACCAAATCCACCACCAGGAATTGGAATCTTAACCTCAAAATGAGAGGTAAGAGCAGGGTGAAGCAAACTGGATTTAATTTTTGCTATGTTCCTTACGGTAGGCATTTATAAATACTTTTTGATCGTATATATTATGTAGTAGGGATAATGGCTGAAAGTTTAAAGAGTATCTACAAACCATCCTATCCACAAAAATACATCGGCAACTCTAATAATATCATATGCAGAAGCAGTTGGGAAAGAAGGTTTTGTCGTTGGTGTGATCTAAATGAGAATATAATATCCTGGGGTTCAGAAGAGTTTTGTGTCCCATATAAATCTCCAGTTGATAATAGAGTTCATAGATACTACCCTGATTTTATTATTAAAGTAAAGGAACAATCTGGTGAGATTAAAACTTATGTGATTGAGGTAAAACCTAAAAAGCAAACAATGGCTCCTCAGAAAAGATCAAGAGTTACAAAATCATATCTGTATGAATGTAAGACTTATGCGGTCAATCAAGCAAAGTGGAATGCTGCAGAAGAATGGTGTAAAGACAGAATGATTAACTTTATGATTATCACCGAAGATCATCTTGGTATCAAATAATGGCAGAAGGTTTTGGTCAGTATGTTGGTGTTCCTCCAAGAATGAGAGAGTTAAAAAGAAGAATTGATGAAGAAGGAGCACGAGGTCCAGAAGACTTAATGTTGATTATTACAGATGTATTAAAAGAAGAAGTATTGTATCCGGAACCAGGTAAGTTTTATACTTTCATTTATAATCCAAAGACACCAAATATTGAGTATGACCAGCACCCTTTGATTGCTTGCACTTCATTAGAGAGATGGGGATTTAAAGCAATCAATTTTCACTGGAGACAAGGAAGACAATATACCTGGGAAGAGGTTGCAGGTAAACTTCATGTTATAAAATATGAAGAACTTGATGAGATGCTTTCTATAAACTATGCAAAGTTACGTCTAAATAAATAAAACTCTTAGTATTAATGGCACCTGTTCTTAGACAAGGTTGGACAGTAAAAGATCCAAACCAAAGTGCAGACGTATTCACAGCAAATGTGCCTACAAAGTTTTCGGATGGGACTGCAGTAAACGCATTTACTGGTGCAGAAGTTGTAGTTAACACAAGGATTTCCAATGGTAACTATGATGTTTATGAACGAGGTCTCGCGGGCGTAGGGCAAGGCAATATAATATATTCATTTAACGCATCTAATAGTAAAATTGATATTAAAAATCAAGCAGCATATGATCGATTTTTTGACAATAGCACTCCTGACGGAAAAAAGAACCTTGATACTTTAAATAAACAAATAAAAACAGCAACATATGATATAGCTCAGATAAACGCAGGAACTGATCCTCAGAGAAACACAGATTTTAACAATCTTAAAAAGACTGATGCTTATAAATCTTTAGCAAATCAACAAAAACCAGGACAAAGGCTTGCTAATGCGGTGGCGCCACCTGGAGGAGATCCTACTGGTGGAGTTCCTGGTGCTGCTGCTGTTCCAGCAGATCCAGCTGCATTAAATGCTGCACTAAAAAGTAGTGGCAACACAAGAAATCAGTTTCCAACTTTAAAGTATCCTGAAAAATTGGATGCAGAAAAGCAAGATGTGATTCAATTTAGTATGTTAAAATACTCTCCAAAAGCATTTGATTTGACTAAAGATAATTTAGGTGGTTTTGCAGATAGACCTTCAATAGGAAAAGATAGAACGTCAATAGGAGTTGTCACTCTCCCCATTCCCAATGGTATAATTGATTCAAACGCAGTGACTTGGGGAGGTGATAGTATGAATGCCGGGGAAGCACTCCTGGCAAATATTGCACTAACTACTATTAAACAGGGATTTTCTGCAGGAGCAGGAGTAATAGCAGAGGCCGCTCCTGCTGCAGGAGCAAATGATGTTAAAACCGGTTTTGCGGTGGCATTTGCGGCAGCAGCCATGGGTGGTGAGGGTGCTAAATTATTATCAAGAACAGAAGGTGCAATTTTAAATCCAAATCTGGAATTATTATTTGAGGCACCCACATTAAGACCCTTTACTTTTACTTTTAAATTAGCATCAAGAAGTGAAACAGAATCTAAAATAATTCGTTCAATTATTAGATTTTTTAAACAAGGATCGGCTGCTCAAAAATCAGAATCAAATTTATTTCTAAAAGCACCTCACACATTTCAGATTCAATATCTTCATAAAGGTAAACCACATACTTACTTAAATAAGTTTAAAGAGTGTGCATTACAATCCTTTGGTGTGAGTTATACTCCTGAAGGACAATATGCAACGTTTAATGATGGTGCAATGGTTTCTTATCAGATTACAATGCAATTCCAAGAACTTGAACCAATCTTTAATGAAGATTATACAAATGATGGAACAAATCCATCACCAGATATAGGTTTCTAAAATGTCAAGTTATTTCCAAAGAGTTCCAGATTTCAATTATGTTAGCAGACTTCCTGATTCTAAAATAGGAGATTATATTCGTGTAAAGAATTTATTTAAGAAAGGAAAAATCAGAGAAGACATCTTTCAGAATGTTGCCTTCTTTGAGAAATATAAAATCGTTGGAGATGATCGTCCTGATAATGTTGCATTTGAAATTTATAATGACTCCTCATTAGATTGGGTTGTTCTTTTATCAAATAATGTTCTTAATGTTCAATCAGAATGGCCATTACCTCAAACTGATTTTGATAGGTTTGTGTTAGATAAGTATGGTGATTATGATACTCTTTACAACGGTATTCATCACTATGAAACTACAGAGGTTAAAAATACTCAAGGAGTCACAATAATTCCTGCAGGACTTCAGGTAGATTCTTCTTATTCTGTAAGTTATTATGATTTCTTTACAGACTTACAAGTTACTACAGGAAATCTTGCGATTCCAGTAACAAACTATGAGTATGAAGAGAAAGTAGAAAATGATAAGAGAAATATTTTCTTACTTAAACCAAGATATTTGAATATTGTTTTTGATGATATGGAAGAACTTATGCAATACAAAAAAGGATCCTCTCAGTTTGTGAGCGAATCCTTGAAGAATGGAGATAATATAAAACTCTATAGTTGATTATTCTGCCAGTTTTTGAAAGTATGAGAGTGCATCATCTTCATCTTCATCAACAGCAGCAGTGACTGTAGGAAGTGTAGGAGATTTGGAACGAGCATAAGACTGTTCAAGTTCTTCTAGCACTTTACTCTCACTATTTACTGGTTGATTGTAAGATTCGTACTCATCTTCTTGTTGAACCACAGCACGAGATTGTGTGGGAGAAGAAGTATGACTCAAACCAAGAACCATATTCATCCTACGCTCAAGATCCTCATAGGACTTGAACTGATCTGGTGCAGTGATTGCAGTTAAAGAATACTCTTTCTTCCAGATTGCTTCCATAGCATCATCATCGTCCAGCAAAGGACCTACACGATCAAACTCAGACTTATCATAGTTCCAGTAACCATCTTTCTTTACAATCTTCAGTTTAAAGTTTGCTCCCACCCAGAAATCAAAGGGATTGATTGGTGATTCATCTTCAAACTCAGGTTGCATTGCTTCCATAATCTTATCAAAGATTTTCTTACCATACTTAAACAGGAAGACTTTACCCTCATTTGAAGGGTTTGTAGGATCTTTTACAACGTAGATGTTGGAATAATAATTCAGTTTACGTTTTTGTTTACGAACAATTTCTTTATTTGTTTCGGATCCAGTGTTCCATAGTTCACGATTATATTCACCAAGTGGATCTTTACCACCAATGGTAGTCAAAGAATTTTCAATATACCACCCACCATTTCCTTGAAATGCGTGTGAATACATTTTTGCCCAGGGAAGATCTTCACCATCAGGAGCAGGAAGGAAACGAAGAACTGCAAAACCATTACCGGTTTTGTCCACTTCTGGTTTCCAGAGACGTTCATCAGCACCGCTCGAAGTAGCGCTCATTTTCTCCACTTGCTTCACTAGTTTTTCAGTGAGTGAACCAAGAGAAGACTGCTTTTTAAGATTTGCGAAATTAGACATTTATACCTCGTATTAATAGGATTTGGCTTTTGTGTACTTCATTATTCTACAGGTCAGAACCTGTTTTGTCAATTTGTTGTCTCATCACCTCAAGCATTTTTGTCATATTGTTAAAAATAACATTCATATCAACATTAGCAGGAAGACCCATCAATTGAGTAGAGTCGGTAATTTTTTGCTTCATCTCTTTTGCTTCTGGGTCATCAGACAAACTCAAACGTGTATAAAGAATTTGTTGTTTATTCAGAAGTCTTTCCATGAGAATAACGTGCTCAATTTTATCCTCTTTTGTCATCAGAGGAAATCGAAACACGCTTCCATAAATCTCTTCCTGCATCTCTGAGATTTCAACCATCTCTGCACGGACAAGTTCAGAATTAAAAAAACTCATTTCTCTCCTAGAATAATTTCTTTCAAAATTTTACGAAAATGAAATACATCAATATTTATGAATGGGCTATATTTTTTAATTCTGCGACTGACGGTTTCCCACACAGGATCTTTAAGTTTTTTATCAAAGTTATTTGTATATGAAAAGATTTTATCATAAAGAACCATTGTCTCTAATGAAATTTTTCCACCCAAGAATCTTTTGAGAAGAACTGGATGCCCCCTTGAGCATTTAAAAACTTCTTCAAATTTATTTTCTTCAAAAAGATATTCAGATTCTTCTTTAAACAGATATGATAGTGATTGAATTTTCTTCTGCCAGTTTTTATATCTACTATCACCTTCTTTAATCATATCACCAATCCATAAAGTTTCTGGATCAGAACAAGACACAAAGTTTGCAACAAAAAAATCTATAACTTCCTGATCTGTTTTTTGTCTTGATACTTTCTCAAACCACATCCTATCCTTTCGTTTGTAGAAAGATTGTACCGTTGCTCTTGATTTACCACAATACTTATGATAGTCATAATTGTCTTTCGTAAAGTGATTTTTTAGTGCAAGATATTGGCAATAGGCATCATATGGCATCATTCAAAAAAGGTAATATAAGTAATTTTTTGCCGGGATTTTTTACCCTCTAAAATGGATTAGAAAACCAATTTTGCACGAGAGGTCTTCTTAAGAAAGTTGAGTTCCGTTGCCTCACACTTAATCTTCTCTTTAAGTGGTTTTGAGATCAGTTTAGGAACCGATTCTAAATCAATACTATTCTTTTCACAAAAATGAACGATAGCATCAATGTAATTCATCTCAACATTAACTTGTACAAGGGTTTCAATCTCTTGAGCAAACTTAGTTGGACAAAAGAATTTACTCTCAAGTACCTTTTCTAATTCATTCTCCATTCGTTGCCCCAGTATTGTGATGTACAAATTCTTTGATATAACGAACTAATAACTTAATATAGTCCCCTTTGTTCCTTTTGTCAAATACTTTCACTTCTCCACCAGGTGTGACCATAATGGTAATTAACTTAACAGGAACAATTTCAGTTAGTTCATAATACGCAGCTGCATAAAATGTTTCTTGAACAAAGTAGTTTTCCAACCACTCTTCAGGTTTAATCTTTTCGGAAGTCTTAAAGTCGATGACTGCAAGTTCTCCTTCATACTCTCCAATACAATCAACTCGTCCAGCAAGTCCAAGATACTCAGAGTACAGTGTGCGTTCAATTGCATGAATATTATTTATCTTATCCAGATAAGGTTTCGCATGATAGAACATAAACTTTGATATGGGTTGATAGTTTTCCCACACAAGTTCTTTATTCTCCAAATAGTCTTGGCAGACTTGGTGAAAATCAGTTCCTCTTGCTGTTGCTCTTTTTGTAATACGATTTGCTTCTTCAATCCCAACTCTCTTTCTCCACTTAACAAAAATCTCACGATTATAGAAAGAAGTTACAGAAGTAATTGAAGGAACCCACTTACCACTGGGAAGATTGTACAGACGAATACTCTCTGTAGTCTTACAATTTAACTCAAGGTCACCCAAGTAATTATGATGAATAAATGTCATACACCGATTTCCATTTTTGCGATAATATACTCTTTAACAAACCCAGACCTTACAATATCTTCTACACCAAATTCTATAATATCAATAGAGGGCATTACTCTTAAAATTTTCATAAAGTCAATGATACCATTCTTTTCATTTGTCTTTACCAAGTCAGATTGTGTAGCATCACCACAGAACATAATTTTAGAATCTTCACCAACACGAGTAATGATAGAATCCAATTCGTGGAAATTTAAATTTTGAAATTCATCAACAATAATAATTGCCTTGTCCAGTGTAGTACCACGAATAAAAGAAGTACTCCAAAAACCAATCGTTCCTTGAGTTTTGAGATTGCCATAAAGCATTTCAAAGTCTGCTTCTGATGGCAACTCAAACATATACTTTACCATATTCTTATAAGGAATTTGATAAAGAGAAGATTTGTCTTCATGGTCTCCAGGAAGAAAACCTATCTCACGAGTTGCTACAAGTGAACGAACAATATAAATCTTTTCATATGGAGTTTTTTCATTCAAAACATCTTTAAGTGCATTATAAAGTGTGATGAAAGTTTTACCAGTTCCAGCACATCCATATGCAACAAGATTTTGATTTTTATTATAAGATTCAAAGAGTATTTCTTGATTCTTTGTAAGAGGTTCAATCGTCCTCATTATATCTTGATTGATTGGCTTCTTACGTTTCATTTGTCTAGCAGTCATTCCAACCCCAATTGGTTGTTCGTCTCTTCTTCTTCGTGACATATAGTTTAAACTGGTTTTACTATTGATCCAGGAACTTTTGATGCTCTATGAAGCACATCATTCCATCCTGGATGAGATTTTTTAAGTTTATCATAAACTTCACCCAGTTCTCCAGACGATGGGCAAGTTGTTGGGTCAGACCAATCACGATCCCATTCGGAATTATCCTCTTTCCATTTCTCCCAATCATGAACACTCAGAACAACTTCTTTCTGTTCACCTGTAACTTTATTATAAACGGGATAAGTTGCCAAATTTAGTTCTCCATAGTATGTAAGAGTATTTATTCGAGGGTAATTGCACTTTGATACTCACAGGGAAGACATTCCTCGCGAGTCCAACCAAGTGCTTCTGATACAGCAGGAAACTCACAAGTAAAGATACAACGAACTGCTTCTGCAATTTCCATATGTTCCTTCTGTGTTCCATGAGCTGAGCGAAGGTTGATGTAGTGTATCCAGGACCGCACAGAACCCGTCATATAGAGTCGTGTGGGGGTCGCTAGGGGGAGCACGAACCTTGCACACTCCTTTGCCACACCTTGTGTCAGGAGGAAGTTATATACGTCTTGAGCGTCACGGAAGAGGTCTTGAATCATCTTATTCATTACGAATACTTTTTCTTCTTCAAGATCATTAATAGAGTTCTGGCGATTCTTATCATCCTGACGACGCAGTTCTGGAAGAGGAATCTCTTTTTCTAACCAACCTACATCAGCATATCGTTGTGAAAATTCTTGATATGTAAAGGACCTGTGTCTCAAAATTTGCGCTGCGATACCACGAGAAGTATTAATCTCAACAGTCATTGTTGCCTGCTCAAAGATACTCCAGTGCTGATGCTCAATACAATACTTTAGCAGTCCAGCAAATTTAGTATTCTCTTGATTTGCTGGATTACTTACTCTTGCACAATATGCCATATGTTTTTCAGCATCTGGAGTTACTGTTAAAAGTTTTACTTCGGGTTTCATAAATTTAAATTCTGCATTTTCAATCATCATCGTCCTCAAAAATCTCATCATAGTCGGTAAGATGTCGTGATATTTCTTCGTACTTATATGCACCCACATCAGAATAAATCTCTGCTTTTAGAGAGTCAACCAATAATTCAAGATTACGCACGATCAATTTAAGTTTCTCTTTATTCATTGTTAAAAAACTTATCACAAGTAATTATACATAAAAAAAAGAGGGAAGTCAATCCCTCTCAAAAATCCTGAAATGTCTCTTTCCTTTTCGTTTCTGAACCACCCTAATTTCGGGAGGCATTTTTTTGACTGGCATCTTTCTCTGTGTAGAGAACATACCATCATTAGTCAGAACACGAAAGATTACCAGTAAAGGTATCAGGTATCTCATTCCTTAACATACTCAACACCACGATAGATGCGAGGTTGCTGTTCTGATTGTTGTTGTGACTGTTGTTGATAGGTGCTGTAGTCAACTTCTACACCACGATAAACTTGATTACCTGGATGTTGAACTTGAATTTGTCCTTTGTTTTCTGTGTCATATACGACACCGCGATATGATGCTTGTGACATTAGGGTTCTCCTTAGTTGTTAAGTTAAAGAGCGTTCCTTCAGTCGGCTTTTGCGTCTATGGGGCAACTTTCAGGAGTGACCTTAACTATTTCTTCTATCACCTCAATCTTAACTGGATTAGGATTATTCCCTTTAAGGACTCTTCCCATTAGTAATTGTGCTTCTAAACAAGTGAGAATAAGTTGTTCCATAGATGAACGTCTTCGTTCCGAGTCGGCTTACTTCCGTCTGGTTTTCCAGATGAACGTGAGGTCATTATAGACCTTATGCTCTATGTAGTCAAGTAATTTTTAAAACTGTAACAACAACTACATTTTTGTATCATAACGATACTGAAAAGTTCTATTATCGACAACTTTTCTTATCAAATCATCAAAAAATTTTCTATTTTCTTCTCTCCATTTTACACTTTTATCATATTCTTTTCTCCATTTTTTAAGTTCCTTTATTCTTTTTTCTTTATTTCTTTTTTTCCAAAATAATTCCATTTGTTTTGAAGAAAAACCTTCGCCACCTTCGGTCAAATTTCTCAAAATACCAGTTTTTAAATCTTTTCTACCGAGAACATCAATCATATAGATTTCGTGCTTGAATGCTTCTTTTTCGGTTAAATTTTTTTTTAAAAATAAAATTTTATTTTTAGGTGGAACTCTACAAGATTTTCTATTTTTACAATCATAAACTCTCCTGCCCCTCCCCTTCCCAATATAATAGGGAGTTCCATCTTCACGCAAATATGCGTAAGTGTAATATTCATTCATTTGTGCCTTGGCGATGACTTATTATTTATATTGCAAAAATGGGACTTACACAACTATAATCCGCCAAGACACAAGTTGATGCCCAGATTTTCTAAAACATAGACTATCTCTCAATATAAGTCAGTTTATGATCGGTTGCACAAAGTTGTTGAATAATAATGTCACATCCAATTTTAGGATTTGAGTCTCCACAAGTATAAACATCCACTGCTGCTCTACCTTCTTCTGGCCAAGTATGAATGCTTATATGACTTTCTGCTAATAGACAAACAACAGTCACTCCTTGAGGATCAAACTTTTTTGAAATCGTTTGTATTACAACAGCCCCACTTGCGGATGCTGCATTTTCTAATAAGTCTATAAGACAATACTCATCATTCAAAAGAACAAACGAGCATCCATAAAGATTTAACAAATAATGTTTACCCATTAATCTAAGTATTATTCTCTGCTTCTTTGATCAATGAGCTTATAATTGTTTCTGTTCCATCCATTGTTTTAATTGTATAGAGTGATGATTTCTTATATTTCTTAATCTTTTTATATTGTTTGAGGAGTTTATCTATTTCATGATTAGAAATATTTACTTTTAATTCTTTTTCATTATCATTAGGGACAAATCCAAGACCACTTTTCTTTGTTTCTTCTTCCAAATCCACATAATCATTAATGATTTCTTGAATTTCATCTCTGATGAGAGAATTTATTTGTGCTTTAAAAAGTTCGTCACTCATTTTCCTTTACGTTTCTTCTCTGGTTGTTTATATCCCCATGTTCTTGGGCTGATTCTTCCATAACCAAAATCAATTTTCTGAACTGCTCCTGGACCGTACATATCATAATATAAGTCAAACAAATCAGATCTTTTTCCAGATCTAGTTAAATCAATATAAGTTTCTCCGTTCACAACATACCAAATTAAGTATGCATCATTTGGAAAGGATGGGTCTTTAGATTTTTCAATAGTTGTTTTTTCAAGAAGAATTTCACATCCATATTCATTGGAGGAAATCGATTTCTCCTCTTTTTTGTTTTCTTCTATTTTCTTTTTCTGTGGTTTCTCTGGTGCAGCAGTAGTCATGAACGATTACCCCACTGAATATCAGGAAAAGCTTCTTTTACATTTTCAATAGTTATCTTATACTTATCTGTAAGTTTCTTATCCTTTGTAAGAATTAATACTTGGGATTCTTTTGGATGAAGTCCTTGAAGAACATTAATAAACATCATCTCTCTACGAATTGTTGAGAGATTATCATTTCCACCTTTCACATAATGATAAAGGTTTTGGTATTCCCTACGAAGAGATGTACGCCCTCTACCTTGTAGATCTTGAACGGTTGCAGATTCTCCACCAGCAGCTTCTTTTGAAAGATTATTTGAGAGAGTTCCAGAGTAAACATTTTGATCCTTTACATCTCCATAAGGAACCTCTCCTGGTGGAAGAAGTGAAACTACAGTTGGATCAAAGTTCCAAATCAAAACTGCTTTAAGTGAATCGTGTTCGTAAGTTTTTAGAACTTCTACTTTTTTAGCATTACTTCTTTGTTTTGAAGCAAGTTCTAAAATTTCAAACACAAAAGGATTTGTTGGAAGAGTCTCAATCGGTTTTTCAGTCGTTGGCTTTGTTTTTGTTGTAGTCATAATAGATTTATCCAATCAGTTTTAATTTAGTGAGTATTATTAATTAGTCATCATCATCTTCGTCATCATCATCAAAATATCCTTCTTCAAATCTAACAGCAACAACTTCATCGGGTATGACTTGTCCGTTTTCATCAAAGAATTCTGGATGTAGATAAGGAGGTCTGGATTCTAATACATGCCTATAGGTTAACCAACCAATTATACTTCCTACCATAAAAAATAGCAAGGTGAACATTACGCTGAATGCTACTACATATGCTGGTTCCATTCTTCGTCTCCAGAGAGTTGATTTTTTCTAATGTCAAAATGAAATTCTATAAAGAAATGAAACTCCCTATGAAAGAGAGAAATCATTTTACCAAACTTCACCTGAAAAGTTTTTGGTTCTGATTCTCTCTTCCTCCTATTTCTAAGTAGTAATTCAATTCCCCGATTGATTTCGGGTTCTGAATTATTTAGGTTGTTGTTTTTTTCTTCTTCCTGGTCGCTTGTCATGACTATACTTCCATGCATCTTCTAAAATACAATACAAATAATTTCGTATTTTTCTTGCTTGAGGTTTTGGAATGTGTCCGTATCCTTCACGAAGTTGTTTGTGAACATTATCATCACCACCCTCAAGATAATCATCAAGGTCCATTACAAGACCACTGAGTTCATTCGCAGTAGAACTCTCAATAAACTCCTCCACCTCTCTTCTCAGAATTCCTTTAACTTTTAAATAATCATAAAATTTCAATACAAACTTACCTCTAAAAGCAAGGTCAATTGCTTGCTCTACATCATAATAAACTTCGTGAAAGGTTGATTCCATTAGACTATGTTTTGCTCCTTTAGATATCGAACAGTGTCAGTGCATCCACCAAGTTGTTGTTGGTCATTTAAAATAACTTGAGGGAAAGTAGAACCTTTTCCAAACTCAGCATAAAAATCTTCACGATTAAAATGTTCTCCAAGTGTGTAGACAACATGCTCTAGGTTTGATAATTCTAACACCTGTTTTACTTTGGTGCAATAAGGACAACCATTCTTAGAGTAAACTGTAAATTTCATAATACTAACTTGCGTTGTTTCTTCTGGGTCTGTAAATGTATATATTCTGTGGTTTTTCTGGTTTCATCCACTCATATAATTTATATAGTTTTTCTTCTGTAAAAAAGTCTTGTGCAAAAAACCAATCTTCCCAGTGCTCGTGCCCTTTAGATTGATTACAAGAGTGACAACAAGCAACTATATTTGTTTTAACATCAAGTCCACCTTTACACTGTGGAAGAATATGATCGAGCGTGATGTTTTCTTCTGATCCACAATAGGCACACTTGTGTTCCCAGTGGTCTTTTATATTTGCCCTCCACATTCGTTTCGCTTCTGATTTATTTGTTGCTTGAAGATTAAACAAATAGTCCTTGAAGGAGTGTGGAGGAACCATAAGTGTTTGCGACTTATGAATATTTAGATTAAAACCTGAATGGTTCTTGTTGTCTGTCTGGGAGTTTGATTTGAGGAAGTTTTAGTAAATCTGGGTGGGGTGCATACAATGGACCTTCATAATTACCAGCAAAGACAACTTCATTGGTTGGAAGTTCTTTGGGCATTACAACATCCACAACCTGACCCATTAAAAACTTGTTTGTTGTAATGACTCTATTTTGAGGGTCAAAAGAAACCATCAATAAGGCATCTTCTTTTTGAGCACAATCCACAATTTTTACTCCGGTGTTTTTGTTAATCACCGAATAATAGTCTTCACTATTGTACTTTTTCATCATTGGGGTTCTTTTCTTTATTATAAGGTATTACAGGAGGTCTGTAAAGGTTGGGCCAAGTATCTCTAATAATCTCTGCGAGTTTATATGGAGTTGTGGAGGATATCATTAGTATTTTTCCAATGAATACACTCCATTTTTTTCCACAATCGCAGAGCAAGTATCACACCAATCTCCACAACACATATAAGTGATTTTACCAAAGTTGCGAATATTTCCAGAATGTATATGTCCGCAAATCACACCCGCATATTTCTTATCTCTTTGAGCACAATAAGAAGCAATATCAGTCTCATATTGATTGATATAATTCTTACCACGCACACTATTCTTTAGGGCATAAACCAAAGAGAACCTAAAAAATCTTTCTAACCACAAACTTAATGGTGTAATAATCTCATATCCCTTATTAAAGATGAGTTGTCTCCAAGACCCAGAAGAAAACTCAGAATACTTATCTCCGTGAATACAAAGAAACTTATTTCCCTTTGAGTCCTTATGTACATACTCCTCTACCATCTTAAAGTTCTTGTGCTCAAAGTCAGTATAACGACGAATCATTCCTTCGTGATTACCTAGAATATAAACAATCTCGGTTCCTTTCTTTGCAAGATTGAGTATTTGATGAACACATTCGGTATGTTCTTTTTTCCAGCGAGTATTATATTTTTCCATACAGTAGATGTCTATAATATCACCTACCAGAACTAACTTTTTGGTCTTGAGTTCTTTTAGAAACTTAAGAAACTTTTCGGTATTACATCTTGGTGTTCCTAAATGCACATCGGATATAAAAACTGTATCAAAAGTCATATATCACTCTGCCTCCTTATTATCCTTTTCATACAATTGTTCTAATCTATCTCTATTTAAGTCAACATACAAAACCTCTTCACCAGGATCGGGTGCTTCTGGGTGTCTTATTGGTTTTGGTTTATCCATCTCCTTATTTATTGCTTGAATGTTTGCCCACATCATCGCAAAGGCAGTCCCTGCGATGACTGCGAAGAGTGTGAAGTAGATTATTACTAGGAAGTTATTCATAGAATTTATCAAGTGGTGAAAATTTTTTAATTCTAGTTTCTGCCATATCAACATATTCTTGATGCAGTTCTATGCCAAGATAATCTCTCTTATTGTCTACACATGAAATTGCAGTTGTCCCACTACCCATGAAAGGATCCAAAACTAAATCGCCAACATAAGAATAATATTTTACAATTTTATCACTAAGTTCTTTTGGATAAGGTGCTAAATGTTTGGATGTAGTTTCTGGATTTATTTTCCAGATATTAGATCTTTCATACTTTCCAGTTACTAAAGATTTTTCAAGCACATCTCCATCATAAGATCTAACTACCGTATCAATCAAAAAATCTGCTGGTTTCTGAAAAATAAAAATAGTTTCACTTACAATATTTGGTTTGTAAGCAACTGGTTTGCGGTGTTGATAGAACCCACCATTACGATTGATTGATGCGCCTTCTGGTTTTATCCAAACAATATCATCGATATATTTCCATCCCATATTCTCCATTATAGGAAAGAAATGAAATGGAATGGCAAGTCTTTTACTTTCATGTGATCTACTCTCTCTTGATTGAATTACAGGAGAAAGATTAACTACACACATTCTTCCTGGTTTTGTAATTCTTAAAACTTCAGTAAATACATTCATGAGAAATTGTAGATAATCCTCATAGGTTGCCCAAACAGAGTAAGATTTGGCATTATAGTATGGTGGAGATGTGCAGGTAAGATGTACGCTCTCATCATCAAGAGTTTTTAAGACTTCTTGACAATCACCCAGTAATATTTTATTCATTCGATTTTACGACTTGATTGTTTATTAGAATTACAGTCATCATTTTCCAAAGATTTTCTACCATGACATAATTTACAGTATGTTCGAACATTTTCTGGAATATTATTATAATGGTCACCATCTAAATGGTCAAGGTCTAAACTAGATTCAAACCCCTTCCATTTATCATGTGGAACGGGGCAATCAAATCCAAGATGCCCATCATGATTCTCACAATATGTTTTCTTGTGAATAGTTATACCAGGAAGTTCAATTCTTTTTTTACGAGCATTGGTGCATCCAGAACACTCTGATTTAAACGACCAATATTTCCACTCACGAACTGTTACTTTATTAGAACAACCTTGATTGACACATTTTGGTAGTTCATAACCTTCAGCATAAAACTTTTTCTTCATGGTTTGAGAAAGAGTAGTCACTTAGAATCGTTTTGTATACATTAATATATTATAGAGCAAAACTGGAAATCTTGGAGTTAGAGTGGACAGTTTTTTAACTGGACCTCAAAGATTTTTGAGATTCTCAACGAGTAGTTCGAGTTCTTGTAAGGATGCGTCGTTTTTGAGAGTGTTTGCTCTACTAGAAACAACCCAAATATTATTGGGAGTGTATCCTTTTTTACTATCTATTCTATCTAAAGATGGGGAGTGTGTTCTATCTTTTGCTCCTATTTTTATTTCTATTCCCAAAAGAGGACATACTTCTGGTATTATAATATCTTCTTTAGTTATTGTAAACTCCATATTTTTTTCTTTAGATCTTGCTCTTGCTCCCAGAAACATTTTACATCTTGGATCTTGCCCTCTTTTTCTATCCCACTTATCTTTCCAACATCCACAAGATTTAATATCTTTCTTTTTAACTACAGATGCGTGTCTGACCCACTTCTCATTTCCACATTCACATTTTACATATAACATTAAATGCTTTCCTTGAGTTTCTTGTTCTAACACAAGAAGTTTATAAAAAGTTTCTCCAACTACAGATGGTGTTCGTATTCCCATTATTCTACCACAGGTTATAACTATTTATACATTATAACATTTACAAGGGGTAAAGTCAATAAAAAAGACCCCGAAGGGTCTTTGCGTTTCCGCAGGGTATTATATTTTTATCACAAGGCGTTCCCGCGAGGCAACACCTCTTCGGGAAATATGAACCGTTCTCCTGGCTGGTCTACTGGAGCCATCCAAGCACGAAGTCCCTCATTTAAAAGCACATTTTTTGTGTAAAATGTCTCGAATTCGGGATCTTCAGCAGCACGTATCTCCTGACTCACAAAATCGTAAGCACGAAGGTTAAGAGCCAAGCCAATAATACCAATGGAAGAAGTCCAGAGGCCCATAACTGGGACGAAGAGCATAAAGAAATGAAGCCAACGCTTGTTACTGAAAGCAATGCCAAAGATCTGCGACCAAAAACGGTTCGCAGTAACCATTGAATAAGTCTCTTCCTCTTGGGTTGGTTCAAAGGCTTTGAATGTGTTTGATTGGTCACTGTCTTCAAATAGCGTGTTTTCTACAGTTGCTCCGTGAATCGCACAGAGCAGTGCTCCACCTAGTATACCAGCAACTCCCATCATATGAAAGGGGTTGAGGGTCCAGTTGTGGAAACCTTGTAGGAACAGAAGGAACCTAAAGATTGCTGCCACACCAAAGGAGGGAGCAAAGAACCAACTGGATTGACCCAGTGGATACATCAGGAAGACACTCACGAAGACCGCAATGGGTCCAGAGAATGCGATTGCGTTATAGGGTCTAATCCCCACAAGACGAGCAATCTCAAACTGCCGAAGCATAAATCCAATCAGAGCAAAGGCACCGTGGAGAGCAACAAAGGGCCAAAGCCCGCCAAGTTGGAACCACCTGATGATATCCCCTTGAGACTCAGGACCCCAAAGTAGAAGAAGAGAATGACCCATAGCGTCAGCAGGCGTTGACACAGCTGCCGTGAGGAAATTAGCACCCTCAAGGTAACTAGACGCCAACCCGTGGGTGTACCAACTTGTAACAAACGTTGTCCCAGTAAGCCAGCCACCAATGGCCAGATAAGCAGTGGGAAAAAGAAGTAGTCCAGACCACCCCACAAAGACAAAGCGATCCCGTTTAAGCCAGTCATCCAAGACATCGAACCATCCTCTCTGTTGTTTTGGAAATGAAATTGTAGATGAAACCATTACATAAATCCTCCAGATTTAGTTTTCTTTTTTGTTTTTTTGTCTAATACTTCTCCGTGACTTAGAAGCATATTTGCAGTCTGAAACCAAGTTGACATAAAGTCTTCGTGATTATCAAATACTTTATGATTACCATTAACATACACTAACTTATAGTCGTGACGATTATAAGGTTCGTCAGAAGTTTGTTGAAAAAATTCAGGTAGTCCTGTCATTTTTTTAGTTTAGCATAGATTGATGTGTTGCCATAATCACGATGAACTTTATATCCAACTACGGCACCTTTAGTATTCATTAGTGCAGGCATAAAAACAATGAACAAGAAGATTGATGGTGCTCCAATAAAGAGAGCAGCAGTAATCACATAATAAGTCAGTAGTTCGATGAGTGAAGGTTCCATAATTTAAGAATGATGTTGTTTGAGTTCAGGGTTTGGTTGTGAAGAAACCACAGGGTTTCTTGATTTGTTTTTGATGACAATAAAGGCATCTTTTTGATATGAGATAGATCCATAAGGTTTTGCCCACTTTGGATTTGCATCTGGATGAGTTGCGGTTCCTGTTGCAGCAACACCAGCAACTTCAACAACTACGTCGTCAGTGTCTTCCCATCCAAGTTCTTTGATTACACTTCCAACTTGAGAATAAATCTCAGTCTTATAGTTCATTACTCGTTCCTCTGGGTCTAATTTTCCAATCATAAAAGGGTCTTCTCCGAGACTTATAATATTTATGTTAACACTTCTTAACACAAAAGTCAATAGGTGTTTTTACTCAAAAAAAAACCTCCCGAAGGAGGTCTCAAAAACTATTGAGTTTTTATCAACCGATAGCAGGTGCAATCAAAGCAACAGGAGTTGCTTCGGCAGCAGCAAGATCTAGGGGAAAGTTGTGGGCATTACGTTCATGCATAACTTCCATCCCGAGACCAGCACGATTAAGAACATCTGCCCATGTATTAATCACATGACCTTGATTATCCAGAATACTCTGGTTAAAATTCAGGCCGTTGAGATTAAAAGCCATCGTGGAAACCCCGAGAGCGGTGAACCAGATGCCTACAACAGGCCAGGCAGCAAGGAAGAAGTGCAGCGAACGTGAGTTGTTGAACGAAGCATATTGGAAGATAAGACGACCAAAGTATCCATGGGCAGCAACGATGTTGTAGGTCTCTTCTTCTTGACCGAACTTATATCCGTAATTCTGTGACTCATTCTCTGTAGTTTCACGAACCAATGAAGAGGTTACGAGTGAACCGTGCATAGCACTGAAGAGTGAACCACCGAACACACCAGCAACTCCCAACATGTGGAAGGGGTGCATCAGGATGTTATGTTCTGCCTGGAATACAAGCATATAGTTGAATGTACCAGAGATGCCGAGTGGCATTGCGTCAGAGAATGAACCTTGACCGAAAGGATATACCAGGAATACAGCAGAGGCAGCAGCAACAGGTGCTGAGTAAGCAATACAGATCCATGGACGCATACCTAAACGATAAGAGAGTTCCCATTCACGTCCCATATAAGCATAGATGCCGATGAGGAAGTGAAATACAACAAGTTGGAATGGACCACCATTATAGAGCCATTCATCAAGACTTGCTGCTTCCCAGATAGGATAGAAGTGAAGTCCGATAGCATTAGAAGAAGGAACAACGGCACCAGAGATGATGTTGTTTCCGTACATTAAAGAACCAGCAACTGGTTCACGAATGCCGTCAATATCGACAGGAGGTGCTGCAATAAATGCAACGATGAAGCAAATAGTCGCAGCAAGTAGGCAAGGAATCATAAGGACTCCGAACCACCCAACATAAATGCGATTATCGGTTGAAGTAACCCACTCGCAGAATTGTTGCCAGGGGTTAATAGTATTTGAACGTGTAGCAATTGTAGCAGTCATTTGTTAAAAAGGGTAAGTATGAGTTCGGGGGAACGAACTGGTTACAATTATTCCCATGACACCCTCTATCATGGGTATGAGGGATGCTTTACTTCTCGTGATCCCGGTTGGAGAAGTGTTAGGAAACGTAAAGTTTTGTTTTGATTTCCTAACTTATTTATCATACTACAATTTTATTCTGGTGTCAAGCGGTCTGTGCCAGTTTAAAAAGTGTTCTTGCCGAACAGATTTTTTTTCATAAATATTCGTAGTTATCTAACCTTAAGAAAAATGAAGAGACTTCTATTAGCTCTCTCGTTATTCTTTGCTATTCCCGTAAGTGCCTCTGAGATTACATCTAAAATAGTAGACTCTGTACAACTAGCTGTACAAGGTGCTGCTGTTCAATCAACAAGAATTGGAGCATCGTATGGTGTTTCTGGAACAAATATTACATCTACGTCATTTGGTGGCACTGCTGGTGCTGGAACATATGATATTAATACTGCAGGTCAGGCATTTAGTTTCTCAGAAAGTTATACTGCTGCTGATACAATTGTCACCACTCAATCGGCTGCTTCTGGAACTATTGCTTCTCCCAATCTTTATAGCAACTCTACTACTCAGTTGGGTGGTGATAAAGGAACCCTTGCAGGTACTCTATCGCCTACTGGTGTTCCTACCGTCACTGCTGGTGGTTCTGGCACGACTGCTACTGCTCAGAGAACAATCGAATTGAGTGTATTCAAATGAAACTTATAACTCCCGTTCTGCTTCTGGCAGCGGGAGTATTAAGTACTCCTGCATATGCTAATACTGTGGTGCCTAATTTTACAAGAGGCACCATCAATGCTACAACCGAAACTACAACAAAAATTGTAGAAGTAATTCGTCAAGTTGATTATACAACTGGCACATCATACACCGTAACTGGTACAAACATTACTTTTACAGGAACTCCTGCTCCTGGAAATACTTATACTATAACTACTCCTGGTGCTCCGTTCCAATTCAGTGAGACTTACCTTGGTCCTGGAATTGCGAAAGAAACATGGCTAGACAGAACTACAGAACAACAATCAACAACTACATCCGTATCTGTCTTTACTCAGTAGTAATGAGTGGATCGGCATTAGCACAAACGGCACCCAGTAATACTAACATTGCTGGTCCGAGTGCGAGTGCCACTGGTAATGTAACTAACCAGGCAGTACAGGTGTTACAAGGACCGTATGCCGTGAACACTTATGGTGGTGGTGTGAGTTGTCAAGGAGCAACATTTTCACTGTCCCCATTTATGACAGGAAATAATAACAAGAGTGCTGACCCAGAAGCATTCAGAACTGATAGTGGTGGTTATGGAATATCTGCTGGTTTCAATATCCCTCTTGATAATTCATTACTCAATCTTTGTAAGAGAAGAGCAGAAGTAGAAATTACCAGGCAACAGGCAGAGGCAGACAAGGCAAGATTAGATTTTGAATTAGTTAGACTGTTGAAATGTGGGGAAGCGATTAAGAATGGAATATCATTTCATCCTGATAGTCCTTACGCAAAAATCTGTGCTGATGTTGTTGTTAAATACCCATCAGTGAAAGAAGCGGCAGCAAGAAAATGAATGAAATACCAAATATAAATGCCAATAATCAAATAAATGCCAATGGTATTCCCATTATTGGCATTAATAATGGTCCTAGTATTATTCCAACAATATCTCCTCCAGTCATTCAACAGACACAACAATCAGTTATTACTAATTTGGAGGTGCCTATTTTTAGATTTACTGACCCATCATTCAAGTATCCCACCCTCAGAGTGCCTACTCAGGCAGAGTTTGATGAGGCAGTAAGAGCAGAGAAGAAGGCACAGGAGGATGAGAAGGCAGAGAAGTCTAGGGGTCTTCCTGACGCTCCTACGCCCTTCATACCGCCTGCTGTGGTTACCCCCCCTGTTGAAGAGGTAAAGCAAGATGAAACCCCCCCAGTTGAACTGCTCAAACCAGAGACGGGCATCCCAATCATCGAAGTCCCCATCCTCGGACCAATTCCAGTCCCACCTAAAGAGCAGGTTATTCTTGCTGGCACCACTGCTACTGCTTCTGTTGCTGCGGCTCTTGTTGGGAAATCTGTGGTGGAATGGTTGGTAGCAAAGATGAAACCTATTGTTCAACAGATATTTGTAAGGGGTAAGAAACTCTTGAACAGAGACCTTACCCCATATGAATTACAAATATACTTTGCCTTCCAAAAAGAAGATAAACTTAAGAAGGTTACTAAACTATTAGCAAAAGAAAAAAAGGCAGAAAAACTCAGACAGTATAAAGAGTTTTATAATAAGTAATTATTTCTTTCTTCTTGACAAGAGTAATTCTAAGTCCATATCCTTTTTGCCACCTTCATACGCAAGGGCATATCCCTCATCAATCATCTGGTTATTCAATGAGGTCTCTTGACCGTTGATAAACAGATGACCGATGATACGACCATACTTCTCTGTGCTATCTGGTTTTTCAGTTTTAATTATAATATCCTTAGCGCCCTCAAGAGATTTCTTGAGCCATTCTTTAGACTCAAGACCCAACGCTTTCTCTTTGAGATTAGTTGTTCTGCTCTCTGGGGAATCGATACCAGCAAGACGAATTCGCTTAGTAAGGGAGATATCAAAACCAAGGTCAATATTAGCGTCAATAGTGTCGCCATCTACAACCTTGGTAACAGATTTAATACGGTAAATATATGGGTCTCTATCCATCAGAATAATTTAATAGGTAGTTTTGATTTGAGTGCTTCTTTTGCTTCTGCTTTCTTTTCATCAATCGTTGCTTGAACTTTTGCTTCTGCTTTTGCTTTGATTTGATCCTTAACAACTTCTGTTACGAAACCTTTTGGATCTTCTAAGACTGCTTTTGCTTTTTCGTATACGACATATGCTCCTACACCGAATGCGGCATTAAGAGATAAACTGACTGATGCTAGAATTGTTGAGAGGTTTTTCATGATAGTAATTTTTCTACGGCGGTGTAATAATCTGCGGCATTGTGGTCTGCTACTCTATCGAAGCGAGTTTCATTCGCATCTTCCAGATAGACCTGAGGATGAGTGTGAACGTATCCAGTCAAACAAGGAGGTGACTTGGGAACAATATCTGATCCGTGAACGAAACGAAGATGGTCAAGATCTTTCAGTCTATTACGAAGACCTCTGCCACCTGGGCGAGGTGAACCAATTGTAATAATATGTAACTCTGGAGTACCAGGAAGCAGCAAGTCTGCAAGAACAGTTGCTGTTGCTCCTCCTAATGAGTGGCCTGCAAGAACAAGAACTCTCTCACGGCAAAGTGACTCGTAATTGAGAACCATACTGGTAAGAGTTCTCATTGCGTTTTCTTTAAAACCTCTATGAGTATCATCACTTCTGATGAGAAACTTAAGGTTAGTCACCCAATCATCCATTGAGGATGTTCCCTCTACTGTTAGAATACAGTATCCTGGGATGGTCTTATCGACAGTAAAATCGTCTTCGTGAGCGTATACATCAACGCAGTTCTTGACTGCTTTCAGAACAACTTCCTTCGGTAGCTTTGTTTCCATTCTGAACCTCTAGATAGGCTTCCCTTAGTATATAGTAAATGATATATGCTGCGAATAGTAATCCGATTACAACTAATAAAATTACACTCCACACTGGGTCAGTCATTAGTATTTTCCTTCGACGCAATATTCTGATTTCTTATTTGGATAGTATGGATACAAACCTTCTTGTGGCTTCATCCATCCACAACCAATCAACCATTCCATCGTCATTGGGGTAGGTCTTACCTGCTCCCAAAGTGGTCCTGTAGCACACATCTCTAAGTGTTTTGCTGTTGTATTTATCGTTTCTTCTGCTGTATTAGCATCTGCTTCCCAGGGAATAGAACGAGACATACCCATACTTCCATATGTAAGTCTAGTTGCTTTCATTATCCAAAGAGGTATTTCACTATCCTGATGGACCTGAGCCATGAATGATGTTTTTATTCCTCCACCCATACAATCCTGAACTACGTGCCATCCTTCGTGACGAAGTGTTCCTAAAAACTCCCTAGGGTCTTTGAGTAATTCTTCATTTACAAAGAGACGGTTGTAATCTGGTTTGTATAACCCTACTGTTCTTGGAGTAAAGTATCTGGTCTGGGCAATGTAGATAGGAACATTGACCTTCTCCATTGCGTTTAGAATACTTACTATCTCTTCTCTAAACAAATCAAAATCTTTATCTTCGAGTGCTGGATGAGAAGCAGTAAGCAACTCAACACCTTCGGTACATTCACGAAGTATCATACATCCCATAGCAGCAAGACTGTGTGACTTTACTGTTGGTTGTGTAGGAATAAGTTTTGCGGCACTAACTGGAAGTGCCATGGATAATGATATTCCCAAGGCAGCAATAATCTTTTTCATAATTCCCAATTCTCTTCTTTATGTATCCAAATTTTTACATCCTTAATATATTTTCTAAGTATCTGTGCCTGTTCTTCATGCCAAACATCACCCGTCTCTATGTAAAGACGGGTGTGATTATCTATTGCTTTGAGTATTTGATGTATAGGGGCAGTCCACTTTTCTCTGTGCGGAGTGTTCCATTCTCTCGGCATGACACATTATATCAACGGGTTCTTATGTCGAGGTAAACTCCTATCTTCTGGAGCACCTTTACTAGGAAACTTATATACTCCATTGATACACATAATCCAGTTTGAATTAGTATTCTTGTCATAGAGACGAATACGATCACATTGCCTACCGAAGTAGGGAACAGTTCCTGGTCCGAGTGGAGTTGCTGTATATACTGATGCCAGAAGAAAGGCAATCATTATTCTAAGTGCGGGGGGTTACAGTGCCTTCGAGTGCTTCAACTCTTTCTACAAGAGATGTTGCAACTTCTTCTACTGGTGGTTCAGGAGGAGCTTCGACAAACTCTTCTCTTCTAGGTGGTTCTTTCTTCTCATCTTCCTCATCACCACCTTTCTTCATTGTGTTAATACCAAAAGTGGCAGCAGAAGCTGTGAAAACGGTAGCAATAAATGTTGGGTCCATCTTAGAGAGGGTTCCAGCATAACTTGCGGTGAGGAGAGCAGCAGACCAACCCAAAATACATACACGAATTAGTTGTCCCATAGCATTTTCTTTTTTGTTAAACATTGTTCTTTACTGATAGAGGTTAACCTTTTTTCCAAGATTCACCTTCTGCTTTTCTTCTACGAGCAAGACCTGCTTCTACATTAGAACCAGGATTGCGATAGAGGTAAAGCGCATCGGGGACTAAATCCCACTCTTTATTCTTCAGTCGTTTTGTAATCGTATTGAAATCACCAGAGCCATAGAAACCAGCACCTAAGTTATAAGCAAACGAAAGGAGTGCTCCTCTCTTACCATCAGTCATTTCTTTCCAACCAGGGATCTTGCGAAGTGGTGGAAGAAATTCCTTCTTACATTGCTCAATCAATAAATCATCTGCTGCTTTTTGTGTAATCTTATCACCAAGTTTAAATGGTGATCCATCTTTTTTACGGGTAGTTCCCCAACCAATCGTGATTGGTAAGTTTCCAGACAGTGGGTCTGGATAAGCTTTCAGGTGGCATCCTTCAAACTCTTTAATCAATTTCAATCCAGAAGCAGGAAAATCATCACTAGATGTTTGGGATTGGGCAGCGACTGGAGAAGGAGCTGCCCCGGTTACTTTCCCAATGATTTCCCACAATGAGGGCACACGTCCCCAGTAGGAGCAGCAGCTGCAGGAGCAACAGGAGCAGCAGGAGAAGAACCTCCTTTCTTGCCTCTATAAATCTCAGCCCAATCAGCATCATCTTCAAGATAAGTAACTGGTAGATTATCTTCTAACCATTGAATTCCTTTGACGTGGTTAGGGTTCTTCTCATCATAAAATTGAAAGAAGTTATGTAGATCAACTTTTGCCATTTGCGTATTCTCCGAAATTTGGGAAATGTGTATTGAATAATTTGGAAGCTTCCATATGCTTCCCGTGATTAGTAAGTCTTTTTACTTCTTCTATCGCCTTTCTTTTAATCTCAATCGAAGATTCTACCCCATCCATCCTTACCTCCTGGGCACCAGCGGTGCTTAAGTACTGCTTTTGTATACACGGTCTTCTTACCGTTTGCAACTGGACCAGTGTAGTTGTCATTCAATGAACCATATGGGTCGTTGACATAATATCCTTTACCGTCTGGTGTCGTACCGATTACAACACACATATGCCCACCAGTAGGTGCAGATAAAGAACCCCTATGAAGGATACCAATAACAACAGGTTTCCCAGCAGCAAGACTTTTATCAATGTCAGAGAAAGACAGATTGTAACTAAAGTGTGAATCCACACCGTAACCTTTGAGAACTTTTGTTTGGACGGTATGATCCGTGGTATCACCGATAGCAAATACTTTCTTAACATACTCGTCGTCGCCCTTGATACTACCTGGTTTTAAAAATGCCAGGCACATGGCACAGGAAGAACTGTTACAAGTTCTTTGTGCGTCTCTGTAGTTATCTACTTGATTGAAATAAGGAACTGCTAAGACTGTTGGTGTAGGTGGTTTAGTTCTAAAGATACCAACCCAATCTCCCTCGGCATCATCAAGATACTCTGCGGGTAGATTATCTTCTAGCCATTGAACTGCTGCCACGTGGTTAGAATTCTTTTCGTCGTAATACTTAAAAAAATTGTGAAGATCCAAGGTCATTTTATATTCCCCAACACTAGGAATATTTATAAAAAAAGGGAGAAGTAAATTCCCCCATATTAATTATTAAATTGCTTTGTATGCAGGAACCATCATACCACCACCTGGGTGGTCATCATGATCATCAGACTTTTTTATGACGATTAAAATCATCCCCGCAACGAAATAACCAAGAAACATACTCAAAAGATTTTGAGTATCCATTCACCAAACTCCAGGAATAATCTGTCCAGTCAGAGCATAGGATCCCATTGCTGCAATAACTCCCAACATTGCTGCCCAACCATTAATACGTTCTGCGTTTTCGTTCATTGTTTTTCTCCGTAATAAGTTTAAATTAAATACCGAATTGACCAAAGAAGAATATACTACCGGTGGTAGCATATGAAATAACGGCAGCAACGAATCCTAGCATTGCTACACGTCCATTGAGTCGTTCGGCACGTACTGCGTAATCAGTTTCAACCTGAGTGACGTACATTTGTGGTTCTTTCGCAAACAAATTTTGTTGTCCGCGCTCATTAGTCGTTACGGTCATAAGTAGTTTGTAATGAAACTTTACATATTATATAGTAAAAAAAAGAGGGCGTCAATCCCTCTTTGTGATTATCAAAACAATAGATCAGAAAGTATAACGAACTTTCAGTTCAAACCGATGGATGAAACACGAAGACGTGCTTTGTTCAGAATAGCACCAGCAAGAGGAACGTATCCAAGGTCGTCAGCAATACTCTGTGCCTTAGAACTCAGAGCATACGTGATAGCATCACGAACTGCCTGTGCCTGTGCTGGTGAGGCATAACCACTCTTATAGGCGAGAACCCAAGTTAGTGTGGCAATAGGATAGGCATTTAGACCTGCGGGATTGGGGTCTTCTCCAGCAAGATTGGCATCCAGTTTGATACCATTAAGAGCAGCAGCACCAGTCACGGCAGAAGGTCCAACAAACTTACCTGCCTTGTTCTGAAGCACGGCAACCTGAAGTTTGTTGGGACGAACAAAACCAGTATTTACATAACCGATAGCACCAGGAGTGTTCTTGATAATTCCAGAAACACCCTCGTTTCCTTTCGCACCAACACCAACAGGCCACTGGACAGACTTGCCAACACCAGGAGTCCAACCACCGAAAGCATCCAGTGAGTTAGTAAAGGCATATGTAGTACCAGAACCATCAGAACGATGAGCCACGGTCATTTTACCAGCAGCACAACCGACTTGCTTGTAGTCAGAGATACGACCCATAAAGATATCGACGGTTTGTTTCTGGGTGAGTTTCAGATTACATCCAGGTTTGTTATAGGCAATCGCAATCGTGCCACCAACCAAAGGAATCTGAACAACACCACGTTTTACCTTTGCGATTTCTTTGGGTCTAATAAATTCATCAGACGCACCGAATTCAACGGTATTAGCAATATATTGACGAACACCAGCACCCGAACCAACAGACTGGTAGTTTACTTTGTTGCCAGTTTGAGCAGCGTAATCAGCAAACCATCTTTGATAGATGGGAGCGGGGAACGTAGCACCAGCACCACTAATATTAGGAGCAGCAATTGCAGAAATAGGAGCAAGAGCAAGACCAAGTGTAGCAATGTGTTTGAGTTTCATAAAAAAGTGAATAACTACAGAGTAATTTTAATTTAAGAAAGAACTAAAGTCCACTAAGATTTGGTTAAGGTTTCCATTACCTAATAAAAAAAAGGTCACCCCTTTTGGAGTGACCTAGCTGAACTTATGAATTGTTTATCAGAATGTATAACGAACTTTTACTTCACCACCGAGGTTGAAGACCTCAGTGTCATTACCATACTCACTAAACAGTTTGGCGGCAAGACCAACGTTCTTAGCAAGAGGAGTTTTCACTCCAATTTCACTAACAAAAACGGTTTCGCCAGGGGTGCCTTTTTTGTTCCACTCATAACCAGGACCAAATTCAGCAAATACAGTTGTCACGCCGTTTTTGAGTTTGCTTTCATAACCTACCCGAAGTTCGGTTTGTGAAGCGTTGAACTCACCATCAGCAGATACAACACTGGTCTTGGATTCAACATAAGGACCTGCCATCGCAGGGGCAGCCATCATAGGAAGGAGGGCAGCAAGAGCTAAAATTTTCATACTTGTTTTTTTGTACTAAAGGACAAATGTAAAAAACATAAAGACGCGAGTAGTTGAGGCATCTTGATATGCTTGTTTATTTATCATAACCTTTTTTGATGGGTATGTCAAGTTAAGACAAGATTAATAGTTTTCCCCTAAATCGATTTGTACGCTAGGTAACATAGTAATAATTTTTCCCTTATAGTTAGGTCTTAAGGATTGAATAATATAATCTTTAAAATTATGAGCCAAGATAATTAAATTTTCTGGTTGTTCTTTATAAAGTATATCTCTTGTTACAACCTCAAATCCAGTTCCAGGTACAAACATTCCTTGCTTATTCTTTGTATCATCAACCACATAAGCATCAGCAAAGTTCTTGGTACTAATACCCAAAGAATTCAAATAAACACAACCCTTTGCTGCTGCACCAAAGAATACTGTGCGACCAGAAAGACTCTCTATCCAGTTTTTATCTTTCAGAATCTTAAGATGCATTTTATTTACAGCATTAAAGAAATTAAACTTCTTCTCTGCTTTTAGATATTCATCAGCAGCACCTGTGGGATTGGAGTGTTTCTTATGAGCAATCCAAAGACGCAGTGTGCCGCCATGAATGGTTTGTTCTTCAGTATTAATAATTCTCAACCCATACTTATTAAATAACTTAACAAGAGGAGTGACCAACCAGTAATAATAGTGTTCATGATAAAACTGATCGAATTGCAGTGTTTCAAAAGTTCTTAATGTATATGGAAACTCAAGAATCCACACGCCAGAATCAGCAAGATGTTCTTTAATTGCAGAAAGAAACTTCTCTACACCAGGAGTATGTTGAAACACATTTGTAGAAGTAATAATGTCTGCTTTAGGAAGTTCTAATTCTTCATTAAAGTAATCATTTACATACTCAATACCTGCTTCTAAATTCTCTTCACGAAAAGAGGCAGAGGCATCTACATTAATTAGTCGGAGTGAGTTGGTAGATTGAGACCGAAACGCTTTTAATAAAGTTCCATCATTACCACCCACATCAATGATAGTGTTATGTGGCAAATGTTTAATGCTGTGCCACATTTTTTGGCAGTGATAAGCATAAGGTTTATTTACCGCAGAATGATATAAGTATTTCATATACAATTCTTCTGAAGGAATTGCTAAATCTAATTGTATCTTCAAATCTTCATCAATTAAAGAACTCATTGGATATTGTTTTGCGTCCAATGATTCTTGTTTGGTCTCAAATAAGTTATTTACCAGAGGTTGAGTTCCAAGATTAAGTAAAGTTTTATCCATTCGATTGTCCGCTTGGTTCAGTAATTCTTCCTAGAAAGGGATCATAATTCATGTAATCAACAATGTCAATGTTTGCACCATTTTGAGACCAGAAGTTAGAAAGTGCATTAAAGTTGCCCGTATGAAAGGCATTAATATGCTCTGGATGAATAGACGAACCCAATTCTATTTTATAAAGCAACAGAGGTATTGCATAAGTGTTGCCAGAATTATAAATCAAATCATCAGCAACAGCACGAGGTTTGCATCCGTTGTCCAATTTGTATTTGTCACCTCTGGTATGAAATCTTAATAATTTTTCTGCATGATGCCGTGTAATCATATAACAAGCTGTAGAGAAATCATTTACAAATCTTTTATGAAGTTTAACATGAATGTCACCAGTGCAAATAATTGCCAACTGTACTACATCCCAGTCATAAGGAATATGTGCATAAAAATTTATCCAAGAAAAGTTCCAAAACTTAACTAATTCCAAACTACAATCATCCTCCATCATAATTGCACACGGACTATCAGAAGTTTCTAACCAGTGTTTCATTGCTTTGAGATGAGATGTCGTGCAACCGATCTCACCCGATGACATATTATCAGGATACTTACCGGTAATAATATCACTCAAATCATCCTCACGACCGTCATATGCAGAAATGCGAGTATAGTTTTCTATCTCCCAATACTTAAATTGGTCCTCCATATATTGCCACCTATCGGGTTGTCCATCCAAATTGATGCAATAGATTGGAGCAATATTTTTAAGTTTATATGCTGATTTATTTTTATCTAATAGTTCGTTCATAAATCAATCCAAAATACTTCTTCCACTGGAGCACCCCAAACAATTCTATCGTCACATTGAGATTTTACAAGATCATCTACAACATAAACTTTATATCCAAGATTGAGTAAGTCATAGCACAAACGATATTGTTGACTCTCTTCTACAATATCAGTGTTCTCTTTATAGGAGATATACTTAAAAGCAAATGGCAGTCTTTCTGTATTGCGACTGACAAACCAATCAACCAGAAATCTAGCGTGTTCATCATTAAAATTATCTGTTGTCAATCCAAGGTTATATTCTAGTCCAAGTTTCTTTGCATATGCAGCAAAAGAACGATTATCTCTTGGTAAGCAAGGACCACCGTATCCATAACCAAAATTTAAATACTTGGCACCAACACGAGTATCATCACCAATTGCTTTCAGAACTTTAGAAATTTCACACTCACGACCACTTAATGCCATCACTTCACCAACCATATTAGCATAGGTAATCTTGGTTGTCAGAAAACAATTAACTGCCAGCTTCACAAGTTCGGCAGCAGTCGTACTCATCGTATGAACTTTAGGTTCAATCAGTTGTATCTTGGTGTAGATTTCTTTAATAACATCAAGATGCTTTCCTTCTCCACCAATCAAAACCATATCAGCATACTGAAGGTCTTTGATAATAGATCCCTGTGCAATAAACTCTGGGTTGTAATATACATCAACACCGTGTTCATTCAGTTGTTTCTGAAACAATTCACAATCACCAGGATTTGTTGTGCATCCAACAACAAATGTTTTTCCATCAATTGAAAACTCACAATTTTGGAAGTCGTTTACTACTTGCCAGACAGCACTTACATCATAACTTCCATCTGATAGTGATGGTGTTGGAACAAGTGTGTAGATAATATCACATTGTTGGATTACTTCTACATTATCAAGAACTGCTACAAAGTTTTTAGCATCATCAAGCATCTCTACAACTTGTGGTTCGTTTGTTTTGATGATGCGATTGTTAAGTCCAAGCACATAGTTATCCCGACAATCAGAGACAACCACTTCATATCCCGCATCTTCCATAAGAAGTGCGAGACAAATGCCTAGTCTTCCTGCGCCAATAAGTCCTATTTTCATTTTAGCTTTGCTGTAATCAGTAAGTGCCAACCAAGGTTTTTCTCAAGAGTTTCAAACATTTCTGAAGGCATTGCATCAAACCAAGGTTGTTTGATATATTCTCCCTGCTTGTAAGGTTCTACTTGATAAGGAAAGATATGATCCTGCTCAATAGAGAGCACTTCATATCCATTTAATAATTCTATCACATCTTGCTTCGTATAGGTATTAGCAATCGGACAACCATATTGTGCTTCTGGTTGATCCAATCCTGCATCAATCATATAATTTTTCCAAGAATCTTTTGCATAAAGCATAATTTTAAGAACACTATTCGCATTCATATACTTTTTGATTTCAGAAACAATCTTTTCTGGATGTGGACTGTGATGTATTACACCAAATGAATAAATTAAATCGTAAGTTTTTACAGGAACAAAAGAAGAAAGTTCTTCTGCATTACCCAGATAAAACTCACCTGATTGATTATATACATCAAATCTTTTTTTTGCAATCTCAAGGCTTTCTTTTGACAGTTCTACCCCAGTATAATCTGCACCGTTAAGTGCAAAGTTAATTCCAACAGTGCCAAGACCACAACCAACCTCTAAAACTTTCTTACCCTCCCATTCTAAAAACTTGGTAAATTTTAAAATATGAGGTTCAGCACGAAATTTTTTAAGTTCTACTTCATTAAAGTATTCTATTGTCCCCAATTCTTTAGAGGAATGTTTAATATTACAGGGGCGGTCATTCCAAAACTTTTTTACTTCTTCAATCGTTACTGTCATAGTTTAAATGTGGGGATGGGATTCATTTTATGATTATTCATACCAGAAAACTTTAGAAGTGGTCCTAGTCCAGGACCTTCTCCAGTTTCCATTGCTTGTTCTAGTTCTGCGTATGTGGCACCAATCTGATCTTCATCAGTTCGTCCATCATCCCAGAGACCATCTGTAGGGGGTGCAAAGATAATTCTCTCATCAATACCCAAGTATTCACCAAGCATCCACACTTCTGTTTTATAAAGGTCTGCGATAGGAGCAATATCAACTCCACCGTCACCATATTTAGTATAGAATCCTACACCATAGTCTTCAACTTTATTACCAGTTCCAACAACAATGCCACCAACAGTTCCTGCAACTTGATACAAAGTTACCATACGGAGACGAGACTTTGTATTCGCATTAGCAAGTTCATTAATAGTGTATTGGTAACTACCAGTCCACCAATTGAGGCTATGAACGAACTTATCATACACACCAGAAAGTTCTACACGAATTTTAGTGACATTATTGTATTTTTCTTCTAATGTATTTGCATGAGAATCAGAAAGTTTATCACTATCGACTTTTGATAGGAGTGGCATTGATAGAACATAAGTTGGCAATCCAGTCTCTGCACAAAGAGTAGATACTACTGCGGAATCAATGCCTCCAGAGACTCCAACAACAAGTGATTTAATATTATTGACAATAGCATAATCTTTAATCCAAGAAACAATTCTTGTTTTTAATTCGGGATAGTCAGTAATCCGATTCATAATACAATCCAATCAGAGCAATAAAGGTCTTTAGTATTTTTGTCCACATAGGCAGATCCAAACCACATATGAGGGGCAATTACTTTTTTGTTGGGATTTGCAATAAGCCATGCACCCCACCAACTCATAGAACTATTCGCAATTATAGCATGAGAACATAATGACATCAAGCATAAGTCAGCGTATGGCGTAAAAGATCCATCTGCATATTTTTCTTGAGGTTCTGAAATTAAAAACCTATCACCAGAGAAGAACTCTTGTTCTTTTACCCAATCTACAGAATCAGAAAATACAATTACTGGTTGATCATCATCAAACTCTGCAAGTGCTCTCTCATAATACTCAACTGGTTGAACTGGATGTTGATCTCCACATTGAGTATAAGACCACTTAAATCCACGAGAGTCTGTGAGATTAGGGTCTCCACGACGAACATGAAGCATAATAGGTTCTCCTTCAATAGACTCAATCATCTCTTTACATGGACCCAAATGTCTATCATGAAAAGTAAAGTCTTTACGAATCTCCTCAGAAATATGTTGGAAATATTTTTCTGATTGAAAGAATCCATAAAGACTTACATTATCTGGACATTGTTCAAAGAGTTCTTCAGAGAAATGAAAGTGAGGTTCTTGTACATATTGAAACTCCTTAACATCTTCATTTATTTGTGGTGCTAACTTAAAGCATTCATGAAGGCTATAGTTTTCAATACCTTTTCTATCTGATGGGGGGATACACCATTCATACCCATGATGTGCAGCAATACCACGCAGAGCCGCATACTCAAACATCTGATTGCCAAGTCTTCCCAGACTTCCTAAATGATTAAATCCAATCATTTTTCATATTCTCAAACACTTTAGCAATGCCTTTATCTATGGTAGTTTTAGGTAACCACCACCCAGTAATATATAAGTCTGCTTCATTTCTCTTATCCATTTGAACACTATCTTTAGCAAGTCCTGGTTTAATTCTTACTTCTTTTCCAATCAATCTAAATTGCCCCTGAATAATTTCGGCAATTTGTTTGATAGAAGTTGAATTGAAAGATGTAATATGAAGAGGATCTTCTGTTTTGAAGTCAGTGTAGTTTTCCATTACAGTCTCCAATGCCTCACAACAATCTTCAGCATAAAGAAACTGACGTTCTTCTGTACCGTCAGTTAACATTTCAAACTCACCTTCTTCAAATCCCTTTTTGATGAAATCAGTAATTACGTGTGCTTTTTCATGATCATTTTCAATACCATACACATTCCAGAATTTAACAATTAAACCTTTCAGTGCTGTAGTATACATTTCCCCAACTCTCTTCATTACACCATATGGAGAATAACTCATGTTACTCATTTGAGATGATGCAAATACAAATCTTTTTTTATACTTTTCAAGTAGTCCAAATACATTTGCCATCAAACGAGTATTGTTATTAATGAATTGGAAAGTATGTTGATACTTTTTTAAATACCTAGATCCACCAACATCAAACGCAAGAAAGAATACAAAGTCTGAAGTTTTTATTACATCTTCCAATGGGGTATTAGGAATAAGTGTGAGATCTTGATGCTCACCATTAACAATATCAAACTCTAATACATCGTGTCCTTTACTTGAAAGATACTCAGTTAAATATGCACCAATTTGACCACTTGACCCAAGAATTGTGATTTTCATTTTCTCATGTTTGATATAAGTTAACTTTAGTTTTTTTGTTTTTTAATAACTTTTTGAATATTGGGTATGTAATAATTTTTTATTACGTTTACCCAATCAAATTGTTTTGAATATTCTAAAATTTCTTTTCTATTATTTACAGAATAATTTCTATTTTCAATAATACATTTTTCAACATATTCTATATCATTAATTTTATCTTCAGGAATTACAGTAATAAAATTTTTACTTAAATCAAGATTTGCTGTAGCCCATTCACTAATAACCACACCAAGTCCTGCGACAAATGCTTCCATAATGACTAGTGAATGTGCTTCACCATCAGAGAGAAGAACTAAATTACCATAATCAGTCAAGTTTTCATAAAGATAATCCTTATACCATTCTCCAAGATAATTTATAGATGGATCAAATCTATGATCTACAATATTACCAGCATACCAAAGACTATCAATACTCTGAAATAAACATTGTCTCTTTCTATAATCGACTTTTGCAAGAAATATTGATCTATCAGATAATTTTGGAGTATTGGTAACTTTAAAATTATCTAACATAACTCCATTGGGATTAAGAAAAAGTTTTTCGTTAGAAATTAAACATTGATTTTTATAGACAGAATTAATCCCATCAGATAACCCAAAAACATTTGGTTTAATTTTAGTAAACTGATCAAAAACTCTTGGTCGATAATCTCCCATTAGTTCTGGTCGTTCAATATATGCAAAATGTGTTGTCACTGCACAAGGATATTGAATATAAGGATATAATCCAACCCAATCATCATAATTAATATGAACAAAATCTGGACGAAACTCATTAATCATATTGATGATTTGATGAGGATCATTAATATTTAAAATCTGAACTTCGTGTCCAAGTTTATTTAAGGATAGTTTCATATCCCAAATTAAAGATTCAACAGCACCCCAACCCTTTGGAGGAATTGGAAGTGCTGGTCCAATAATTGATATTTTCATTTTAAAATTTTAAGAATGTCTTCTTCATACTGATTTACAATGTTCTCCCAAGAGAAATTTTTCACACCATACTCACGAATTTGTTCTCGCATATTTGCAGAAACTTCTCTGTTATCTTTGATAGCATTCTCGACATACTTAAGATCGTTCAGTTTATCATCAGGAATAATAGTGACGAAAGGAAGTGATTCATCAAGATCATATGCAGCATACTTAGAGCATACAATACCAATACCAGAGACAAGTGCTTCTTTAATTACTAAAGGTGTTCCATTTTCACCATCAGAAAGGAGCATTAAGTTTGCGTATTTAGTTACATTATCATGTTTCTCTTCAGTTGTCCACTCACCAATATAACTTTTATGAAGTCGATCAAATGTTGTGGTTGAAGAATACCGACCAACAAATTCAATACTATCAATAGATTGGTAAATCCACTGACGTTTTCTAACTTCAATCTTTGCCATATACAAAGTTTTATTTGGTTTTTCACATTCAAGATTAAATTTAAAATTTTTGTGTTGAGCACCGAGTCCTAAACGCAATAGTTTGGAAACATCTGCATTACCATTTTTATAAGTCTCTAAATCTTTATCTGAAAGGCAAAAGTTATAATGATCTTTTTGATTTACTAACCAGTTATAAGTGGGAGTGTATCCGTCTCGTTGATGAAACTCAAACTGATCGACATAAGGATATGCGCTGCTAATGGCAGTCACAGATCTAGGAGACACTGGTTTAATAGCATCCATGACTGGATGAAATACATCATAGAAAAGATGAATAAAGTCAAAATCATTTTCCTGAACTGTCGTTATAATTTCATTTAAATCAGGAACATTAATGATCACTCCTTCGTGACCTTTTTCACCAAGTTCACATGCAATTTCCCAAATTAAAGACTCAACAGCACCCCATCCATCTGGGGGAATAGGCATAATTCCTGGTCCAATAAATCCAATTTTCATTAGTACAATTCCTTATAAGCATGAATAAGAGTAAAATCACTTTCACGGAAGTTGGGTGTTTTCCATACTTCAGTGAGATTAGTGTTAATTGAGTAGTGTTTACCGATTACAAAATATGCAATCTGCATGTAAAGATCTAACCAACCAAATCGATGATCCATATTATTAATAATATTTTCAAAATCAAAATCTATAAAATCATAAATCTTATGATAGTTATTTAAAAAAGTTTCAATATTATAAATGCTTCCACCTCCAGCACCATACCAATCTACATTTGGGTCTGCCCCATATTTATTGCGAATAAAATGCAAAAGTTCTGGAGCAATTTTGTTTCCAGGAACTTCAAATCCCGCACACTCCCAAATAGGATTTATTTTTACTTCACCTTGAGTAAGAACATCGTCTTCCATCATAATCATATGAGTGCCACCATTTTCCTTCACATGTCTAGCAGCCTCCCTGAACATATGAATCCAATGCAAACTTTCATCTTTAGTGAATCCATATATTCCTGATGAATCTCCAAAATTTCTACGTCCAATTCTCATGTATGAATGAACATAATTTATATTATATTTTTCACACAAGTCAGAATAGTCTACTCCACCATCGCAACAAATTGTATATGGTGCGTCTGGATAATACTTTCTAAATTCTTGTAGAATAAACTCAGTTGCTTTTTTGTTTTCATATACTGTATGAAAACACCCAAATTTTACCGTCATGTGTCTTTTAAATAATGTGGATGAATGTCGTCACGATATACCCAGAACCAATTTGGTTCACCTGGAGGAGTGGGTTGCACATCTGGAACCATGTCCTTATGATCATAACTAAATGGAGAATTATAAAAACTAAAAGCAGATGGATCGTTCATACCCACCCATTTCTCAAAATTCATTCTTTCAATAGGTCCAAAGTCTTCTTTCTCAAGATTGAATGCTTGTTTAGTTGGATGTTGAAGAGTTGAAATATAATCTGCTCTTGCCCACCAAAAATTACCACTCATATGTGGCCATGGATCTAAGCAATAATTGACTCCTGTAACCTGATAAGTATCTAACTTATCAAGATTTTCTTTCCATTTATCAATACAACCCCATTCCATAAGGTGTCTCCAACTATTTATTGCTCGCACTCTACGGTCAGAATAAACAGATCTTACACCGCACATATGACTAATACCTTTTGTGTGAAAATACATTACCTTTTGTGTTCGTTCATTTACACAATCATCGTAAAGATGTTTTAAAGTAAATCCCTCATACTCCTCATCACTATCTCTACAATCTACAATATTAATCCAATCATAAAGAGAAACAAATTCTTTAATTCTAGATGCCTGTGGGCCATTAATAGCACACTTTACAGTTGCTATTTTAGTAAGTCCAGAACGATATAATCTTTTAATTTGTTCATCAACCATAATCTTCCACATATCAGTATCTGCGGGAGCCCAGATGTGATAATAAACATTTACCCTCATAAAATTACCATTGATTGTTATCTAGTGCTTTATTATCTTTTGCAATATGAACCATTTTTTTAGAGAAGTCGCAATATTGTTCAAACATCTCTGGAAAAGCATAGTCAGGAGCAAGTGTATGTGTTTCTTGACGATGAGTTAAAAACCACTTATTCATATAACTTTCTTCATAATATCTTGCTTGAATATTTTTTAAAATGTCCTCCTTTGTCCAAGTATCAATTTGTCGCATCATGTCAAAAATATAAGGAACTTTGCCTCCCCATAAACATCCCTGATAATACACTGACATATCAATAATACTATCATGAATACAAGCATTTGACAATGGGTTCACATCATAAGATCCTGGGTATTGGTTGTGAGGTTGAAATCCGATTTTATGACAAGGATGATGAACACCAAGATATTTTTTAGTATCATCAAAGAACTCAGAATATTCAATCTTTTCCCATGCATAAAGATCAGCATCAACAGATACTAACCAATCACAATCAGAAATTTGATTTTCCAATTTTAACATTTCTTCAAATGTTTTATGATAAGTCGTTGGAAATCCGTAATGAGGAATTTCTATCTTTACGATATTATCTGGAGATCCCTCAAGATCACCATCAGTAAAAACAAAGTATTTCTTTTCTACTTCAGGAATAAAATACTTTTCTAATCTTTCATACCACTGAGGAAGGAACTCAATATATTTTTGAGTTCCCCAAAATGTAACTGCAATTTTCGTCTTAAAATGTGTTTTGGTTCCCAATCAAATGCTTTTCTAACCTTTGTATTTTCAATATGCAAATATGTTTTATCTGCCTTTTGATTAATTCTAAGGTTTAAAGATCCGCGTTTTGATGATATATCTATTATATCACATATTGACACGGATTGTCTTCCAACCAGAAACAATTCATGTTGTTTTTCCAAATCTTTATCAACAACTTTGATGAGTAGATCAACAAAGTCATCAATATGAATCAAATCAACTTTTGTTTTTAGATCTGCAAAAATTTCAATTACTCTGTCAGTATCCAAAGAACTTAAAAGTTTATCCACCAAACCATTTACTCTATTGCCACTGACCTTTGCACCCCAAATATTAGAAGTTCTAAGTACAACTGTTTTGCACGAAAGTTCTTTTAATATATTCTCCACATGAAGTTTACACTCTCCATATAAGGAATGTGGTGATGGTTCATGTTCTTCCCAAACAGTTCTGTTATGTCCAAGGTGCAAATCTCCAGCAGAAGAAATGAATATAATCTTTCCGTTTGGATTCTTCTTTACATAATAATCAAATAAGATTTTACTATTGGTTACATCATTTTTAATAACTTTTTCAAATTCATCATAGGTATTTCTAGTTGTAGAAGACCATGCAAGATGAATCAAGCAAGAATTTTCATGAGAATCAAAGACATCAGTAACATCATCTCTATAAGAAATTGTAGTGACTTCTCCATCATAGATTTCCAAAAATCTTGATCCGATTAATCCATTAGCACCTGTAACGTAAATCATTTAATTATAGTCCGTTCCTCAGGAATTAAATCTGACCATTGTTTAGAATCTGGGCAACAAACAACTTTATTAATACTCTTAGATATCCATGCTCCCCACCAAGAAAAAGTAGAATTTGAAATAATAAAATCTGTACAGAGACTCATTAGACATAGATCAGTGTAACTACTGTTTCCTTCAGAGACAAAAAATCTATCATCAGCAAATAACTTTTGTTTTTTACACCATTCGGAGTCATTAGAAAAAATAATTACAGTTCTATTGTTATCAAATTTTTTTAGAGCTGTTGCATAGTAATCAAGGTCAAGGCTATGATGAATGTGAAGAGCAATTGGTCTATCAATCTCACACATCTTATGCTTACAGAGAAGAGAAATCTCATTCTTAAAGGTAAAGTCTTGACGAATTTCATCTTCAATATGTTTAAAATATTTTTCTGATTGAAAATATCCTTGAAGATTTACCCAATCTGGACATTCATCAAAGATCTTTTGATTAAAATTAAATTCTTCCTCAACAATAGTTGGACGATCTTGGTCAATAATTTGAATATTCAGTTGAGTAACATTTGACATTACAAATGGATCAAATAACTCAATCCTTAATTTGTTGCCTAAATCATCAACAACAATTTCATCATGATAAGGAATACAAAAGTTATATCCTTTATTTCTTGCAATTCCACGAAGAGATGCATACTGGAACATTTGATTTCCCAGTTGACCCATTTTACCAAGGCAATTAAATCCTATCATATAATTTGGATATTGGGTAATGGAAAAATAAACTTACCACCAGATTTCATGTATTCAATTTCTCTCTGAATTATACCATTTTTAAAGTGCCATGGCAGTACTATCATATAATCTGGATTTTGATTCTTAACTTCTTGTTCAGAAATAATAGGAATGTTAGTTCCTGGAGTTACGCATCCAAATTTATCTGAGTTAACTTCACCAATTGCTATAATATCATCAGAAGTAAATCCACACCACTGAAGAAGAACGTTTCCTTTAGTTGAGGCTCCATATCCATAAATTGTTTTACCATCAGCACGAAGCGATCTAATAAGGTTTATTAATGAATCACGATGTTCATAAGTTTTATGGGCAAATTCAAAATAAGGTTTGGTTGTGTGTAGACCCATTTTATACTCCTCTTCAATCAACCAGTTAATAACAGGATGATTAATTTTAATTGAAGTATTAGTATCTTTACATGCAGTTATTGCAAAACTGCCGCCATTAATATCATTTAGAGTAACATCAACAATTTTCATTCCGGTAAGTTTAAAAATGTTTTGTACAGAAAGCATTGAATAATATTCAATATGCTCATTACATACTGTATCATAAGAAGTTGATCTCAGTGTAGACGGCAGGTAAGCTTGTTCAAAATGCCATAATCCATCATCAGATAGTATTTCATAAATATCATTTACAAAAGATACTGGATCATCCAAATCATAAAAACAGGAAATTGATGTTACAAGTTTAGCATTTTTTTCTGTTTCAATTTTTCGATAAGATTCCTTTGAAAAGAAATCTGCGGCACAATAAATTTCTTTTGGGTAGTAGTCTACAAATTTTTTAATAGTTGGATCGATACCAATTCTTTTAGTGTATGTGGGAAATGCTTTTAAAAAAGTACAGTCATTGGATCCAATATCAACGACCACATCTCCATCTTGTAAATCAACTAAATTTTTCAAATAAGTTGCTTTTTGATTTAAATGTTGAACCATTGAATTGTTTAGACTGGAAAGATACCCATAATTATCCCCGTACATTTCTGTGGGTTCATATGTATGTTTTAGTTGAACTAAACAACTTGAAGGACTCCATACCAAATTAAGTGGGCCAATTCCAACTTCTTGATCTGGACGTGGAAAGACTCCAGTAAGGTTTTGATTACCAATATCAAGAATACTGACAAGATCTTTTTCCTTAGATACTCTGCAAGATTTAATTTCAGTGTATTCAGTCATGATTGAATTTCCTCAACAATACTTAAAATTCCCCTACATCTATTCATTTAAGTGTGATCTCGTTTAATAATTTCCATTAAATGAGTAATTAATTCTATATTATATTGATTACTCATTCCCAAATCAAAAATTTCTTGAGAATTTTCAGAAGTTAAAAGATCCTTACTAATAAAATCTTTTGTATAATGACAGTCAGAAACTACAAGACACCCATAACTAATTGCTTTCATAATTCTATCAGAAACATAACTTTGTATTTTTTGTTCCGCAGGTCTAAAATCTGGAACAAACATTGAGTTTTGAAGAATTTCAACATGTTCTTGATCTGTTGCTGGGTTAATATTCGGATTATAATGATTAAATGGAATATTTTTGTTCTTTACAATTTCAATAAACTGTTGATGAAGT
>FLOH01000897.1_pt1 | contig 51965 bp, 41 predicted proteins | sample 756751 | NCBI WGS metagenome assembly FLOH01 (sample SAMEA4026879, study PRJEB14308) | marine metagenome | biome: coastal water; material: water | depth 74 m | reverse complement strand
GTGCTCCTTGATTGTCCTGATAATCTGTTCTTCGGTGTATCGCTTCTTCATGTGGAGACCTCCATCTCATAAGAGTAAACGGAAATCTCATCTTCGTCATGGGTCTAATTTAGGGGGAAAGGTCATCCGCGATAATCCGTGATAATCCGTGATAATCCGTGATAATCCGTGATAATCCGTGATAATCCGCGATAATCCGGAGCGTCACACGTGGGGTCAGGCGGGCATTTGTTTTGAATTCTTCATCTAAAAGCAGGGTGTCGGCGGGTTTGGAGGTGAAGTAAATTCACGATTAGGCTCTATTCCACGCGAGCGACGCCCATGGTCCTGCCATGGGCTATAAAAGTCATTTCATAATAGCCAAAAAAAGTTTTCCTGATTTCGACTTCTGGATTCTCAAGTTTGATATACCATTTATTCGCGAGCCGCTGTTGCCAGACTTGGCCGTTCTCGAGGGTGACTCGGGTTTTGCCGCGCCAGCCTTGGAAGCTGCCGGTGATGCGCGAGCGGATAGGTTCATCCCTAACCCTCTGAACCTCTGGGTTGTTGTCGATCAGCTTCGGCGCATCTTCTGCGGTGTAGCGTATCAACCAATCATTCAGCGCTCTAACTTGCGCCGTTGATAGCTCTGAGACGCCGGTTTGGTCCTGTTCATCCTGCGACATCAGGGCTTCAACGCCCGGGAATTCCTCACCGAGGGCAGCGGCGCCGGCTGTCTGGGTGACGAGCAGCAGGCAGAGGGTGATTATCAGTGGCATAAAGTTCGGTTGCATAGCGTTCAGCCGTTAGATATTGAAGTCAGGATAGCAATATACGCTGTTGGCGCCCGCAGCAGAAGATACTGTTAGAGGTTCCTTGTAGCAGAAGCGCCGTACCCCATGGGCGGGGTAACTGATTCAAAACGAGTTCGCCAATGCACGCCTCATAGCAGAGTGCCTTGGTACTTCCCTAGTCCTACTGTATATAGGGAGGTCCTAGGCTCTGTCTTTTTATGGATGTCCTGGGTTGCTTTTTCTGGTTTACTTTTTAAGTATTGTACGTTGCGATGGCTATGTTCACCGTCTACCGGCCCCGTGAAGCGTTTACTTTTGCACGATGAGGTTATTCGGACGCGGTGCTTGGAGGTTCTTCGGACTAAAGGAAAATCAGGTGTTCAGCGCGCCGCTTTTAGTTCAGAGCTTCTAATGCAGAGCTTCTAATGCAGAGCTTCTAATTCAGAGCTTCTGGTAGTTCAGAGCGACGAAAACGGTGGCGCGAAACTTACGCCACCGTTTTCAGCGAACCTAACGGGCACCACCTACCATGTAGCCGACGCTAATCCCGATAGTGCGGGGATGGGGTCGCAGGCGAATGCCGCTGGCACCGAAGTTCTCCTGGGTACCGGTGTAGTACTCTTCATCGGCAAGATTCTGCACGTAGAGGACCACCTGGATGTTTTCGGTATCGTAGCCGGCTCGCAGGTTGATCACGCTATAGTCAGGACTCAGATAGGGAAACTCGCCCGGTCCTACTGGCCTTACGAGTCCCTGGTTGGGCGACGGGCCGCGGGTCTGTGTGTTGGTTAGCCCTTCGATATCGGAGTATTGACCATCGCGCCGAATATACTCGAGTCGAACCCAGGCATCGTTGTCTGCCAACGTCCAGCGGTATTCGCCGGCGAGACTCGCGGTCAGCTTGGGTGCCTTCGGCAGCTCAAGACCCTTGAGGTCGACCTGGAATCCACCCGTCAACTCCACCAGGTCTGCCTGGGTAATCTCGGTATCAAGCCAACCGAGAGACGCACTGAGGGTGAGATCGTTAGCGGGTATGGCCAAGACCTCCACCTCGAAACCGGTTGCCTTAGCCTTGTCGATGTTGACAGTTTGTTCGAAGTTGGTGGATAAATCCCCCGGAGTCAGGAAGCGGAACGACTCAAACTGCAGATCACTCCATGCCAGGCGAAAGACAGAGCCGTTGACGCGCACGCGCCGATCAGCCAATTCTGTCTTGAAGCCCAGTTCGTAGTTCCACAACTGCTCCTTGTCGAAAGCCACGTTGAATGCGGGCGACCCATCGGCGTTGGTGTTGTTGCCAACGCTGGCACCCCCTGCCTTGTATCCCTTCGAGACGATGCCGTACACGCTCACATCAGGATTGACCTGATACCGTGCGCCAACCCGTGGAGCGAAATCGGTGGACTGTTGCTCCGCTGCGGTGAGCGGTCGCGCTGAGTTCGCAAAGCTATTGAAGAAGTCAAATCCTGGACCTCCCGGAAAGCCCGGTGAACCGGGGAAACAGCAAGTCGGCCCGATGCCAAAGGCGTGGAGATCATTTTCTACATCGTCGCGGCTCAATCGGCCGCCAGCGATGAGATCCAGGCTGTCGGTGAGGTGATAGGTGACATCACCAAACAGCGCAAGGCCCGTGATCTCATGATTTTTACTGTTCAACAACAGCCCGAGTCCGTCGGGAAATGGCGGTAGTATGCCGACCCCGCCCACGGACACGTGTCCCAGTTCAGCGCCAGTTGAGACGTGCACATTGTTCTGCTGTTCCTGACGATCTCTTGAGTAGATGGCGCCCAGGACCAGGTCCATGGAATCGAGAGATCCCTCGGCGCGCAGTTCGGTGCTCCAAGAGGAACCCTCATATTGGTTGATCCGTCCAAGGCCGTCGAGCCCGCCGACGCCATCATTGTCGAAGCGTCGCTTCTGGGTGGCTTTGACGATGCCGGTGGTCGATTTCAACACCCACGTTTCATTCAGTTGATGGGAGATGTTGAGAATCGCAACGGTGGTTTCATTCGAGTTGCTTTCTTCCAGGTCGTGACTCAACTTGTTGCGATTGTTAGGCCAGAAGCCTGTGCCCGGATCGATAGCGGTCTGAATACCAAACGAGTCGACAGTATCCAGATCCATGATGCCTGAGGGGACATTTTCGTCGTGTCCCTGGTCCTCATCGGCATAGATCAGCGTGAGTGCAACCTGGGTGTCGGCGCTCATATCCCACAAACCTTTGAGCCTTAGGTTGAGGTGCTCATGACCGCTGTCCTTAGCGCCATTCGGCGTGAACCCATTGACCCCAGCCGTGGGGCAGCTGGCCGCGTTGGCGCCTTGGCCGCAGATGTTATCTACCAGGCCGCCACTCTCTTCGTAATAGGCAAGGCCGCGGAGCCCGAATGTATCGGACACGGGAAGATTGACGATCGCCATCACGTTGTACTGCTGATTGGCGCCCTTGTAGGATTCACCGCCGGTGAGAACCTTCCAGCCAAACTCATCGGTGGGGTTGCGCGTGGCCATGTTGAGCGCGCCGCCAACAGCATTGCGACCAAAGTAAGTACCTTGAGGGCCACGCAGAACTTCGAGCCGCTCCATGTCCGGCAGGAACGGGTTGGAAACCTGGGTGGGCACTGACGCAACGCTGAAGCCGTCGAGATAGACGCCGATGGAATTGACGACGGCATTCTCCCCTGACACCAGGTTGTTAACCCCGCGCACTGAGATCCCCAATCCGCGGCTACCGGCCTGACCATCCTCGGTAAAGCTGACATTCGGTGTCATGGCCAGATAGTCAGCAGCCCCCTTGATGTTCCTGCGCTCAATGGCATCCCCTGTGAACGCTGTCACGCTGACCGGCACTTCCTGCAGCGACTGTTCACGACGCTGGGCCGTGACCACGATCTCTTCCAGCGCGGTTTCTGCGACGGCAGAAAAGGCGGTAACTGCGCCCAATAGCAAGCCGATTGGTCTTATTGTTTTCACAGGATCCCCTCAGTTAATGTGCAATATAATGTGCAATATGATGTTCCGCGGACCCGCAAGTCCCCTCTGGGAGCGATCGTACGTGCATCGACGCCATAACTCAACGTCGATATCAAGGGAACTCATGGGTTCTCGTCAGCCAAGTACCGTGCGCCCGCCGAATCTCGATAATTTGGCGGTGGAGGATGCCTTCGCGACAACATTACCCGCTTCATCCGTCAGCGAACCTTCAAGGAACACGGTGCTGCGTCCGAGGCGCTCTACCCAGCCCTCAGCGGTGAGGGTCTGACCAAGCCTTGCCGGGCCGTAATAGGCGACTTTCATCTCTAGTGTGTTGCAGCCAAATTCCCCTTTTGTGACGGCACTCACTGCTCGCGCCATTGCCGCGTCGATCCAGGCCGCCACGTAGCCACCCTGCACAACGGCGTGGCAGTGTTGCGTCTGGGCAGTAAATTCCATGACTGCCCGCCCGGTTTCTTCCATCGCCACGATGCGCTTCAAGCCGAGTCCCCTCATGAGGTCGTCCACGTTGGTCTCTGTAACCAGTGTATCCTGAGTCACGTAATTCTCCTGTTGACGCCTGAGTAGAGTTGTTAGGCCATGATTTCTGTCGGCTGTGTTGCTGCGCGCCAAATGTGCCTAAGGAGAGTATTATCGAGACGATTTGGTTTTACCACCTCAGCGTGGCATTAACTGCGATAAAATCAGGGCCAGCGCTTTAGGTGGTCATAGGCACACACCGTTGCGGCTCAGCAAGGGTAGCGAAGTAATGCTCTAGAAAGCGGGGGCTGTCGAGTTCGATGAATGCTTCGATGGACATGGCGGGTGTTGTTAGATGAGAACTCCTTGAGTTCACGAACAAAATTCGTACCGGACCCTGCGGAGATTCACTGTTGCAACAAGGCCATGCGGTAGGCAAGATTCATGATGCGATCGACAACGCCGGCATCGAAGCAAACACTATTGTCATCTAGATGTCTGATAATGGCGCCGTACTTATCGCTGCGCCGGCAGAGTATCGTTGCGGCGCCAACGGCAGTAAGTAAGTGAAAACTTGGGTAAATACCCGAGCCCGTGGCGGTAGCCCTAACCGATTTTAGGCGCTAACTATTGCGTCGAGCATACCTGGCCAGGCGCTACTCGGCAGCAGTACTGCTGGTTGGTATCATGTTTTAAAGTAGAGTCATTTTGGCCAGCAAGATATTGATCACGGCGGTCTTCTGCTAAATAATATTCTGCCAGCGCAAGGATTGAAGGATACCGAGATCAATTCAACAATCACCAGAACTTTGGGTGCTAGTGTCATGCCAACCGAAATAAAACCTATCGCCGAACATAAGGATCTTCCCCACAGCCCGATCTCACCTCGCTTCGGCTCTGAGGTTCAAGGGGTCACCCTGCTCGACATGACCGATGAGGCGGTGGCGGCGCTCAAGCAACTTGGCGCCGAGCGCGGCGTCCTGGTCGTGCGTGATCAAGTCATGACGATGGCGCAGCAGGCCGAATTTGCCCACCGCCTGGGCGAGCTCACTACCTATCCGGTGAAGCAACCGGGAGGGCTACCCGAAATGCTCACGATCCACGCCGACGAGAATTCGAAACACGTCGCCGGCGAGGGGTGGCATACTGACATTTCAAGTGAGCTGCGGCCACCCGCATTGTCAATGCTGCGCATGGAGATTGTCCCCGACTCGGGCGGTGACACGCTGTTTGCCGACATGTATCAGGCATTTGCGTCTCTGTCCGCCGAGATGCAGCTTATTCTGCTGCGTCTTACCGCCCGGCATGACCCGACGGGTCATTACCTCTACCTCAGTGGCGAGAAATCGTTGCGAGAACTGCCATCTCAGGTGCATCCGGTGGTGCGTACGCACCCGCTCACGGGGCGTAAGGCGCTATACGTCAATTCGGCGTTTACGGGCAAAATCAAAGAGCTTAGTAAGGCCGAAAGTCGTGCCCTGCTCGACATGTTGTATCAACACATAGCGACGGGAATTAGTTTCCAGATCCGGGTTCAATGGCAGCCGAACACCGTGGTGTTTTGGGATAATCGCTGTGTTCAACACCATGCCGCATGGGACTACTTTCCGCAAGTGCGCCACGGCTATCGAGCAACAGCCATTGGCGAGGTGCCCTACCTTGAGCTCTGATCAGCTTGTCTTTGAACGCCTGGTCTTCGACAAGGGAGATTCGACTCGTCTAGCGGGTGTCGTCATCTGTAGCTCAGACTTGGACCATGACATCGGTGTTTTCTCAGCGATTACGGGTGCAACATCGCAGTTAATGACGCACCGAAATCCTGGGGTTCCAGAGGCGTCTGTGTTCCTGATCGGTGATGCGCGCCTGTCCATAGCAGGAAGCACTGAGGGAGAGCACGCCGTGCAGCGTGGTATCGAACGCCTGGTTATCGAGGTTGCTGATCTTGAGGTTACGGCGCAGGCACTTGACAGTGCAGGGGCAAACATCGAGCGCTACGAAAATATACTGCTGATTAGTCGGCAATGGGCTGGCGTAATGATCGAAGTGCGGCCTCGGATGATCGGTGACGACAATGGATTTAGCGCAGTTGATGTCGTACTCGATCATGTGGCTATCCTCGTCGATGACGTCACAGCGATGGCGCATCGTTGGGCCGTGATCACCGGTGGTCCATCTGCACATAGCGGCGTTCACCCGCTAGGTACATCCATCGCAGCACGCTTTCTGCTTGGCGATAAAATGATTGAATTGCTTGCTCCCTTGCCTGATCTGGTCTCACCACTTCGTACACGACTTGACCGCTTCGGCCCAGGGCCTTTGGCACTTGCACTTATCGCCCACGACATTGATGCAACAGTTGCCGCTGTTTCTGTCGTGGGTGCCCGACTCATCGACCAACCGCCACACATCATTGTTCACCCATCTGATGCCAGTGGGGTGCCAATTCAACTGACGCCCCGAGTTCAGCACTAAATAGATAAAGTTCATCATGAACTAAAGTCTAGTATGACTTTTGCCGAGCGCGTCAGTGCCCGGCAACGCCGTTGATTTGTCGCTGTTACGCACGGGGTAATCTCCGACAGCGTAAGTCGAGTTAAAGCGCAATGTAAGACGATAGTAGCCAGGGTCTTAAGACGTGTGCGCAACCCCCGCTGACGAAGAGTTGGCAACTGTAGTCCTGATGGAAAGTAACAACGTTCCGCGTATTCCATGAGGGCGTGAACCTCAACACCTGCAGTGCAATCTGCGGCTTGTGCCTGCTTACAGCATAGGTGGCTTGGCCATGTTCTGGGTAGTTGAGCGTGTGGTGGCGTTCTAAATTATGCCGGATTCAATCCCAAACCAGGTCGGGGCAGTTACCGGACGTCGTCAAGGCTTATGTTCTCTGCCAGTGTTGGGGTGATACTTCGTATTGTGTCTTGAAACTGCGAGACAGCGTCAAGGGGCGCCGAGGCGTGAGTCTCTAAGGATCGATGAGCAGTTCGGCGAACAGGCTGGTGAAGCTGTGCAGCTGCGGTTACTATCCTTGGCTGCTGTGGTTAGTCAGTGATTACTGGCAGGCACGAGAAGCACAATTCAGCGTCAAGGAATCAAGTTATGAATACCCCCGCAAGTGCCTATAGGCCATTACAACTTGGGCTGTTGGCCAGTCTGCTATTTTTCGTTGGCTATGCCTTGGTGGGCGCGCAAGGCTGGGGCGAGTCGGCGGCCGTTGAGCAGGCGGTGGGCGAGGTCTCAAGATGGTGTGAACGGATACAGCCAGGGCTCTGGGCGGAGCCGGTCAATGCACTCAGTAACCTGGGGTTTATGGTAGGGGGGCTCTGGATGCTTTGGATTCTGGGCCGCGATGTCAGCGCTGGAAGGGAAGGTTTGATGTATGGCCATAGTCCGGTTGCGTTACTGTATGCCGGCGCTGCGATCTGGTTGGGTCCCGGGTCTTTATTGATGCACGGCACGCATACGGGCTGGGGTGGCTGGGCGGATAACCTGAGTATGGTGATGTATATTTTGATTCCATGGCTGGTGAATGTGGGGGCCATGGGACGTTGGAGCAATAGGCGCTTGCTGACCATCTATGGGGGTTTGGTGGTGATCTACGGCGCGCTTCGAGCGCTGAACGGCTGGGGTCTTGGGATTAATCTGGATTTCTTTGGCTTGTCGATCGCGTTCTGGGTGATCTCTGAAGTGTTGTATCGCTTCCATTCTCAGCCGTTGCGCTGGGCGTCGGGGCTGGTGGGTTTTGCCGTGGCGGGTCTCTTTGGCATCACCCCGATGGAGATGTGGGCTGAGCCGGCCCGTTATTGGTGGGTGCTGTTGTTTTGGGTGCCTGGCATTTTGGCTGTGGGGCCGCCAGCAGGACGCCGCCAATATCTACCCTGGTTTGCCCTTGGTATGGCAAGCTATATGCTCGCCTTTGCGATCTGGCAGACGGGCAAACCGGACCATCCTTGGTGCAACCCTGACTCTTTAGTGCAGGCGCATGGTATCTGGCATCTATTGTCAGCGGCAGCGACGGTTTGCTTCTTTGTATTTTTGCGCACAGAGGCTAAGACTGATAAGACAGTTTAGCTCACAATGAATACCAGCTGCGTTCGAGCGCTGTGAACGCAGCGCTTTACTTGCCAGGAGGCGTCAACATGGCTGTAGTTAAAACCGAAACCAAAGAATTTGTACATGTCATCACCATGGATCGTGCCGAGGCGTTGAATGCTTTCAACAACGACATGATGGATGAGCTATGCGAGGCATTTCTGGCGGCGACCATCGATGACCAGGTTCGCGTAGTGGTGCTCACCGGTGCCGGTCGCGCATTTTCCGCCGGCGCCGATTTGAAGGCAATGGGCACGGTGACCACGCCGGCTCGACATGGGTTGAACGGCCTGTTAAACGCCATCATCGATTGTCCGAAGCCGGTCATTATGGCGGCCAATGGTCTGGGTGCCGGTATCGGCACCACGATTCTGGGTCTCGGTGATATGAGCTTTGTGGCGCAAGGCGCGAGGTTTCGTTGCCCCTTTTCTGCGCTGGGGCTGACGGCAGAGGCCGGCAGCACCTATACCTTTCCGCGCTTGATGGGCTATCAACGAGCGGCTTGGGTGCTGCTGTCTTCTGAATGGCTGACGGCCGCCGAGTGTGTGGAGTTTGGTCTGGCGATGGCAAGCTTTCCCACAGAGGTCTTTATGTCTGAGGTGATGAGCAAAGCCGCGACTCTGGCGGCTTTGCCCTTGGAGTCTTTAATGCAAACCAAGGCGCTATTGATGGCGCCACGCCGAGCAGCACTCAAGCAGGCGGTGATAGAGGAAGGTGAGGGCCTGGCGCGGCTTAGTGGCGGGCCGGCGAATCGTGAGGCCATTGCTGCATTTCTGGAAAAGCGCGCGCCGGATTTTTCCTGAAGCGCACTTGTTCAGAGCGGTGCTTCTAAGGCGCTTAAGGCGGGCTTTTGGTGCGACGCGCACTATTATAGCGAATCACTTGTATGTCAGGCTGCTCACGGTAATATAGCGTCTCAATTGATTAATAAGGCAGATGAAACGTGCTCAAACTCTATGGTTTTACCGTTAGTAATTATTTCAATATGGTTAAAATGGCGCTGCTGGAAAAAGGCATCGACTTCGAGTTTGTGGATACCAAGCCGACTCAGGAAGGCGACTACTTAGCGAAAAGCCCCATGGGTAAAGTGCCTTGTCTGGAGACCAGTGAGGGCTTTATCAGTGAAACTGACGTCATTTTCGATTACCTGGAAGATTTGGGTCAGGGGCAAGCATTGATGCCGGCCAGCGCTTATGAAAAAGCTAAAGTGCGTGAATTGATTAAACAACTCGAGTTGTATATTGAGTTGCCTGCGCGTACCTGTTTTGCTGAAGCTTTTTTTGGCGGCACCGTCAGCGAAGAAACGAAAGATAAAGCGCGTGCGAGCCTGAAGAAGGGTGTGGAGTGTATCAAGCGCACGGGTAAGTTTTCGCCTTATATCGCCGGCGATACCTTCACCTATGCCGATATTATGTTTATGTACTCGGTGAGCCTCGCGGGTGCCTGCGCCAAGCGGGTGTTGGGCATGGATTTGCTGGAGGATCTGCCCGAGGCGAAAGCCCTGAGCGAGCTGCTGGCCTCGCGCGCGTCGGCCCAAAAAATAGCGGCTGACCAAAAAGCGGGATAGCCCTGTCGATAAACATGGTGTTGAGGTGGTGCTGCCGCGATGATTCGATCGCGACAGCATAATCTTGAACTAGCGCTCAAGGCTTGCTGCAGTACTTATTATAAACACCTTCGATCCACGCTCTAATTTCCAAGCTCTTTTCCCTAGCCTTTTTTCTTCAAGCTCTTCTTTCAAGCCAGTCCTACCATTTTAAATGCGCAGGGCGTCCAGTAGGGCGAACCTTGCTCGTCACGTTGGTCTGTCCTAGTGCGTGGGTCTAGTGTCCCCCGACGGTGGTAAAGTCTGTTAATAAATCAGTCATTACCCGAGTGCCGTTGATCATGTTTTCGACGCTCACCCGTTCATTATTGCCGTGGACGCCAGTTTTTTCATTCGGCTGGTAGAGAAAGGGGCTGAATCCATAGCTGACAATGCCTAGGTCTCGAAAGAAGTGACTGTCGGTGAAACCCGTAGAGACGCTGGGTACGAGCTTCATATTCTCGTAATGCAGGGTCAGGGTTCGAGCGATGGACTCGAACAAGGGCGTTGATGTGCTGCTGACGGCGGGGCTGAAACCCATGATCTGTTCGATCTCGATATACTCATCGCTGATGATCTGCGTGAGTTCAGCGAGAAAGGCTTGAGGATTCTGGTCTGGTAGCAGGCGACAGTCGAGCTCGATACTGGCGGTTGGCGGCACGACGTTGATTTTACTGCTGCCCGTCATTGTTGTGACCGAGCAGGTGTTGTGGAGCAAGGACACGGAGCCAGGCTGCTTCAAATGCAGGCTGGTCATGAAACTTACATCCTTGACCGCTTCGTCAATCTGTTCAAAGCCCGCCTTGAACTCATCTTCTTCGAACTCAGCGATACTTGAAAACAGGTCGCGCACCGCGGGTATCACGCGGTAGGGAAAGCTAGTGTCGGCGATGCGATGACCGGCTCGCAAGATGCGAGTGACCGAGCTGGTAGGCCGCGGTGAAGAGCCATGCCCTGGCGTATCAGTGGCTGTCAGACGCAACCACAGGGGTACCTTTTGGGTGACCTCGACACGATACACAGGTTTGCCATCTGTTATTTGCCCCGTTCCGCCTTCATTCACCAGAAAGCCGACGTTCTCGAAAATCTCGGGGCGATGTTGCACCAGCCAGCCAGCGCCGAAAAGACCGCCCGCTTCCTCGTCGGCAGTCGCCATGAAAATGACATCCCGGTTCAGCGGTTTGCCCGAAGCATGCAATGCCAGAAAAGCCTGAAGTTGGGTGATGCCAAGGCCCTTGGTGTCGATTGCGCCTCGTCCCCAGATATAACCGTCCTGGATGACGCCAGACAGCGGATCCACTTGCCAGTAGGCTGCATCGGCAGGTACTACGTCGATGTGATGAAGTAAGACCAGTGCTGGCAAGTCGCCACCGGGCAAGCGTGCCCAAATATTACCTCGGCCTGGTGCCGACTCGGCGGTTTCATAATTGATGCCCGCGTCGCGGAGAATAGCGCCGAGATAAGCCACGCCCCTGACTTCATTGCCGGGCGGGTTCATGGTGTTAATCTGCAGGTATTCCTGCAGGCGCTGGGGTGCCTGGTCGGCGAAGTTATCGGCCCCGGCACTGGCGGCGAGCCCCAGTAATGCCATGCCTGCCCATAATGGCAGGCGTCGGTGCCATGGGGTCGTGTTGTATTGATTGATGCGCATGGCGTTCCACCTAGTATAAAGAGGGGAGAACACCATGTTTTGTTGTGTGGGTCAATCGTTGATGGGAACGTGGCAGCCTCTAGACATCCGCTCAAAGATGCCATAATCTGCGCGTCGCCTCGATTCGATCTGGTGCCAGGGAGCACTGGGTCTCATGAACGGGGACAAGCGATGTTGACAGCGAATGTTTACAACCCTAATTTTAGTGATGCAAGACAAAAATGTGGGACTTGATCCGTTTGATGAGGACAGGTACCGACGACCTACTTTGTTGAGGCTAGTCGAGCTCTGGCGCGCGTAAATTGAGCGCCAGACACCTGGTATTTCCTGATTGGATCGGAGCGAGTTCTCGCGGGAGAAACTTGATGAACGTCCATACCTTTGCCCAGCGCAAACAACAGCACCAGAAAATTTCTATGGTGACCTGTTATGACCATTGGTCCGCCCAGATACTGAACACGACAGAGATCGATTGCCTGTTGGTCGGCGACTCGTTGGCGGTTGTGATGTATGGTTATGAATCCACAGTGCACGCTACCGCGGACATGATGACGTTACATGTGGGTGCGGTCGCCCGAGGTGCGCCTGACAAATTTATTGTTGCAGATATGCCATTTCTCACCTGTAGCAAGGGCCTTGGCGTTGCGATGGATACGGTGGAGCGGCTCATGCAAGCGGGTGCCCACGCGGTCAAAATTGAAGGCGATAGTCATCAACTAGAGATCATTCGCCATATCGTCGAGGCCGGCGTGCCGGTCATGGGTCACCTGGGTTTGACGCCGCAGTCCATTCATCATCTTGGCGGTCATCGTGTGCAGGGCAAAGATGAGGTAAATGCCGCAAAGATAGTTGAAGGTGCGCGGCGGTTAGAGGCCGCGGGATGTTTTTCCTTGGTGTTAGAGTGTGTGCCGACGGCACTGGGTGGTTGTGTGAGCCAAGCTCTGAAGATACCGACTATTGGCATTGGTGCAGGGCCCCAGACCGATGGCCAAGTCCTGGTTTTGCAGGACCTGTTGGGCGTTAATCCAAAGTTCAAGCCGAAGTTCTTGCGCCAGTACGCCAGCGGTCATAGCGTGGTGAGTGATGCGGTCAATCAGTTTCATGGTGATGTTGTTGCGGGAGGATTTCCAACCCTGGCAGAATCCTACCGATGAAGGTCTTCGATACTATCGATGCGTTCCAGGTTTGGCGCCGTGCGTCAGGCACAGACCGAATCGGTTTTGTGCCGACTATGGGGGCGTTGCATATTGGCCACCAGTCGTTGATCGAGCGTAGCGTGACTGAAGCCGACCAGACGGTGCTGAGTATTTATGTGAATCCGACCCAATTCGACAATCCCGATGATTTAAAAAAATACCCTGATCGTCTCGATCAAGATCTCTTATTGGCGAAAACCTGTGGCGTAGATGCGGTGCTACTGCCTCGTTACGACGAGATTTATGCGGATGGGTTTCGCTATGCCGTAGACGAGCGACACTTCAGCAAGACGCTGTGTGGTCGACACCGCGAGGGGCACTTCACTGGGGTTCTCACCGTCGTGATGAAGTTGCTGAATATCGTTAAACCCCACTGGACCTATTTCGGAGAAAAGGATTACCAGCAATTCGAATTGATCCAGGGTATGGCTCATGCGTTGTTTTTGGATGGCGAGATCGTTCCCTGTCCCACGATCAGGGAGGCATCAGGCTTGGCCTTCAGTTCGCGAAATGTCCATCTTGATGAGGCGGGTCGGCAGCTAGCGCCGCGTCTCTATGCGTTGCTAGGCAGCGCCAGTAGTGATGCTGAAGTTGCCCGTCAGTTAACCGAGCTAGGGTTTGCGGTTGACTATGTGGTCACTGGCGAAGCGCGCCGTTTTGCCGCCGCCCGACTCGGCGAGGGCGTTAATCAAGTCCGTTTAATCGATAATATTCCACTCAAGCAGGTAGCTCGATGATTTTATGTCTGGATGTTGGTAATTCGCAGGTCTACGGTGGCCTGTTTGATGATGGCCGTTTATGCGCTCAATTTCGGCGGACTTCCCTTGAACACTCATCTTCTGACGAGTTAGGGGTCTTCTTTCGTTCAGTGTTGCGGGAAAATCAAATCGATCCTGATGCGGTTCAATTCATCGCTATCTGTTGCGTCGTACCCGATATGCTGTATTCGTTGCGTGCTTGCTGTCAGAAGTATTTCGGGGTGGAGCCCTTGATTCTGCGGCCTGGTATCAAGACCGGCTTGAAGATCAGCTATCGTGACCCGAAAGAGGTAGGCGCTGATCGAATCGCTGATGCTGTAGGTGCTATCAAGCTGTTTCCCGGCCGTAATCTGATCGTCGCGGATTTCGGCACGGCAACGACCCTTTGCGCGATTACTCGAGACAAGGAGTTCCTGGGAGGCAATATCATACCGGGCGTGCGTTTAGCGATGGAAGCGCTGGAAGCCAAGACGGCCCAGTTGCCGTCCGTGGAGATAGTGCCGCCGGCTTCTGCCTTCGGACGCTCGACCATAGAAAGCATTCAGGCTGGGTTGTATTGGTCCAATGTTGGCATGATGCGTGAGCTAGTGGCACGAATTACGGCCGAGGTGTTTAGTGATGAGGCACCCCTGGTGATCGGTACGGGTGGTTTTGCGCAACTCTTTAGCCGCGAAAAATTATTTGATCATCTGGTGCCAGATCTTATTCTGACCGGGTTGATGGAAATTATTCGACTCAACAAGTGAGTTCAGGCTGCCACCATAGTTGAGATTGTTGCAGCCAGGAAAATAAGCAGGCAGAGGCGTTTCAATGGATTCTCGATGTTGGTTTGCGAGTGAGGGGTCATGATTTTTGCCTCTCAGGTATCTCCAAGCTATCTCCAAGCTATCTCCAAGCTATCTCCAAGCTATCCCTAAGATAGCGTTAAGGATCGCCATCTTGCGCCGAGTTGGTGTTAAATTATTGTGACGCACTCAATAACGTGATGCCGCTCACATTGGCGTCTTTTTGTGTCCTCTGTCGCGTCAAAGTGCCCAGTATGATTTCGATTTGCCGATGCCGGCTGGGGTGTGCGTGGCTGTGGGTATCATAATGGTGTCGTAATGACTCCTTAATGACTCCTTGATGACGGGGGGTGTCGGCAGTCGCCATAATGTGTTATTTTGACAAGGCGTGCGATTAGAGGGACACGCAAGCGATTTAAAAAGCGTCAAGTAAAGAAGTGCCAGGTTCAGATCGAGGTCTGTGTCATCATTCGAAAGAAGGGTAGTCCTTCCGTTATAGTGGGGTTGTACTGTGTTTGAAATAGCTGTAATCGGAGCTGGGCCGGGTGGTCTGAGTGCTGCAGCACGGTGTGCGGAGTTAGATGTAGAACACGTCTTGCTAGAAAGCTCGCCGAAAATTGCCAACACTATTCAAAAGTACCAAAAGGGCAAGCATGTAATGGCTGAGCCGGGTATTTTGCCGCTGCGTAGCCCGATTGAATTTGATGCCGGAAAGCGGGAAGCGATTCTAGGAAATTGGGAAACTGGCATTAAGACCGTCGGCGTTAATATCCAATATGGTGCCGAAGTGAAGGCAATCAGTGGATCCCAGGGAAACTTCGTTATCAGCTTAATGAACGGCGAAGAGGTGTTGGCGCGACATATAATATTGGGTATTGGTTTACAAGGTAATCCTCGGCAAATGGGCGTGCCCGGCGAGCAGTCTGAGGTGGTCCAATATACGCTGGATGATCCGGGCGAATATAAGGACGAGAGCATCGCAATCATTGGCGCAGGTGACGCAGCGATTGAAAATGCCATTGCCCTTGCCGCCAACAACAAAGTCTATATTGTTAATCGAAAAGACGAATTTGCTCGGGCGAAGGAAGGAAATCTGAATTTGATCATGGCCGCGATTGATGCGGGTACGATCGAGTGTTATTACGATAGCTCTCCCGCAGGCGTTGAAGCGCTCGATGGCGGCGATTTTCCTGCTAATTTACTGTTAAAAACCGCCACAGGTGATGCCGTTGTGCCACTGCACCGGATTATCGCTCGCCTCGGCGCGATACCACCTCGCAAGCTCGTCGAATCCTTCGGAATTGAGTTTCCTAGCGAAGATCAGAACGCCATTCCGGCGCTGACCAGCCAATATGAATCTAACGTCACCGGCATGTATGTCATCGGCGCCTTGGGTGGCTATCCTTTGATCAAGCAGGCGATGAATCAAGGCTACGAGGTGGTCGAGTATATCCTTGGGCACGACGTCAAACCGGCAGACAACGACCTGTTGGTTGCCAAGTTCAATGGCCTGCCTTATGAGCTCGAGGTCGATGGTGTACTTGCCTTGATGCAGGAGCGAATACCAGTTTTCGCTGACGTCAACGCCCTGCAGTTTCGCGAGTTGATGCTCGACAGTAATGTGTCGATGCCGGCTAAGGGCGATGTCATCTTCAAGCAGCATGATTACACCAACACCTTTTTTACAATACTTGAGGGCACGGTGGAGATTGAAGTCAATCCCACGCTTCGTATCACGGCTAGCGCGGGTAGTTTTTTCGGCGAGATGAGTCTGATGTCTGGTCGGCGCCGTTCAGCTTCGGTGTACGCAGGGCCGCAATGTATTGTGATCGAGACGCCAAGGCGCTCAATGATTAAGCTGATCTCCTCTGTTGCGGCGGTCAAACGGGTCCTGGACGAGACTTTTATCGTTCGAACAATCCAGCAAAAATTTGCGCCAGACACGCCTATCGAGGAATTGCAGCCCATCGCGGCTCGAGCGAAAATGCACCAATTCCAGCCCAAAGAAGTCATATTCAAAGAAGGTGATGAAGCCGATACCCTGCATTTTATACGCAATGGTTCGGTCACTGTGTCGATTGAGATTGATGGTCGCGATGTGGTCATGAGTTATGTGCCTGCCAACACGCCTATTGGCGAGATGGCTTTGTTGGGCAATACCACTAGATCAGCGACCGTCAAGGCGGCCGTTAAAACGGAAACCATCTCGCTCGACAAAGAGTCGTTCAGTCTATTGTTGGAACGCTCCGCAGGATTGAAGGAACGTCTGCAAGCCATGGTTAAGGATCGCCACGAGCAAAATGTTGCGCTGCAGTCGAATTCGGAATCCAGCGATTTAATGTCATTTTTGATGGGCCAGGGCTTGGGTGAAGCCACCGATGTGTTACTCATCGATGAAAATATTTGCGTCGGCTGCGATCTTTGTGAGTCAGCCTGTGCGGCCACCCATGATGGCACTTCTCGCTTGAACCGGAAGGCTGGCCCAACGTTTGCGCACATCCATGTTCCAACTTCCTGTCGCCATTGCGAAGATCCCAGCTGTATGAAAGATTGCCCGCCGGATGCAATCCAGCGTGGCGGTCTGGGCGGCGAAGTGTTTATTGGTGATAACTGCATAGGTTGTGGTAACTGTGAACGTAATTGTCCCTATGGCGTGATTCAAATGGCTTACAAGACCGAGGCGCCATCCAGCTACTGGAGTTGGATGCTGTTTGGTTTGGGTCAGAAACCCGGCAGAGGCAAAGCTGCCGTTGTGGGTGAGTCTTCATTTAAGCAAGCCGTCAAATGCGATATGTGTAAGGATCAAAGTGGTGGTCCTAGCTGTGTGCGGGCTTGTCCAACGGGGGCTGCCATGCGCTTGAGCCCAGAAGATTTTGTTGATCTCGTCAACGTGGTGCGGTAACTAATCGATGCATATATCCTTTCTAAATCATGCAAACGGTCGCTACTTTTGGGTAGCTATCGCACTCGTCGGTGCATCTATTGTCGCGTATCTACTGCAAGAGCCGCACCAGACACCTAATGGTGGTACCTGGCTAGGTTACACCTTGGGCACGATGGGCGCGTTGCTGATTCTCTGGCTGATTTATCTGGGGCGGCGCAAGCGTAATTTCGCGGCCGGTTGGGGTACTGTTCGGGGTTGGGTTTCGGCCCATGTCTACCTCGGCACTTCTTTGTTAGTGGTCGCGACGCTACATACCGGTTTCCAATTCGGTATTAACGTTCATACCTTGGCCTACGTTTTGATGTGTGTGGTGATTGTCAGCGGTTTGTATGGAGTGTGGGCCTATCGAACCTATCCAGAGGCACGTAATGAGCTCAAGCGCAGTCAGACACTGGACGATATTTTTTTGCAGCTTGAGGATATTGATGGTCAGCTGAAGCGCGATGTTAGCGCGTTGGCCGCTGATATTAGGGGCGTGGTTTCTAGCGCAATCGATCGGACTGAGATCGGCGGCGGTATGTATGCGCAGCTGGCCGGGGTGGATAGCTCAAAAGTGATGATCGATGGCAATGTCTATCCCAATACGGATCAAGTGCGTGTTGTGGCATGGCTAGTTCAACGGCTTAGTTTGGCTGAGGGATCGGAGACTGGAAAGTTATCAGCAGTTGTCAGGAGTTATGGGGCGAGACAGAAGTTGCTCCAAGTCATTCGATCTGATATTCGATTTCAAGCCCTGCAGGAAGCCTGGCTTTATTTACACGTACCGCTCTCCATTGCATTGCTGGCAGCGCTACTCACGCATATTGTTTCGGTTTTTATCTACTGGTAATTGTCACAATAAAAATAATTGGAACCGGTACCACCGGTACTGCGAATCAATCGGTCAGGAACATCCAGCCAGGAAATTTAAGTGCGATTATTAATTAAATACATTGAGTCTCGAGGCGCCGGCAAAGAGGTTAGCCAATTTACGTTTGAAGGTGATATTGCGACTATTGGTCGCGGTACGGACCAGACGATCCAGATCGCTGATCGACGACTGCCGTTAAGCCATTCTCGTCTGACACTGGCCGGTGGCAAGCTGACGCTGGCGTCCAGCGGTGACTATCGATTTGCCGTGAACGGCGAGTCCACTCGTCGCGCGCAGTTGCAAGCCGGTGACCTGGTAGAGATCTCGGGCCACAGCATTAAGGTTAAGGCAGATGATGGTGAACTCGACTTCGTGCTTGAGGTGGAACTTGCCAGCGAAACCGTTGCAAAATTGCGAGATCGATTTCAGACTCGCTTGCGAGACGTCAAGGTACCAGAGCGCGCTATCGCCTGGACGCTGTTTCTCGTGATCCTGATTACGACATTGGCCATTCCGATGGCAGGTTTCTATCTCGATGAAAGAGAAGAGCTGCGAGAGTCAATGCTACCCGATGATGGCCAATGGCTAAGTGGTGAGCTGCACCAAAATCATGCGTTTTTGGGTGAAAATTGCGATGTTTGTCACGCGAAGCCCTTCGTACCAACCCAAGACGAAGACTGCCTTGGTTGCCACCAAACTGTCACCCATCACTTCGACACTGAAGTGCATGGTGATGATTACCAGGTCGGCAGCCGCTGTGCGGATTGTCATCAAGAGCACAGCACGACGGGGTCGATCATTCGTTCGGACCAGGGTGTCTGCACAACTTGCCATGCCAAGCTGACAGATGTGGGCATGGATGGTGATGGCTTGTTGCCGGCGACAGACTTTTCTGCGAATCATCCAGACTTCAAAGTATCGCTTCTGCAATACGGTTTAGATGATGATTGGCACGAAAAACGGGTAAACCTTGACGAGGTAGGCATCGCTGAAGGATCGAATCTCATATTCCCTCACGATGTTCACTTGGACGCAGCGGGCATTGACTCGGCGGACGGCAAGGTGCAGATGCAGTGCTCTGATTGCCATGTACCGGAAAAAGGCGGTATGAAAATGCAGGCTGTGAATATGCAAGATCATTGCGCCAGCTGCCACCAATTAACCTTTGACCCGAACTCGCCAGACCGTGTAGTTCCCCATGGTTCGCCACCTGAACTCATGCGAACGTTGCGGGAGTATTATGCGCTGCAATACCTGACCGAGGAGTTAGGCGCTGAGACGGACGAAGATCAAAAGCTGGCGCCAGGGACCGAAACGGATGCTGATCCGGTGCGACCAGTGCGACGTCCTGGTAGAGTCGAGCGGCCGCAACTGATTACTGACTTGATCACCGCGATGCAAATCGATCCGAAGGCATCAATTGGCGCTAAGGCAGCGATATTTATTGAGGCCCGTGTCGCTGATGCGGCAGAAAACTTATTCGAGAAGCAAACCTGTACGGTCTGCCATGAAATCACCGCAGTCGCGGACGCGGAGGTACCTTGGAAGGTTCTTCCAGTTCGAATTAGTGAGGCCTGGTACCCCCTGTCAGACTTTTCTCATGAAGGTCATAAGAATATGGAATGCGACGGTTGCCATCTGGCCCGAGATTCAGAGGTCGCCACCGATATTCTAATGCCTGATATCGCCAACTGTCGTCAGTGTCACGGTGGTGAAGATGCTGAGAACTTATTGGCGAGCAATTGCATTACGTGTCATAAATTTCATTTGGACGACCAGGCTCCTATGGGCAACGGTCACGGTTCATCTGTGATGAGCGATATTTTGACGGCGCGCCGGCATATTGACGAGACGCTGAAAACTGAGCCTCTGGCGAGTGACATTACGCAATCACAGGAGATCGAATAGCATGGCGCGTGGCATCTCTTTCGCCCAGCTTGGGCTGCTGTTGTTGTTGCTCGCAAGCTGCGGTGGTGGTGGAACAAGCAGTCAAGAGCAGTCAGCAGTGAACAATCCTGTGGCAGCAACCGCGTCAACGCCGGTTAATTGTGGTGCAGCATGTGCGTTATCGGTAGCTGATGTTGAGCTCGTCATCGCGCAGGCTGTAGCTGAAGCTAAGGCGAGAAATATCGCTGGCACCATTGCCGTGGTTGACCGAGTCGGTAATGTTCTCGGCGTATTTCAGATGCAGGGCGCCGATGACTTCATCACGATTACATCAACAGCGGAGCTGGGTGGTCCAGTAGTGGGTGGTCTTGAAAGTCTGAACTTTATTCCGGCTAGTTTGGCAGCCATCAGTAAAGCCGTGACAGGTGCCTATTTGTCGACCGGAGGCAATGCCTTCACCACGCGAACGGCCAGTCAGATTATCCAGGAAAACTTCAATCCCGGGGAGCGAGACGTGCCCTCGGGCCCCTTGTTCGGTGTGCAATTCAGTCAACTGGCCTGTAGTGACTTTTCCCAGCGAGATCTTGGGACCGGCGCTGTTGGCGTTGGGCCTCATCGCGCGCCGTTAGGACTGTCTGCTGACCCAGGTGGTCTGCCGCTCTATATTAACGGATTACCCGTCGGCGGTGTGGGTGTGATTGCTGATGGTATCTATGGGCTGGATAAGAATATTGGCGACTTTGATATCGACCTTGACGAACTCCTGGCCACGGCCGCAACTCGCGGTTACGCCGCACCCTTAGAAATTCGTGCGGATCGCATTACGCTGGTGGGCAAGACCGCTCGGTTTAGCGATGCGTTGGTCAGTGATTTGTTGAGTACGGTAGCGACGACGCCTAGTTTGGCAGCCGTGCAAGCTGCGAATGATGGCCAGTTTCTGGCTGTGCCGGGTTATATCACGGCAGCGGCTGCGCGTGCCGGTACCGTTTTTGGCGAACCGAACTCGGGAATTAGGCCTGCTGACCCGGATGTGTTTCAAAACGCCACGGGCGAATCCCTTGATGCATTCATTTTCGCCGATAACAACAATCAAAATCGTTACCCGGCGAGTGCCGGAACTGATCAGCCAGCCGGTGACGTACTCAATAGTCTGACCGCAGCTGAGGTGCAGGTCATCATGAATGAGGCGCTAGGTGTCGCCAATCAGGCGCGGGCGCAGATTCGCGTGCCCGTTGGCAGCCAGGCCCGTGTGACAGTATCGGTGGTAGACTCCTTGGGGCATATTGTAGGTATGGCGCGTACCCGCGACGGTCCCATGTTTGGCGCCGACGTTTCCTTGCAGAAAGCCCGTACGGCCACTTTTTTTTCCGGCACCGGGCGAGCCGATGGCAATGCGCCAGCTGATATTCTAGCTGCGCTACCTGGACCACAATACCTGGCCGCGTTGCCAGAGCCAGTTGACCTGGCGAATGCCAGTCTCTCGACGATAAACGCGACAGGGCCGATATTTTTAGATTATGTGTTGGCGGCGAAAGTGTTCCTCGGTGATCCGCAGGCGCTAGAAGCGGCGGGTGCGCATGTCGCGTTTTCAGATCGCTCCGGCGGTAATCTATCGCGCCCCAACTTTCCCGACGGCCCGAGTTCTGGACCACCAGGCCCCTTCAGTAAGCCTGCTGGCGAATGGAGCGTGTTTAATGTCGGTTTGCAATCTGATTTGGTCTACAACGCGGTGATTCATCACGTCGGTTTTGTCCTCGGTTTAGTTCCGGACGTGGTTCAAAACTGCACCGGCGATACCGGGCTCGCTGCGACGGCCCCCTTTACCACGGTCGGGTCCGTTGGCAACTTGGCGAATGGTATCCAAATTTTCCCTGGCAGTGTACCCATCTATCGCGGTGATGTACTGGTCGGTGGAATCGGGGTCTCTGGTGACGGCGTTGATCAGGACGATATGATTTCGTTCCTGGGGTTGCATCGGGCAGGCGAACGGTTGACGACTGGTTTGGGCAATGCACCAGCGGAAATTCGTGCTGATCAATTATCCATACCTGGTCAAACTTCACGCCTACGATTTGTTAACTGTCCACAGCTGCCCTTTATTGACGATGATACTACCGAGGTTTGTAATGGACTTTAAGCTTGCGGGACTAACCGCCATCCTGTTAGTGGGTGCCAGTGGCCTCGCAGTGGGCGCAGATACGCCGGTAGTTGAATCCCTATGTGTCATGCCGGAACAAGCTGCTGAGGCACCTCGGCGGCGGCCAGGACGTGCTGTTGATCGCTATGAACTACCAGTCTGTGACGCCTCCAATCTGGACAGCGACGCAGTCACCCCTTGGGTGGACCCCTTTGATCTTGGTGCGCCAGTGCCAGATCGCTGGCGAATTGTTGAACTGCTGGGGATTACTACCAATTTATGGGATCCTTATGGCGCGCATAACCCCCTCAAAGGCGATCTGCCAATGTGGGGAAAAGATTGGTTCTATAGCCTGATTGCAATCAGCGATACGGTGATCGAACCCCGGCGTTTCCCGATCCCCGTCGGTGGTGCGACGACCCAACGACCACAGAGTCTCGACACTATCGGCGATGGCGACACGTTAATCCTGGCTCAAAACCTGATTATTGAAAATGTGATTTATAAGGGCGATACCGTATTCCGCCCGCCGGATTGGGAATTCCGATTCACTTCGGTTTTTAACATCAATGAAGTCCATGCTGACGAGAAAGGTATTCTGAATGTTGATCCGGACGGCGGAGGTAACAACGGCATTCGGCGACGGGATACCTTTATGGGCGTGCAAGCTTTGTTCGTCGATAAGCATTTACGCAACGTCTCTGACCGTTTTGATTTTGATAGTATTCGAGTCGGTATTCAGCCATTTTCATCGGACTTCCGGGGATTTCTGTTTCAAGACTCGCCATTCGGTATTCGCTTGTTCGGTAACCGCGACAACAACAAGTTCCAGTACAACCTCGCATGGTTCCGGCGTCTAGAGAAGGACACTAACAGTGGTTTAAACGATATCACGCAGGCGCTACGAAAAGATGATGTGTACGTCGCGAACGTGTACTGGCAGGATTTTCTTAAAAAAGGCTTCTTTTCCCAGGCGTCGATTCTTTACAACCGAAATCGTGAGAAGGGTAGTATCGAATACGACAAGAATGGGTTCATTCAACGACCATCATCCTTATTCGAAGAACGTTTTCCTCGCGACTATGATGTGACCTACTTCGGTTACAGTGGCGATGGTCATTTCGACCGAGTCAATCTGACGACGTCTTTATATTATGCTTACGGCCGGCAAGATAGTACTCGCGAGCAAGGCGCAGAAGAAACCGTAAGTGCTTATTTCGCCGCTGCAGAAATGTCCATGGACTTTGACTGGTTCAGACCACGGTTGTCATTGTTGTTAGCTTCAGGTGACGACGACCCCTTTGATGACGAGGCAAATGGCTTTGATGCCGTGTTTGAGAACCCGCAGTTTGCAGGGGCTGATACGAGTTTTCTGATTCGCCAGAACGTGCCCTTCATCGGTGGTGGCGGTGTTGCCTTGATGGGGAGAAACGGTATTTTACCTTCATTGCGACCCAGTAAGGAGCAAGGCCAGTCGAACTTCATCAATCCAGGATTAATGTTGATTGGCCTAGGCGCCGATGCAGATATCTACCCTGAATTGCGTCTGTCGCTGAATTGGAACTACGTTCGATTTGACTCCACCGAAGTGCTTGAAGCGTTGCGCCAACAAAGCAACATAGATAAAGAGCTAGGCCATGATATCTCGTTATCACTGACCTGGCGGCCGTTCATGTCGCAGAATGTTGTTGTTAGATCTTCAGCGGCAACACTCATACCCGGTAAAGGTTTTGATGATTTGTACGGCCGTGAGGCTGCTACACCACTTTCAATTCTTTTTAATATTATATTGACTTACTAGTAGTGCATTGTTCAATGAATGAAGTTAGAAACAGTATGTTAAAAGTCCTTTTAGGCCTAGCCTTAGCCAGCCTTTCGACCCTGGCGTTCGGATCGAGTAGCACTGGCGCTTATGTCGAGCGCCACTACGATGTCACGCCTGATGCACCAAAATCTCAGTCAGTTGCTGCGGCTAAGGAAAAGAGTGCAGGTTGCGAGTCGTGTCATACGGCAACAGACAGTGCCAGTATGCATGCGAGCCCGGGAGTTATTCTGGGTTGTACCGATTGCCACGGTGGGCGCGCAGAAATATTTTTCCAGGCGGGCGACGATGAAGCCCACGTGATGGAAGAAGCTCACGTGTTGCCAACCTATCCGGATAGCTGGCATTACCCAAAGAGCGCAAATCCAGAAAATAGCTATACCCTGTTGAACCGTGAATCAAAAGAGTTTGTTCGGTTCGTCAATCCATCAGATTTGCGCGTCGCTGATGAGGCTTGCGGCGCATGTCACTTGTCTGTTGTGCAGGCCGCTAAGCGCAGTATTATGGCCAGTGGTGCTATGTTGTTTGGTGCGGCGAGCTATGCCAATAACGTGCTGCCGTACAAGAAATATATACTGGGTGAAGCCTACGACGCCGATGGCGGCGCTAGCACGATCGCGGGCCCGCCTTTAAAAGACCCTGATCAAGCTTGGCTAGATCACGGCATTCTGCCTGTACTCTATCCTGTACCATCATGGGAGACGGTTCCACCCGGTGACATATTTCGAGTCTTTGAGCGCGGCGGCCGCAATATTTCTAATCTGTTCCCAGAGACCGGGCTACCCAATGCCCTAGGTCAGCTACAAAGAATCGAGGAGCCTGGTCGACCGGATTTTCGTCAATCAAACCGCGGCCCTGGCACCGGCGCTAGAATATCCGTGCCGGTCCTGAACATTCATAAGACGCGTTTGAACGACCCGCTGATGTGGTTTCTCGGAACCAATGATAATCCGGGTGACTTTCGGACTTCGGGCTGTGGCTCTTGCCATGTTGTCTATGCGAACGATAGAGACCCGCGGCACTCAGGTTCGTGGGCGTCTGCTGGTCATACGGGCATGACTCAGACCGTAGATCCGACTATTCCGAAGGGTGAAGAGGGCCACCCAATCAAGCATGTATTTTCTCGAAACATTCCGACGTCACAGTGTATTTCGTGCCACATGCACCAGCCCAACATGTTTGTAAATACTTACCTGGGTTACACCATGTGGGATTACGAGAGCGATGCGCCATCAATGTTCCCCAAAGAACAGAGATACCCAACCGATGCGGAAATCAGACAGAGCAATAAGCATAACCCGGAAGCTGCAGCGGCGAAGGGTCTCTGGTCAGATCAAGAATTTTTGCGCGGTGTTTCAGAGTTGAATCCTACTCTCAAAAACACCCAGTTTGCCGACTATCACGGGCACGGTTGGAATTTTAGAGCCGTGTTTAAAAAGGATCGAAAGGGCAACCTGCTAGATGCTGAAGGTGAAATTGTCTCGCCTGACGACCCTGACAAGTTTGAAAAGGCCGTGCACATGTCCTCTATCCACTTGGATGTAGGTATGCATTGCGTTGACTGTCACTTCTCGCAAGACAGCCACGGTAATGGCCACATCTACGGTGAAGTGGCCAACGCCGTTGAAATTGATTGTGTCGATTGTCATGGGTCTGCAGAAGACTACCCTAATCTACGCACTTCCGGTCCAGCCGCACCCCCAGGTGGAACAGATCTGAGTTTGATCCGTAATCCTGATGGTGAGCCCCGGTTCAGCTGGCGTGAGGGTAAGCTTTTTCAGCGCAGCCTGATGTGGCCGGATCGCGAGTGGCAATTGAGCCTCGTTAAAGACTCTGTTAATCCCGAGCATGCGGAGTACAACGACAAAGCGGCCCGTGCCAAGACCATGAGCAATAACTCAGACACCCAGGTCTGGGGGCCCGATGTCCCCGTCGAGGAACGAGCCCACAGTTACGAAAAAATGGAGTGTTATACTTGTCACCAATCCTGGACGACGAGTTGTGGCGGTTGTCATCTGCCCATTGAAGCGAACTGGAAAGCGGAAAGTAAGCACTATGAAGGGGGCGAGAGCCGCAACTTCGCTACCTATAATCCGCAGGTTGCGCGAGATCAGATTTTCATGATCGGTCGGCGCGGCAAGATTAATGGTGGCAGGATTACACCATTGCGTTCAACTTCGGCGCTGGTCTTGTCCTCGACGAATTCGAATCGCGAGAAAGTCTATGTCCAGCAACCGCCCATATCGGCCAGCGGTTATAGTTCGCAAGCCATCAATCCGCATTTTGCCCATACAGTGCGAAAAACCGAAACACGGGTTTGTTCTGACTGTCACCTAGACGAAAACGGTGACAACAACGCCATTATGGCGCAGACCCTGGGATACGGTACGGACTTCATCGATTTCATTGGTTACCATGCATACATTGGTGGCGAAGGCTCGGTCGAAGCCGTTCAAGTCACCGAATGGGACGAGCCTCAGGCCGTGATCGGCAGCTATCTGCATCAGTACGCCTATCCGACGGATTTTGCTAACCATAAGGCGCGCGATGAGAAGTTAGAAACTGGTTACAGCCATGGTGCTGGCACTGCTAGCTGCTTACAGTTACGTGGTGAATACCTATTCGCCGCTGAAGGTGATCGAGGTTTAGTGGTCTACGATGTTGCGTCTATTGCCAATAAAGGTGTAAGCCAACGGATTATTACCGCGCCAGCGTCGAGTCTTGGGCAAGACACTCAGATTAAGTCGGCCAACGCGACCTGCCTGTCATTGCAGACTACTCAGCCCATCGCACCTGAGCGTAACCAGGGTGACTTGATGCGCATCGTCAACCAGGAAAAGGCATTCCATCCTTTGTATAACTATGCGCTGATCACCGATTCTGAAGAAGGATTGATTTTGACCAACATCGATACACTTGCCGACGGCGAGCCGCGTAACAACTTTCTGGAACGCGCTCTGACCTGGAATGAGGGTGGGGTTTTGACAGGCGCTCGTGATATCTCTGTGGGTGGACACTTTGCGTACATCGTCGTTGAAGATGGTGTCGCTATTATCGACCTTGACGAGCCGCTGCAGCCGCGACATGTGAAGACGATTCCCATGCAAGCGCCAAGAGCGCTGGTTCAGCAGTTTAGATTCTTGTTCGTCACCGATGCTGAGGGACTGAAGGTAATCGATATTACGGACCCAGCGGTAGCATTTGTGGTGGAAGGCAACACGATTCCTATCAAGGATGCACATAAAGTCTTTGTTGCACGGACCTATGCCTATGTCGCTGCCGGTGCTGACGGAATTTACATTGTTGACGTCACCCAACCGCAAAAAATGCAACTGTATCAGCAGTTCACCGATAACATCGTTGATGCGCGAGATATTGTTGTCGCCACTACCAATGCCAGCCTGATGGCCTATGTTGCTGATGGCCGAGCCGGTCTGAAGGTGATTCAGTTGACCTCGCCAGAATCCCAGCCCAGGTATTATGGATTCAGCCCGGAGCCAATGCCTGAAACCATCAGTTCCTTTGCCACTAAGCGACCAGCAATAGCCTTGTCGCGTGGGCTGGAGCGAGATCGTGCGGTTGATGAAACCGGTGGTCAGGTAGCCGTGTTTAGTCGAGTCGGGGCAGGCCCTCTGTCCGAGTCAGATATGCGCAGTCTTTATTTGAACGAAGATGGTAAGCCATGGTTTGTGACGGATAAAATGCCGACGAAACCGACCCCAGTGATGGAGAAACAATGATGCATCAGACCCATTACATTTCGGAGCCGATTCTAGCGTCGAAATCATTTCTAAAACTGCTGGTCGTCGTTGGCTTATTTGCCAGCGTGCTGGGTGCCGGCTCAGTAACTGCAGCCGAATTGCCCCAATATGATAATGAAGTTCATCTAGGCGTTGCTAGCTGCGCCTCAGGTGTGTGTCATGGATCTGTGCGCCCCAAATCAAGCTCGGCGGTGCTGCAAAATGAATATGTGACTTGGAGTCGACACGATCGACACCGCATAGCCTACCAGACCCTGTTGACGCCAGAGTCGGCGAGGATTGCCAGCAACCTGGGCCTAGAGAATGCCCATGAGGCGAGTCTGTGCCTTGATTGCCACGCTGATAATGTTCCACTTGAACAGCAAGGCGAAAAGTTCTTGATGAGCGATGGGGTGGGCTGTGAGGCTTGCCATGGCGGTGCGGGTGACTATATCTCCGAGCACGCCGACGCGGCTACCGACAGGCAGCACAATATCGACGCCGGCCTTTACCCTTCAGATCAGGCACCAGAGCGAGCAAAATTATGCATGTCATGTCACTTGGGCACGGCGGACAAATTCGCAAGCCACGATATTATGGGAGCAGGTCATCCCCGTTTAGCTTTTGAGCTCGACACCTTCGGTATCCTGCAGCCGGCGCACTATCTCGTGGACGAAGACTATCGGGCCGAAAAATGGTACGGCGATAACTTAGTTACCTGGGTTATTGGCCAGACACGCAGTACTGAGCAAACCCTGAGTTTGATCGAGACTCGGTTAGATAGCGGTGGTCTGTTTCCCGAGTTGGCGCTGTTTGACTGCCATACCTGTCATCACCCAATGTCGGAGCCCCGTTGGTTGGCTAACAGAACTGGATTGCCGCCTGGCAGTGTCAGACTTAACGACGCGAATTTCGTCATGCTTTTTGCGTTGGCACAGGTTGCTGCTCCGTCATTGGAAATGACTCTTAGAGAGCAGATGACCGCACTACATCAGGCTGTTGCGCGTAGACAACCCTTGGCCGATCTGCTCGCTTCGATTAGGCAGAATATTGCGATTATCGAGCGGGATGCTGTGAGTCAGGCCGGTCCGACTATGCCTCTGCGGCTTTTGCGTGCTATTGCGGTGGCGGGTAGTGAAGATCAATTTGCCGATTACGTGGCAGCGGAGCAGGCGACGATGGCGATTGATATGTTGCTGAATGCCGCTAGCCTAAGAGACGAGTATCGGACCTGGCTTGACCGGCTTTACGCAGATGTCAGTGATGAAGATGCCTATAATCCTGATGAGCTGTTAGCGACTATGGTTGAATTTAACAGATTGCTGTCAGTGAGATAGTTCGCCCTTAAAAGCAGTGGTCTGGCTAATCGATCCTGTGTGTTTTCTCCAAGGGGCATCAGCCCTTTGGGTGTATGTTAGTTCGCTATTCTTTGGCCTTGGGTCGAAACGATTAGGCTGCCGCTGGATACCTCGAAGACCTGCGTGTTTCATCTCGTCTGTCTCTAGGTTGAATTTCAGAAGCTCACAGCTATGGATTGTCGAACTTGTAGGTGATCAGGCGTTCAAACACTCAAGGTGCTCCATCACTGACTGAACCGAGGATGCGCGATCATGATACTGACCAATTTACGGATCTGGGATGGCGTCGCAGACCAGCTGGATCCTGAATTTGATGGCATTGAAGTCAAAGCGGGTAAGATTCAGCGGCTGGTTAATTCCTCGACTGTCAATGCCGCTGATGCCCGTGATATGGGCGGGCTGACGGTTATCCCGGGTCTGATCGATGCCCATGTGCATATGTGTCTTGACCCTGACATCAAGGACCCTTTCGAACAAGATAAATTCACCGATGCTGAGCTGATCAAAAAAATTAAGGCCCGTGCGGTGCAGATGTTGAGTTGCGGAATTACGACGGCCCGTGACTTGGGCGGTGGTCGCTGGTTGGAGCTGGCTGTGCGCGACAGCATAAACCAAGGTGAGTTGATGGCGACACGCTTGGTCTGCTCTGGGCAACCGATTACTTCAATTCAGGGTCATTGTCACTTTTGGGGTGGTGAGGCGGCGGACCTGGAAGGTGCGCTGAGCGTCTTGGCTCGCCAGATTGAACATGGCGTAGATCTCATCAAAGTTATGGCCACCGGTGGTAATCTGACGCCTGGTTCAACCCCCGGGAATGCCCAGTTTGATCGGGAAACGATGGCTAGGATCGTCATTGAAGCGCACTCCCATAACTGCCTGGTGGCCGCCCACTGCCATGGTACGGAAGGTATTGCCAATGCGGCGAGTGCCGGGGTGACGACCATTGAACATTGCTCGTGGGTCGGAGCTGATGGCTGGGGTCAAAATTATGATCCGAATGCGGTGCTCGATATGTTGGCGAACGATGTCAGCGTGTCACCGACAATCAATGCGGGTTGGAAGCGATATATTGGCAATAAAAATTTTGAAGCGCGGATCATGGGTAATTTCGAGAAGCTGCGCGCAGCAGGGGTGCGTCTGATCGCCTCAACCGATGCGGGTATTCCGGGCGTTTATCATCACCAACTGCCGTTGGCGCTACCCGTCTTTGCACATTTTGCCGGTCTGACTGCCCCTCAAGTGCTGCGCGCAGCAACGAGTGAGTGTGCGCTCGCTATCGGGCTAGGTGATCAGATTGGGCGTATTCAGTCTGGTTATGATGCTGATCTGGTGTTTTATGCCGATGATCCGTTGCGGCATCTCGGTGCGCTGGCAACGCCGGTCACTGTCATGGCACGGGGCGTCTTCAGCGCTCCCGCCAGTGTTAATTAATGACAATCGCTCCTTTATCGCCGCTGACAGTGCAGAAACCGGGTGATATCTTCAGTCGGCAAGAGATCCGTGAGTTCAGCAAACGCTCCAATATAAAAGGGGCACTGCTCATCGCACATTGTTGGGCGACTATCTTGCTAGTCTGGGTGGTCTGTAGTCTCTGGCCTCAGCCTTTGATGATTGCGGTAGGGATGCTGGTGGTTGGCAGCCGGCAGTTGGGTTTGGTCATACTCAGCCATGATGCTGCCCATCACCTGTTGTTGACGAGTCGGCGAGCCAATGATTGGGTTGCCGAATGGCTGTTAAATCGGCCTTTGCTGGGTGCCAGCGTCGTTCCCTATCGGCAGTACCATTTTGTCCATCATCGATTCACCCAGCAAGCAGCTGACCCCGACTTGGCTTTATCGGCGCCATTCCCCACCACCCGAGCCAGCATGAAACGTAAACTCTTTCGTGACTTGACGGGCCAGACGGGTTGGAAGCAGCATTCGGCAACGATTCGCGAAGCCTTTACCGCGGCAGATGGAGACGGTATTAACTGGTCTGCTGGGCTACGGCGATTAGGTCCGAATCTGGTGATCAATAGCGTATTTCTTATCGGGTTTTGGTTGACTGGTCATGCCTACCTTTACCTGCTGCTATGGGTGGTGCCTTATATGACATGGGAGTTGCTGGTCGCGAGAATCAGAAATATCGCCGAGCACGGCGTTGTGGTCGACGATAATGATCGTCTGCGCAATGCCAGAACAACCCTCGTTAATCCGCTCGAGCGCCTGTTGTTGGCGCCCTATTATGTTAACTACCATCTAGAGCATCATCTGTTGATGTCCTGCCCCTGTTACAATTTGCCCAAGGCGCACCAGAGCCTGATTGATAAGGGCATGGGGCCCAGAATGGAGTTGCGGCGGGGGTATTTTTCGATACTCGGGCTGGCGACGTCAATCCCAGAGTCCACTGAATAAGTTCGGTTTTTGTCCCGCGCTTGGGTTCGGCCAGTAGTCCCGCGCCTAGAGCGGGTCATACCAGAGGGTAATGAGGTGGCCTGGCTGGGCATTTTCGGTATTGTCTGTCATATAGGTCGATTGGGCGATGGAAAAGACTTTAATCCGCCCCGCGTTTGCTGCGAGCCAGTCGTTGATTTCCACCTCACTTTCGTGGGCCTGCGAGACTCTCTGGCGAAAAATTCTGACTTTCATCGGTTGCTCTCCTATCCTTGGATTACTCGGCTATATTACCGATATTTCAGTTGATCTCTAAATGTATTTTCGGCGGCGAGGGTTTTTTTCCGGCCGAATGGCAAGACCCGCAAGAGTCTGTATACTTCTTCGATATTGTCTTTCTGCGGTTTTTAAACAGGGGCCATCGAGCGGGACTTGGCGTGTGCGTCGACGGCAATGTGAACTGTGATGTCGCAGGATAATTTTGTCCGGGCAGGTGTTGTGTTATACAGTGGCGTCCAAATTAATCATCGGCTCCCTTGTGAGGGGCCGGTCAAGCATTCGCATCATCAAGGGGAAAAGCATGCAAAATATTTTTGATCTCAGCGGTAAAGTCGCGGTAATTACGGGTTCTACCAAGGGCATCGGTAAGTCGATAGCGGAACAAATGGCTTTGCAGGGTGCGACGGTGGTTGTTTCCAGTCGTAAAGCCGACGCTTGTGAGGCTGTGGCCGCGGAGATCAATGTCATGGTCAAAGATGGTCCCGGCAGTGCCGTCGCCATTCCTTGTCATATTGGTGATAAGGATCAGCTGCAGCAATTGATTGATCAGACTCATGAGCGAATTGGTGAAATCGATATCTTGGTTTGCAATGCGGCCGTCAATCCATTTTATGGTTCCATGGCGGATATACCCGACGCTGCCTTTGACAAAATTTTGGCGACCAACGTCAAATCCAATCATTGGCTGTGTCAAATGGTGATCCCGGAAATGGTCGCCCGTAAAGATGGCGTTATTATTATCGTGTCGTCTGTCGGCGGATTGCATGGTAGTTCTGTGTTGGGTACTTACGGAATATCGAAAGCCGCAGACATGCAGTTGGTGCGCAATATCGCCAGTGAATATGGCCCGAGCAACGTCCGTGCGAATGCGATTGCGCCTGGCCTAGTCAGAACCGATTTCGCGAAAGCGCTGTGGGAGAACCCAGAAACCTTGAAAGCGACGACGGCTAATGCCAGCTTACGAAGAATTGGCGAGCCTGAGGAGATTGGCGGTGTCGCGGCTTTTCTTGCCTCAAAAGCCGGTAGCTTTATGACGGGCCAAACTATCGTTGTCGACGGTGGTAGATAAGCTTCACTATCTCAAGCGCAGCGTTATATGACGGGTCTATTATCAATACAGTCTGGAGAGCAACAACGTGGAAGTAACTAAGTGGTGGAGTAAATTTTTTTTAGTGACCAGCATCGTGGCTGTGGTGCTGCTGTTGGCCAGTCCGCTGGGCTACAAGTATGGCGTAGCTGAATTGATGCCATCTTTTGCATCTCTATTGCTATCGCTGGCGTTGGCCGTATTAGTTTTTGTCGGTGGCTTGATGATGACCTTTGTGGCGAACAGCAAAGGTCTGATCAGAGACCGTAACATGTTGCTTATCGCGGTAGCCGTGAGCGTTATGCCCTTGATTGCCATGGGGCCTCCCATTGCCAAAGGCCGTTCTGTTCCGCCGATACATGATATCAGCACGGATGTGATGAACCCGCCGACCTTTGATGTGGCGGTTGGTTTACGAGTCGAGGCGCTCAATGATCTTGAATACGGTTCTGAGCAAGGTTCTGCCACGGCTTTGGCTAAGCTCCAGCAGGATGCCTACCCACAGATCGTGACCCTGGAATCAGAACTGTCGGCGCCAGAAGCAGTGGCGCTGGCCGCCTTGGTTCTTGCCCAGCAAGGTCTTGACGTGGTTAATGTTGATGTCGACCAAGGGCGCGTTGAAGCTGTGGCGACGAGCTTCTGGTTTGGTTTTAAGGATGATCTGGTGGTGCGTGTTCAGCCGACGCATACGGGAAGCAAAATTGATGTGCGCTCGGTTTCTCGCGTGGGTCAGAGTGATCTGGGGGCAAATGGAGCTCGAATCGCGAAATTTCTCCAGGCATTTGGCCAGTAGGCGGGCTCCTCGTTAGCTAGCCCGTTAGCGGCTTCAATTAATGAGCCGCTCTCGTACCAGGTCGCTTACTTGTTGAGGGTTGGCCTTGCCGCCGGTCTTTTGCATGACCTGGCCGACGAAGAAGCCCATAAGTTTGGTCTTGCCTTCGCGGTATTGCGCAGCTTGTTGGGGATTGTTTTCGATGACGCTGTCGACGATCGGCGCGAGTTCGTCGCTATTGGAAACCTGGGTCAAGCCTTGTGTGGCGATGTAAGTATCGGGATCTTTGGCGTCACCATGCCAAAGTGCTGCGAAGACGCTTTTGGCGATTTTGCCGGAAATGGTCCCGTCTTTTATTCGAGCAAGCAGCATGCCGAGAGCGTTGGCGGAAAGTGAGATGGCGCTAAGTGATTCCGCCGAAGGTGTCAGCGACTCGCGATTCATTTGTCCCAGTAGTTCAACCCGTACCCAGTTAGCGGCGAGTTTGGCATCGCCGCCAACCCTGGCGACAGTCTCGAAATAGTCTGCCAATGCGACCGTTGATGCCAGTACCTGCGCATCAGCCTCGTTCAGCGCATAGTCTTGAATAAAGCGCCGAATTTTGGCCGCGGGTAATTCCGGCATTTGTTGTCTGACAGCCTCAATATAGTCTTCCGTGATGTGGATGGGTAAGAGGTCCGGTTCGGGAAAGTAGCGATAGTCCGTTGCGGTCTCTTTGCTGCGCATTGGCCGGGTTTCATCTTTATCGGAGTCGTACAGGCGTGTTTCTTGACGAATTCGGGCGCCGCTCTCGAGCACGCTAATCTGGCGCTCTACTTCATAGTTGATGGCTCGCTCGAGAAAGCGGAATGAGTTCACATTCTTGGTTTCTGTGCGTGTGCCGAGGGTCTCGGTACCCCTAGGTCGAATAGATACGTTCGCATCACAGCGTAAGGAACCTTGAGACATATCGCCATCTGAGACGCCGAGATAGGTCACCAGTTGATGGATATAGCGGGCATAGGCGACAGCCTCTTCAGCCGATCGCATATCGGGTTCAGAAACAATCTCCAGCAATGGCGTGCCGGCGCGATTCAGGTCAATGCCGGTCTGGCCGTGATAGTCCTCGTGCATTGATTTGCCGGCGTCCTCTTCCAGATGCGCTCGAGTCACCTGAATCGTTTTGACCGAACCGTCCTTGAGAATGATGTCGACGCTACCGCCGACAACGATCGGGGTCTCCAGTTGGGTAATTTGATAGCCCTTGGGTGAGTCTGGATAGAAATAATTTTTGCGATCGAACACCGAGGTCAGGTTGATGGTGGCACCAATGCCCAGGCCAAACGCGACCGCCTTTTCGTACACTCGGGTATTGACCGTCGGAAGTACGCCGGGAAACCCTAGGTCAATGGCGCAGGCTTGCGTGTTAGGCGCGGCGCCGAAGTCGATGCTGGCACCGGAAAATATTTTCGATTTGGTCTTGAGCTGAGTATGGATCTCCAAGCCGATGACGACTTCCCAATCTTGCATGGTAAATTCCCTGGTTATTGGCTGTCGTCGGGACGGTGAGTGTGCCAGTCCGATGCTTGCTGAAAGTTATGGGCAACTTTGAGTAGGCCCCCTTCATCGAGATGGCGACCGATAAGTTGCAGACCAACAGGTAAGCCATTGCTTTGGCCTGCGGGTATCGATATGGCGGGGAGACCCGCGAGGTTGACCGCGATGGTGTAAATATCCTGCAGATACATCGCTACCTGATCATCCACTTTTTCCCCGAGCTTAAATGCGGTTGAAGGTGTCGTGGGCCCGAGGATGTAATCAACCTGGTCGAAAGCATTACTGAAGTCTGCGCTGATTAGGCGGCGAATCTGTTGGGCTTTACGGTAGTAAGCATCATAGTAGCCGGCAGATAAAGCGAACGTGCCGACCATAATGCGACTTTTGACCTCTCGACCAAGGCCTTCAGAACGACTGCGTTTATAAAGATCTTCAATAGACACTGGGTCAGCGCAGCGATAGCCGAAACGCACACCGTCGTAACGTGACAAGTTTGATGAGCATTCTGCCGGCGCAATCACATAATAGGCCGGTATGGCGTGTTGCGTGTTTGGCAAGCTGACCTCGGAGAGTATGGCGCCCATGGATTCCAGGGTTTTTGCAGCGTCCATTACGGCCGAGCTAATATCATCATCCAGCCCCGCGTCAAAATATTCTGTGCAGATTCCAATTTTGAGTCCCTTGATGGAGTCATTGATCTGGGCCAAATAGTCGGGCACCGGCTGATTGATGCTGGTGGAGTCGCGATGATCGAAGCCAGCCATGGCTTGGAGCAAATGCGCCGCATCTTCTGCGGTTTGTGCCATGGGTCCTGCCTGGTCGAGACTGGAAGCATAGGCTATCACGCCCCAGCGTGAAACCCGGCCGTAGGTGGGCTTTAAGCCGGTGATGCCGCAAAATGCGGCCGGCTGGCGAATAGAACCGCCGGTATCTGTGCCGGTTGCGGCGGCGCAGAGGCCCGCTGCCAGGCTGGCAGCTGAGCCACCTGAGGATCCGCCGGGAACGCGATCGGCTCGCCACGGATTGTGCACGGGGCCGTAGTAGCTATTCTCGTTGGATGAGCCCATGGCGAATTCGTCCATGTTGGTCTTGCCCAGGGTCACGACGCCGGCGTTGTTGAGTTGCTCAACCAGTGTCGCATTGTACGGTGCGATAAAGTTGTCGAGCATGCGTGATCCCGCGGAAGTTCTTACGCCTTCGGTGCAAATAATGTCTTTATGCGCAATGGGAATGCCCGTCAGTGGTGGATGGTTGCCTTTGTGTCTGGCGGCGTCCATGGCGGCAGCGCGCTTCAAGGCGGGTTCTCGAAGCACGGTGATGTAGCTGTTGATGGCGGGGTCTAGTCGTTCGATGCGATCGAGATAGTGTCCCGTCAGTTCGACACTGGAAAAAACCTTATTGTCGAGATCAAGCAATAATTGACTGATCGTTTTATCGTGTAAATCGCTCATGTCTACTCCACAACCCGTGGCACCAGGTAGAAGCCGCCATCTGTTTCGGGCGCAATAGCCTGAAAACGTTCTCGCTGATCAGCTTCGGTGACTTCATCTGGGCGTAGTTGCTGGCTGGCGTCAGTGGGGTTCGACATAGGTGCTATGTCATGGGTATCGACGTGATGCATCTGCTCGACCAGGGCCAGGACCTTGGTCATGTCGCCTGCATAGCCATCGATGTCAGTCACGTCAATATTGAGCTGGGACAGTTCGGCGACGGCGATGACCAGGTCTTGGTTAACGGTGATGGCTGGCATAAGGGAGTTCCAACAGTAAGCGACAGGCATATACGCCTTTGGTGGAGGATGCTAATGAGGTTTACGCAGAACATCAATACTTTTGCGATTCTGACTGAATTATTTGGCCTATCAGGCGGATCTTGCCCGGATGCGCCATCGTGGAGGCTAAAAGTCTGCTAAAAGTCATATCTCACGAGTGTTTACTTGGATGGATTATTAAATAAATGATAGAGTTACGGGTGTTTTTAGATCTAAATCATAGGCTCGAAGAGCCTGCGGTTTCGGAATTTTTGATGAAGTACTTTTCTCGAGGTGCCTTGCACTCATGTTTAAGAAATTAAGGGGCCTGTTCTCTAATGATCTATCGATCGATCTCGGAACGGCGAATACACTGATCTACGTGCGCGAAAAGGGCATCGTCCTGAATGAGCCATCGGTGGTCGCGATTCGGACGACGAATAACCAGAAAAGTGTGGCGGCAGTGGGCATTGATGCCAAGCGAATGTTGGGTAGAACGCCGGGTAATATCACTGCGATTAGACCGTTGCGAGATGGTGTGATCGCAGATTTCCAAGTGACAGAAAAAATGCTGCAGCATTTTATTAAGAAAGTGCATGAAAATAGTTTTATCAGACCGAGTCCGAGAGTCTTGGTCTGTGTGCCTTGTCAGTCCACTGAAGTGGAACGCAGGGCGATCCGCGAGTCAGTGATCAGTGCTGGAGCGAGAGATGTCAGGTTAATTGAAGAGCCCATGGCCGCAGCCATCGGTGCGGGTTTACCGGTGCATGAAGCCGTAGGTACCATGGTCGTTGATATTGGCGGCGGCACCACCGAGATCGCTGTGATTTCCCTTAATGGAGTGGTCTACGCGCAGTCTGTTCGCGTGGGTGGGGATCGATTTGATGAGGCGATAACTGCCTATGTCAGACGCACACAGGGCAGCCTGATCGGCGACGCGACGGCTGAACGCATCAAACAGGAAATTGGCACAGCCTTTCCTGACAGCCAAGTCCGTGAAATCGACGTGCGTGGGCGGAACTTGGCCGAAGGCGTGCCGCGTAGCTTTACGCTGAACAGTCATGAAATTCTCGAGGCCTTGCAGGAGCCTTTGTCTATGATCGTGCAGGCGGTCAAAAGTGCGCTGGAGCAAACGCCGCCAGAACTCGCATCGGATATCGCTGAAAGCGGTTTGGTATTGACCGGCGGCGGTTCGTTGCTGCGGGGCCTTGATCGACTGCTGGCAAGTGAGACCGGATTGCCGGTGATTATTGCTGAAGATCCATTGACGTGTGTAGCGCGTGGCGGCGGGCGGGCTCTGGAAATCATGGATGATCGTGGCGATAGCGACTTGTTGTCCATTCAATAATCTGGTTGGGTAAGGCAAGGTTATTTAGCGTCTCCATTGAGTATCAGCGGAATTTGAATTATCAAATCGCTATTTTTTGAAGAAACAACTGTCGGCTATAAGATGCTGTTCTTCAGTGTCTTGTCATTTGGCTTGCTCGCGTTGGACTATTATTCTGCCGCCCTCGATTCGACCAGGTCGGTGCTGAATATCATCGTGACACCGATTGTCATCACTGCAGACTACCCTGCGCGCACGTTTGTCTTGGCGCAGGAAAGGTTTGCCTCACAGGTCGATATGCAAGGCCAGATTCGCCTTCTTGAACAAGATCAGCTGCTCCTCAGGGCAAAGGTGATTAAGATGGCGGCACTCGCGGCAGAGAACCATCGATTGCGTGATCTACTCGGGTCAGCGGCAAAGCTCCAAGATAACGTCCTTGTGGCGGAACTTATTGGGATTGATCCGGACCCCGAGCGCCATGAAGTTATCATTGATAAAGGCAGCCAGTCTGGCGTTTTTGTCGGCCAACCCCTGATCGATGCACAAGGTTTGATGGGACAGGTGATAACGACCAGTCTGTATACCAGCCGTATTATGCTCATCATCGATGAGTCGCACTCTGTGCCCGTCCAGGTCAATCGCAGCAATCTGCGACTTATCGCTCAAGGTACTGGTATCACCGGGCAACTGGAGCTGATTCACGTGCCTGACACCGCCGATATCAAGGAAGGTGACCTGCTGGTGAGTTCGGGTTTGGGTAATCGCTTTCCGGTAGGCTATCCTGTGGGAGTGGTGAATAAGGTGGAGCACGATCCAAGCAAGCCTTTCGCTGTTGTCACCGCGATTCCCAGCGCATCGCTGGCGAGAAGCCGTCACGTCTTGTTGGTGTTTGCTGATCCTGTTAAAGCGCAGGATGCCAGTAACCCTCAAATAGACCCAGGTCGCTGACATGCGCAGCAATAATCTTTGGTTCGTTGTTTTTAGTTTCGTCATCGCCTTGGTGTTGAGTATCGTCTCGTTACCCGCCTTTGTGCCTGTTGAATTTGGCTTTCTCAGACCGCACTGGGTCGCGTTGGTGCTGATTTATTGGGTGATCGCGTTACCCTACAGAATCGGTATTGTCGTCGCTTGGATGTTGGGGATCATACTCGATATTTTAACGGGCAGCCTGATCGGCCAGCATGCTATTTCATTGATTGTAGTTGTCTATCTGGCCTCTAGTCTTTATCAGCGCTTACGGATGTTTGCGATCTGGCAGCAGAGCCTGGTGGTCTTCGCAATTATTGGGCTGAACCAGTTGAGTAACTTTTGGATTGAAAGTATCTCGGGCGCGGCAGACTGGCACATGTGGTATTTGCTGCCGTCGTTAGTCAGCGCCTTAGTCTGGCCTTGGGTCTTTTTAGTGCTGCGCTCCGCGCGCCGGTTGTTTCATGTAACCTGATAGGCGTAGCGAAGGTGTTGCTTTTACGCTTCGCGAAAAATGAGGAAGTCAATTTGATTGCGCTTGTGCTGGGCTCGGCGTCACCGCGTAGATCACAACTGTTGCGGCAGCTCAACTTGTCGTTCGATGTGATTACGCCTGATATTGATGAAACCCCGATAGCCGGGGAGCAGGCTTGCGACTATGCTAGCCGAATGTCGAAAGGCAAGTCAGTCGCAGCCAGGCATCTGCTTGAGGTCGACGCGCCTGATGCCTTGAGGCGTAACTCGGAAGTTGTCGTGTTATGTGCCGATACCATTGTTGTGCTCGACAATGAAATATTGTGCAAGCCCAGGGATGAAGAAGACGCGGTTAATATGCTCCGCAGAATGTCGAGCCGTCGACATACCGTCGTCACTGCGGTGACTGTTAGCCGGTTGGCAGATGGCCACGAAGAGAGCTTTAGCGTTGAGACGGAAGTCAATTTCCGTCAGGTGAGCGAACAAGAATGCCGAAAATATTGGCTCACCGGTGAGCCTCAAGATAAATCTGGGGCTTATGGGATCCAGGGCATCGGCGCCATTTTTGTTGAGTCGATCATAGGTAGTGGTAGCAATGTTGCGGGGCTGCCCCTGCGGGAAACCGCTGACTGTCTCGCGCGCTTTGGCATAGATTGCCTAGCGGCAAATGAATGATATTTGATACAGGAAGTATTTCAGCATGGCTGAAGAAATTATCATCAGTGTCTCTTCGTTGGAAACGCGGGTGGCGCTTGTCGAGTCTGGGTTGCTGCAAGAAATATTCATCGAACGGTCCCATACTCGAGTAACAGTAGGCAACATTTATAAGGGTAAGGTCGTTCGTGTATTGCCCGGATTGCAAAGTGCCTTTGTTGACATAGGGCAGCCGCGGGCCGCATTTATGCATATTACCGATCTTGTGGACTCGCAATTCAGGTTCATTGAGGCCGCTGCCGACAAAAAAGTTCAGTATCCACCTATCCAACACGTGATTCGAGACGGGCAGGAAATTCTGGTGCAGGTGACTAAAGAGCCCATTAACACCAAGGGCGCGCGTGCTACGACCAGCATTTCCGTTGCGTCTCGATTTTTGGTTTATACGCCGAAAAATCCCCACATCGGCATTTCCCAACGAATAGAAGACGCTGCCGCCCGTGAACGGCTTCAGGCTATCATGGCTGAGATTCATCAACCGGAAAATGGCGACGGATTTATTGTTCGCACGGCATCAGAGCGGGCGACTGAAGCGGAAATCCGCCTAGACGCGGAACTGTTACGTAAGCGTTGGCGGCTAATTGATGAGCAAGGCCGTACTGCACCGCCAGCATCAACCGTTTACGAAGACTTACCTATTCACCTGCGGGCGATGCGGGATATTATTAATCGAGAGACCTCGAGTATTCTCGTCGACAATAAGAAGGTCTATCAGGCTATTGAGCGATTTCTGACAGACTTTATCCCCGAAAAACTTGCTTGCTTGCAGCTGGTTTCTCTCAAGGTGCCAATATTTGACGCCCATAATCTAGAGGACCAAATTGCCACTGCGTTGGATCGTAATGTGCCGCTGAAGTCGGGGGGGTACCTGGTGATAGATCAGACCGAGGCGATGACCACGGTTGATGTTAATACCGGTGCGTTTGTTGGACGTCGTGATCTTGAAGATACTATCTACAGAACTAATCTCGAGGCCGCTGCGGCGATACCCAGACAACTCAAACTGAGAAATATCGGTGGGATTGTCATTCTTGACTTTATCGACATGATCGATGAAGAGCACAAACGCCAAGTGGTCAGGACGCTAGAGAAAGGTCAGCAGGCAGATCGCGTGAAGTGGAATATCTCGGAAATATCAGACTTGGGACTGGTGGAGATGACGCGTAAAAGGACGCACGAAAGTCTACTTAAAATGATGTGCGCGCCTTGTCCTGCTTGTGATGGGAAGGGCTTTTTGAAAACTCCAGAGACGGTTTGTCTGGAAATATATCGAGAGATACAGCGCAAAGCCCTCAAATTTTCCGGTAGTGAATGTGTGATTATGGCCGCCCAACCAATTATTGATCGTTTGTTAGATGAAGATGCAATTTGCATCGCTGAATTGTCCAGCGCATTGGATTGTTCGATCCGACTGCAAGTCGAGACGAGTTACAGCCAGGAGCAGTTTGATGTTGTCGTACCGCTTCATTTTTAGGTAGCCATGAAAGTACAAAATACCCAACGACATATTGTTAACTTGCTTGAGGCAATGCTGTTAGGCCTGCTGATTCTAGTGGCTGCCTATGTCTCCATCGGGCGTTTGGCGATCGCGCGCGTGAACGATTATCGAGTCGAGATAGAGGCGTTGCTTTCGAGCGGACTCAATGTGCCGGTACATATTCAGGCACTGAGCGGTGAGTGGCGCTATCTGGACCCAAAACTTGAGATAGATGGTTTTAGAATCGGTAGCGATGCTGCTGGTATCACTTTTGACCATTTGTCGGTGGAGGTGAGCTCTCTGTATAGCTTGCTCGAAAGACAAATTGTTGTCAGTGATTTGTTAATAGACCGCCTGTCATTGAAGTTGGTGCAGAGTTCTACGGGTGGTTGGCATGTGGATGGCATGCCAGTTGCCGATAATCCACCTGAACTCTCGGTATTGCTGACCTCGGTGCCCTACCTTAAGTCGATTGAAATGACGTCTATTAATATTGACGTTGTCGGTCAGCATGCTCATTACGAAATTAGAAATCAGATTGACCAGGTTTTCGAATTACGGGCAGATGGCGAAAAGAAGTCTATGTCGCTACCGCTGTTTGTGGAAAGGTTTGGTGAAAATCCTTACAAGGATAGTCTGCAACTACTTGGTGAGTTTCGCGGTGATCCTCGAGATCTTGAGAGTTTCTTTGCCAGTTTGTACCTGCAAGTTCCTGGAATTGAATTAGCTGACCTGTTGCCGCCGATTGGGACTCGCGAGTTCAAGCTCACTGAACTCGATATGAGCGGGGAATTTTGGCTTAATTTTGATGAGGAGATATTTGAATTGAGGGGCGCCACTCTGACGAGTGCCGTGACGGCCTTGGTCAATGGGCGACAGGTCGAATTACTGGAAGACCTACGCAGTGAATTTGCCATCGTGCGTAAAAATCTCAGCGAGACCCAGCTCTATTTTGAATCTTTGACAGCATCGATCGCAGACAAGCGCCTGAACCTGGATGGCTTGTCAGCGGTCTATCGAGATCTAAAAGGAGACCAGTCTTTAGCGGTAGCTTTGCCCCGATTGTCTGTTGCTGGCTTGGTAGATGTGCTGATCAATCTAGGCGAGCGAACCGAATTGTCGCCACAACAAAGTATAGATGCCTTAAGTGGGATGGCATTAACCGGCGAGTTGGACCAATTGTTTGTTCATATCGATCATCTCAACTCGACCCCTGTGCCGTCGTTAACGGCTAAAATTGATGGCCTCGGCTTTAATAGCTATTTAACCTTGCCAGGTATTAACCATCTCGATGGTTTTGTCTCAATAGGCTCAGAAAGTGGCTACCTGGATATACACAATAAGACGCCCTTCGAGCTTAATTTCGGCTCTATGTTTTCGGTGCCATGGTCGTTTGATACGGCACAAGCACGCCTGAACTATGCGGTGCAGCCAGATGCGATACAACTCCGTAGCGGGCTGATCGAATTGACCGAGGGTCCATTAGTAGCCGCGGGCAGGCTGATGATTAACTTACCTGCAGATCGTGAAAATCACACCTGGGGTCTAGAGATTGGCCTGCGGCACGCGCAGTTGAATTCGGCAAACCGGTACCTGCCTGAAGTGCTGAGCGTCACACTTCGAGAATGGCTTGGCCGGGCGATTCGCGGTGGTACGGTGGCTGAAGCTGGCCTGCTGTTTCATGGATCGCTATTTCGAGACGCTCCGAAAATTCGCAAAGTACACGAAATCTACTTTGATGTTGAAAATGTCGCGCTAGCCTATGATCCCGCCTGGCCAGTATTGCACGATCTAGAAGCGACGATCTATATCAATAATGCCATGGTGGAATCAAAAGCGGCTACGGCAGCTATTTTCGATAGCCGGCTTGAGCAGGTCATGGTCAGCTTGCCGATAACAGAAGATGGTGGTGCTGACTCAATTTTGGTGAGTGGTGCTGTTCAGGGCGATTTCAGTGATGGTATTAAGATTCTGAACGAATCGCCGATTGCCGCGCTGACGGGGCAGATGGCGAGTAGCTGGGTGGCTGCTGGCCCAATGCATGGTGATCTCAAGCTAAATGTACCCATCGGGCCGCGAGCTGGCGAGCCTGTCAAGGTCGACCTATCCATAGATCTTGCTAGTGGAGATCTCTTTATGGGTGATCTTAATTTGGCGGTAAAAGATATCTCCGGTCATTTTACGTACGACAGTGCCCGTGGGCTGAATGCAGCGCCATTTGAAGCATCGTTATTCGGTGATTTGGCACGCAATGACGTTGTCTCCACCTGTGACGCGAGCGGTGCCATTCTTGAAATCGCAATCATTGGTGATGGGCGCGCGAGTATCAATGAAGTCTATGAGTGGTCAGGTCAGGCTCTGCTATCGAAGGCGGTTGGGACCTTTGACTATCATTCCCTGGTGCGTATTCCAGTCGGCGCATCGACAGCAGGCTTGTCTGTAAATATCACCTCGGACCTGCAGGGTGTTGAAATTAATTTGCCAAGCCCTCTGGCTAAGTTGGCAGCCGATCGCTTATCCATGGCTTATGAGCAAACGATTTTTGAGTCTGCAGATGAGATTAACTTGGTGCTGGGTGACAGCGTCCATGCATTACTGGAGAGTCGTGAAGGTGTGGTAGTAGGTGGCCGAATCCACTTCGGTCAGAGTCCCCTTGGCGCCGTGACCTTCGATAAGTTACGGGTCACTGGCGCAATTCAGGAAGCTGATTATGAGCAATGGCGTCAGCTCAGTGATGAGTTGGAAGGCAAGACCGACGTTTCGCTGGAGTCGGAACTGGCCGAGACCCTGGCGTCGGTGAATCTGCAGGTTGGTCGTCTCAATATACTTGGGTTTGAACTCGAGTCGGTCTCCATGCACATTTCACGGCAACAGGATGCATGGAATGTCGAGTTAGCCAACGATTTGTTACAGGGTCTGGTTACGGTTCCTGATCAGGAAGGAGCACCGCTAGGGTTTGATTTCGATTACCTCCGTTTTATGACCACCGAAGACGAGACTGACCCGCTGCAAGGGTTAGACCCTGTTGACTTGGTTCCGGTCAACTTTCGCGCAAAAAACGTGACGGTGGATGCAGAGAACTATGGTAGCTGGGCATTTAATTTCAGGCCAGATGATCGGGGCGGAATATTCGAGGCACTGACTGCTAATTTTAAGGGATTAGAGATTGATTCAAAATCGAGTGTTACATGGAGGATCAGTGACGAAAAGCAGTCCAGTCACTTTGTTGGTGTCGTTAACATTGTCGATTTGGCGCTAGCGCTAAAGCAGTGGGGTTTTGCCTCTAGCGTGGAGGGCGAAAAAATGGTTTTCGACAGCGATATTAGCTGGTCTGGTTCGCCGACCCAGATCGACATAGATAAAATTGAAGGTCGAATTTCGATCGATGCGCAGAGCGGTCGATTTGTCCAGGCCGAGACCAGTACCGGCGCCCTTAAACTGTTGGGTGTTTTTGACTTCGCGTCATTGGCTAGGCGCTTTCGGTTCGATTTTTCAGATATTGTTAATGAAGGGTTTTCCTTCAATAAAATTAGCGGTGCTGCAAGATTCAATAACGGTATTGTTGATGTGTTAGAGCCCATTACCATTGAGGGTGCAAGCAGTATATTTAGAGTCGGTGGCGAGATGAATATCAAGACTGGCGAGCTTGATAACGATTTGATCGTGACGCTACCCGTGGGGCGTAATTTGCCCTGGTATGCGGCCTATTCGGCCTTGGCAAATCCGTTGGTAGGTGCTGGTGTGTTTATTGCTCAGAAAATTTTCGAAGAGCAGATCAATAAAATGACCAGTGCCAAATATAAGGTCTCAGGGACCATGGATGTGCCTGTCATTGAGTTTGTATCGATCTTTAACGATTCAGTTCGGGCAACGCCAGAAGCTGAGTCTGCCGGTGATATCGACGCCAAGACCGACGGCGGGTCAAGTTCGACGGAAGCGCCGTAACCCTAATGATCCGATCATCGCTATGAAAACTGTGGGTATCCCGTGAAGAATACGATTGCGCTCGTGCAAATGGTGAGTAGCCAGTTTGTTGAAGGTAATTTGGCGCGGGTTGATGCGTTGATTCGCGAGGCTGCTCGGTCAGCTAAATTTATTTTCCTGCCTGAGAATTTTGCGGCGTTGGCGGCGCCAAACACCTACCAAATTGGGGCGCGGGAAGCGGGTCGGGAACCGCCTATTAGAACGTTCCTGGCCGCACTGGCGGATGAGCTTTCTTGCTGGATTTTTGCTGGCACAATGCCATTAGCCAAGCGCTCTAATGGCGCAGTCCCGACAGGGGGTCGAGTGCGTGCGGCGTCAATCGTCTATAACCCTGATGGGGTTGAAATTGCGCGCTATGATAAAATTCACATGTTTGATGTGGAGGTGGCCGATTCGCAGCGACATTATCGTGAGTCACTGGTCTTCGAGCCGGGCGATGAATTGGTCGTAGTGGCGACACCGTTGGGTAAGGTAGGCCTTTCGGTTTGTTACGATATTCGTTTTCCGGAACTGTATCGACGCTTATTTGCTCAAGGCGCAGAGTGTCTTCTTGTGCCATCGGCATTTACAAGGGTGACGGGCGAAGCGCACTTTGAGGTTCTGATGCGGGCCCGCGCCATTGAAAACGTCGCTTATACGATCGCTGCTTGTCAGGGCGGGGTGCATGACTCGGGCCGCGAGACACATGGCCATAGTATGGTGGTTAGCCCTTGGGGTGAGGTGGTGGCAAAATTGGGGCTGGGTGAGGGGGTTTTATTCGCCGATGTTGATCTCGAGGCGATACATAGGATTCGCCGTGATATGCCGGTGCATCATCAACGGCGTCTTTAGTTAAGGTTGGTTATCCTCGGTAGTGTCCATTGTTGTGTCTTCTGCGGTGTCTGGGCTGGCGTTGATCTCAAAAGATTTCATGTACTGAAAGAGCTTTCGAAATTGAACCTGAAGCTGCTTGTCTTGCGCTCGCTCAAGGACCGCTGCGCGGGTTAGTTGGCGCAAATGTTGACGGTCGATGCCCGGTGTTTCGCTAATAATTTCCTCGGTGACGGTGTTATCTTGACTTAATAGACGTTCGCGCCAGCGTTCGAGTTTGTGGAATTTGTTAACATGATCTTGCGAGCTAGCATCGAATCGATCCAGCAAGGCTTGAAGCTTATCGGTTTCCACCTGGCGTAGGAGTTTGCCAACGTACTGCATCTGACGTTTGCGAGCGTTGCCTTTGGTGATTTTCCGGCAGGCTGTCAGAGCGTCCATGATTTCAGATGGTAACAGTTCTCTGACATGCGCATCAGGCAGCTCGAGAAGTCTTTCTCCCATATCTCGGAGTGCATGCATATCGCGTTTACGCTGTGACTTGCTCGGCGAGTCATCGTCATATTCTACAAAATCTTCTTCTTCATTCATGACGGGTAAGGTTTTTCCTGATGTGTTCAATGTGATTATAACTGCCGCGGCTCGTGTGAGCGTCTTGAATTTGCTAATTGGTGGTGATTACCGAGAAAATTATCGCTGTGGAGCTGTCACCGATAAAATAGCGTGGCTAGACCAAGGAAGGACATAAACCCTACCACGTCAGTGATGGTTGTCAGAACAACACTGCCGGCAATAGCGGGATCAATACCAAGATTTTTTAGTATACCGGGCAGCAAGGCCCCCGCAAGCGCTGCGACGACAATATTGATAATAAGTGCCGTGGCGATAATTAAGCCTAGCATATAGTCGCCGAAGACTGCGGCGGCGGCGGCGGCGACGATAACGGCCCACAGAGCACCGTTGATGGCGCCGACAGCGAGTTCTCGATTCATTAACCAGCGTTTGTTGCTCTCTACCAGCTGGCCCTGTGCCATGCTGCGGATGACCAGTGTCAGCGTTTGACTACCGGCGACCCCACCCATACTGGCGACGATCGGCATCAACACCGCCAGCGCCACTACTTTGGCAATGGTTTCTTCAAAGATGTTAATCACGGCGGAGGCGAGAAAAGCGGTCATCAGATTAGCGCCCAACCAGACAGCGCGGCTTCTTGCTGTCCTCATGATTGGTGCGAACGTATCTTCGTCTTCAGTCAAGCCGGCCATACCCAGTAGAGAGTGATCCGCTTCATCGACGATAACATCTACCACGTCGTCAATGGTGATTCGACCCAGCAGTTTGCCGGTCGGCCCCACAACGGGCGCGGACACTAGGTCATAGCGCTGAAAGAGGGCGGCAACTTCTGAACGGTGAGCGCTGGCTTGGATGGGCTCAATTTCGGTCACCATCATTTCTCTGACGGTCATTGACGGGTCAGAAACTAACAGCGTACTGATGGGTAATAGGCCTATGTACTCATCATTGCTATTAACGACGACGAGATTATCGGTCATCTGTGGTAATTCGGTATGCCGGCGCAGATACCGCAGTACAACGTCCAGTGTGACTCGAGGACGGACACTGATGGTGTCCGTGTCCATGAGGCCGCCAGCTGTATCCTCTGGATAGGAGAGGAGGTTCTCAACCCGAGCTCGGTCCTGCGAGTCCATTGATTGCAGCACCTGATAGGTGATTGCATCAGGTAGATGTTGGAGAATGTCGGTTAGATCATCGTCGGAAACGATTTGCTCAAGGAGTGGCAGGAGCTCTTCTGCAGATTTGTCAGCCAGCAAATCAGGAATGACGTCGGGGTCGACTTGCTGAAGGATCTCACTTTGTTCGTCATCTGGAATCAGGTTCCAGATAATCGTCCGCTCTTTGGGCGGTGACGATTCTAACAGGGCCGCAATATCCGCCGGACGCAGGGAGTCCAGCAGATTTTTTATTTGATTGTAGGTGCCAGATTCGAATAAATCGCTCAGAGCTTCTCTGGGGGATAGGATTCTGACTTCTTTGGGGTCTGGCATAAATTGCCTGCAGTTACTCTGCTTCGTCGAAAAGATTAGTAATCAAGGCGATTATTTGCGCGAGTGCCGGTACTTCGTCTTCACCATCGGTGCGAATGTTAATAACAGTGCCCTTTGATGCCTGAAGGATCATCATCGACATAATACTCTTGCCATTCGCAGTTTGATCGCCATTGGTGACCGTAATGTCGGCAGAAAACCGCTGTGCGACCCCTACGAATTTTGAGGCTGCTCTGGCATGCAGGCCGAGTTTGTTCTGAATAGTGGTTTGTTGCTCAATCACACAAATGTTTCTCTGTCAGCTGCGGGATGACGTGATCTTACTTAATTCCCGGTGACGTATCTGCACATTTGTCCATTTAGATTCAAAATTCTGCTTTAGCCGCTCGCTGATAAAGACTGATCGGTGCTGGCCACCGGTGCAACCGATAGCAACGGTCATATAACTGCGATTATTGGCTTCAAACTGTGGTAACCACTTGGTTAAAAACTCACCGATATCCTCGAGCATTGCGTTGACTTCGTCATGTGACGCTAAAAACGCTTGCACAGGCAGGTCCAAGCCTGTCAATGACCGAAGATTAGCCTTCCAGTGAGGGTTTGGCAGGCAACGAACATCGAATACCAGGTCAGCATCCACGGGCACGCCATTTTTGTAGGCGAAGGACAAGAACAATAAAGCGAACTCGTGGCGCTCGCCAGTAACGCGAGTTCGCACCAGATCACGAAGTTCATGAATCGTCAGGCTTGAGGTTTCGATCGTCAGGTCTGCCATCAAGGCTATTGGCCCCAGCAGGCTTGACTCAAGTTCCAGCGCCTCTCGAAGCGCTGTGCCCTTGTCTGACAGTGGGTGTTTACGCCGAGTTTCGCTGAAGCGCTTGACGAGTGTCGGGCCATTTGAATCTAGATAGACAATTTTGATTTTGACAATGTGGCTGTCGATTTTGTCCATGATTTCGGGAAACAGCGCCAGATCGGCGGCGATATTCCGGGCGTCAATGCTGACGGCGACCTTCTGTGCCACCTGCTCTTTGCTCAGGCGCAGGATCAGTGGTTCCAGCAGGCTCACGGGTAGATTGTCGATACAATAGTAGTCCATGTCTTCGAGCACGTGTAGCGCCGTGCTTTTACCTGAACCAGACCGACCGCTGATGATGATAAGGGAAATCATGGGTTGTAGAGAGTTCCTTAGTGAGAATGGCGGGGTGACTATTAGGGTTTGTCTGTGGGGCGACTCAACGGCAAGATTGAACGGTCGTATAAAGCCTGATGACTGTCGGCTGCGCTCAATAGGTCGCGATAGGCCTTTGTTTCAAAGCGCTCGGCTAACATGGCCAGGGCTTGCAGGTGTTCATCCACCTCCTTCGAAGGAACGAGCATAACGAACATTAGGTTCACGCCTTGATCATCGAACGCGCCGAAATCAACAGGTTCTTGAAGAGAGATGAGGCTGCCGACGATTTCTTGGCAACTACTGAGCCGACAATGAGGAATCGCGATGCCATGCCCGATGGCGGTAGTGCCGAGTTTCTCACGAGCGATCAGGTTGTTGTATATTTCTTCGGCGTCGAGACCCGCCATGCTGGCAGCGATTAGCCTTGCGGCTTCCTCGATGGCGCGCTTTTTACTGTTCGCCTGGATATTGGCGTGAGTTCGACTCAAGCTTAAAATGGATTCAATGTTCAATTCTACTCTGCCGCTGAGTTCGTTGCTGGTAACAATAAGTCATCGGCAAATATAAGGCCGATGGCGTGACTTTGGGCGGCTTGTTGCTGCCTTCGCGGTGTTAATTATACCAAGTCATTCAAAAAGACGTCGAGCGAAGTTGGGCGTTAAAGGCAAATTGACCCGCGAATGACCAAGTTCGGCCCTTTGCCGGCTAGCGGATCTTCAGTTTTTTGTCGTTAGATTTCTCTTTTTGTTTGATGAGCTGTCGGTCAAGTTTGTCGGTCAGCTGATCGATCGCAGCATACATGTCATCTGATTCAGCCTCAGCATAGATTTCGCCGCCAGAAATATGGACTGTCGACTCAGCTTTCTGTCGAAGCTTCTCGACCGTAAGAATGACATTAATGTGGGTAATCTTATCGAAGTGGCGTTCTAGTCTGTCTAGCCTTGTGACAACGTAATTACGCAGTGAGTCGGTGATGTCGACGTGGTGCCCGCTGACCGTGATTTGCATATGGCTACTCCTTAGATCTGACAATAATCACCCGGCTCAGCTAAGTGATACCTTTCGGCTGTCTTTCGGCCGAACCTACTTCCCTTCAATATTACGACCCCAGTTCTCTATGATGGTTCGCTCAGACCAGTTGTTTGCGCTCGTTTGATGGTCTGATCATCAAAGATTCTCGGTATTTAGCTATTGTTCGGCGCGCAACCATGATGTCCTGCTCTGCGAGCAAACCCACTATTTTGCTGTCGCTCAGGGGTTTTTTTGGATTTTCGGCGGCGACCAACTGCTTGATCAGAGAGCGAATAGCCGTCGAGGAAACCTCGCCCCCCGCCTGGGTATTAACATGGCTGGAGAAAAAATATTTGAGTTCGAAGACCCCGGCGGGTGTCAGCATGTATTTTTGGGTTGTCACCCGAGAAATCGTCGACTCATGCAGGTCAACAGCGCTGGCAATTTCATGCAATACCAAGGGTTTCATGGCTTGCTCGCCATACTCAAGAAAACCCCGTTGGTATTCGACGATCTTGGTTGATACCTTTAACAGGGTGTCGTTGCGCTGCTGCAGGCTTTTAATGAACCATCTAGCCTCCTGCAAGTTGTTCTTGAGGTAGGTGTTGTCGCTACTATTGTCAGCACGCTTTATCATGGAGGCATACTCTTGGTTGACTCGAATCCGGGGTGCAGATTTAGGATTCAATTCAACCGTCCAGCGGCCCTTTTTCTTGCTGACCAGAACATCAGGCTCTATGTACTCGGTGCTGCTAGGCGCAATATCGGCGCCGGGTCTAGGGTTCAGTGTTTGGATAAGGGCAATGACCTGACGTAATTCATCCTCTTTGAGCTTGGTTTTTCTGATCAAAAGCGCATAGTCGCGATTAGCCAAGGAGCTGATGTGATCGCTGACGACGGTGATGGCTTCAGTTCGCCACGGAGTCTGTTCAGGCAGTGCCTTGAGTTGAATGATCAAGCACTCGCGCAGATCTCGTGCGGCGACACCCACTGGATCCAGGTGTTGAATTAAATGCAGAACAGCGAGTACCTCGTCCATTTCACATTCGTATTCTGCGGGGATGCTGAGCAATATATCCTCTAAGCTGACTGTCAGAATCCCCTTGCTGTCTAGACCATCGACGATGGTCATGCAAGCGTA